>Ga0315283_10006864_pt1 | contig 10201 bp, 2 predicted proteins | sample YL17G09_0_MG_FD_204541 | JGI IMG/M metagenome (GOLD analysis project Ga0315283, IMG submission 204541) | Sediment microbial communities from Yellowstone Lake, YNP, Wyoming, USA - YL17G09_0 | ecosystem: Environmental > Aquatic > Freshwater > Lake > Sediment | place: USA: Wyoming | collected...
AAAAAAACTCCACCTCCTCTTTTCTCACTTTTTCCTTTCTTTCTACTCCAGCCCAAAGCCCTCCGAGTTCATGATGGCCAGCCTCAGCCTCTCCGCCATCCTCTCCTTTGTCGCGTAGGCCGGGAGCAGCAGCGTGTTGAAGCACGTGTGGCTCGTCGGCAGCTTGGCCGAGTCCGCCGCGCCGTCGCGCTGCACGACGCAGCGCAGCGCGCCGAGCCCGCCGATCGGCGCGCGGTCCGAGCCCGTGAAGAACTTCAGGAAGCGCCGCGCCTCCTCGGGCTCGAACTCGGCCACGATCTCCCAGAGCCACGTGACGTGTTCCGTCTCGGCCGAGAAGCCCCCGTCGTACCTCGCCGCGGCGCGCAGGGCGCCGAAGTCGAGGACGGGCGAGCCGCAGACGAGCCGCTCGAGCTCGGTCGCCGAGAAGAGCGCCATGGCCGGCCCGCCGCAGAGCTGCGCGAACCCGCGCGCGAACGCCTCGAACTGCGCGTGGACGGCCCCGGAGAGCCAGTGGCGCACGTAGAGCTCGACGTACTCGCGGCGGTTGGCGGCGGTGACGGGGATCGAGCCGCCGTCCGGGACGAGCTCCGAGGGCGCCGAGCCGGGGGCCGCGCCGGGGGGCGACGCGACGAACGAGGCGCAGAAGACGTCCTCGACGGTCCCGCCGCCGGCGCCGCCGGCGCCGCCGCCGCCCTCCTCCTGCTCCTCCTCGTACTCCAGCAGCTGCCGCAGCGACCTCCCCAGCGTCGGGTCCATCGCCTCCAGGTCCCGCAGCCCGGGCTCCTGGCCGGCGAGCTTGCGGTAGAGCGCCAGCGGCAGCGGGAAGTCGAGGAGCACGCCGTTGTAGATCGCCAGGCCCAGGGCCAGGCCCAGCAGCATGAACTCGTCGTCCCCCTCGAGCGTGGCCGCGTTGAACCAGTAGGTGCGCGACTCGGGCAGGTAGACCAGCATCCCGTAGTCCGGGGACAGCAGCTCGGTGACCAGCAGCTGGAAAAACTCCTTCTTGACGCCGCCCGCGTCGATGCCGTCCTCGCCGATAAAGTGCACGCGCAGCGGCTTGAGCAGGTCGCGCGGCCGCTGCCTCGCGATCTCCCCCAGGCCGTCCTCGAGGAGGTGGCAGCGGCGGACGCGGACGATGCACATGTCGGGATGGGTGGCGGGCACGCCGGACTCGGAGGGAGGGGGCAGGTTCATCGAGCCGTGGCGCAGCGGCGGCGCGGCCGCCGCCGCGCCGGCGGCCGCCCGGGGCGACGAGGGGGTGGAGGGGGTCCTGGCGCCGGCGCCGGCCGTGGAGTCAAAGTAGCCCCCGCCGCTCGCGCTGCTGCCCGCGGGGGACGATGCGGGGGCCTCGAGCAAGGAGAGGGCCGCGGCGGCGGTTTCGAGCGAGCCCCCGGTGGAGCCGAGCGGGGAGGACGAGCGGAGGCCGCCGGGGCCTCCGCCGCCGCCGTTGGACGAAGAGGAGCGCGCTCGCGCGGCGGCAGCGGCGGCGACGCTCGCCGTCACAGCCACCGCCGCGGCGTGCGTCGCGGCCCTTGCCGCCGAGGCGCGCGCGTCCGCGGGCAGAGCGCCCCCGACAGCAGATGCCGCAAAGTCGACGAGGCGCACGGGGACGTCGGAAGAGGAAGAGGGCTCCTCGGTCGCCGAGGTGAACGCCGACGACGACGCCGAGGTCGAGGTCGACGCCGAGGCCCGAGAGGAGGGTGCCGCTCCTCCTCCGGCTCCGTTGGTGTTCCTCCAGACAGACGCCCAAAGGCTGCGCAGCGACGTGCCCGAGGTCGGGGCGTGGTTCTGCTGGCTGCTGCTGCTGCCGTTGCCTCCTCCCGCGGCGGCAGCGCCGGCGGAAGAAGGAGGAGCGGGCGCGCTGTCGGGCGCCGCCCCGCGCCCAGTCCGCTGCCGCTGCTGCTGTCGGAGCTGTTGCTGCTGCTCCGGAGCTCCTCCGCCTCCGCCCGAGCGGGAGAGCCTGCTCCTCCTCGAGGAAGAGGAAGAAGAAGGAGGATCCACGGCAGAGGAGACGATGGAAGTCGTCGACGCGTCGGCGGAGAGAGAGGCGGCGCCTCCCCCTCCGCTCCCGCCTCCGTTTCCTCCGCGGCGCTTTTCGGGAAGCACGCGGTCGTTCTCGTCGCCAGCAGACGCGTTGGCTCCGCCGCCGCCGCCGTTTCCTCCGCTCCCTCCCCCGCCTCCTCCGTTGCCATTGCCGTTCCTGACGTGCTCAATCCTCGCCTGGTGGACCGTCTGCGTCATCAGGAAGCGCGCCTCGGTGTGCAGCAGCTTGGATTTGGCCCTGGGGTTGAGCAGGAACGGGTAGGAGCAGAACGAAAAGGGCCCGTCGTTCGCGGCGGCGGCGCTCGCGCCAGAGCCCCCGGGGGGGCCCCCGTCGCCGCCCGAGGCGCCGTTGGTGGTGGTGAGCCCGACCCGCTCCGCCGCGGAGCTCGACGCCGCGGCGCCCCCCGCGCCCCCCGCCATCGCCATCCCGGCCGACTCGTGCGTCTGCCTCCACGCCACGTAGTGGTCCTCGACGTCGAGCTTGTCGCTGATAAGCTCGTTGTAGAAGGCCTCCGGCGGCAGCAGGGGGCCCGCGGACCCGCCGCCGAGCTGTGACGCCTCCTCGACGCAGGCGAGCACCTTGATCGCGCTCATCACGGCCACCGTCAGCTTCTTCGTCGCCGCGAGCTCGGTGGTCAGGTAGCGCTGCAGGGGCCGGACGACGCGCAGCTCGAGCAGGGCCGGGGGGTACTCCGCCCACCACTTGACGAGCACGCGGCGGCAGGCGGTAGGCGCGAGCAGCACGGTGTTGCAGAGCCTGGGGACGAGAACGGCAGCGGCGGCGGCGTCTCCCAGCAGCGGGGACTGCGCCGCGGCGAGCATGGCCTGCGCGCGCTCCGGCGTCGAGAGCAGCCTCGCGTGGCGGTGCAGGTCGTCGAGGAGCAGGTTGGTGGCGCGGTAGAGCGAGGAGTGGATCGAAGCGCAGCAGAGGTTGCCGATCGACTCGCGCGCGGCGGCGGCGGCCGCGGCCGCGGGGCCGAGGGGGGCTGGAGGGGGGGGGCCAAAGGGCGCCGCCGCCCCGGCAAAGGCCGCGACCTCGGCGGTCGCCCCCGCCCCCGCGCTCGACCTGCGCTGCTTTCCATTTCCTTTCCCGCCGGTGTCGCTATATCTGCCGTTTCCGATGCTTTCGTTGCTGATACTGCTGCTGCTGCCGTTTCCGGGGGAGTAGAGCGCCAGGATCCGCCGCTGCGTCTCCTCGAGCGCGACGACGTCGACACCGACGCCGTCCCTCACCCCAAAGGTCGCCGAGAGCGCGGCCGCGGAGCCGAAGACGAGCTCGACGGCGGTGAGGATGGGCTTGAGGTGGCGAGCCGAGGGCCAGGCGCGCCAGCCCAGGCCGTTGGCTGCGGTGATCTCTGCCGCGGCGGCGGCAGAGGCAGCGGAATTCAATCCGTCGCCGAGCTCTGAAGAAAAGGAGGCCGCGAGGGCCGCCGCCGAAGCGTCATCGCCCCCCCCCACGGCGTAGGCGACCGCGGCGGCGGTGGCGGCGTCCGCGGCCGCGGCGTCTATCGCGGCCGCGAGCCTCTCCCTGAGGGAAGGGAGCGGGGCCAGGGATGCTCCGAGCGTCGTCTCTTCGGCGGCCTTGCCGTTGCTGTTGCCGTTGTTGACGTAGGGCTTTTCGCCGGCGCCGCGGGTGAGGAGCGCCGTGGCGTCCCCCGCGGCCTCGATCCGGGAGACGACGACGGCGACGAGGGACGAAGCAGCAGCAACGGACGAAGACGAAAACTCCAGGGAAGAAGGATCGCTCGAGGAAGAAGAAGAGGAAGGAGGAGGAGGGGCCGCGGAAGCGTCGGCGGCGCGCATGCGCGACTCAAGCAGGCTCAGCCTCGCCGGCCTCGAAACCGCGCCCTTCTCGCCCTCTTCTTCCGCTCCGTGTTCTCTCTCCAGCCCCGGGAGCTGCCCATCGGAGCAGGCCCCCCAGCCCCAGACGGCACCGTCCGAGGTCAGGGCCAGGGTGTGTCCCGCGCCGGCCGCCAGGGCCACGACGCGGAAGAGAGGAGCAGCAGAAGCGGAGGTCGAGGTCGAGGTTGAAGAAGAGGCATTCGACAACGAGCGAGCGAGCCTCGAGCCGAGGTCGCCGCCGACGGGCGTCGGGGCGCGCACGATGCGCCGCTCGCGGTCGAGGCGCTTCCTGCGCTTCCTGCGCTTCTCGATCTCGCTGGTGGAAGTCGAGTCGCTGGAAGGAGGAGAGGAGGTGGTTGCTTTCTCTTCCCCTTCTTCTTCAGCAGCTTCGGCGGCAGCGTCGGTCGTCGCCGTCGTCGCCGCCGCCGTCGTCGCCGTCGCCTCCTCCTCGACCACTTCCTCCACGACGACCCCTCCGCCGCCGCCATGTCGGCCGCCAAACCCGCATCCCACCTGCCCCCTCGCGTTGCTGCCCCACGAGAAGACCGCCACGTCCGTCGCGGCGACCGTGTGCTCCCAGCCGCACGCGACGACGCGGACGCCGCGCAGCGGCACACGCCTCGGGGCGCGCACGCACCGCCCGCGCGCCGAGGGCCCCGAGAGCGGCAGCAGGGGGAAGGAGGCGAAGGCCGAGGAGGCGGTCTGGGGAGGTTCTTCGGGGGCAGGGGCGGAGGAGGCAGAGGGCCGGAAGGTCTCGGCGGCGCCGCGGCTGCCCTCCTCGCTCCGCGCCGCCGCCGTCGGTGTCGCCGCGGCCGACGACGACGCCGAGCCGTTGGCTCCTCCCGCGGCCCCTCCCCCCCTCGCCCCGCCGCCGATGTCGACGGCCCCGACGCCAGATCCGTCTCCCTCTCCCTCCCCCGCTCCCTCCCCTTCCGCTCCCTCCTCGTCGATAGCGGCCAGCGCGCGCTCCACGGCCTCGTCGGGCACCGAGAACAGCCACTCGGCCGCGACCTCGACGCCGACGTTGCCCGTCGACGCCAGCGCGAGCTCGGCGCGGTCGGCGGCGATGCCCATCGAGACGAGCGCCGCGAGGAAGCGCTGGTTGACGGCGCGGCGCTTGCGGCGGGTCGGGGAGGGGGATTCGGAGGCGGAGGTCGCCGAGGTGGGGGGGTCAGAAGAGGCGGAGGCGGCGGCGGAAGCGCCGGCGCCCGAGGAGGACGCAGCGCTGCTGCTGCTCGCGGGCTCGGGCAGGCCCAGCTGCCCCCTCGTGTCGTCGCCCCACGTGAAGAGGAAGCCGTTGGCGGTCAGCGCGGCAGAGTGCGCCGCGCCCGCCGCGAGGGCGACAACGGGGAGAGCCCAGAGGCCCGGCACCAGCGTCGGGGCCCTGCGAGCGGAGGAGCTCGCCGCCGCCGAGGAGGACGAGGGCGCGCCCGCGCCCGCGCCCGCGCCGCCGCCGTCCCCCAGCCCCAGCTGCCCCCTCCCGTTGGCGCCCCACGCGAACACCGCGCTCGTCGCCGTCACGCACAGCGTGTGCCTCGCGCCGCAGACGACCTGCACGACGTGCGCGCCGTGCAGCGGCTTGAGGCTGCGCGGCTTCGTCCAGTCGCGCTCGGCGCGCTCGCCCTGCCCCGTCTGGCCCTCGTCGTTGCGGCCCCAGGTGATGACGTCTCCCGGCGTGATGGCCACGGTGTGCTCGGCCCTGCCGTTTTTCGATGTCGGTGATTTTTGTTTGGGGGAGCGCGTACCGAGGGGGGGGAGGGGGGGGGGGAGGCGGAGGAGGTGAGGGGGGAAAGCCCGCGCGGAGGGAAAAGAGAAGGAAAAACAAAACAAAATCAAGACCCACCCGCAAGCAATCGCCCGGACGTCCCACCCTTTCAGGATCGACATCCTCGCCGGCGCCTCCCTCCTGTGGCCCGGGGGCACTCCCAGCTGCCCGTGGTCGTTGCGGCCCCAGGTGTAGACGTCTCCCGAGCCGTCGACGCCCGCGGCGTGGCCAGAAGGGGAAGGAGACGGAGCAGAGGTCGAAGGAGCTGCTCCGGTCGAGGTCGACGACGACGGCGGCGGCGCGGCAGCAGCACCCGAAGAAGAAGAAGAAGAAGACCCCCCCCCGGGCGAGAGGGCCAGCGCCGCCCACCTCCTCACCCCCCTCGGGTGCGAGAGTCTGGGCACGAAGGCGTCGGGGCCGACTCCGAGCTGACCTCCGTCGTTGCGACCTGAGAGGGAGGAGGTGAGAGGCGGTTTTTTTGTGAAAGGGAGGGAGGGAGAGAGAGAAGAAGAGAAAGAGGGGGTGAGCGAGAAAGAATGCGAGAAGAGCGAGAGCAAATGCAAATCTCGCAAGAGAGGGGGACGGTTACCCCCTTTCCCGCCCTCAAGTCGCTCTCTTTATCCCTCAAAAAGAAAGAAAAGATCGTCCTCGAGGCTTCTGCGAAGAGAAACAAGTACATAGTAATCGGACGCGGAGAGGGGGCCTCTCTTTTTCTGCTTGTTCCTTCTCTCTCTCTCTGTCTCTCTCGGAGAGATAGAAAAAAAAACGAATCGACTCACCGGCCACCCATCCGTTGTGCTCCGTCGTGGTGGACAGCAACGACGCGCGAGGGGAGACAGCGTAGTCTCCGTCGGTATCCTGTTGGTGTTTTGTTTTCTGTTTTCAAAGTGCGTCGTGAGAGGACGGGGGCCAAAAAGAAAGAATGAGAAATTCGCGTTGCCGCCGCCACTTGCTTGCTCTCTCCCCGTTGACCAAAAGGCCTTGCAGCAAAAAAAACGTCAACTGCCGTGCGTAGCGGGCACGGTCGTGTGCATGTTTCGCCTTTCTTCTGCCTCAAAATGGAGAATAAGATGCTATTGACGCGTTTGAGAGGGGCGGGAGGCCACGAGAGGCTTCCCGAGGGGCCTTACGGGCGTGCCCAGATCTGGGAGGTGCATCTCCACGAGAGAGAGGTCAATGCCCCAGCGCCACTGGCGACGCGTTTTTTCCACTTCGTCCGTCAAATGCTTCCTGCTCCCTTTCTCCCTACCTGCTGCTGCGCCGCTGTCGCCTGCGTCCCTCCGGCCTTGGAAGGGAGCTTGAGCCTAGGGGGCAGCCCGCTCGACGCGGGCTCGCCTCCCATAGTTTCAACGAGAGAAGAAGAAAAAAACGCTGAAAAAAGCAAGAAGAAAGCAAGAAGAAGAAAGCAAAAAAAGGAGAGTTCCTTTTTGTGAGAGGAGAGGGAGCCTTTCGCGAGAGGAGCCTTTTTTTTTTTCTCCCTCGTCACTCTTCCCCGCGCTCTCCATCATTCTCGTCACCTCTTCTTCGCGCCCTTTCTTTTCTAGTGTTACAATACAGCAAGTTCGTTATCAAGTGATTTATCCACCCCTTTCAAATCACATTTAAAAGGAAATATGTTTTCGCTGCGACGACAGAAACGGCGGCGCCCGCAACTTCTTGGTGTACTCCCCGCCGCCGCCGCCCTTGGTCATCCCGTCGCTCAGGAGCTCCTCGATGTCGCGCTCGGTCCTCTCGAGGAGCTCATCCGGAGAAGAAGAAGGAGGAGAAGGCGACGAAACGCCTCGACCTCCGTTGCGTCTCTCCTCTTCCCCGCCGCCGCCGCCGCCGCCGTCGCCAAAGATTGTGAGCCGCCCCCACGCCGCCAGCGCGGCCCTCGCGCTCGCCCGCACGGCCCCGTCCTCCACAGGGCCGCTGGCGCAGACCATCCTCTGCACCGCCGTCTGCTCGTCGAGGAACTGGAAGTGGCCCGCGGGCTGCAGCGTGACCAGCCAGGCGGGCGCCGACCGGCAGGCCTCGAAGAACGACGGCGCGGCGGCGGCGGCCGGCGCGCAGTCGCGGCCCGAGACCAGGGCGCCCGAGGCGACGGCGAGCAGCGGCGTCGAGGCCAGCGCGGGGACGCCGCGCAGGGCCGCGGTGGCGCTCGGAAAGCGCGGGCCCTGCGGGGCGTAGACGGTGTTGTTGACCGGATCGACGAGCCCGAGGGCCCTGACCCGCGGGGGGCGCGGCGGCGAGGGCGGCGGCGGAGGAGGGGGCACAGAGGGAGCGGGCGGCGGCGGCGCGCCGCCGCCGCCCTCTCCGCTTCCGCCCGCGCTCGCGCCGCCGCCGCCCTCTCCGCTTCCGCCCGCGCTCGCGCCGCCGCTCTCGGCCCCGTCCCTCGCAGCGGCCAGCACACTCAGCTTCCCCCCTCTCGAGTGCCCCACGAGGTACAGCCTCCCGGGGTCGATCAGCTCCGACAGCCCCGCGCTCGAGCCCACAAAGTCGGCGACCTCGAGCACGACCGCGGCCGAGACGACGTCGTCGAGCGGGCTCAGCACCGTCTCGGCCTTGTCGTAGCTCGCGACCGCGAAGCCCCACGAGCAGAGGTGGCGCGCTGTCGAGGCGTAGGCGCCGCGGCCGACCAGGAAGCCGCCGGACAGGATCGCGAGCGGCGCGCGGCGGGGGGGCGCGACGTGCGCCGTTTTGCTGCTCGCGGCGCGCCCCTGCCTCCCTCGCCCCGCTCCTCCGTTGCCCGCTCCCGCTGCTCCCCCTTCTTCTCCCTCTCCCTCTCCCTCGTCCCCGCCGCCCTCGGGGAGCAGCCTGGGCACCAGAAACTCGAGCGTCACGGCGCACTGCTTTCCGACGCACGCGGGGCTGAGGCGCGGGCAGACGTGCTCGAGCAGCGGGAGCCGGGCGACGGCGTACGGCCCGGGAAGCGAGTACGAAGTTGGAAAGGGGAGGCTGGCTGTTGCTGATGACACTGCTGTTGCTGCCTCTGCTGCTGCTGCTGCTGCTGTTTTTGCTGCTGCTGTTTCCTCCGCGGAGGCAGCTGGTGTAAAGGCAGGGGAGATCGAGACTGCTGCTGCCGTGGCGAGGAGGCCGGTGGTGGCGAGCAGGTCGCGGCGCGAAGGAGGAGGAGGAGGAGGGGGAGGCTGAGGTGGTTGGGGTCGAGGTTGGGGCGACGGCGGCGACGGCGATTGCTTCCTCGTCGCTTTGGCACCTCTCTCCCCACCTACACCTCTCTCTTCTCCTGCTCTTGCCGTCGTCGCTTGAGCCCGAGGGTGGCATCGAGGCGCTCGTATCATCCAGCGAGCCATCCGGATTCTCCAAGCGAGAAGAAAGGAGAAGCAAAAAGCACCCTGGATCAATTGATCGGCTCCTTCTCGAAGAGATAAAGAGTGCCACCAAGGGGCAAGTTTTTTTTTCTTCCTCTCCTTCTCCCTTCATTCTTCACTTCACTTCACCTTCTGGAGGCAGGCTCGGGCGTGTGCGCGCTCTCGATTTCGATCGCGACACGTAGCGTCGTCTAAGAGCTCCCGGCTCTTTGGCCAGGAGGTAGAGCCAAGCGCGTCGCCCGCCGAAGAGCCAGAGAGAGAGAGAAGAGACGAATCACAACCCGGCGCTTTTTTGCTTCGTCGCTCGCTCGACCTTCTTCGATCTCTCTCGCGCTCTCTTCTCCGACTTGCGCTCGGCCGTCCCGGCCCATGCCACTCGCCGCTGCCCGCGCCCTCAGCGGCGTCGCGGCGTCAACTTCCGGGGGGTGGAACACGGGGAGCGAGAGCTTTCTCGTCGCAGGCCGGAGAGCAGCGCGGCGACGGCCGCATTGCCCGCCCGCCGCCTCTTTTGCCGCCGCCGTGGCCGTCTCGGTCTCGGACGCCCGACCTCTTCCCCCGCGACGACGGAGAAGTTCACTTCTTATCGTCTCCGCCTCGGCTTCTTCTTCGTCGCAGCCCCCTCCGCCGCAGCTCTTCGGGCCTCCGCCGTTCGACCCGGCCAAGCTCACCGTGACTCGGCTTTCCGGAGCCGAAAAGGAGAGCAACAGCAGGCGAGGACGAGGAGGCGGCAACGGCTCCTCGGCTCCGGCAACAGCAGCAGCAGCAGCAGGGACCTCGGCGGCGGCGGCGACCTCGAAATCTCCTTCTCCGCTCTTCCCGCTCCCGCGCCGCTACACCCTCACCCACAATGACGTGACCGGCGCCCTGGCCCTGTCGATCGGCTCCGAGTACAACTCGGCGCAGCTCGAGGGGTGGTACGTCAGGATGATCCGGGACGAGGTGCTCGCTGAGTGGCGGCGGGAGGACGAGGACAAAGGAAACGGAGGCGAGGCGGTCGGGGTCGAGAGAGCCGATGGCGGCGACGGAAGCAGCAGCGGCTCTTCTTCTTCCTCCTCCTCTCCTTCCTCCTCTTCCGCCTCTGACCACTCCCTCCACATCTTCTGCCACGTCTCTGGCGACGCCCGCTGGCTCGCGCCCCCGCGCCTCCGCTCCCGCATCTTCCAGCGGGAGATGGCCCTCGTGCTCGACACGATCGCCCACGCCGACGCCGAGCTGATGCGCTCGCACCCGGGGCTGGGGT
>Ga0315283_10006865_pt1 | contig 10200 bp, 9 predicted proteins | sample YL17G09_0_MG_FD_204541 | JGI IMG/M metagenome (GOLD analysis project Ga0315283, IMG submission 204541) | Sediment microbial communities from Yellowstone Lake, YNP, Wyoming, USA - YL17G09_0 | ecosystem: Environmental > Aquatic > Freshwater > Lake > Sediment | place: USA: Wyoming | collected...
CGCGGGCACGGCGTCGGTTTGCGACTGGGTGTGAAGAAGACCGGCTGCTCCGGGTTCGCATACGTGGTCAATTACGCCGACGAGGTTGCGAGCGGCGATGCCGTGTTCGAATGTGCGGGCGTCAAGGTGATCGTGGACACCGAGAGCCTGCGCTACGTGGACGGCACGGAAATCGACTTCGTCCGCGAGGGGCTGAACGAAGCCTTCCGTTTCCGCAACCCGAACGTCAAGGGCGAGTGCGGCTGCGGCGAGAGCTTCAACGTCTAACTGCCCGTCGCTACTGAATTTTCTTGGCTGGGGGGCGGCCCCGGCGTATACTTCCCCGTTCAATTTTGGGTAGCCCCGACTCGGATCGGCCGCGAGGCCGCGCTCGAGCCTTGGGGCTACGTGTCTCACACGGCCGGGCCCCGCCCGATCGCAGTCCAGCGCTCAGAGGAACCACATGTCTGTCGAACGCACGCTGTCCATCGTGAAGCCGGATGGAGTCCAGAAGAACGTCATCGGTAACGTCTATCACCGCTTCGAGCAGGCGGGCCTGCGCATCGTGGCCGCCCGGATGACGCGTCTCAGCCAGTCCGATGCGGAAGGTTTCTATGCCGTGCACCGCGAGCGTCCGTTCTTCAAGGACCTGGTGTCCTACATGATCTCCGGCCCGGTGATGATCCAGGTGCTCGAAGGCGAGAACGCCGTGCAGAAGAACCGCGACCTGATGGGCGCCACCGACCCGAAGAAGGCCGCCCCGGGCACGATCCGAGCCGACCTCGCGACCAGCATCGAGCAGAACGTTGCGCACGGTTCGGACAGCCTGGAAAACGCGGCGCGCGAGATTGCCTACTTTTTTGCCGAAACCGACCTCTGCCCGCGCTGAGCGGTGAGAACTTCCGCGGCGCGAACGGTCCAACCCCCCATGGCGGACGAGGCGAACAAGACCAACCTGCTGGGCCTGACACGGTCTGGGCTGGAGCAGTTCGTCGTCGCGATGGGCGAGAAGCCTTTTCGCGCGCGGCAGTTGTTCAAGTGGATCTACCGCCGCGCGGCCGGCGACTTCGAGGCGATGACCGACCTCGGCAAGGACTTCCGCAGGCGTCTCGCGCAGATCGCCGACATCCGTGTCCCCGAAGTGATCACCGAGCAGGTCTCCGCGGACGGTACGCGCAAGTGGCTGCTGCGCCTCGAGAGCGGCCAGGCCATCGAGATGGTCTTCATCCCCGAACCGGGCCGCGGCACGCTCTGCATCTCGAGCCAGGTCGGCTGCGCGATGGATTGCACGTTCTGCTCGACTGCGCAGCAGGGGTTCAACCGCAATCTCGAGACCGCCGAGATCGTCGGCCAGGTGTGGCTTGCCAACCGTGAGCTCGGGTATTCGCCCGACGGCGACCGTGTGATCAGCAACGTCGTGTTCATGGGCATGGGCGAACCGCTGATGAACTATCGCAACGTCGTGCCCGCCGCCGAAGTGATGATGGACGACCTCGGCCTCGACCTTTCGCGCCGCCGCGTCACGGTGAGCACCTCGGGCCTCGTGCCGCAGATGATCCGCATCGCCGACGAGACCAACGTCGCGCTCGCGGTATCGCTGCACGCGCCGAACGACGAGCTGCGCAGCCAGATCGTGCCGATCAACCGCATCCACCCGATCAAGGACCTGCTCGACGCGTGCTGGCATTACGTCGAGAAGCAGAATGCCCGCAACGTCACGTTCGAGTACGTGATGCTCGACGGCGTGAACGACAAGGCCGAGCACGCGCGGCAGCTCGCCGCGCTGCTCAGGGGGCATCCGGCCAAGGTGAACCTCATTCCCTTCAATTCGTTCCCCGGCACGCAGTACCGCTGCTCCAGCGACGAGGCGATCGAGCGCTTTCGCGACCTGCTCATCAAGGGCGGCGTGATCGCGACGATCCGCCGCACGCGCGGCGACGACATCGACGCGGCCTGCGGGCAGCTGGTCGGCCGCGTGAACGACCAGGTCAAGACGCGTCTCGGCAGCAAGTTGATCCCGATTTCCGTGGTGCGGGCATGAAGAAGATCGTCGTTGCGCTGGTATGCGTTGCGGGCCTCATGGCGCCGGTTACCGCCTCGCTCGCCACCACTTCAGGCTCGACCGACAAGAAGTCGATGGATCAGGCCGCTGCGATCAATACCCAGCTGGCCGTCGCGTACCTCAAGCAGAACAATCTTTCCGCGGCGCGCGACACGATCGACAAGGCGCTCAAGCAGAACCCGCGGACCGCCGAAACGCAGATGACCGCCGGGCTCGTCTACGACCAGCTGGGCGACCAGAAGAAGGCGCTCGGGCATTTCAACGAGGCCGCCAAGCTCGGCAAGGACAACCCCGACGTGCTCAACAACGTCGCGGTCTACCAGTGCCGCAAGGGCGACCGCAAGCGTGGCGAGGAGCTGTTCCTCAAGGCGGCAGCGAGCCCGCTCTACAAGACGCCGGCCGTCGCTTACACGAACGCGGGCCGGTGCGCGCGCGCCGACAGCCGCCCGAAGGACGCCGAACAGTATTTCCGCAAGGCGCTCACCTACAAGGCCGACCAGCCCGACGTGCTGCAGCAGCTTGCCGAAGTGACGCACGAGCTCGGCAACAACATGCAGTCGCGGGCCTTCCTGCAGCGTTACTTCGCCTCGGCCCCGGCGTCGGCGTCCATGCTGCTGCTCGGCTATCGCGTCGAGACGGAGCTCGGCGACGCTGCAGCGGCCGGAGATTACTCGAAACGGCTGATTCGCGATTTCTCCAGCTCGACCGAAGCCGAGACCTTGCTGCGGGAGCAGGGAACACGGCCATGAGCGCGGTCGAAGCAGAGATCACCGAGCTGCCCTCGAGCCCGGGCGCGCGGCTCCGTCGCGAACGGGAGGCCCGCGGGCTCACGCAGCAGCAGGCGGCCGAGCAACTCACCCTCGACATCAGCGTGATCACGGCGCTCGAGGCGAACGATTTCGCGGCGCTCGGGGCGCCGGTGTTCGCCAAGGGCCACCTGCGGCGCTATGCCGCGCTGCTCGAATTGCCGGAAGGCGACATCCTCGGCGGCTACGACCGCTCGAAGGGCCAGCCGGAGCAGCCGACGCTGGTGCCGAAATCCCGTTTCGAGATGGCGCCAGTGCGCGGCAAGCCCAAGTGGCCGTTCGTGCTGGGCGGCGCGCTGGCGTTCGTGTTCGCTGCGGGCCTTTTCGCCTACATCTCGTCGAATGGACTGAAGTTGCCATGGGGTTCGACTTCCGACTCGAAGCGCGAAGCGCCGGCGGCCGGCACGGTCTCCGCGAACGCCACGCCCGCCCGCAGCCCTGCGGCGGCCGCGTCGCCCCCGACGGCCTCCGGTACGTCCGCCCCTGCAGCCGCAGTCGCGCCGACCGCGGTTTTGCCGGCGGGGCAGGTCAGCCTGCGACTGCGCTTCGCGACGGACTCGTGGGTCGAGATCTACGACGGCACCGGCAAGGCCGTGCTCTACGACCTTGGCAAGAGCGGCACGGAGCGCACCGTCGCCGGCACCGCGCCGCTCAGTGTCACCATCGGCAACGCGCCCGCCGTCAGCATCGCGGTGAACGGTCGCGCGGTGACCCCGCCGCCCTTGCCGCCGGGACAGACTGTGGCTCGCTTCAGCATCGGTCCCGATGGGGCCCTGCGCTGAGCGCCGGGAACGAACGATGACCGAGATCCTCCAGGCCGTCCGCGGCATGAACGACGTCCTGCCCGACGATTCCGCGGCCTGGCAGCAACTCGAGGACGCCGCGCGCGAAGTCTTTGCCGACTACGGCTACCGCGAGATCCGCCTGCCGCTCCTCGAGCGCACGGAACTGTTCAAACGCTCCATCGGCGAGTTCACCGACATCGTCGAGAAAGAGATGTACACGTTCGAGGATCGCGGCGGCGACTCGCTGACGTTGCGGCCCGAGGCCACGGCCAGCATCGTGCGCGCGTGCCTCGGCAACGGTCTGCTGCACAACCAGCGCCAGAAGGTCTGGTGCATGGGCCCGATGTTCCGCTACGAGCGGCCGCAGAAGGGGCGCTATCGCCAGTTCCACCAGATCGACGTCGAAGCGCTCGGCTTCCCGGGCCCGGACGTCGACGCCGAACTGATCCTGATGACCGCGCGCCTGTGGAAGAAGCTCGGCGTGCGGGGCCTCGCGCTCAAGCTCAATTCGCTAGGCACGCCGGAATCGCGCCGCGACTACCGCGCGAAGCTCGTGTCGTATTTCGAGGCGCGCCTCGACACGCTCGACGAGGACAGCCGGCGCCGTCTCAGCGGCAATCCGCTGCGCATCCTTGACAGCAAGAATCCGGCGATGGCCGAGGTCATCCAGGGCGCGCCGCTCATCACCGATCACCTCGACGAGGAATCGGCGGCACATTTTGCGCGGCTGCGCGCGCACCTCGACGCGGCGACGATCCCGTACGTCGTCAATCCGCGACTCGTGCGCGGCCTCGACTACTACTCGCGCACAGTGTTCGAGTGGGTCACGACCGACCTCGGTTCGCAGGACGCTGTCTGCTCCGGCGGGCGCTACGACGGGCTGGTCGCCCAGCTGGGCGGCGGCCCCACGCCTGCCATCGGCTGGGCGCTCGGCGAGGAACGCATCGTCGAGATCATGCGCCTGCAGGGGCTCGTGACGGCCGTGGGCAAGCCCGACGTCTACCTGGTTCTCGCGGGCGAAGCCGCCGAAGCGGCGGGTCTCGGCGTCGCCGAACGGTTGCGCGATGCCGTCCCGGGCCTCAAGGTGGAGGTCAATTGCGGCGGCGGGAGCTTCAAGTCGCAGATGAAACGGGCGGACAAGAGCGGCGCGCGCTTTGCGGTCATTCTCGGCGACAATGAGGCGGCACTCGGCACGGCGGCATTGAAGTCCCTGCGTGACGACAGCGGCCAGCGCGAGATCGCGCAGGCGGACCTCGGCAACGAACTCACGCAGGCGCTGCGCACCGCGGCGGCCTGATTCAACGCGGCTTCCCGCAGACGGGGAGCGCACACGGAGCCTCGAAGTGGAAGACCTGACCGACAACGAAGCAGAAGAAACATTGCGCCGCTGGTGGAGCGAGAACTGGCTGTGGCTGGTTGGTGGCATCGTCATCGGCCTCGGCGCGCTCGCCGGCTGGCAGTACTGGCAGAACTCGAAGCGCCAGGCCTCGGAGACGGACTCCGTCGCCTACCAGGCCGGAATCGATGCGCTGAACGCGAACCAGTTCGATACCGCGGGCCAGAAGGCGAAGGAGCTGCGCGACCTGCATCCGGGTTCGCCCTACGCCGACCAGGCGGACCTCGCGGTCGCCCGCGCGGCCGTGGAGCGCAGCGACCTGGTCGAGGCCGCGAAGCACCTCAAGCTTGTCGCAGACAACTCCCGGGATCCGCAGCTGCGCCAGGTCGCCAAGGCGCGCCTCGCCCGAGTGCTGATCGAGCAGGGTAAGCACGACGAGGCGCTCGCCCAGCTCGACATCGCGTCGGCGGGTTCCTTCGGGGCCCTGTATCACGACATTCGCGGTGATGCTCTGGCCGCGAAGGGTGACGCCGCCGGCGCGCGGCAGGAATACGACTCCGCACTGGCCGGCAGCGCAACCGAGCCGGGCATCGACAAGGACTTCGTCGAACTCAAGCGCGACCAGCTGCCGGCGGCTGCCGGCGCCGGAGCCATCAAGTGAGACCCGTGCACCCCAGGCTGGCGCGAGTGGCGGGTGCCGTCTTCGTGGCCGCGCTGCTCCTGGCCGGTTGCGACAAGAACAAGAAGGATGCCGAGCCGCCTGCGGAACTCGTCGACCTGAAGCCGTCGCTGCCCGTGCAGCGCGTGTGGTCGAACGGAGTTGGCGGTGGTGGCGAGAAGCTGCGCCTGTCGCTCGGGCTCGCGTACCAGGATTCGGTGCTGTTTGCGGCATCGCGCGACGGCAAGGTCGACGCGCTGGATGCCGCGTCCGGCAAGACCAAGTGGAGCGCCGATACCAAGCTCGAGCTTTCGGCCGGCCCCGGCGCGGGCCCGGGGATCGTCGCGGTCGGCACCAATGACGGCGACGTCGTCGCGCTCGACGCCGCCACGGGCAAGAAACTCTGGGCCGTGAAGGTCAGCAGCGAGGTGCTGGCCGCGCCGCTCGTGACGAGCGACCGCGTGATCGTGCGCTCCGTGGACGGGCGCCTGCGCGCTCTGTCGTCGGCCGACGGCAAGGAACTCTGGTCCGCCGAGGAGCCGGTACCGAAGCTCTCCCTGCGCGGCACCGCACCGCCGGTGTTGAGCGGTGACACGGTGCTGTGCGGGTTCGATTCCGGCAAGGTCGTGGCCTTCGCGCTTTCGAATGGCGACATCCTGTGGCAGGCGCCTGTCGCATCCCCGCGCGGCCGCTCGGAACTCGAGCGACTGTCGGACGTCGATTCCGCGGTGCGCGTCGCGGGCAACGACGTCTATGCCGTCGGTTACCAGGGTCGTGTCGCCATGATGGCGCTCGACTCCGGCCAGGTCTGGTGGGGACGCGACCTGTCGAGTTATCGTGGCCTCGCGCTCGACGACGACCAGGCGTACGTCTCGACCAGCGAAGGCAGCGTGGTGGCGCTGCGCCGTCGCGACGGCACCGTGCTCTGGCAGCAGGACGGCCTCAAGCGCCGCGGCCTGAGCGCCCCCGCGGTGGACGGCAATGCCGTTGTCGTGGGCGACTTCGACGGCTACCTGCACTGGCTCGATCGCAACAGCGGCAAGTTCGTGGCGCGCGAGCATCCGGGCGGCACGCGCATCAGCGCCGCGCCAATTGCCGCCGACGGCCGCGTCTTCGTCGTCGACGACGGCGGCAAAGTCGCGGCGTTCAAGTCCGGGGCCGGCAAGGGCGGCTGATGTGCTGCCCGTCCTCGCACTCGTCGGTCGCCCGAACGTCGGCAAGTCGACGCTCTTCAATGCGTTGACGCGTACGCGCGACGCGCTCGTCGCGGACGTTCCCGGCCTCACCCGCGATCGCAAATACGGTTACGCCCGCCGCGACGGGCATGCGTGCGTCGTCATCGACACCGGCGGGCTGGTCGAGGGTATGCAGGGCATCGAGCGGCTCATGGAAGAGCAGACGCTCAAGGCCGTCGAGGAAGCCGATCGGGTGCTGCTCGTCGTCGACGCGCGCGAGGGCGTCACCCCCACCGACCTGCACGTGGCGAACGTGCTGCGTCGCAGCGGCAGGAACGTGCTCGTCGTCGCCAACAAGTCCGAGGGTCTCGACGCGTCCATGGCCACGGCGGAATTCCACCGCTTCGGCTTCGGCGAGCCGATCGCGATCTCGTCCGCGCACATCCAGGGTCTCGACGACCTCATGGAGCGCGCGCTCGAAGGCCTCGAGATCTCCGGGCCGAACCTGCCCGAGGAAGTCCGCGATCGCGAAATCCGCGTTGCGGTGATCGGCCGGCCCAACGTCGGCAAGTCGACGCTGATCAACCGGCTGCTGGGCGAGGAGCGGCTGATCGCGTTCGACCAGCCGGGCACGACGCGCGACACGGTGGAAGTCGAATTCGAGCGCGACGGCCAGCGCTACATCCTCATCGATACCGCCGGCGTGCGCCGCCGCGCCCGCGTCAACGAGACGATCGAGAAGTTCAGTGTCGTCAAGACTCTTCAGGCGATCGAGCAGGCGAACGTCGTGATCGGCGTGATCGACGCGCACGACACCGTGGCCGACCAGGACGCGAGCCTGCTCGGGCTCGTGGCCGAGCAGGGGCGGGCGATGGTGATCGCCGTGAACAAGTGGGACGGCATCGCGCCGGACCAGCGCGATTCCATCCGCGACGGCCTCGACCTGAAACTCGACTTCCTGCGCTTTGCCCCGGTGCATTTCATCTCGGCCAAGCACGGCACCGGCGTGGGCGACCTGATGGGCACCGTGAAGTCCTGCTACCGCGCGGCCATGTGCGAAATGCCCACCAAGGAGCTGACGCAGGCGCTCGAGCAGGCGCTCACGATGCACCAACCTCCGCTGGTGCGCGGCCGTCGCGTCAAGCTGCGTTACGCCCACCAGGGCGGCCGCAACCCCCCAGTGGTGGTCATCCACGGCAACCAGACGCAGCACGTCCCGGACGCCTACCGGCGCTTCCTGGAAAACCATTTCCGCCAGGTGTTCCGGCTGAAGGGCACCCCGATGCGCATCGAGTTCCGCACGGATGCCAACCCGTTCGCCGGTCGCCGCAACGAGATCACGCCCCGCCAGGCCCGCAAGAAGCAACGGGCCATGGCCCATTTCAAGGGCGGCAAGCGCGGCAAACGCTGATATAACTACCGGTTCTGAGCGGCTATCCGCTCGATTCTTGTGCCCCCGCGGGGCGGGTCTAGACTCCGGAACATGCTCATGGCCGTCGCCCGCACTCCTGTCGCCGCTCCCGATGATCTGCCGGCCACCCAGCTGGCGGTGCTCGAGGGGCCCCTGCGCCTGTATCGCGGCGGCACCATCGACAATCCGGTCATCGCCTACGAGACCTGGGGCCGCCTGAACGAGGCGCGCGACAACGCGATCCTGCTGTTCACGGGCCTCTCGCCTTCGGCGCACGCGGCTTCGTCGCCGGCCGATCCGAGGCCGGGCTGGTGGGAGTCGATGATCGGCGAGGGCAAGCCGATCGACACGAGCCGATTCTTCCTCGTGTGCGTGAATTCCGTCGGCAGCCCGTTCGGCTCGTCGAGCCCGGCGAGCATCGATCCCCGCACCGGCCGCCCGTTCGGCATCACGTTCCCGGAGGTCTCGGTCGAGGACATCGCGGTCGGCGGCGACGCCGTGCTGGGTGCGCTCGGCATCGAGCAGGTGGCGGCCGTCATGGGTTCCTCGCTCGGCGGCATGACGGCGCTCGCCTACAACGTGCAGTTCCCGCACAAGGTTCGCAACCTCGTCTCCATCTCGGGCGCCACGCGTGCTTCGCCTTTTGCCATTGCGCTGCGCTCGTTGCAGCGCGAAATGGTGCGCAGCGACCCGGCCTGGCGTGGCGGCAACTATGAAACGGGCCGCGGCCCGCGCATGGGCCTCCGGCTCGCGCGCAAGCTCGGCACCATCACCTATCGCTCGGCGGAGGAATGGTCGGATCGCTTCGGCCGGCGTCGCGTGCCGGACACGGCCGGCATGGCCGGGGATTTCCGGCCGCAGTTCGAGGTGGAGGCCTACCTCGAGCACCAGGCGCATCGCTTCGCCGACGTCTACGACGCGAATTGCTACCTGTACGTGTCGCGCGCCATGGACCAGTTCGACCTGGGCGAGCACGGCGCGGGTTCGCTGGCTGCGGCGTTCGCGAAGTTCCAGCCGAAGCGCTCGCTGATCATCGGCGTGCAATCCGACATGCTGTTCACGATCGACCAGCAGCAGGAAGTCGCCGATCACCTGAAGGCCGCCGGGCGCTCCGTGGAATACCACGCGTTCCCGTCGCCGCAAGGGCATGACGCTTTCCTCGTGGACCTCGCGCGCTTCGAGCCCGCGATCCGGGACTTCCTGAAAGCGATCTAACGCTTCGCCGGCGCCTCCGCGCCACTGTCCGGCGGCAGGAACAGCGCCGGATCCACCATCGCCCGGTTCACGCCGATGCCCCAGTGCAGGTGGGGGCCGGTCACGCGTCCCGTCGCGCCGACGAGGCCGAGGATCGAACCGGCGGCCACCACGTCCCCGGGTTTCACGTCGATGCGGCTCAGGTGGCAGTACATCGTCACGACGCCGTGCCCGTGCTCGACGAACACCGTGTTGCCGTTGAAAAAGAAATCGCCGGCTTCCACGACGCGGCCCGCGGCCGGGCTCGCGATCGGCGCGCCTTCGGGCGCGGCGATGTCCATCCCGCTGTGCGGATTGCGCGGCTGGTCGTTGAAGAAGCGACGCAGGCCGAAGGAACTCGAACGCTCGCCCGACACCGGCGGGAGCATGCGCCAGGGGGGCGTGAAATCGGCCGAGTACGTCCCGAGCGCGCGATCGGTGCGCAGTTTCTCGCCGTCGATGCGCTTCAGGTCCTCTGCGTTGGGATCGACCTTGCGCTGGTCCTTCACCTTGAGCCGCTGCTCGGCGTACTGCTTGGGACTCACCGTGAAGTCGAGCTTGCGCAGGTCCTTGCCATCGGCGCCCAGCAGGCGCGCGCCCTGCGGTCCGGGCGCGGTGTCGAGCGGAATGCCGATGACGGCTGTCCAGGTGTCTCCGGTGCGCACGACGGGCGAGCGGTAACCGTTGTACATGACCGGGCCAGGCTCTGTCTGCGCCGGCCCGAGATCGATCAGCGCGATGCCGCCAGGCACGCG
>Ga0315283_10006868_pt1 | contig 10198 bp, 6 predicted proteins | sample YL17G09_0_MG_FD_204541 | JGI IMG/M metagenome (GOLD analysis project Ga0315283, IMG submission 204541) | Sediment microbial communities from Yellowstone Lake, YNP, Wyoming, USA - YL17G09_0 | ecosystem: Environmental > Aquatic > Freshwater > Lake > Sediment | place: USA: Wyoming | collected...
GATGCGCCCCCTGCCGCGCAGGTGGTCGAAAGGACGGAGTCATGACGATGGCCGGCGAGGGATACGCATTGCGTCGTGTGGCCGGTTGAGGCAGGATGAGCCGCGTGCGGCAGACGCATTGACGGATATGGCACAAACGAAACAAACCGCAGCCAAGGACAACCGGAAGCGGGTCCTATTGGTGGATGATCATGCGGTGGTGCGTTTCGGCATCGCGCAACTCATCAACCGGCAGGCCGACCTCGTTGTGTGTGGTGAGGAGGAGGACGCCTCGAAAGCGTTGACGGCCATCGAGACGTTGAAGCCCGACCTGGTGATCGCGGATATTTCCCTCAAGGACAGCAGCGGTCTGGAATTGATGCGCAACATCAAAGCGCGATATTCGGGGCTGGCGGTGTTGGTCGTCAGTGCGCACGATGAAAACGTTTATGCCGAAATCGCGTTTCGCGCCGGCGCGTTGGGCTACCTGATGAAACAATCGGCGTTGGAACAAATCCCCACGGCCATCCGCCGGGTGTTGGCCGGGAATATCTACGTGAGCGACGCCATGGCCGCGCGGATGCTCCAGCAGCAGGTTCGCGGGCAGACCGACATCAACGAATCGCCGGTCAAGAGTCTGAGCGACCGCGAGCTTGAAGTTTTTCAATTGCTCGGCCGTTGGAAGAAGACCAAGGAAATCGCTGCGGAATTACACCTGAGCGTCAAGACCGTTGAGTATTACCGCGAGCAGATCAAGAAGAAGCTGAACCTGAAGGACGCAGGAGAATTGACGCAGTACGCCACGTCCTGGGTGCAACGGGAAACTCCTTCCTGAGCTTTTCTGGCACGCCACCGCCCGGCGCTTTTCTGCCTCTGGCGCGTGCGGTTTCCTGCGCCCCACGTTGCATTGCTTCATTTCGAAGTGCTTCTTTTACGGACTGCCACTGGGGATTCCCCTGGGTTCAACTCCACATTTCCACCGGATGCACGAAGCTGGTTTCCCCTAATTGCGACGCGCAGTGATCTGGCCGATGGTGGGTGCATGAAGAGTTACGAAAACACAAGTCGCGTGGTCATGAATTTGAAACCCCACTCAAGTCGAACAGCGCTTTTCGGTATCGGCGCGCTGTTGCTGTCGCTGTTGCTGACGCAGGTCACAGCTGTTGGCGCTTCGTTTGAATTGCAAGGTCAATCCAAGGGAAGCTGTTCCTGGATTTCTGGAAATCTGCTGGACTGGCAGGACCAGGACTACATTCCCTGCCGCGTGGTCATCACAGGTCGCGCGGTCAAGGATCAAACCATAACCATCAACTTTCCCCGCCTGCCTGGGGTGAAGCCTAGCTTTGAAAACTTGCTCAATTTCAGGGCATCCAGCAATGTAACAATCACTTCCGATCCAGTTCTGTCCTCGCCGTCTGGCGCAGATTGGTCGTACACGTTTACGATTAACTACACCGGGAGGGGTGATGGTTGCGTTCAGTTTCTTGCGCGATTGGCGGAGGGCGCTCATCAGAACACCGGCAGTTCACTCATGCTGAGTGGAAACCCTTGCTCCATGGGCAAGCTCCAGATTCATAAGCCCGCCAGCAGCGATAGTGCGGCGTCTTTCGGTACCCGCCGGGACATTCTCCGCTGTCTGATGTTGCCGAACGAGGGTTTCCAGGTTGGATTTGCCAGCCTGTCGAACCGTCTGTATGGCGTCCAATACAGCAGTGATCTCAAGATCTGGAAAACCGCCCAGTGTGTAATCACCGGCAACGGTTCGTGGGCCCAGTGGGTAGATAAGGGTCAGCCGGAAACCGAAAGCAATCCGGCGACGCAGGCGATGCGGTTTTATCGTCTCTTTCAACTGCCTTATGTTCTCAACCACGATGGCGACTGCCACCAAGACCCATGCGGGCGGGACGATGGCGATCATGATGGCGATCACGATTGAGGAAGTGCCGATAGAGTTAGAACCGATCAGAATCAATTTACTTAACCCCTACCCTAACAACAAATGTCCATCATGAAAGAGTCACAATCGCGAATGAAAAAAAGAATCAGACTGTTGGTGGTGGATGACCACCCGGTCGTCCGCAAGGGCATCAATCTGTGTCTCGCGCAACGCGAAAATCTCGTGGTCGTCGGTGAAGCCGGCGATGGGCGCGAGGCGCTGCGGCTGGCGCGCGAGTTGCAACCCGACCTCGTGCTCATGGACATCAACATGCCGGAGATGGACGGGCTGGCGGTGACGGAAACGTTGCAGCGCGAACTGCCCAAAATCAAAGTGTTGATTCTCTCCACGAACGGTCACCTGGACGACGTGATGCGCGTCGTTCCATCCGGCGCGCGCGGCTTCGTGCTCAAGGCATCGCCGGCTGAGGAGCTGGTGCGTGCCATCGAAACGGTGCAGTCGGGCGGGACGTATTTCAGTTCGAACGTCGCGCAAAGCGCGCTCAACCGGTTCGTGCGCAACGGCGGGGTGGCGACGGAGCCGCCGCAATTGACCAAGCGCGAGCGCGAGGTGCTCACGCAAGTCGCCGAAGGTCTGAGCAACAAGGGAATCGCGGCTCAACTCGGCGTCGGCGTGCGCACAGTCGAGGCGCACCGTGAGCGCATCATGCGCAAGCTAAACATTCACTCCATCGCCGGGTTGACGAAATTCGCGATAGCCCGGGGCTGGGTGTCGGTGGGAAGCGAAATCGCCGCCTGAGCGCGGCGAAGCTCAAAGTCAAAGCGAAGTCCCAAGCGCCAACGACGCGCGATCGTGGCCAATTTAACAGGCGGATGAAGCGCAAACCGCGTTTCGTCCGCTTTCCCTTTTCCGCACTCTGTTCCCGCCCAAACGCGCGCCGCGTCGGTGGCGCAAGCCGTTCTTGGGTTCGACGCTGGCCGAGCGTCTGTGGGCGCGCTTTTCTCTGCTTGTGAAGAGTGTGTTACTAAGATTCAATAACTCCGCTTTGCTCAAACCAATTATTTTCTATCTGCTGGTGTCATGATTGATTCAGTTTCAGAGAGCGCGGGCGGCGTGGCGGACCTGAAGAAGGCGCGCCGTCGCAAGCTTTCCGCCCGGGAAACGCCGCGGACCGACCGTTTGCCACCGCACGCATCGGAAGCAGAGCAGGGGGTGTTGGGTTGCATTCTCCTCTCGCCCAACGAATGTCTCGGCGAATGCATTCAGAAAATCAAGACCGACGCCGAAGTTTTTTACGACCTGCGGCACCAGACGATCTACAGCGCACTGGTGGAAATGTACGACCACCGCGAAGCCATTGACATCATCACGCTGCAACAACGCCTCGCGGACCGGCAACAGCTCGAACCCATCGGCGGCATCCCCTATTTGAACGGCTTGCAGGACGGCGTGCCGTCGGCGGCCAACCTGTCCTACTACCTCGACATCATTCAGGAAAAATTTCTCCTGCGGAAAATGATCCACACCTGCACGGACGTCATCGGTCGCGTGTATGATTTTGACGGCGATGTGGAAGCCTTGCTCGATCAGGTCGAAAGCGAAGTGCTGCGGATGAACGAGTCGCGCGTGCAGGGCGGCGCCACGCCGATCAAGCAACTCGTCACCGACGCCATCCAGACGGTCGAAAAATTCTTCAACCGCCGGGGCGAACTGGGCGGCGTGGGCACGGGCTTCACCGATTTGGACAAGATGACCGACGGCTTGCACGGCGGTGAAATGATCGTCATCGCCGCGCGGCCGAGCATGGGGAAAACCAGCCTCGCCATGAACATCGTCGAGCACGCGGTGTTGACGCAGAAGCTGCCGGTGGGCGTGTTCAGTCTGGAAATGACCGCCGAGGCGCTGGTGCTGCGCATGTTATGTTCGATCGCCAAGGTCAACCTGCGGAGCATCCGCGAAGGGTTCATGACCGAGTCGGATTTTCCGAAGCTGCGGATGGCGACCGACCGGCTGGTAAGCGCGCCGTTGTTCATTGACGACTCGCCGGGGCTTTCGATTTTGCAATTGCGCGCCCGCGCCCGGCGGCTGTCGCAGCAGTTCGGCATCAAACTTTTCGTCGTTGACTACCTGCAACTGCTCCATTCTACTGCGCGCCGTTCGCAGGAAAACCGGCAGCAGGAGATCGCCGATATTTCCGGCGGGATCAAAGCGCTGGCCAAGGAATTGAAAGTGCCGGTGCTGGTTCTGAGCCAGTTGAACCGCGAGTTGGAGCGGGACAAGAACCGCCGGCCGCGCCTGTCAGACTTGCGTGAATCGGGCGCCATCGAGCAGGACGCCGACCTGGTGGGACTGCTTTACAAACCCAGCAGCGGTGACGACGACGAAAGCGGCACGATGGAAGAACCGGACGGAATTCCGGTGAACCTGCTCATTGCCAAGCAACGCAACGGCCCGACCGGCGATGTGAATTTGACGTTCTTGAAACCGTACACCCGCTTTGAAAGCGCAGCCAAAGTCAGCGACGACGATGTGCCTGGAAATTGAGCCGCAATGAAATCATTGCTTCGTCTTGGCGGACTTTGCGCGCTGCTCGCTTTTCTGGGCGGGACGGTTTGCGGGCAGTTGACGCCCCCCAAAGTTACCCGCCTGGCCATCAAGCACGTCGGCCCCGCCGAGATCAGTGACGAACTCATCCGCGCCAACATCCGCGTCAAGGCGGGCGATCCCTACCTGCCTACGGCCGTGGATGACGACGTGCGCAGCCTCTACGCCACGGGTCTGTTCTACAATGTCCGCGTCATCGCCGAACGCGGGGACGACGGCCTGGCGCTCACCTATGTGGTGCAGGCCAAGCCGCGCCTGACGGACATCAAGTACCAGGGCAACAAAAAAATCAGCACCTCCAAATTGGCGAAAAAAGTCACCTCCCGGGTGGGCGAGCCGCTGGACGAGCGAAAACTGTTCACCGACAGCCAGGCCATCCAGGAGGCGTATCAGAAGAAAGGCTACCCGCGCACGGAAGTGAAGTACGTCGTGAACATTGACGAAGCCGCCGGCCGCGGCACGGCGATGTTTGAGATCAAGGAGAGCCCCAAAATAAAAATCACCCAGGTCCAATTCGTCGGCGCCCAGGCGTTCCCCGAGAAAGTGGGCTTCTTCGAAAAGTTGTTTCATCCTTCCCGAACGGGGTTGACCAGCGTCATCAAAACGCGCAAGCACTGGATGTTCTCGTGGCTGACCGGCCGGGGCAATTTCAAGGATGATCAATTTGAGGAGGATCGTGAAAAGTTGGCTGAGTTCTACCGCGAAAAGGGCTACGTGGATTTTGAAATCAAGGGTGTGCAGTTCGAAAACCCGACGACCAATACGATGATCATCCGGCTGAACATTTTCGAAGGCCGGCAATACAAGGTGGGCGCGGTCGCCTTCGCCGGCACCACCATGATGCCCACCAACCGGGTCGTTCAGGCGTTAAACCTCAAACCCGGCGCCGTCTTTGTTCCCAGCAACCTGTCCAAAGACATCGAGAAGGTCGAGGATTTCTACGGCGCACGCGGCCACATTGACGTCTCCACCTCCACCGGAAACCTTCAGGTCAAGCGCCTGGCCAACACCAGCACCGGCACCATGGACCTGCAGTACAAGGTGGACGAAGGCCAGCCGTCGTATGTCGAGAAGATCGAAATTCGCGGCAACGTCAAAACCAAGAACAAAGTCATCCGGCGCGAACTGGCGGTTTCTCCGGGCGAACTCTTCGACATGGTCCGCGTGAAAGTGAGCAAACGGCGGCTCGAGGGCTTGCAGTATTTCGAAAAAGTGGACGCGCGGCCCGAGGACACCGACGTGCCGAATCGTAAAAATCTGGTGGTCAGCGTCGAGGAAAAAAACACCGGCAACCTGACCATGGGCGCCGGCTTCAGCTCGGTGGACTCCATTGTCGGTTTCGTGGAAGTCAGCCAGGGCAACTTCGATTTGTTTCATCCGCCCACGTTCACGGGTGGCGGCCAGAAATTCCGGCTGCGCGTGCAAATAGGCACCGAGCGCCAGGACTACATCCTGTCCTTCGTTGAACCCTGGTTTCTCGGCCGCAAACTCGCCTTGGGCGTTGAATTGTATTACCGGGACCTAGACTTCCAGAGCGTTGACAATATTTACACTGAAACCCGCGCCGGCGCCCGCCTCAGTCTGACCCGCGCGCTGTGGAGTGACTACCTCATCGGCAGTATCAACTACACCATCGAAAATGTGGGCATCATTCTCAACAGCGGGTATCATGGATCGTACCTCGTGCGGGAAGATTTGCCGGGGCGCGGGCAGATCATCCGCGTCATTCCCGCCAACGTGCCGCAGGCGATCCTCGATGAAGAGGGCAATTCGCTCATCTCCAAGGTGGGATTCTCGCTGGCCTACGACACGCGCAACAGCTCCATGCTGCCCGATCACGGCCAGCGCACCGAGCTGTCCACGGACTTCGCGGGTGGCCCGTTGGGCGGCGAAAAGGAATATTACAAAGTCGAACTCAAGTCCGCGTGGTACTTCCGCGGCCTGTTCAAAGGTCATGTGCTGGAAGTGTCCGGACGCACCGGCGTGGCGGACGGCTTTGGTGGTGTGGACGTGCCGTTTTACGACCGCTACTACCTGGGCGGCTTGTACTCCTTGCGCGGATTCGAGTATCGCGGCATCAGCCCGCGCGACCCGTACTACGGCATCAACCCGCTGATGCCAGACGAACCCATTGGCGGCGACACCTATTGGTTCGGCACGGCGGAATACAGCATCCCGATCATTCAGAAGGAAAAAACCGGCGGCGTGCGTTTGGCCCTCTTCTACGACATCGGCAGCGTGGCCGCCGATTCTTACGACTTCGACTTCAAGAATTACAGCGACGACTGGGGCATCGGGCTGCGGCTCAATCTACCCATCGGCCCCTTGCGCCTGGACTATGCTTTCCCGATTCATCACGACCAGTTCAATGACAGTTCGGGCCGCTTTCAATTCGGCGTCGGCTACACCCGCGAATTCTGAACATGACGCAACCTTACAAAACAAATGCGTTCCTGCTGACGGCAAGGGCCCGCCGGTGGGGGCTTGGATTCGGCGTGGCGGCGCTGGTGGCCTCGTCGGTCGCGGCTGAACCCGGCTTGGCCGGCCCGTCGCAACTTTCCGCGTTGGCCAACCTGCCGCTGTGCTTCGAGGCCAATCGCGGCCAGACCGGGAGACCCGAATCCTTTGTCGCGCGCGGTCGCGGTTGCAGCTTCTTCGTTGCGCCCACGGAAGCCGTGTTGACGCTCGTCAAGTGCGACGCGCCGGTGGCCGGCTCGCGGGGTGGACGTGGCGGCGCAGGGGCGGGGACCGTTAGGCAGACGCGGGCGTTGCACTTTGAGTTTCTCGGCGCCAATGCGCGCGCCGAGGCCGGTGGCGTCGGGGAACTGGCCGGAAAGGTCAATTATCTTCTCGGCAATGACCCCGCGCAGTGGCGCGCCGGGCTGTCCTTGTTCGCGCAAGTGCGCGTCGAAAACATTTATCCGGGCGTGGACCTTGTTTACTACGGCAACCAGCAGCGGCTGGAATATGATTTTGTCGTCGCCCCGAAATCCGACCCGCGAGCGATTGCGATTCGCGTCACCGGCGCGGACAACATCCAGGTGGATACGCACGGCGACCTGATCTTCACCTTGGGTCGCGACACCATCCGCCAGCCGAAGCCGCTCCTCTACCAGACCATGGCCGGTGGGCGAAAAGAAATTCCCGGCGGCTATCGGCTCACGGACAAACAAACGTATGCCTTCCAAATCGGTGAGTACGACCGCGAGCGGCCGCTGGTGATTGACCCGGTGTTGAGCTACTCGACGTTCTTCGGCGGTACGGGTTCGGACATCGGGTGGGACATCGCCGTGGACACAAATGGTTTTGTTTATATCGCGGGTGAAACCTTGTCGGCGGGGTTGGCGACGCCTGGCGCGTTCCGCACCAATTACAGCAGCGGCAGCGGGTTCGGCGGCGACGCCTTCATCGCCAAATTCGACAATCTGGGCACGACGCTCTCGTATCTCACCTACCTCGGCGGCAAAGGCGACGACGCGGCGCTGGCTCTGGCCGTGGACGGGGCGGGCCAGGCGTTCGTCACCGGTTTTACCAGTTCGACCAATTTCCCGATTGCCTCCGCCCTCCACACCAACCTCGGTGGCCCGAACGGTCCGAGTTATGGTTATTTAGGGATGTATCCGATCGACGCGTTTGTGACCGAACTGAATGCCAGCGGCTCGGGGTTGGTCTTTTCCACCTACCTCGGCGGCAGCGCGGACGATGAAGGCATCGGCATAGCGGTTGACCCCGCCGGCAATACCTACGTCACGGGTTTCACCGATTCCACGAACTTCCCGACCGCCGGCGCTTCGCGGACCAATTACAACGGCGGCCGCGACGCGTTCGTCTCCAAGCTCAGTCCCGGCGGGTCGGCGCTCGTTTACTCGATTTACCTGGGCGGCGCGCTGGTGGAAAACGGCGAAGGCATTGTGGCGGACGCGGCGGGCAACGCCTACGTGACCGGCTTTACCAGTTCCACGAATTTCCCGATCACCAACGCCGTGCAGCCATTCCTTAACAACCCGGCAACCGATGCCACCAACCACCTTTTGGGCGCGCATGACGTGTTCATCACCAAGATCAACCCCGACGGCAGCGGTTTGGATTACTCAACTTTTCTCGGCGGCGGGCGCGACGACATCGGCTTCCGCCTCACACTGGACACGGAAACGAACGTTTTCGTAACCGGCTCGGCGGCGTCGGCGAACTTCCCAACCGTTCCGGCCTCGAACACGAATTTGCAGAAAGGGGTGACCCTCTTGAATATCTTGCCCGACGTGTTCGTGACCAAACTCGCCGCCACCGGCACCCACTGGGTCTATTCGTTGGGATTCGGCGGCACGGCCCGGGATGAAGGCTGGGACGTGGCGGTGGATGCCGGCGGCAACGCGCACCTGGTGGGCCTGACTTACTCGGCCAATTTCCCGACGACCAACACTTCCGGCTTCCTGCGGGCGACCAACCCCGGTGGGGCCGACGCCTTTGCGGCTGTGATCAGCACCGATGGCACGGCCCTGGTGCGCTCGGCTTATCTCGGCGGTTCGGGCGATGATTTTGGCTACGGCATCGAAGTGGATGGTGCGGGCAACGATTACATCATCGGCAGGACCGCTTCCACGAATTTCCCGGCCGTCGGGGCGTACCAGTCCGCATTTGGTGGGACCAACGACGCATTCATGGCGAAGATCGTGGTCGAGCCGACGCTGGCCGAGGTTTTGGTGGGCGACAACGTGGTGCTCTCGTGGGCCGCCTTTGCGCCGGAGTTCGCGCTGCAAGCGAACCCCAACCTGCTTTCGACCAACGGTTGGGTGGACGTGGCGGCGCCACCGGTGCTGGCCGCTGGCTGGCACACGGTCACGCTCGTCGCCACCAACGACGCCCTGTTTTTCCGCCTGCGCCAACCGTAGGCTGGCGTCCAGCCTTCAGGCTGCCCCAAGGCACGCGGAAGCGCGGACGCCGGCTTTTCCTGAACGTTTTTCCGCCCGGCGGTGTCTCAATTCCCAACCGGACGAACCACCTCACTTTGGAGTTGGCTTGGCCGGTGGATTCTGTTTTCATCTATCTATGAAATATCTGTTTCGCAGGATGGTGTTGGCGGCGGTGCTGGCCGGAGTATTGACCGGTTCGGCTTGGGCCCAAACCCGCGTCGCCACCGTGGATTTGCGCAAGCTCTTCGACGGTTACTGGAAAACCAAGCAGGCGGATGCCGCCCTCAAGGAGCGGGCCGCTGATCTCGACAAGGAATACAAGGGCCTGCGCGAGGATTACCAAAAGAGCAAGGAAGAGTACCAGAAACTGCTGGCTGGCGCCAACGATCAGGCCGTGTCCTCCGAAGAACGCGACAAGCGCAAGCAGGCGGCGGAGGCGAAGCTCAGGAACATCAAGGAAACCGAGGAAGCGGTCGTGCAGTTCGAACGCCAGGCGCGCACCACGCTCGAAGAGCAGAAGCGCCGGATGCGCGACAATATTGTCAACGAAATCCGCACCGTCGTGAACGCCAAGGCCAAATCTGCGGGCTTTGCCCTGGTGGTGGACACCACTGCTGAAAGCGCTAACGGCACGCCGGTGGTCATTTTCACCAGCGGGGAAAACAACCTGACCGACGACGTGCTTGCCCAGTTGAACGTCGGTGCGCCGGCCGAAACGGCCAAACCAACGGAGAAAAAGAAGGAAGAGCCGAAAAAGGAAGAGAAGAAGTAGCGAATCCTGATTACAGATTTCGGAATTTTAAGGAAC
>Ga0315283_10006869_pt1 | contig 10198 bp, 7 predicted proteins | sample YL17G09_0_MG_FD_204541 | JGI IMG/M metagenome (GOLD analysis project Ga0315283, IMG submission 204541) | Sediment microbial communities from Yellowstone Lake, YNP, Wyoming, USA - YL17G09_0 | ecosystem: Environmental > Aquatic > Freshwater > Lake > Sediment | place: USA: Wyoming | collected...
ATAGTTTAGTAATTAGAATGATTTTCAATAAAGATCATAGAGTTGCGGCGATAGGATATTGAAGGCAATAATTTTTATCACAGGGTAATGATTGACTTCCGGGAGTGTTTGTTAAAAGACTTAATCACTGCTCTTCCAGTCTATTCCAAAAGCGAAAACCGTAAATTCTTTCAGTTCCATATTTTTTACCCACACAAAACCATATTCACCTGCGTCCAGTTGTTCGGTTAGTTGTATCTGGTAATTGTCATTTGAAATCATTTTTACACTGAAACTGATCAGCTTCCCTTTTGCTTCGTCTTTATTATTCAGCATACCTTCTTTGGAAGTAATGGTTACTTCCCTTTTCTGTTCCACCGGGATAAACTGGTAGAGTTTAATGTAAGAAGTGAGGTCAATTACATCGCCACTGGTTTTAATAAAAAAGACAATATCTTTTTTTGCAACGAAGCGTATTTTGGAAGAAGTGGCATCCATGCTTAAAAATTGTTTGGCACCTTTTAAACCCAGTGTTTTCTTTTTAGTAACCATCAGGGCATTTGCATTCTCCAGTTTGATAAGCTTGTTACTATCGCTGTCATAATAATAAGGCTGGTTGATAAATTCCGGAACGGGCAAAACGGTTTCCTTTACTACGGCCGGTGTTGCAACTGGTGTTGCGACTGGTTTTGCTACCGCTCTCTTAGCAGGTTTGGGTTGATGCTTTACTATAATGGTATCATGTGTTTTACCTTTTTTTACAACCTTATCCTGCGCCTGCACACCTATATGAAAACAGAGAAAAATAATGAATGACAACGTTACAAAAGGTAAACTATTTTTCATCAGCATTATTTTAAATAATTAAACTTACCGGATTGCCAGTTACTTAACAATAGAATAAAAGTCAGTCTTTAATAGAGGAATTTTATAAACTGAAATTATGTGAATCCCTGCATCGCCCTATCACCCGAAACAGTGATTCTGAACTTGTTTTTTGCGAAATCACCTTTTTCGGTGATTCTTCAATCCTCTTTAATTTTTTTCACCGATACTTTATAATAAATCTCTTTCATCCCTTTCGGGCTTTCAAAAAGAACTTGTTCTTCATCATTTGCAATAAACTTTATATACTCCGGAATAGCAGGCTTCCCCATAAACATCAGCATAGCCATATTCGACAGGTCTATGGTGGCTGTAACAGTTTCCTTAACACCAGGTGGTGGCGGACAGGTTTGCTTATACCGGGTAAGTTCTATGGGGTAGGGTATGAAAAATATTTCTACAACCGGGTAGGGCTGCCCGGGTGGATTGGCCGGGGTTACTTTTATTTGTCTTGTGCCGGCCACATGAAATAACCCGGTGCGGGTAGTGGGGTTTAAAATAGTTTTTGCATAACAGTTATTGGTAAATACCTCCAGGCGGTTTTTAATATTTATAACAGCAGGCTTATTTTTTTCTAATGATACAATAAAGCTGCCTTCATCCCGGTAGGTGACAACGCCTGTCCATGCATTTGGAGAACCTCCACTTATTACAGATACCATTTTTACTTCGTAGGCATCATCGTAGATGGTAATGTTACTTACTAATTTTGATACGTTATATCTATTAAGGAATGAAGTTGAAAGCTGCTGTTCAGCAGTAACGGTTACAGGATTTTGTGCAGGGATTTGTACCGGCGCCTGGTAAATAGCACTATTGTTTTCCGATACAGAAACTAATCCAACTGTGCTGTTACCTTTCGGAATATTATTTACACTCCATTTTATAACTTGTTGCTTCTCCACTCCCCCAAGGGATGCAAGTTCGTCGGCTTCTCCATCCCCATCTAACGGAACCAAAGCCCTGATTTTTAATCTCAGGCTACCATTTACTTTTACCCTTGCAGATGATGGATAAATTTTAGCCCACCTGAAATTTACATAAGAACTAAAGTGCCGGATATCTGCTGTAAGTGTTTTAGCAACTGTGTCTGCTACCGCTTTATTCAGCGACGACCACTGGCCTTTTTCACCCTGCATGGCAATACCCAACAGTTCAGGCGAATTGCCTTCTGTCTCATTTTCTGTATAATTAAAAATAATTTGTACAGGCTGCTGAAAATTAATACCGGATGGCTCCATCCTGTAGGCTTTCCCGTTTCCATTAGGAGCCAAATTAGTAGTAGGTTGTATGCTGATTGTTGTTTTTTTTGACAGGGCGCCTTCGGGGAATATCAAACTTACTTTTCCATCGGATGAGGTGATGCCGCCACCTTCTTTACCGATTTTCATCTCAGTTTTTTCACCATCCGGTTTTCCGATTGCTGTAATGGCAGGTCGGGCAGTTGTATCATTACTAGGAATATTTTGCGCAGATGCTGTTACTGTAACAAACAAAAAGATAAAAGCGATTATTTTTTTCATAACAATTTTTTTCAAAATTTCAAACCGGTTTGTTTTATAATTTTATTATTGTATTTATTGTATAGTCATCGGGTCTTCATTATTACTCATCCGCAATGTTGCCGGGCTTTTATTATTTATATCATACCCTGCACCCAGGAAAGCAATTTTAATTTTTCTTCCGTCGGTGTAATTAAACAGGATGGTATAATTTTTTACCTCATACCTGCCTGAGCCGGGATTAAGTGCCGGATTTATGCAATCAACATATTCATGATACAATATTTTTACGGCCCCGTTGTCGGTAAATTGTCCGTCAGCTGTAAACGTGATGGAAGGAATTTTTCCATACGCTTCACTCATAACATAGGTGCCAATAAATCCTGCGCCATCTACTGAAGGCAATTGGTAAAACTTATGGTCGGTTTGATTAACCGTGATCATGAGTTTATCATTTTCCATTCGCAACGGAATATCAGCATAGGGCATTTTTAAAATACCGGTTCCATTACTGAAAGTATAAGTTCCCCAATCCCTCCGGTTTAGCTCTGGCGGTATCCTTGTATTTAATCCATCTAAGCCACCGGCAGGGAAATTGGTGCCAAAATAGGCCTGGCCATTTGATAAAAAAACAGGTGAATAGACTTTATACCTTACACCCAGCGGTTCAGAGGTCGTTACTGTACCCACCGTTAAAGAAATACCCTGCCATACGCCAATAATGCCGCTTCCGTTGATGTTCCCTGACTTTAAGACCTGTTCCGTTCCATCGGCAAACTGCAGGGAGAATAAAAAATTGTCAATTGCCTGTTTATATTGCAAGCGGTCAGAAGCATAGTACCTTGACAAGTTGCAGTTCTTCCTTGATTGTAAAATAGCCACCCGTTCAAAACGGTTGTTTATTTTTATAACAAACAAATCAAGTCCAAGTTCCGTTTTATAGGGTGTTCCGTTTTCTACCTGCACGCCGCCATTGCCGCGGATGTATTCCCATCCGTTAAACGATTTTTTTGCTTCCGTTATTTGATAATTTCCACCACCGGCATAATACATCCTCGTGGAGTTATACATCGTTGCGGCTTCATCATAACTTTGCTGAAGAGCCTGTTCCAAATTGCCAGCGAAACTTATCGGCTGCATTATCTGTATTGCCAGGTGTTCGTCCGCGGGCAAGTCCAATGGTTTAAATACCACCCCATCTCCAAATATTTGTTCACTCCATCCGGCAGGTGCATTGTAATTCAGTAAACCAAAGTTGCCGGTGCTCCTGGTGGTTTCTCCAGTTACAATATTGTCCGCAGGATGCTGCGCGTTGCTGTTCACAGTTGCTGTTTTTGTTTTATCTAATTTCATTGTTTCAAATAATGCGTCCACCTGGGCTGTATAAGACGGGTCGTTCAGCGAAGTTCTTATACTCATGGTTTTTCCAAAACCACTTGCCACAGTTAAAATAATATACACATCGTTGCCATCTAATTTTATTGGAGCGGCACCGGTTACCACTTTCCATCCGTCTGCTGTGGTTTGTGTTTCTGTTTTCGGATTGGTTTCTGCTTTATAGGGTGTTTCCACTAATTCTTTCCATTCGTTGTTAAAATCTTTTTGTGCATCGCCGCTGCTTGCGGAACTTGCATATATCGTAAGTACACAAAACCCACCGGTTGCAGTATTTACAGTTGTATAATTTACAACTCCCGATTTTGTATTTTTTTTCCAGTCTTTAGGTGGGGTATAGGTTAGAATGTCAAAGTTTTCTGTCTGAGCAATGACCCGCATTGATAATAGTAAAAAAGAAAGAATTTTAATAAAATGTTTATTCCACTTCTTCATATTGACTTGTTTTAGGGTTCCATTCATGTCTACAAAATGTGGTTACGGTTCCGTCGGCAGATAGTTTCCGTATATAGCTGTTATTGGAGTTACTGGCATCTGCAATTAATAAGTTGCCATTACGGTCAAAAGCAATGCCAGCCGGTGCATTAAAACGGGCTGCAGTTGTTTTGCCATCGGCATATCCCGGCTCTGCGGCACCGGCAGGGTTACCAGTAAAATTAAATTTGCCGGAACCTGCCACGGTGGTTACTTTATTGTTTGCAATTTTTATAATGCGATGCAGTCTTGTATCAGTAGTATAAATATCCCCGTTTTTCGCAATGGCTATACCACTGGGACATGTAAGCACTGCGGTATTGATATCTCCTTCTTTGTAAACAGAATTAAATTTTGTCTTGTCGCACTGGCCTGCCACGGTGCTAATAACACCCGCCGGTGAAATTTTTTTGATGCAGTGACTTACGCTTGCACATATATACAGATTGCCTCCGGCATCGCAGGCAAGACCTCTTGGAAATTGCAATATCAATGGTCCGCCATTTCCGTTGTCTAAAGTAGTGACGGTTCCTTCCGGCGTAATTTTTCTGATCAGGTAATAACTACTGTTGGCAATCTGTCCCGGCTTCCAGTCTTTGCCCGGCGAATAGTCGGTAACATAGATATTGCCCCTGTTGTCAACCGCTATATTTTCAACGTTTAGAAAAGATGCAGTCTGACGGTTACCATCGCGTACTTCAGCAGTCAGTGTTCCCGCAATGGTAGTTACTACAGCATCGGTGTTTATTTTCCGGATACGGGAGCCATCGGCGACGTATAAATTATCTGCTGAATCAATGGCTATACCATTCGTGTCGAAAAAAGCAGCCTGGTTTCCCCTGCCATCTTTACAATATTTGCCACCACCTGCAAAGAGTTCTGCTTTTCCTGCCGGTGTAATTTTGATTATCTTGTTATTCCTGCCGGTTACAAAAGCATTTCCTTTACTATCTAACACAATGCCGGAGGAATAATAAAAGGCAGCATTGAGCCTGTATGGTTGTGAATTCAGATTAACAACACGGGTAATAAAGACAAAGAAGATTATCCAAAAAGAAAATATTGTCTTCATTTGAATAGAAGGAATCATCTGCGGGGTTTAACATCAATTTCAAATGTAGATGAGGCTTTTCAAACAACTTTCACCCGAAACAGTGATTCTTTGAGATAAGGGAATAACTACCTTAAAGGGTGAATTTTTCATAAACGTTTGAATATGTTGCTGGGAATGTTAAACTTTATGCAGGAATAACGCTTTACATAGGGATATGTCTTTATTTTCTTATTATATCAGGAGGTTTTTTATTTGCCAGTACCTGTTATTGCTGCCGGCATTTTTATTTGCGCAAAACAAGACGATTGACAGCCTGTTGCAGGTATTACAAAAAACCCAAAATGACAGTGCCAGGATCAAACTGAATTACAAGCTCGCAGAACAATTGGCAGGATATGATGTAACAAGGGCAGAAAAGCATCTTGACGAAGGATACCGGTTGGCTAAAGCGAAAAATGATACATATTTTATCGGTTTTTACTTTTTGAGCAAGGGCGAATTGTTATTCGATCTGGCAAAATATCCCGGATCGAAATCATGTTTTGATTCAGCATTAGTATTATTCGATGGTTTAATAAATTCAGGGGAAAAGAATCCGGTAAAAATTGATGCCTATAAATTTGCTAAAACAAATTGCCTGACCAATAAAGGCCTTTTAGCGGCAAAACTCTATCGCTACCAGGAATCTATACAGTACTACCTGGAAGCAATTGCCGGCATTGAAAATATCGAGGGAAAAGGTAAGAATAGCTACATGGCCACCTTGTATGCGGACCTTGCCAGTGATTATTATGAGTTGGAGCAATTTGAGAATGCTTTGGAATATGACAAAAAAGCATTGCCCTACCTCAACGGGGATGATGATGCCGATTTGTATGTAGTTGGAAACCTTTTTATCGCCGACGATTATAGTGCTTTATTGAAGTTTGATTCTTCTTCAGCTTATCTTGAAAAAGTCCGTCCGGTTGTGCTGCGCTTGAACAAACCCAACTTGAATCTCCGGTTTTATTATATACTGGGGGGTATTTACAGGAAAAAGAATGAATGGAGCAATGCGTTGATAAATTTTCAAAAAGCAAACCAGGCTGCACAGAAGATTAACGACGATTTCCAGTTGGTAAATAGTGAAGAAGGGATGGCAGCCTGTTATATGCAGCTTGGTAATCTTCAAAAGGCGAGGGAACTGGCAGTGCTTGTTTTTAATGAATCCGCCAGGATAAATGTACCCCTGGGCAGGGTTCAGGCTTTACAGATACTGACAGAAGTTGAAGAAAAATCCGGGAACATTGATCAGGCATACCGGTATCAGAAGCAATTTATACAGGCCAGCGATAGCATGAAGAAAGAAAAGGTGCTAAGACAGATGAATGAAACTGAGATGAGGTATCAGAATGAGAAAAAACAAAAGGAAATACTTCAGTTACAAAAAAGCAATGCACTGCAGTCCCTTTCTCTCCAAAAAAAGTCAACCTTTAATTATTTTCTGATAGGGTCACTTGCCGCATTATTAGTTACCGGGTTTTTAGGTTATCGCAATTTTCGGAATCGTCAGCAATTGGCCATGCAGCAGCATGAGTTGCAGCAACAACGGATCAGGGAATTAGAAAAAGACAGGCAATTGATAGCCGTAGATTCTATGCTGAAAGGGCAGGAAGAAGAAAGAAGCCGGCTGGCCAAAGACCTGCATGATGGATTGGGCGGGTTATTATCTGGTGTAAAATTTTCCTTAAGTAATATGAAAGACAACTTAGTTATCACCCCCGATAATATGGCTGTTTTTGAACGGTCATTAGACATGCTGGATACTTCCATCAGGGAGCTACGGCGGGTAGCCCATAACATGATGCCGGAAATGCTGACTAAATTTGGTTTAGATGAGGCATTGAAAGAATATTGTAATACGGTTAATGCTACAAATTTGCTTGCTGTGAAGTATCAATCTTTAGGAATGGAAACCCGGCTAGATAAATCAATTGAAATAATCATCTATCGTATTGTTCAGGAACTCCTGAATAATATTTTGAAACATGCGGTTGCATCAGAAGCATTTATACAACTGATACGGGACACTGGCCGGCTCAATATCGTAGTGGAAGATAATGGCAAAGGATTCGATACTGCTTCATTGGAAAACAGTAAAGGAGCCGGATGGGTCAATATCCGTTCCCGGGTTGAATATTTGAAAGGTCAATTGGATATTCATTCAGACCCGGGAAAAGGAACATTGGTGAACATTGAATGCCTGTTAGCTTCCTGAAGTGAATTGAAAACCAGGGTTCATATTTTTTAATAAAATAGCTATGCTCAGGGTATTTATTGTAGATGATCATCCCGTTGTAATAGAGGGAATTCATTCTTTATTGATGAATGAAAAAGATATTGCCTGGGTAGGCCAGGCGATGAATGCCCAGTCCTGTCTCGGTTTTTTTGTGAACAATACAGCCGACGTGGTATTAATGGACATCAGCATGCCGGGTATGGATGGAGTAGAATTATGTGCTGTCATGAAAAATAAATACCCGGGCATTTTTATTTTGGGCTTAAGCACTTTCAACCAGGGATTGTATATTAAGAAGATGATGGAGAACGGCGCTTCCGGTTATATCCTAAAAAATACATCGAAGGAAGAATTGATCAAAGCAATACATGTGGTGCGTGATGGCGGTATTTATTTCAGTGGTGAAGCAGGGCAGGCTTTGGCTGAATACCAGAAATCTTCAAAAACAGAAATACCAGTATTAACTTCCCGTGAAAAAGAGATTCTTGGGTTAATTGCAGAAGGCTTTACCAATCCACAAATAGCCGAGAAAATATTTTTGAGTCAATTCACAGTGGATAGCCATCGCAAAAACTTATTGGCCAAGCTGAATGTAAAAAATACAGCCAGCCTGATCAGGCTGGCTGTGGAGAACAAGTTGATATAAAGATAAAGGAAAAAAAATTAGTGACAGATGAAACTATAGCAATGAGTCATTTATTGTCTCTTCATCACATCTTCATTAAAACTCAATGTTAGTATTGCCGGGCTTGAATTATTTTTATCAAACCCACTCCCCGTTACAGCGATCTTTATTTTTCTTCCGTCACTATAATTAAATATCATCGAATTGTTTTTTACTTCATAAGTTCCCGATCCGGGTGTCAGCGCTTCATTCAGGCAATCCGTAGATTCATGGTATAAAATTCTGACAGCTCCTTTATCAATAAACTTTCCATCGGACGTAAAACTAATAGCAGGTATCATTCCGTTCCACTCACTCAGCGTATATGTGCCGTTGAACCTTGCACCATCAACCGGACTGAGCTTAATAAAACTGTGATCGGTTTTATTGGTGGTTATCGTGAGTTTATTATTTTCCATCTGCAATGGAATATCGGCATAGGGCATTTTAAGAACGCCTTTATCATTGCTGAAACTATAAGTGCCCCAGCTTCTGCGGTTATTCTCTGCCGCTATCCAGGTATTTAATTCATCCAATCCTTCAACGGGAAAATTTGTTCCGAAAAAAGCCTGTCCATTTGAAAATAAAATGAGTTGTTGCACTTTTAGCCCCGCGCCCAGTTCTGCACCCCGGTTGGGTATCCCAACTGACATAGAAATGCCCTGCCACACACCTGTGATGTCTTCGCCTTTGGCGGCTCCTGTTTTTACCACCGGTTCTTTCCAATCATCAAATTTCAATGAGAACAAAAAACCTTCAACGGCATTTCGATAGTTCAACCTGTCGGAAGGATAATACCTGTTATACCCACCATATGTATTTCTTGATTGGATAATGGCGATCCTTTCAAAACGGTTGTTGATTTTGATGACAAAAAGTTCAAGCCCGTATTCATCCGGGTACGGAGTGCCGTTATTAACCTGTATGCCGCCGGAGCCCCGGATATATTCCCAACCCCTGAATGATTTTTTAGGTTCTTTTGCTGTATAATTCAATCCGCTTACTTCCCACATTTTGGTTACCCTCAGTGTAGTGCAGGTTTCATTATAAATTTTTTCAAAAGCCTTTTCCATTGTGCCGGAAAAATTAATTGCCTGCATAACCTGTATATCTAAATGCTCTTTTGCCGGCAGATCCACTGGTGTCAATACAACACCGTTCTGATATTTTGTTGCTTTCCATCCTGCCGGAGTTGTGTAAAGCAATTGACCAAATTTATCCGGCTGATCATTGTTTTTGGCAACAGCAGTCGTATTGGCAGGTGTTGCGGTTTTATCAGGGCTTATATTTTCTAAAAATTTATCTACTTCTGCTATATAAGACTGGTCATTCAGGTTGGCAAGAACGGAAACTGTTTTACCAAACCCGCTGAATACTGACAGTATGATATAAGAGTTAATATTATCCCGTTGCACTGCTGCTGCGCCTGATACCACTTTCCAGCCATCAGCATTGGTTTGGGTTTCTGTCTTCGGATTTTTTTCTGCATGGTAAGGGGTTACTACAAGGTCATTCCATTCTTTTGCAAAATCCTTTTCAGGAGTACTGGCACCCGGAACAGCGGCATATAAAACAATAAGACAAAAGCCGCCGGTATTTTGGTTAACCGTTATATGCGATACAAAACTTTGCTTGCTTTCTTTTTTCCACCCGGTACCTGTCGGGTCTTTGGGTGGAGTATAGGTGATGATATCAAATTTCTCCGTTTGACAAAATGACTGTTGCATTACCAGCAGGCAAAAAATAAACTGGATGGTGCTGATGATATTTTGCTTCATTTCAGAATTTTTCATTTATCAATCATCGCCTGCAGCCTTTAAAAGGGAAATTTTTCTTCGAGCAGTTTTCCAATATCTGCCTGCTGTTTCAATTCGTTTCATTCCCATTCAATAACAAAAAACTGCGGCAAATCTTATCAGGCGGCACTTGCGATTGAATGTAAAAAACACTGCAAGCCCGTGACACCT
>Ga0315283_10006871_pt1 | contig 10196 bp, 5 predicted proteins | sample YL17G09_0_MG_FD_204541 | JGI IMG/M metagenome (GOLD analysis project Ga0315283, IMG submission 204541) | Sediment microbial communities from Yellowstone Lake, YNP, Wyoming, USA - YL17G09_0 | ecosystem: Environmental > Aquatic > Freshwater > Lake > Sediment | place: USA: Wyoming | collected...
TCTGATTGGCTTCCCTTCGACCCCATTTGCGAAAAATGCGGCAAGATAGCGCCGACCCAGGCCTACGCCTTCGTCGACGGAAAGGTAAAGTACAAGTGCCTCGGAGGGGTCGCCAAGAAGAACCAGATCGATGGCTGCGGCTTCGAAGGCGAGTGCGGCCTCCGTAACGGCAAGCTTACCTGGCGCGTCGAGTGGGCCGCCCGGTGGCAGGCCCTAGGTGTTACATGCGAGCCCTTCGGAAAGGAGCACTCGGCCGCGGGAGGTTCCTACGATACGTCCAAGGTCATCGTCAAGGACATCTTCGGCGGCGAGCCGCCCTATCCGGTCTTGTACGAGCACATCCAGGTTGATGGCGCAAAAATGTCATCGTCCGTTGGCAACGTCCTGACACTCACCGACATGCTCTCGATAATCCCCCCTGAGGTCGTGCGGTACTTCTATTTCCGCGTCAAGCCCAACAAACACAAGGACCTCAAGACCCGGATGAAAAAAGAAATCAAGTACTCCATGGACGAGCTCCGCTCCTATTTGATGGAGGCCCTCTTGAAGTTCGCAGACGAGTACGAGAGGGTCGAGCGCATCTACTGGGGCATCGAAAAGACCACGGCCCAAGAGGACGAGGTCGATATCCGCAGGACCTACGAGCTGTCCCAGGTCCACCATGTCCCGACTAAGTTCTTCCAGGTGCCCTATTCGCATCTGATCACGGTCGCGCAAATCACAGAGCACTGGAAGAAGGCCCGCGAGATCATTGGAAGGAACGTGGAACTTGCCGGGCTTGATATGGAGACCCAGACCAAGCTCGAACTGAAGTATGAAAAGGCCTTGTATTATGTTAAGAAGCTGGCCCCGGCGGACACGAAGTTCACGCTGCTTCCGGTACTAACACCCGAGATCAAGGCCCAGCTGACCCCGGAGCACAAGAAGGTCCTGACGACTTTCCTCGAAACGGGTCCCCAGGTGGTTTGGAAGGCCGATGCCCTGCATAAAGCTGTCCACGAAGCCCGCAATAAGGCGGCCCAGGAGCCTAAAATAGCATTCCAGGCGCTCTATCTAGTCATTCTGGGAAAGACCACCGGCCCGAGGCTCGGATATTTCATGGCCAGCCTAGAGAAGGACTGGGTCCTCAAGAGGCTCGGCGAAGCGGTCGCCTAGCGGACTGGGTCGTGGTCCACCGTCGATTTTCTTTGAACTTTTTAATAACAAAAATTATATAGAGTATCGCCAATAAACGGAGGCATCGGACATCATCATAGCCCCGTAGTGTAGTGGTTAGCACAGGAGGCTCTGGACCTCCGGACACCAGTTCGACTCTGGTCGGGGCTGCTTTTTTCTATATTTTTCATATTGGTTAGCGAAATTTTTAATACTGTCACTTTTCTTAGGCACATTGTACAACTGGTGATGCGAAATGGTGCCTGACAAGGAACCCGAGACCGCGCCCTCCGACTTCATACGAGACATCATCAACGAGGATATCACGACCAACAAGTGGAAAGGACGCGTCCAAACACGGTTCCCGCCAGAGCCCAATGGTTATCTTCATATCGGGCATGCAAAATCCATCTGCCTCAATTTCGGCATCGCGCAGGACTATAAAGGAAAATGCAACCTGCGCTTCGACGACACGAACCCTACGAAAGAAGAGGCCGAGTACGTCGAGTCCATCAAGGATTCCGTGCGGTGGCTCGGCTTCGACTGGGAGAACAGGTTGTTCTTTGCTTCAGATTATTTTGACCAGATGCACAAGTACGCCATCGAGCTCATCAAGAAGGGGCTGGCCTACGTCGATGACCAGAACGCGGAGCAGATAAGTGCAAACCGCGGGAACCTCACAAAGCCCGGAACCGACAGCCCGTACCGCAACAGGACCATTGAAGAGAACCTGGCGCTTTTCGAGAGGATGACAAAAGGCGAGTTCGGCAACGGGGAGAAGGTCCTCAGGGCAAAAATCGACATGGCCAGTCCGAACATGAATCTCCGTGACCCGGTCATGTACAGAATATTGCATGCTTCGCACCATAACACGGGCGATAAATGGTGCGTTTACCCCATGTACGACTGGGCCCACGGACTTGAAGATTCGATCGAGCAGATAACGCATTCAATATGCACGCTCGAGTTCGAGGATCACAGGCCTCTTTACGATTGGTACCTTGACAAGCTTGGAGCCTATCATCCCCAGCAGATCGAGTTTGCCAGATTGAACCTCACATACTTTGCGATGAGCAAGCGCTACATTCGGCAGATGATAGAGGATAAGATCATCTTTGGATGGGACGACCCGAGGCTTTTAACAATCAATGGTATGCGCAGGCGCGGCTACTCGCCGGCAGGCATCAGGCTCTTTTGCAAACGTATCGGTGTGGCAAAGGTCAACAGCACCGTCGATTTCGAATTCTTAGAGCACTGCATACGCGAGGACCTGAACAAGACGGCCCAGCGGTTCATGGGCGTTCTAAGACCGCTAAAGGTCCTAATTGAGAACTATCCTGAAGGAAAGGTCGAGGAGTTCGAGGTCCCACGCAATCCTGAGGACCCGTCTGTGGGCAACCGCAAGATCCCCTTTTCGAAAGTACTGTATATCGAGAAGGAGGACTTCATGGAGACCCCGACCAAGGACTTCTACAGGCTGTCTGCTGGCAGAGAGGTGCGCTTCAGGGGCGCATATCTAGTCACCTGCAAAGAAGCCGTTAAAAATAACGGCGAGATCCTCGAGCTCAAATGCACCATCGACCCTAACACCCGCGGCGGGAACGCCCCCGACGGCAGGAAGGTCAAGACAACGATTCACTGGGTCTCGGCCCAGCATGCCGTTGACGCTGAGGTCAGGCTCTACGACAAGATGTTCAGTGTCCCCGACCCCATGGGAGTTGAAGGTAAGGAGTTCAAGGACCTGCTTAATCCGAACTCTTTGGAGGTCCTAAGGTCCTGCAAGGTCGAGGCCGGTGTCAAGGCACTCAAGCCCTTCGACAGGTTCCAGTTCGAGCGCACAGGTTACTTCTGCGTCGACCCGGACTCAAAGGCGGACCATCTGATATTCAACAGGTCCGTCAAGCTCAAGGACTCGTACGAAAAGGCCAAAGGCAAGCAGGGAAAACCTAAGGGGAAGTAGCCTAAGATCTTTTTTCCTCAGTAAGGGGAGCCTCAGACAGGGCCAAATAAAGATTAATCTTCCTTGATGCATTCAGGGCCGGGGATATCATGGCAAAGCCCAGAGAGACGCGGTTCGAGCTAGCCAGATGGGTCACCTCCAAGGCCTATGTTGTGAAATACAACTTAGGCTCGACGGAGACGCAGGGCAGAACAGCGAACGGATACTATCCGTCCAAGGAAATCAAGATCGGTGGTGGTACCTGGGAAGGAGACCCCGACCTCAAGGATATGCTGGCCCATCGCTACAAGGTGAAACCCCAGAACATAGCCATCACGGCCGGGGCCTCGGAAGCGAACTTCCTTATCGGGTTCGCGATCGTAGGGATGGGGAAAAACCGAAAGAAGCCCGGCACCGTTCTTATTGAAAACCCCATCTACTCGCCCCTTTGGGGCATCGGCGACATCCTTGGTGCCAAGATAAAAAGATGGCAAAGGCGCTTCGAGAACGGCTTCCAGCTGGACCTGGAAACGCTCAAAGGACTCGTCAAGGGCGTCGACCTTATCGTGCTTACCAACCTTCACAACCCGTCGGGAGCTGCGATACCGCCAGAGGACATGAAGGCGGCCGCCGAAATTGCCTCCGATGCGGGGGCGATCATCCATTGCGATGAGGTCTTCAGGGACTTCGCACCGGAGATCACCCAGCCCACCGCTTGGGCCGGCGACAACTGCATCACGACCTGCAGCATCTCGAAGTTCCAGGGAATGGGTGGCGTCAAGGTGGGCTGGACCGTGGCCTCTGAAGAGCTGACCCAAAAGATCTGGACTGTCCGGGAGATGACCTCGTGCACGTGCTCGCGCATCGATGAGGAAATGATGAAGATCATCTTAAAAGACGACAAGATCGGCAAAGAGAGCAGGGCCATCGCGAAACGCAACATCGCTCTTGTTAAGATGTGGGTCGGATCCCAAGACAAGGTCTCTTGGGTCGAAAGCAACGGAGGCATGTGCTACCCCAAGATCAAGGGGCTGAAAAGCTCCGTCAAGTTCGCTGAGTTCCTATTGAAAAAATACGACACCTTGGTCTCCCCGGGCTACTTTTTCGGACTCGACAGCCACGTGAGGATCGGCCTGGGCGGGCCTGGAGAGGTGCTTCAGGGCGGACTGGACAATCTGAGCAAGGCCTTGAAAAAGGATGTGGCCTCCTTCAAATAAGGAGGCCTTTTCTCTTTATTGAAGTGCCTCTTTGGCCTTGCGGCAGTAGTCCTTGGTCTTTTGCGCGTCGCCTTTATTGTTCAAGAACTTGGCGAGGCGCAAGTGGTTGCGGGCCCTGGTGACGTCCTTACCTGCAGAAGCGGCCTCATTGACGGCGGCCTCTGTTGCATCGAGCTCCGTCGATGCCTCCGTGCCCTCGCCGTAAGAGGTCGCCTGCATCGGGGCCGTTTCGTAGACCGGCTGTTGAACAGGTACTGCGGTCGCGGTGCCATAGACCGGCTGGGCCGGGGCCGAATAGTAAGTTTGTGGTGGAGGCGTGGGCCCCATGTTGCTCTGACCTTCGTAGGGCCTATAGACCTGAGCGATGGGGGGAGGCGGCGGTGAAGGGACCTGATAGGCATTGTATTGTGGAGATGGGGCGGGCTGGACAGGAGCCTGCTGGACCGGCGCGGCCGGAGGAGGTGTTGCTACTGCGGCCTTTTTCTTGCGTTTCGAGACCGCGAAACCGACGCCTGCGAGGACGCCTACAACGACAATAATGAGCAACAAGGGTAAAAGCCAAATCGAGGTCGAGCCACCGACACCTGGTATCAGGGCCTTTTGGACGACCAAGGATCGCTCGGCCCGGTCCTGGGCCACAACGACCAGCACCTTGTGGGTGCCTTCCTTGGCCTTCCATTCGAAGGTAAGGGTCTGGGTGCCGTCAGGCAAGATCGTATCTATCGTCTGGGTGCCGACTTCTTTACCATCGATGGAAAGTATCACAGGAACTCGGTCACCTTCGGCGTCCCCTATGCTGCGGACCTGGACCGAGAACTTCACAGTGTCCCCGTCCCTGGGAGCGCTGTTGTCGGGGCTCAGTGTGATCTCGAACTTTAGCTCTTGAACGTAAAAGGACACCGAGGCCGAGGCCTGGCCGTCCCGGCCATCCATGACGAGGAGTTCTAAGGAAACGTGCCCTTTGGGCAGCTTGACCGTGGCGTTCTCCCCCGTGGCGATCTTGGTGCCCCCTTTGTACCATTCGTATGTGAGCTTGTCCTTGTCGGGGTCCGAAGTACCCTTGGCACTAAGGGTTATGTTGTCGGTCGTGAGGAGCTCTGTGCCTTCCTTGGGAGAGAAGATCTTTGCGTACGGGGCCCTGTTGACATCGGTAACTGTGACCTTCCATGTGCGGGAGACGGTCAGTTTGCCGTCGGTCACAAGGATTTTGATCTCGCGCAGGCCCGCATCTTCAAAGCCGGTCTTGTACTCATAGTTGGTTCCTGTAGCGCCCTTTACGTCCTTGCCATCTATCTGCCATTGGTTCGTCAAAGGATCGTCGTCGGGGCTCCGGGTCTTTACCATGAACTGCAAGGTCGAATTCTCGGCCATGGTCGGGTCGGTCTTAGGACCCCAGTTGTAGATCTCAGGAGGGGCGTTGATATCGTTGACCGTGATGTCCCAGGTCACCTTGGCCGTCAGGGCTCGCGGGTCCTTGGCAGTGACGACGAGCGTGTGCAGCCCTGCGTCCTTGAAACTAGGTTTGTAATCGTAGGTATTACCGGTCGAGCCGACGCCGATGTCGTCCAAGGTCCATACGAAGCCGACCCGGTCGCCCTTGTCGGGGTCTTGTGCCATGATCGTGAAGGTCTTGGTCGTGTTCTCATCCAGGGACACCGTAAGGTTGGGGTCGTAGCTGATTATACGTGGGGGCCGGTTGACGTTCTTCACAATGACGGCCCAGGAATGGTTGGTCTGCAAGATCCCGTTGGAGACCACGACCGTGATGTTGTGCTCTCCGAAGGATTCAAAGTTCGCAAGATAGTTGTAGCTGTCGCCGGTCACGTTCGGTTTGTCGTCTAAAAACCAGGCATAGGTCAAAGGATACCGGTACCAGTCCGTGGCCGTGACCTTGAAGGATGTTGTCGTGTTCTCGTCCATATCGACCTTGGCCAATTCGGGTACGACCGCGGTGATGACCGGGGCGTGGTCCGGATCGATGAGGTCCGCGTTGAAATCATGGAGACGTACGATGCCGGCCGTGTCGGAGGTCACGTAAAGGGGAATAGTGACATTGTTGGTCCCGAGGTTGTCCGAGATGAGGCCATAGATCTCGTTGGTGAGACTGATGTTGTGCGGGTTCTTATCGATCTTTGCAGTATAATCGTAGGAGACCGTGAGGTTCTGCAATGAGATGAGCCCCGCGCTTGTGGAGTTGACCTTAATAGGGATGTCCACGAACTTGTTGCCGTAGGTATCTGTGAAGGAAGGTTGGGCACTGGCAAGATAGGTGTTCAAGGGACCCGAGAAATCGTTGAGCCCCTCAGAGCCGTTGTAATCGGTTTTTTGCCATTCATTGGTGCCGTCGTTGCCGATGTCGATGAAGCCCGACAGCGAGCCGCCGCCGCTGGCCCAGAGCACCGCCTGCTGCATGAGCAGCTTGGGATTAGCGTCGGTCAACAATTGCTTGCTCCCGTAGGACTGGTAGTCGCCAAAGTAGTTGGGACCCAGGTAGACGGTCCTGCCGGCGCCCTTGTCGGAGATGACGAGGGCTGGCCCGCCGCAGGTCCCAAGGGTCGTGGCCCCCGCGTCGATGGTGCCTGAGCTCGGGCGCTCGCAGTAGGTGTTGACTGGCATATTGAAGCTGTTCACGCCCTGGGTGACCGGGTGGGCCCCGTTCGTGATTGTTACCAGACCCGTTGCTGAGGTAAATGGGGTGTTGACGGGGAGCAGATACTCCATGTCCGAACCGGCCGTGGTCGCGTAGAGCAACCAGCCTGTCCCGATCATGCCACCACCGTAGGTTGTCACCCATGTCCTCAAGGCCGATTGATAAACAGAGTAGTCGGAATCTCCCGAGTAGCCGGGGTTACCAAGAACCACGACGGTGTACTGGGATAGCTCGGCGAGGGTGTCTATGTCCGTCCCGGTCACTATCTTCGAGACCCAGCCTTGCTCATTGAAGGTGTCAGTAAGGCTGTAGACCGCATCATTGTTGAGGCTGTCGCAAGAATGGGAACCGGTCTTGCATTCGATGGCGATTGAGATGCCCTTGACCCCGACGACCATTGTGGCGTTTGTGACCTTGGCGCCATAGGGGAGCCTTATCGATGCCGAATTGTTGTTGCCCCCTCCGCCCAGGATGGTGAGGTTGGCCGTGGCGTTCTGGGCCTTGCCGTCCAGAACGAAGAGGCCCTGGTGGCCCATCTGCCCATAGCCGAGGCCAGACCAGCGCCATTCGACGTCACCGTCGCCACCAAAATCGATCGTGATGTTGGAAGGATTGGAGCCCTGACGGGGGACCCCATCGACGAGCATGCCTGCGTTGGAGATGTTGACGCCGGTCTGGAATGACAGCTTTGCGGTTGTCGTATCGGTGCCTGCGTCAGTGAAAATGATGTCCTTGGACAGGGCCTTGTCCGAGAAGGCGTTGACCTTCGTTATCGGAGCGGCACTGGCATTCGGTTGGTGGATCAACAGAGGGATGAAAAGCTGCCCGATGAGCAAGAGGATAGTCAGCGCGAGGGTGCTTCTTCGAAGGATCGGTCCATTCCATATCGACATTGCAATCACCGTAGGACGGATTCTATTGTGTTCTCAGGGCCTTTACATACTATATGCAAGGAGCGATTAATATCTTTTTCATTGTAGCACAAGGATGTACTAAAATGTTCATTGTTGTGACCCACCCGACGGGCTCAAAGGTGGCGGGGCCCAAGCGGGCGTGGTCGGTTCTTGGGGTTCGTCGGTTGCCTCTGGCTCTTGTGTCTCCTCTACGGCCTCACCCTGGGCCTGCTCTTGGGCCTGCTTGGCCCTGGCCTCGTCGATGAGGCGCTGCCGTTCGAGCTTTGCCTTTTTCCAAGATTTGTACAGCACAAATAATGTAAGGAGCAGGAAGGGAAGGAGCATCAGGACCCCCAAGATTTGGACAGCAATGCCAAGTCCGGCCAGAGGATGGCTCGAATGATAGAAGAAGAGCTCGTTGAAATCGAAGTAGAGACGGCCCACGGTAAAGGACCTCAGGACGGCCCCCAGGCCGATTAGCAAGAGCCCGAGCCCGAACAGGATGTGCCTCTTCCTGATCTCCATGGGACCACAATAAGATAGATTGATATTATATATTTATAAGGCGCGTCTTCCTTCACATTGGCATGGCCGTAATACGGATCTCCCATATCAGCAAGAACTTTGGCAAGGTCAAGGCACTGGTGGACCTGGACTTTTCCATCGACAAGGGTGAGTTCTTCGGGCTCTTCGGGCCCAACGGTGCGGGGAAGACGACCATCACGCGCATTATAACGGGCCAGCTGTCACCTGATAAGGGCGAAGGGGAGACCATGGGCGTTTCCTTCACCGACGGGCTTGGCATCAAACGCAAGGTCGGCATCGTCCCGGAGGCCGAGACGCCTCCGACCTTCCTGACGGCCCAGGAATTTCTAGAACTAGTGTGCCGCCTGAGAGATTTCGAAAAGGTCGACAAGCGCGTCGACAAGTGGCTCGAGTTCTTTGAGATCGAGGACAAACGTGATGTTCTGTGCAGGGACCTTTCAAGGGGCCAGCGCCAAAAGGTCATGTTGGCCTCGGCCTTCATCCACGAACCCGAGCTCTTGCTTTTAGATGAGCCGTTCATCAATTTGGACCCGATCTTCCAAAAGAAGGTCCGCGAGCACTTGGTGGACCATGTGAAATCCGGCCATACCATTTTCATGTGCAGCCATATCCTCGAGATTGCTGAGAAGCTCTGTTCTCGAATGGCGGTCATCAAAAAAGGCAAGATCGTGGCCTTGGGGACCTTGGATGAGATACGCACCTCTAAAGAGGAGCGGCTAGAGGACATCTTCATGCGGCTCGTCGGTTCCGGAGATTGAGGGGGCGCCAGATGTCCCTGGACTTTGATTGGCATTTTTTCAAGACGATGTTCAAAGAGGAGCTTAGGCTCCACCGGTCCTTCGTCGGTGGGATGGGCTCGGCCTTCTTTCCGGTCATGATCTTCATATTCTCGTTGGTGCTGGCCTTTACCTCGCCGGTCGTGCTTAAGAACATCTCAAAGGAAACGATCCTTCTGGTGCTCCATGTTGCGGCCCTGATGTACGGGCTTAGCGTGGGGGCCCTTGGATTGATAGGTGAGCAGGTGATGACGCGCCGGCTCGGCCAGGTCAACATGCTGCTGCAGATCTCAGCGAATCATCCAATAACCTTCAGGCAGGTCATGGCCACCTTCTATGTCAAGGACCTGGTGTTCTACATCTTCTATTCCATACTCCCGCTCATCGGTGGCATTGCCGTCGGTGCCCCCTTTGCGAACGTTCCCTTCACGAGCGTTGGACAGCTGGCCATCACGCTCTTTCTGACCTTCCTTTTGGGGATGTCCCTGAGCTTCCTTTTGTCCGCCTTGGCGGCTCGCTCGAGGGGGGGGGCAATGCTCATGGGGTTGCTGGTTTTAGCCCTAGTCGTTATGGTCTATCCCTTGGGATACTTGACCTCGGGCCAAGTCCTGCCAACGCTGGGATTTTGGATAGATAAAAACCCCTTGCCCTTGCTGGTCGCGACCGTTCTGGCCGTCCTGATGTCGGCTGTGGCCATACTGGCCACCAAGGAGAGGTTCGAATCTAAAGTTGGCGTGTATAAGAGCATGCTATTGCCAATGGAGGAGCGTTTCGCGTGGACTGGGAGCTTGAAACTTCTGGTCGCAAAGGAATGGGTCGAGCTGCGCAGGAGTGGATCTTTGGGTCCCGTGGTCACTGGGTTCTTAGGGCCTCTTTTTGCAGTCTACATCATCACTTGGTTCTTTAGGACTGGGATGGGCCTGCCGTTATCGTTCAATGTCGTATTCTACGGAGGCATGGTCGGTTTTTTGGGGGTCATGACCTATTCGTGGCTGACCAACCTTGAGCCCAACGAGTTCA
>Ga0315283_10006873_pt1 | contig 10192 bp, 11 predicted proteins | sample YL17G09_0_MG_FD_204541 | JGI IMG/M metagenome (GOLD analysis project Ga0315283, IMG submission 204541) | Sediment microbial communities from Yellowstone Lake, YNP, Wyoming, USA - YL17G09_0 | ecosystem: Environmental > Aquatic > Freshwater > Lake > Sediment | place: USA: Wyoming | collected...
CGCGAGGTGCGAGGTGCGAGGTGCGAGGTGCGAGGTGCGAGGAATCAGAACGCTCTCGATCTTGCGGGTTCCCTATTTTTTTCCTTTAAATTGACGGAGCATATTGGGAGAGATTTTTCCGCGCCCCTCGCCCCTCGCCCCTCGCACCTCGCACCTCGCACCTCGTCCCTCGCACCTCGCACCTCGCACCTCGCCTCTCATACCCCACCCCGGTACTTGACGATACCCCTCCCGGGTAATACAGTGGGTGCATGGATCCCGTTACTCCGGTTAGCGTGAACCTTGCCATCGACGGCATGACCTGCGCTTCCTGCGCCCGCCGCATCGAGAAGGCGTTGACGCGGCTGGCGGGCGTCGACGCCGCGGTAAACCTTGCAACCGAACGCGCCCGCATTCGCTTTGCCCCCGGCGCCACCGATATTCCGACGCTGATGGAAACCGTGCGCAAGGCAGGTTATGGCGCGCGCCAATTGGCCGACATATCGCGCGACGCCGAGAAGTCCCGTCATGCCGAACATTACCGGCGGGAATTGCGCTGGTTCTGGCTCTCGGCAATGCTGACGTTGCCGCTGCTTGCGCAGATGGGCGCCATGTTCGCAGGCTCGCATGATGATTATTTGCCACGCTGGTGGCAATGGCTGCTCGCCACGCCAGTGCAGTTCTGGATCGGCAGGCGCTTCTACATCGGCTCGTGGAACGCCATGCGAGGCGGCGCTGCAAACATGGACGTCCTGATTGCGCTCGGCACCAGCATGGCCTATCTGTACAGCACAGCAGTGACCCTGTTCGGTCTGCACCACCATCACGTCTACTTTGAAGCCAGCGCGGCCATCATCACCCTTGTCCTCATGGGCAAGCTGCTGGAAGCGCGCGCCAAGGGCAAAACGTCCGGCGCCATCGAAAAACTTCTCCAGTTGCAACCGAGGCAGGCCAGAATCGAACGCAACGGCGAAGTCGCAGACGTGGACCTGACCGCGGTCGTGGCTGGCGACATCGTCGTCGTGCGCCCCGGCGAGCGCATTGCCGTCGACGGCGACGTCGTCGCAGGCGCATCCAGCGTCGACGAGAGCATGCTGACCGGTGAGAGCATGCCGCTCACCAAGCGCGTCGGCGATCGGGTCTACGCGGCAACGCAGAATCAGAGCGGTGTTCTCAAAATTCACGCCACCGGGGTGGGAGCCCGCACTCAGCTCGCGGATATCGTGAGGCTGGTCGAGGAAGCGCAAGGCACCAAGGCGCCGATACAGCGGCTTGCCGATCGCATTTCCGGGATATTTGTTCCGGTTGTCCTGGCGATCAGCCTCGTTACCCTGCTCGGATGGTGGATGGTCGCGGGAGATCTCACGCAGGCGCTGGTCAATGCGGTGGCAGTGCTGGTGATCGCATGCCCGTGCGCACTCGGACTGGCGACGCCGACCGCAATCGCGGTCGGCACCGGCCGGGGCGCGCAATCGGGAATTCTGGTGCGCAGTGCGCAGGCGCTCGAACGTGCGGAAAAAATCGGCGTGCTGGTCGTGGACAAGACCGGAACGCTCACCTTTGGACGCCCTGTCGTCACGACGATTCTCGCGACGCCGGCCTGCAACGAGTCCGAGGTGCTGCAACTGGCCGCCTCTCTGGAACAGTATTCCGAGCATCCGCTGGCCTTGGCCGTCGTCGCGCGCAGCCGGGACGCCGGCGCCACCCTGCTGCCGGCAACCGATTTCGAAGCGACAGCCGGATTGGGCGTGCGCGCACGAATCGAAGGACGCATGCTTTTTCTCGGGGCTCCGCGATTTGTAACAGGTCATGGCGTCGCCATCGACGAAAACGCGGTGCGTCAACTCGCGCTCGCCGGCGCGACGGTGATCGTGCTGGCGGACGAACAGGGTCCGTTGGGCGCATTAGGCATCGCCGACGAAATCCGTCCAGACTCGGCGAGCGCGGTAGCGCAGCTGAAGGCGATGAAGATCGACATCATCATGCTGACCGGCGACAACATGGCCACTGCAGCCGCCGTCGCGACGGCATTGGGCATCGTCGATTTTCGCGCGGAAGTCCTGCCTGCGGACAAAGCAGCGGAAGTCTGCCGGCTCAAACAGGCCGGACGCTTGGTGGCAATGGCCGGAGACGGCATCAACGACGCACCGGCCCTGGCCGCGGCCGACGTCAGTTTCGCCATCGCTGCGGGATCGGATATTGCCATCGAATCGGCAGACATCACGCTGATGCGCAGCGATCTGACGAGCGTCGTCGATGCCATCCGCCTGTCGCGGTCGACACTCGGCAAGATTCGCCAGAATCTGTTCTTTGCATTTATTTACAACGTGCTGGGCATCCCCCTTGCCGCGATTGGGCTTCTCAATCCGGTCATTGCCGGCGCGGCCATGGCGATGTCTTCGGTTTCGGTGGTCACCAATTCGCTACTGCTGAAAAATTGGAAATCCCTCAAACCGTGAACAGGGAAAATCAATGGAAACAATGGTACTGAAAGTTGGCGGCATGACCTGCGGCGGATGCGTGCGCAGCGTGACGAATGTGCTCAGGACGGTACCCGGCGTGGCCAACGCCGAGGTCTCGCTGGAAAAATCAGAAGCGAAAGTGACTTTCGATCCGGCGCAGGCAAATCCGGATGCACTTCGCAGAGCCATCGAGGATGCCGGCTATGAAGCGCACTGAAACGCCTCGCGCTGATGCCGATCTGCGCGCCAACAAGCCCAAACTGCTCAAGCGGCTGAGCCGGGTGGAGGGACAGGTCCGCGGCATCGCCAGGATGATCGAAGAGGATCGTTACTGCGTCGACGTTCTCACCCAAGTTGCCGCAGTCCGCTCGGCGCTCGATGCCATGGCCCTGCAAATGCTGCGCGACCATGCACACGGCTGCATACAAGGGGCGATCCGTTCCGGCCGCGGCGAAGCCGCCATCGACGAGCTGCTGGTTGTCGTGGAAAAATTCGCTCGTTAGGCGATGCTTCCGGGCAAAAAACAAGACCCATGCATCGACAGATTCGAGGTCGGAGGAATTCCCCTTTCGCGCCCGGACAGCATAGCTGCCGCGCGGTTGCCGGACCTGCTTGACGCGTTGCTGGCCGCCGACGAAATCGCGCGGGACGCCACTAATGCAGGTGACCCAAATGCTGCACCCGTGCACCCGTAGCGCGGGACAGACAAAGCATCGCGTGGTGGTCGAGGCGGCGAGAGCGGGCCGCGAGAAACCGTCACCGCCACCGGCACGAGCCGGTGCATGGCATTCACCAGAACTTCCACCAGCTGCCGCTCTCGCCGATCTTTACCTTTGAATTGGGAAAATTGGCCGCCAATGTGCGATGGGTATCGTCCCGCAATTCCTTCAGCCCCATCTTATCGTAAGCTCTCACCAGCACGGAAAGGGCGCGTTCAACGGCCGGTGCGCGAGGGTAGTTGGTCAGAGCGAACTGGGCGCGATTCGCCGCCGCGACGTATGCGCCCCTGCGCAGATAATATTCGGCAACATTGACTTCGGCTGAAGCCAGCGAGTTGACCAGGTAATTCATGCGCGCGTGCGCATCGGGAGCATAACGGCTCTGCGGAAAGCGCGTGACCAGTTCACGGAACGCATCGAACGCATCCTGGCCCGCTCTCGGATCCCGTTCGGTCATGTCCTGGACGCTCAGGTGACCCAGTACCCCCATGTCCTCGTTGAAATTGATCCGGCCCTTCAGGTAATAGGCGTAGTCGACGTTCGCATGGTCCGGGTGCATCTTGATAAAGCGGTCGCAGGCCGCCAGCGCCTGCGCATTTTCGTTATCCTTCCAGAAGGCGAAAGCGCTTTCGATCTGTGCCATCTGCGCATACCGGCCATAGGGATAGCGCGACTCCAGCTTTTCGTAGAAGCCGATCGCCTTCTGATAGTTCTTGCTGTCGAGTTCTTCGCGCGCGGCGCTGTACAGGCGCTCCGGTCCCCAGTTCTTGGTTTCATCGAACGAATTCGACGCGCATCCTGCAACCAGCAGGAGTGCCAGAATCGCTAAACTACGTTTCATGTCGGAATCCACCAAAAGTTTGCGGAATTATATAGAAATCCCCCCATCAGACCGGGGCCGGCGTCTTGCCGTTCCCGCCGATTGCGCCGGACTGCGGCTCGATCAGGCCCTGGTCCGTCTGCTCCCCGAGTATTCGCGCAACCGCCTGCAGGAATGGATGCGCAGTGGACACATCACTGTAGACGGGGGCGCGGCGTCGGCGAAGGCCAAGGTGTGGGGCGGCGAGACGGTTGTTATTGCGCCGCAGCCTCTGCCCTCCACCACCGCGCACGCCCCGGAAGAAATTGCGCTGACTGTGGTATTCGAGGACGCGGACATTCTGGTGATTGACAAGCCGGCGGGCCTGGTGGTTCATCCTGGCAGCGGGAACTGGAGCGGCACTCTCCTCAACGCGCTGTTAAGCCATGCGCCTGCGGCGGCCGGCGTGCCGAGAGCCGGCATCGTGCATCGCCTCGACAAGCAGACCAGCGGGCTTCTGGTCGTCGCCAAGAATATCCCGGCGCAGATCGATCTGGTGCGCCAGTTGCAGGCGCGGTCAGTCACGCGCGACTATGTTGCCGTCGTGCACGGGGTCATGGCACGCGACGGCGTGGTGGAGGCGCCCATAGGCCGCCATCCGGTGCACCGCACACGCATGGCGGTCGTCGCCAGGGGAAAACCGGCCAAGACGTATTATTTTCCGATCGAGCATGGGACGGGATGGACGCGATTGCGCTGCCGGCTGGAAACCGGGCGAACGCATCAGATTCGGGTGCATCTGCATTCGATCGGCCATCCTTTGATCGGTGATCCGGTTTACGCTATCAGCCAACGCAAGAGTGCGTTGCCCGCGCAGGCGCTGGCGTTTTCCAGACAGGCGTTGCACGCGGCCCGATTGACACTGATGCATCCCGTTACCGGGGAAAAGCTGACCTGGGAGTCCGCATTGCCTGCCGATATCCGTGGCCTTATCGATCTATTGAAACATGCCCATCCGGCCTGAGGACTGGATCGTTCCCGACTGGCCGGTGCCGGCGCGCGTTCGTGCGCTGATCACCAGCCGCAACGGCGGGGACAGCGCCGGGCCTTATGCGAGCATGAATCTCGGCCTGGGGGTGGGCGACAATCCAGACGCCGTCGAAGCCAACCGCCGGTTGCTCAAGCGCTCCCTGCCTGCGGAGCCGAGATGGCTGGATCAGGTGCACGGCACCACCATCGTCGACGCGGAAACGGTTACCGATCCCGTACCGGCGGACGCGTCAATCACGAGAAACCCCGGTTGCGTCAGCGTCGTCTTGATCGCGGATTGCCTGCCGATCCTGTTTGCGGCGCGCACCGGAAATACCGTCGCGGCAGCCCATGCCGGCTGGCGGGGCCTTGCTGGCGGCGTCATCGAAAACACGGTGCGCGCGTTCGACGTGCCGCCGCGGGATCTGCGCGCGTACCTTGGCCCTGCGATCGGGCCCTCGGCATTTGAAGTCGGCAACGACGTGCGCGATATTTTCATGGCGGCCGACCATGCAGCGGGCCTCGCATTTCGCCCCCATAAGCCGGGCAAATGGCTCGCCGACCTGTTTGTGCTTGCACGGCAGCGGCTTGCCAGATCAGGCGTGCTCAGTGTGTACGGCGGCGGATATTGCACCTATTCCGACCCGGCGCGCTTCTTCTCCCATCGGCGCGACAAGGTGTCGGGCAGGATGGCCGCGCTGATCTGGATCGACGGCTGATCGGCGCACTTGACAGGCCCGCTATACTGCGAAGTCGGTCTCCTCTACCCAGCCCGCATGTCCACTCTTGCCTGGATCATCGTCGCGTCGGTCGTTGGCGCGGTGCTCAGCGTATTCAGCGCCGCTGCACTTGCCTTGCGGGCCTCCGCAAATCAGGTGCCGATTCTGATCAGCTATGCCATTGGCGCCCTATTGGGCGCGGTATTCCTGGAGATTCTGCCACACGCTTTCGAACAGACAGGCAGCGCCCGCGGCCTGGCCGGCGTGATCCTGGGCGGCATCCTGTTCTTCTTCGTGTTGGAAAAGCTGGTGCTCTGGCGGCACTGCCATGCGGAGCTATGCGAAGCACACGACCATCACGGCGATCCGAACGATCACGGGCGCAGCGGCATGATGATCATGGTGGGCGACACCATCCACAACTTCGTCGATGGCGTCCTGATCGCGGCGGCATTCATCGCGGATACCGAACTGGGCATCGTGACCGCACTGGCGATCATCGCCCACGAAATACCCCAGGAAGTCGGCGATTTCGTGATCCTCCTGCACTCCGGCTTCAGCAAGGCCAAAGCGTTCGCCTTCAATCTGATTTCCAGTGGCGCGACACTGATTGGCGGACTGCTCGCTTATTTCGCCCTGCGCTCATTGCAGGGCTGGGTGCCGACGCTGCTGGGGCTGGCGGCGGCGAGCATGCTCTATGTCTCCGTGGCCGACCTGATTCCCGGCCTGCACCGGCGTCCGGACCTGCGTTCCACTCTGGAGCAGGTCGTGTTGATCTCGCTGGGCATCGGTTCAATCGCGCTGGTGCGGTATCTCGTCAGCGGCGTGGCCTGAGCAAGATTCCTGACTGTTTCGCCATCCACCACGCCCGTATCTGCAACGGCTCAATGACCTCCCCAGCCAACTCTCCGGGCGATGTCTTGCGGGAAATCACCCGCGCCAATGCGACCATTGTCGAAAAATTCCTCGGCCGGCTTTCTACCATCGGCACCGGCGACATCGCCGCCCTCATGCGGGTCTTCGCCAGCGCGGACGACCAGCAGCTCGAAAAATTGCGCCTGGTCGAGGAAAGATTCTATCGCGGCCACATGTCCCTCTGGAGTCATCTGATGACGCCCAGCGAAGGCGCCACGATTCCCGTTACGCAGAGCGACAGCCGCTTCGAAGCGCCCGAATGGCGCTTGCCCTTCTTTCGATACGTCCAGCAGGCTTATCTGCTGAATGCGCGTTTCCTGCACGAAATCGGCGATCTGGCCGACCTGGAACCGCGGGCCAAAAGGCGACTGCAGTTCCAGTTGCGCCAGATGGCGGACGCAATGTCGCCTAACAATTATGCGGCGACCAATCCGGAAATCATCAAACTGGCGGCCGAAACCGGCGGCGAGAGTCTGGCGCAGGGCATTAAACTGCTCGCCGGCGACGTGGCTCGCGGGCGCATATCGATGACGGACGAACAGGCATTCGAAGTCGGCCGCGATCTTGCCATCACGCCAGGCTCGGTGGTATTCGAAAACGAAGTCATGCAGCTGATCCAGTACGCTGCGGCGACCGCGCAGGTCTATGAATATCCGTTGCTGATCGTGCCGCCGTTCATCAACAAATATTACATCCTCGACCTGCAGCCGGAAAACTCCTTCGTTCGCTTCTGCGTGGAACGCGGCTTCAGTACTTTCATCGTTTCCTGGCGGAACATTCCCCCTGAACTGGGACACTTGGGATGGGACGACTACATCGAGAAAGGCGTGTTTTCGCCTATCGAGGTAGTCAAGGCGATCAGCGGCGCAGACAAAATCAATGCGCTCGGCTTCTGCGTGGGCGGCACCCTGCTATCGTGCGCGCTCGCGGTGATGGCCGCACGCAAGGAGAACCCGGTCGCCTCTCTGACACTGTTGGCGACTATGCTGGATTTTTCCGAAACCGGGGACATCAGCGCCTACATCGATGGCGATTTTGTCGAACGTGCCGAGCAGGATTTTCGGGAAACAGGCTTAATGCCGGGAAGCCGGCTCGCAAGCACGTTCGCCACGCTGCGTGCCAACGACCTGATCTGGCACTACGTCATCAACAACTATCTCAAGGGCAGGTCGCCGCGGGCCTTCGACCTGCTCTACTGGAATGCGGACGGCAGCAATCTCCCGGGACGACTCTACGCCTACTATCTGCGTAATCTGTACTTTGAGAATAATCTGAGAATTGCCGGTAGACTCGAAGCATGCGGTGTACCGCTGGACCTCGGCGCAATTAAGACCCCCGGCTACATTGTGGCAACGCGCGACGATCACATCGTCCCGTGGCAATCCGCGTATGCAAGCGCCGGCCTGCTCGGCGGGCCCAGCGAATTCGTGCTCGGTGCGAGCGGTCATGTGGCCGGTATCGTGAATCCGGCTGCGAGAGACCGCCGGCACTTCTGGCTCAATTCATCCGCCGCGGCCAATGCCGCAGCGTGGTTTGCCGGCGCGGCCCAGCAAGCCGGCAGTTGGTGGAAGCACTGGGCGCCTTGGTTGAGCAGTCGATCGGGGAAGCAAAAGCCCGCGCCGGCAGTTCCCGGAAGTCGGCGCTACCCGGCCCTCGAACCCGCGCCGGGACGATATGTGAAAGAGAAGTCAATCTAGCGACATCTGGCAGGACCATCAAAACAAATCGAGGAGGAAAAGCGGCCATGGCAAAAAGAATCGTTCTGGTTACCGGGGGGATGGGCGGTCTGGGTGAATCCATCTGCACAAAGATGGCTGACCAGGGTTATGTCGTGGTCACCACGTACTCGCCCGGAAACAAGACGGCCGGCGAGTGGCTGGCGAGCATGAAGAAACGCGGATACGACTTTCACGCCTATGCCGCGGATGTTTCCGATTTCGACTCATGCGCAGCCTGCATCCAGAAGGTGCGGTCCGAAGTCGGTGCGGTCGACGTGCTGGTCAACAACGCCGGCATCACGCGCGACATGACATTCAAGAAAATGACGAAAGCGGACTGGGACGCCGTCATCCGCACCAACCTCGACAGCGTGTTCAACATGACCAAGCAGGTGCTCGACGGCATGGTCGAGCGTAATTGGGGCCGCATCATCAATGTGTCGTCGGTGAACGCCCAGAAAGGCGCCTTCGGCCAGACCAATTACTCAGCCGCCAAGGCCGGCATGCACGGATTCACCAAAGCACTGGCTTACGAAGTGGCGCGCAAGGGCGTAACCGTCAACACCATCTCCCCAGGCTACATCGGAACCAAGATGGTGACCGCCATTCCGCAGGACATTCTGGAAACGAAGATTTTGCCGCAGATCCCGCTGAACCGGCTGGGTCTGCCCGAGGAAGTGGCCGGGCTGATTATTTACCTGGCTTCGGATGAAGCCGCATTCGTCACCGGCGCCAATATCTCAATCAACGGTGGGCAACACATGTCCTAAAGGCCGTGACGGCGTGACGGTCGTGACGCCGTCACGGCTTTTCCAGTGCCGTTTCGTGTCATCTGACTGACCTTTTGTGCACCGAATCAGAGCAAAAAAAACCCCGGCGACTTTCCGCCGGGGCTTAACCTTTACCAAAGGTAAGACCTTTAGATAAAGGGGGAGGAGCCTTGCAATCGTTACTTCGCGGTACTGTTCACGGCCTGCGCCGTCGCCGCTGCGGCCACCCGCACACTGGCATCCGCGTATCCAGCCGTCCTTCGGACAGCCCTCGAAATTCCGTCGATACCTGCCTTGGCATTCGCCATCGCTGCTTTCGCGTCGGATGCAATGGCTTCCGACTGCGGGATCGAAGAGGATTTCAGCACTTCATCGACCCATCCCAAGACTTCCTGATTGATACTAAGCAATGTCTGTTCCAGAAGGTGACCCATTTCGCCGGAGGCCTGTCCACCGATCTCGCAGACATTTCCCGAGTAACCCGAAAACTTGTCTCGCCAGCCCGGAATTGTCTCGTCCATTTCGACAAGTTCGCCATGTCGCCGGCCGCGGCAAGCGCATCGATGCTCGCCAGGCTCCCACGGAATAACGGCTTGGTTGCTTCCAGATTTAGCTTGAGCAGCATTTCTGCTGCCGCAAACCCGATCTGAAACGCCTGGATTGCCATCTCAGTTTCCTTCTTGTTCGACGCAACAAAGTTTTTAACAACCTGACGACCATCGTAACCGCATATTCTGTATTCATTAAACGACCAAGAGCCGAATTTTTCGTAAGTAACTTAGCGCAATGCAGCAGATGGTTGGTAAACATGACAAAATCGTCTCAAATATTTCTTTCGCAATGCATCAACCCAATTTTCATATGGTTATAATGCCGTTCTCGCGCACTGCCGCAGACTTATCCCCAAGCCCGCGAACGAAGAACGCGGCGCAACTTTCCGGACTGCACCAAAAAATGACTGACGAACTCCGCCTGATAAAGAAGTATCCCAATCGCCGTCTGTACGACACGGCAACGAGCAGTTACATCACGCTCGCCGACGTGAAGCAACTCGTACTCGACCAGGTGGTTTTTAAGTGGTC
>Ga0315283_10006874_pt1 | contig 10191 bp, 15 predicted proteins | sample YL17G09_0_MG_FD_204541 | JGI IMG/M metagenome (GOLD analysis project Ga0315283, IMG submission 204541) | Sediment microbial communities from Yellowstone Lake, YNP, Wyoming, USA - YL17G09_0 | ecosystem: Environmental > Aquatic > Freshwater > Lake > Sediment | place: USA: Wyoming | collected...
CTTCTCCTTATCTTTCTCCTCTTTTAAGGCCTTAAGCAGCCTTCCTTGAGTGCCGGTTATGCCGGACATGGCTCGAATATACTCATCGGTAATCGGTTTGATAATAAGTTCTCCCTTGCGTTCAAAAAGGGAAAGACGGGTGCCTTTCTTAATATTAAATTTTTTTCTGTATTTAGCCGGAATCACCACTTGACCTTTTGAGGTCACGATTACGTTATCCATAACCCCTTCTTTATTGACTTACAAGATACAAAAGCAGCCCATTCTTAAAAGTAGGTCAATCGGTTTTTAACCCCTTAGCCAGGGGACCTCTGGGATTTTTTTTTGCCGCAGACCCACGCGGACAAAGACGGACATTTTTTAAGCCGGGTCCCGCGGCACGCGGGACTTAAACCCGTTCTCGCTGGCGCGATAAAAATCTTCCTATTCGTTTTTAATCAAGCTTTCCGGCCTCAATATAGGCTGAAACGACATAATCGGCCACATTTTTGCTTTTTCCAGGATCCCATTCCCGGATTATCTCCCGGCTATTTTCTTTGGGGGTGACCCGGATTTCCTTAAAACCGGCATTCCGCAGCATATCCTCGGTATCCGCAATCGTAGCCGCACCGCCGATGCAGGCGCTCAGCAGGGCCAGGTTGTTCTTGATGTCATCCGGTAGAGGCGCTGTTGCCACTACGTCGGAGATGGCCAGGCGCCCTCCCGGTTTTAATACCCTGAAGGCATCACGGTATACGCTCATTTTATCCGGCGACAAGTTGATTACACAATTCGACATGATAATGTCGGCGGTATTGTCGGCGATAGGCAGGTGTTCGATCTCGCCCAGACGGAATTCGACATTCTTTGCCTGAATCTTTTCAGCATTTTTTCTGGCTTTGCTGATCATGTCCGACGTCATGTCCACACCGATGACGTGTCCCGTTTCCCCTACTTCCTTCGCGGCCAGGAAGCAGTCGAAACCACCGCCGCAGCCCAGATCGACCACCGTCTCTCCGGGTTTAAGGGAGGCCAGCGCCACAGGATTTCCGCAGCCCAGCATCATATTCGCCCCATCGGGGGCGCTGTTTAAATCCATTTGGGAATATCCGAGTTTGCCCATGTAAGCGGCCATTTTTTCAACGGAAAAATCTACCGTGCCGCAACAGGAGGCCTCTTGTCCGGCAGCGGCATCGGCGGTCCCGCAGCATGACACCAGAGGGAAGGCGTTATTTTCGATTTCGCTTGTCGAACAACACGATGCCGGAGATGCTTTTTGCGCTGTAGCTGTAGATCTCTCCGCCTTGGCTATACTGCCGTACCGGTCACGCACGGTTGCTCTGATTTTTTCTTTCTCCATAGTCTCCATTGAATAGCTCCTTTTTATGTGCAGATTGGCTTTGTTCCTTGAAATATCAGCCGGGTGGGTTAAAAAAATCCTTTAATGCCGCTACGGCCTCGGGATCGATGAAGTATTCTATTTTTTGCCCGTTTCGCTTCATCCGTATCAGGCCGGCCTGGCGCAATTCCTTGATATGGTGAGATAATGTAGAAGGAACAATTCCAAGGTCCTGGCCGAGGTCTCCGACACAAGTGCAACCCTCCGAAGAGGGATTCAATTTTTCCGGAAGGCTCCATACGGTTCCCGGAGAGCAACAGGAAATAAGACGCAGAAAGATCCTTAACCGGTTAGGATTGGAAAGGGCTTTGAACATCTCGGCATATTGTTCGATATTTTTATATTTCGACATATTTTGAATTATAATATCTACCGGAAAAGATTTCAAGGGAAAAAAGATGACTTATGAAAAATAAAAAATGTGATAAAGTAAAAAAACAGTTAATCAAATCATCTTTTCAACAGGCAAATCTCGATCGGGCCGATTTAATGGGGGCGAGCATAGAAAACAGCGACTTCGGGGACGCCAGCTTTCAAAACGCCGTTTTGGGTGAAGCGGAGTTCCTGGGATGCGTTTTCAATGGAGGCCCCTTTCCGAAGAGCCGGTCCGAGAATTCATGAGGAGAAACCATATGGAAAAATCCAAAATACTATTCCTTTGCACCGGCAATTCCTGCCGCAGTCAAATGGCTGAAGGATGGACCAAGACCCTCAAAGGGGATCAACTGGAGGCTTATTCCGCCGGGATCCAGCCGAAGGGAGTGGACCCCCGGGCGGTCAAGGCCATGGCCGAGGCCGGGGTCGATATCTCCGGACAATCGTCCAAGGACATCGACTCCCTGGGGAACCTGGAATTCGAATACGTGGTCACCCTCTGCGACAACGCCCGGGAGTCCTGCCCCTTTTTTCCGGCCAAGACGAAGCGGGTCCACATGGGATTTGAAGACCCGCCCCTTTTGGCCGCCGGGGCCGCTTCGGAGGAGGAAGCCCTGGGCCCTTACCGTCGGGTGCGGGACGAGATCAGGGCCTTCGTCGAATCGCTTCCGGATAGCCTCAGTTGACCCGATTGCTAACTTGGAATTTCGCGGTCAACCCACTAATGTATGAAAGAACATCATAAAGGAGGAACGCAACATGCCGTCAGGAAGGGAAGTCAGACCGGAAAAGTGGGGCGAAGTTTTAGATCTTTACGACGACGGAAGTTATTCGGCTATCTGGGGTTCGTATGAGGACGACAACAACCGTTGCCTGGGTGTTCGTTGGAACGGCGCTGCCGGGGAAATCGGGTATCCCATGGAGGAGGGTTCTCCTGTGTGGTACATTGAACCGGACCTGGTAACGAAGGAAATTCTCCTCGCTCTTCTCGACAAAGTTATCACGAATAAATCCTTGCCGGGAAGAGACGTTTTTCAGCAGAATATCCTGGAAGCCCTGTCAGAGTTTGGATGATCTAAACCAGTTTTCAGTTCCTCGTGTTACCGGTCCAGATGGGATTTCAGACCCCGGTTGCCCTGCTGCTCCAATCGGGCGACAAAATTTTTGATCAGGCGCAGGGCCTCTTCGCGGTCCTGATCCAGAACCACCATCTTCATCAATTGGTATTCCTCGGACTGTATCGTTAACACCATGATTATTCTCCAATAGATTAAAATGTCGGGTCCGTTTTTTATCCCTCAGACCTGGGCCTTCCGGTACCGCCGTGCAGGAACATCTCGATCTCGGCCAGGATGGCCAGGGCGATCTGGGCCGGTTCCCGTCCCCCCAGGTCGAGTCCGATGGGACCGTGAAGGCGACTAAGCTGGTGTTCCGTGAACCCCTCATCCCGCAGATGTTCCAGAATGGTCCGGATCTTTCTCTGACTCCCGATCATGCCCAAATAAGCGGCCGGTGTTGGCAGCAGCTCTCGCAGGGCCTGTTCAGAATAAATTCAGTTATAGAAATATATATTCTGAAACAGGGTCTATTTACAGAAGCCCGGAGAGGGTTCAGCGCTTCTCCCGGCCGCGAAAACCCAGGAGTGCTTCGAGTTCGATTAGGCGCGCGCCCAACTTCCTGGCCGATTCGATAGCCTCCGGGTCATCCGCTATTTCTCCCACCGCAAAAGCACGGCCATGGACCCCTCGGTTGGCTGGAATCATCTCGTGTTTCAGGAAAAAGGCCTGAATCGCTGTTATGGCGCTTTCCGCGCCATCTCTCCTGCCCACCACGACGGCGCCGCCAATCCTATTTCTCAGTTGCCCTTTAATGCACCAGGTGCGATCCATAAATATCTTGAGTTGCCCGGATACATTATTGAAATAGACCGGAGTGCCCAGGACCATGATTTCAGCGGTCAGCAACCGGGGGATGAGTTGATGACTCATGTCATCATCCATGGCGCATTTCCCTGTTTTTACACAGGTCCAACAGGAACGACAGGGCTCGAGGTGGTAGTCGGTGATTTTGAGGAATTCTCCTCCGGTCACGGATAGGGTTTCTTTTAGTAAGTAATCGGTATTGCTGTTTTTCCTTGGGCTTCCGGAAATATACAAGATTTTCATGGTAGGTCCCTTTGGCACACCGGAAGAAAATTGCCTTTTATGAAGTCCAGACTTATTATTTCCAATAATAAACAGGTAATAATATAGTTACGCATGTCTATCTTTTCAAGTACGAATGCCCAACGGGTTCCCTATAATTTCCTACTTGACATTAATTTATAGTATAATTTATAAATAATCATGTTTATTAAATTATTACATGTAAAAAGGATTTTTTTATGAAAACCAGGGTTAGCGTTAGGGGACAGGTATCCATCCCCGCTCGGATAAGAAAAAAATTCAACATCGAGCCCGAATCGCAGGTCATCTGGCAGACCGAGGGCAACACGATCAGGGTTATTCCAATCCCCAAAGATCCGGTCTCGGCTTTCCGGGGGAAGGGGTCGGGAAGGTATTCTACCGAAAAAATGATCCAGGACCGGCAGGATGAAAGACGTAAAGAAAAGTAAAAAGATTGAGTCGTTTGTGCGATATGTTTTGGATAGTTCGGCCCTGCTGACCCTTTGGAATAATGAGGAAGGAACGGAACTGGTTGAGGGGGTTCTTCATTCGGGGGGGAAAGTTTTTGTTTCTTTCATGAGTTTGATGGAATGTCGCTACCGGCTGTGGAAGAACATCGGCTTGGAGGAATCGGAGCGGTTTTCATTGTATCTGGAGCCAATGCCCCTGGAAATTGTCTGGGTCAGCGATGATATTTTTGAAAAGGCCATAGCAATCAAGGCTACCAAAAACCTTTCCGTTTGTGATAGTTGGATTATCGCCACGGCCATACTGACCGGGTCCGTCCTTATGCATAAAGACCCGGAGTTCGACCAAGTCAAAGACCTGGTAACATTAGAAACATTGCCGTATAAAAGGAAAAATCGACCACTCTCATAGAGAAATCCCTCTTCTTTATCCCATGACTCTTTTAGACAAGGTTATTTTGTCGGTTGACTTCGTCCACTACCCGGCGGACGTCAGCCAGACATCAGTGACCTTTCGGGTTTTTTGTTGCACAGTCACACCCTCCGGCTTTCTTTTCGGCTGAGATCTTTTGCATAATTAAGGAACGGCCATTTTTGATTAAATCTTGTTCGATATCCCGCTTGGTATAACCAAAACAGTAACAAATAAGATCGGTGTCCTGGGCCTCTTTTCCCTCGGCAACCCGATCAACGGGACGTACCAAAGCGCCCGGCATCTCTTCTATCGGCACAGTTAGATTGATTTCCTGTAAAACTTCCTGTTCGGCCATGAGGTCCACCTCCGTCAAAAAAAAGTTAAGATAACGGTCTTACCGTTAATCGGACGGCGAGGTCGGCTGGATCAAGAGGCATCACCTTTTTTATTTTGTGTTGCCGAATGAGCGGAACATAGGATCTTTACTTCTTGGCCTCTCGGACCACTCCCCGGGCTATCCCTACTAAAACCAGCAGGAAAAATCCATACAAACCATAAAAGGAGGCATACCCCACGGAGGAGATTATCTTGCCCCCGATGGCCGTGCCCACGCCCCCGCCGCCCATGAAGCCAAAGGCCACCAAGGACATGGCGGTACCCCGGGCCATCTGGGCGAATTCCGTCGCGATGGTGATAAGGCTGGAATGGGCCAGCATGAATCCGATACCCAATAGGGCTATGGCTATGACCAACAGCACGGGATGGGTGGTGACCGAGAATAGAAGACCGTTGGCCAGGACGGCCGAGGCCAGTCCGAGCGTCAAGGTATTCAGTCTCCCGATCCGTTGCGCTATCTTCCCCACCAGGCGACCCGTGATCACCGCCCCGGCCCCGAAGGCGGTCAGGATCAGGCCTATAACAAAATAATTATAGCTGAAGAGGTGTTCGGTATAGGCCCCCAGGTAAGAAAAAGACCCGATGATCAGGATACCTTCCAGGAGGACAACGACATAAACCCAAAGGCTCCGAACATTACGCAGCAAGTCAACATAGGGCTTGAAAAACCGGCTTTCCCGGTTTTTCTTGGAGTGGGCCTGACCACCCACGAGGATCAACAGCAGGGTGGAAATAACGGACAGAGCGGCATAAGTGAAAAAGACCCCCCGCCAACTGACGAAATAGGCAATGGAGCCGCCCACCGCCATGCTCAAGCCCTGCCCCAGGAAGGAGATCCCCATAAAGGTGCCGATGGCCTGCTGGCGCCGCTCCATAGGAACCACGTCTCCAATCAAGGCCAGCGAAATGGGCATGACCGAGGCCGCGAAGATGCCGGTGACGGCCCGATACAGGGCCAAGTCAAAAAGACCCAGGCCGAGACCACACAAGGCCGTGCCGACGGTGAAGAAGACCATGGAAAAGGTGATCACCGGTCTTTTTCCGTAGCGGTCGGCCAGCGGACCGAAGACCAACTGGAAGAGGCCGAAAGGGATCATATAGGCACTGATCAACAGGCCGGCCCGAACCGGAGAAACCTGTAACGACTTGGCAATAGCCGGGAGGATAGGGGACACCACCCAGTTGTCGGCCATGACCACAAACCCGGCCAGGCCCAAAATTAAAATAAGGCGATTTTCATTCATGTTTTTACCTTTTCCAATGGCTGCTTTTGGAGTACTACCGGACCCTCCTGGCCGCATAAGCTGCACAAAAGATCCAGGGGGGCATAGCCTTCCGTCTCAAACTGCAAAATGGGGTGATCGACTTTAAATCGGCGGTAGAGCAGCTCCCGGACCTTGGCGGCCATTTCATCCACTTTACTCAATGGCTGGTCGGGTACGATGATATGGGCCGCCAAAGCGATACTTTCTGAGGAAGGGTTCCAGACATGCAGATGGTGCATGCCCTTAACACCTTCCAAAGCCTCCACCTCCTGCTGAATAGATTGGAGATCCATACCCGGAGGGGCGGCGTTCATTAATATAAGAAGGGCCTCTTTAATAATTCCCCAGCCGCTATAAAGGATCAAGGCGACGATAGCCCAGGAAACCAGGGGATCGAGCCAATACCAGGGACGGAAGATCCAAATCACCCCTAAAAGCGCCACGCCGATGGAAGTCAGGGCATCGACGAGCATATGCAGGAAGGCCCCCCGCAGATTCAGATTTTCCTTAGCTCCGGAGTGCAATAGCAAGGTGGACAACCCGTTGCCGGCAAAAGCGGCCAGGGCCACCCAGATCACAATAGTCCCTTGAATAGGGACAGGATTTTTCAGACGGCCCCAACCGGCGGCGGCGATATAAAAGGCGGCTCCGAAGAGGAGGGCCACATTAAAGACGGCGGCCATCACCTCCACCCGCCGATAACCGAAGGTCTGGTTCAGGCTGGGTCCTCGGCCGCCGATCTTTAGAGCGGCATAACTGATCATCAATGAGGTCAGGTCGCTAAGATTATGCAAGGCATCGCTGATTAAGGCCATGCTGCCGGATAGGATCCCGGCATAGATCTCGATCAAGGGAATGATCAGATTCAGGATCATGGTCAGGATCAAACGCCTGCCCCAGGGGATTTCCGCCTGATTATGACTATGCGGCCCTTTTGCCAAGGCCTGACCGTCCATTAGGAAAAAACAAAGGGGTTAATAATAAAATAGATCCCCAGGATTCCAATGAGCACCCCGGCCCCGCGGCGGAACCATTGGCCGCCGGTCTGCCAGGATTGGTTTTCGACCACTTTGCGGACGGCGGCGGTGGAACTCCCGGCAATGACGATGGGCAGGCAATGGCCGACGGCGAAGAGCAGGATCAGGAGCAGGCCGGTGGACACTTCCTTCTGCACGGAGATAATGGCCAGGATCGGGGCGATAAAACCAAAGGTGCAGGAACCGGAAAGCACCCCGTAGGCCAATCCCAGGACCAGGGCCCCGAAGAGACCTTTCAACTTAAGGCGGTATAACAAGCTGCCGGACATGGAGCACTTTTCCACTCCCAGCATGCCCAGGGCCACCCAGATCAGGATCACTCCCACCAGGATCTGCCAATAGTTGCCGATATCGCCCAGCATCCGGCCGAGCAAGACGGAGATGACTCCGATCAGGGCAATGGTAATGAAAAGTCCGCTGGTAAAAGTCAGAGAATAATAGCCTGCCTGCCGGGGCTGGAGGACCCGCTCCTGCCCTCCCACATAAGCCACAATCAAAGGGATGGAAGCCAGATGGCAGGGGCTGAAGAGGACACTGACCATACCCCAGAGAAAAGATCCCAAGAAGGCGATCGCCGTTCCACCGGCCAGCCATTCGTTGATGGTCAGGAAGACTTGTTCCATCTTTATTGCCCTAATTAACCCCTAATTTTTCCAGAATGGCGACGATATCTTTTTCGCTCATGAAACCTTCGTGCCGATAGACCTCTTTGCCTTTCTTATCGTAAAAAATCTGGGTGGGGATCACCCGGATCTTGAAGGGCTCGGCCCCGGCCGGATTTTTCCAGACATCGACAAAAACAACGGCCGCCTTGCCCTGATAGACTTTTTCCAGTTTTTCCAGAATGGGCGCCATCATCTTGCAGGGTATGCAGGCATTGGCTCCCACGTCTACTAAGGTTACCATTCCTTTGACCGGGATTTTCGGGGAAGGCCCGGCCCAGGTAGGCCCCACTCCAAGTATAACCAAAAATCCGATCAGGAACACAATTCCAAGTTTTTGATAAGGCAGATTATTCATCTGTAATTTCCCTTCCTTTCAAATCATTCCACCCATCAATTGGTGAGACCCAATTGGGCGAGCTTCTTTTCGATTTCCACCTCGGGGAAAAAGCCGGAATGGCGGAAAACTTCGGTTCCGGTTTTGTCAAAAAAGACCTGCACCGGTATGAACCGGATTCCAAACCGGGTGGCCAAGAACTGTTCTTCCTGAACATGAACGAAGAACACATTCAATTTCCCCTGGTATTTCTTTTTCAGCTTGTCCAGGATGGGGGTCATCATATCACAAGGGCCGCAGCCGGTGGAGCCGAAATCCACCAGGCTCGGTTTCCCGGACAGGCGCAATTTGTCCACCGGATTGTCACGGGCCAGCAGGGCCTGTTTCTTAATCCAGGACTCATCCACATAAATCGAGCTTCGCCGGGACAACGTATGAATATAGCCTTCCATCGCCTTTTTCCGTTCCTGCTGGAGAAGGACCTCTTTCAACATGCCCCTGACCTCTTCCAGGGGCGCTCCACCGAAAGAGGACTTATTTTCCTCATAGGAGCGAAGCAGGTCTTCCTCGGACACCTGGATGTTTTTCACCTTTTCTCCGAGAAAGTCGCGGATCATTTGGGTTTCGTCTTTGGTCTTTTTATGCCCGGCGGCTTGGGCCTCTTGAAGCAGTAGAGCATTGGAGGCCATATTTTCCAGGAGGAAAACTCCGTTTTTTTTGAGTTGCGCCTGGAGGGGAGCGGGCGCCTTGCTGATGGTTTGCGCCAGTTCGGCTTCTTTGATGGTCGTTTTATCAATGGTCAGGAGCGTTCCCGGGGGCAATTTGGAAAGATAAGCCGCTTTTAAAATGCCGGCAGCCAATCCGGGAAAGGTCGCCTCAACGGTTTTGTAGTCCTGGCCCAGGGCATGCTGAAAGAAGCCGAGAGTTAAGATCAGGAGCGCCTTGAAGGCCAAGGAGAGTATCCGCGAGATAAGGAGTACCATTTTTATTAACCTTTGAATTCAGAATATTAGAAGTCGCTTAGGCACAACGGGCGGAACGGGCCGCCTCAGCCAGGGGGAGGATGATCTCCTGGACCTGAGACCGGGGCCACCGTCAGGCCGGGGCGGCGCTGGCGCAGGTCGCTTTGGCGGCCTGTTTGACCCGGTCGATCGCTTCCCGATTTAGGTTAAAGTCCTTATTTTTTTCAATTCCCAGATCGGTTAAGACCAGGTAATTATTGGGTGGGATGTCGGCCTGTTCCAAGATTCCCTTGGCGCAGCCGACGTCGCAGCCGTCCAGCACGATCATATCCGGCACATCTTTGGCGGACTGGACAAACCCCGAAAGCTGGGCTCCGATCCCGGCCAGACAAAACATTTTCCCAAAACCCTCCTGAGTCAATTCCACCGCGGCCTGATTGGACAACTGGCCCACATTCGAGCCGCCCGAACAGGCCAGGATCATGATGTTCCCCGAAGGGGTGCAACAGTCTTCAGCCATAACGTCTCTCCTCCCAAATCTATCCAAAAATTTAGATTCTTACCTCCATTGTTAGAGACAAATTCTCAGAACAATGGAGGTAAGAATCTAGGGTTTAATCCAGTTCAAAACGTCTTCTTTTTTCGGGATTTTCCCTACGGATTTAACCTGCCCGTCTACCACCACGGCGGGCGTCCCAAAAACCCCGTAGCCGGCAATTTTCATGGTTTCGG
>Ga0315283_10006875_pt1 | contig 10191 bp, 5 predicted proteins | sample YL17G09_0_MG_FD_204541 | JGI IMG/M metagenome (GOLD analysis project Ga0315283, IMG submission 204541) | Sediment microbial communities from Yellowstone Lake, YNP, Wyoming, USA - YL17G09_0 | ecosystem: Environmental > Aquatic > Freshwater > Lake > Sediment | place: USA: Wyoming | collected...
CGCATAGCCCTGGGCAAGAACATTTTCAGCAAGCGGGTGTATTTTTGCAAAGTGGAATGGAAATTTTTCAATAACAGGTCCGGCACGATGATTTACCCGGCCAAAGAGGAAGCGATTAAAGTCAGCCAGAAACTTATGGGTGTGATTTTACCCATTTTGGAAAAAGAGCATTGGCCTATAAACGGCAGGTAATATATAAAGGACAATTTTCTCCAAATAGCGTCGGAAGGTAAGGTTAAGGATTATGGCAAAGAAAAGGTTGAATAGAAAGGTCGCGCTTATCGGCTCGATGGTTTTTGTGTTTTTGGGTCTTGTTGTCATAGGAGTAATTCTGCGTTTGATGCGGGACCCGGAAAAATTTATCGGGGATGGCGATGCGACGTTAAAGGCGGCCGGCGAGGCAAAGGATGAGAAAACAAAAACGGAGATGTATGACAAGGCTGAACGGAGTTACGGCAGGGCCCGAGGGCTGGCCAAGACCGATTCGCTGAGAGTGGAAATACTCTTCAAGCTCACAGACCTCTATCTTAAACTCGATAAGTGGCGAAATGTCCTTGGATGCTGGAACAACATAATACAATTAGAGCCGGCCAATGCCAAAGCACGCCTGGGACGTCTGCAGTACGTTTATGTTGTCGCTAACGGCAGCGGTGGACAGCTCTGGCAGGAAGTCGAATCGCAGGCTGTCGATTTTATAAAAGTAGCGGACGCCAACCTGCTTTCGCAAGACGTTGCGAAACTGAAATCCTTTGAGGTGCAGAAGAAGGCTGAAGCCGAGAAAATAGGGACATATCTATATCTGCTCAAAGGCAGAGCCACTATGGAACTGGTAAAAATGGGGGCGGTAACGGAAAAGGATGAATCGCTCAACGAAGCGGTCGGCGATTTGGAAAAGGCAAGGGAGCTTGAACCGAACAACATAAATGCTTATTGGTATCTGGCTCAGGCGGTTATTGAAAAGGGGGAAATAGCCGCTTCGAGCGGAAATTTCGAAGAAAGGGTCAAAGCTTCAGAACGGGCGAAAGAGCTTTTAGAAAAAGCTGTCAAAGTCGCAGATTCTGATGTGCAGGCACATATCAATCTTTTAATTATGAAGCCTTTATTTGCCCAGATGAGCAACAAAGAACAACTTCAAACCCTGGAGCCGGATTATTTGTCGCTTGTGAAAAGATTCAGTTCAAGCGCTGATGCGTTTTCAGCGATGGCAGGGTTCTATATCAGGCTGGGACCGAAAAATCTTGACAAGGCTTTGGATGCGGTTGAAAAGGCCGTATCACTGGATGATAAAAATGTGGCCTATGCTATGAACGCCGCTGAGCTGCATTACCGTAAATTTTCCATTTATGGGAAGGAACCGGATTTCGAGAAGGCGGTAGAAATAGCCGGCAACGTTCTTACTTTACCTGACGCACAGGATGCGCCCGGGCCTCGGCAGATGTCAAACAAAATGAACCGGATATGGTTGTATGATTTTCTTGCCAGATGTTATAGCGAAAGGCTGCTGGAGGCACAGCATGCCGGGAAGGAAGCGGGGGCTGAAGGCCCAAAATGGGTGTCGGAGATGGAGACAGCGGTACATCAGCTTGAGCAGCTCATCGGGGCCGGCGAAGACCCTCGCATTGTCAAATGGAAAGGGATGCTTGAGCTTGTAAAAGGGGACAAAACCGTTGCTACCAAGAGGCTTTACGAAGCTTATGAACAAACCAAGGCTGCGGGAAGAAGAGATTCGCGGCTTTCTTATACCCTGGCGGGACTTTTTGAGAACACAACCGAACTGGGTGCGGTCAATGAGTTTCTTGCAAGCGCTCTTGGCGTCGGCGAGCGAGGCGCTGCCGACAGGATTGATGCGAGTAAGCCGGAGGCCATTCTCGATTATGTTGATTTAATAATGAGGATGGGGGCTTATGAAAATGCACTAAATACGACTAAATTTTTTGAAAATGAATACTGGAGCAATAAAAGAAGTCGGATACTGCGCATAAGGGCCAATATCGGAGCAAGTCAATTCGATGAGGCCGAGAAAGAAATAGCTGAGCTAAAAGCTGATGAGGTAGAGACAGCTAAACTTCAGTTGGAGCTTGTGCAGGCCAGAATCGGGCAGATTCAGAGAGCTATAGAACAAAAAAAGATGGACAGCGCTCTTGGGGTTCTTTCGAGACCTTCGGTGCGTGCAGGAAAAGAGGAAAGAAAACCCGAAGCGGCAGATGCGCTGATGTCGGCTGAACAGAAAGGCTATAAGGATTCACTGGCATCGCTTACGGGTAAACTGCTCAAAGCAGAGCCGAACTCTGTGCGTGATTTTACCGTTGCAGCCGTCTGCGAGAATTACATAACAGAGGGCAAAATAAAAGATGCAGAGGGTCTTGTTTCTCTTTATCTGGGATATTCGCCGGACAGCACGACAGGGTTGTTTTATAAGCGGATGCTTACTGAGCCTGAGCCGGGCAAAATCTCCGAGCAAAGACGCAGGGAAATAGAAAAGGATGTTTTGTCGGGCATTTCCGACCCTGTCTGGCGGGCTATGAGTCTTGGTATGTTTTATCAGAGGAATAATGAGCCGAACGAGGCTATTTCGGAACTTAAGAAGGTTCTTGAGCTTTGCAAGGACAGTAAAGAAGAGAAAATGAGGGGGTTGGAGCATACTGCTGCAAGTAATCTTTTCGATATGGCGGTTGTGAAAAAGGACTGGGAGCTGGCGGGACAGGTTACGGAGGCCGCAAAGCAGAAAAATTTAGATGACTGTGATGGCAAATTTTTTGCCGCCCGTCTTGCTGCCGCGAGGGAGCAGTATAAGGATGCAATATCCCTGCTCGATGAGTGCCTGAAGCAAAAGCCGATATTTTCATACGCTCTTGTGCTTAGAGGCGCCGTGAATGCCGCTCTCGGCAATGAGAGTGTATCCATAGAAGACATGCAGAAGGCAGCGGCATTGAACCCTCTTGACGGGGACATTGCGAAAAGGCTGATGAGAGCGTTATACCGGCGCAATCTAAAGCTGGGTCAGAACGTATCCTCGGAGCAGTTGGTCGAGGCAAAAACCGCCCTGAACAAGGCACTGGCGCTAAACCCGAGTGATTTGGAATTACTCGGTTTTTATGCGGACAATATAGTTTCGATGGAACCACTAAGGGCGTTGGCGATTCGCCAGAATTTACAGAAAGTTAACCCGAGCGTGGATAATGCTTTGATGCTGGGCCGGCTGGCGGCCGGACTGGCTGTCAGAGAAACGGACGCTGAGCGTAAAGACGCTTTTTTTGCCATTGCAGAATCTGCTCTCGAACAGGCAAGGAAAATAAGTCCGCAAAATGAAACAGTGCTTTCATTATACGCGGAATACTACCGGCTCAGGGGACAGGACGAGAAGGCCAGAGAACTGCTGGCCGAGTCGCAGGACAAAAAAGCGATGTGGAGCTATTATTTCAGGGGCGGTCATCTTGAAAAGGCCAAAGAGATTCTCGAAGGAATGTATCGTGAAAACCCGAAAGACAGCAACACTGTCAGAGGACTGTTGCTTGTTGCAGAAAGAACCAATGATACAGAAGGAGCAAAAAAATATTCTGATGAGATTGTGTCGCTTGAGGATAATGTGGAAAACAATCTTCTCCAGGTTCAAACCCTTCTCAGAACCGGCCTGCTGAAAGAGGCCCAATACAAGCTGCAAAGCATGAAGGAGAAGTACCCGAAGGAGCCGAGGACGCTGCTGCTCGAGGCTTTAGCGATGATGAAGCTGGGTCAGTTGAAAAAGGCGATGGAGCTGACAAATCAAAATCTTGAAACCAATCAGAGTAATGCGAAGGCGTGGCGTCTGAAAGGCGAGATAAACATCCTTATGGCAGATTATGAGCAGGCAATCATCGACCTGAAAAAAAGCAAATCACTCACAGATGAACCTGTGACCCGCCTTTCTTTGGCGAAAGCATATATCCGGGCAAAACAGGATGAGAATGCCATAACAGAGCTTAAGACCACAATCGACCTTCCGGAGGCTACTGCGGAAGCCCGGATGCTGCTCGGACAGATATATCTTCGGCTCGGCAGAAAGGTAGAACTGAAAAAACTTTATGACCAGACCCTCAAACAATTTCCCGAAAGCGCCTTCTGGTACAGCAGGGCAGCCGCATTTGCTATGAATGAAGGCGACGTCGGCAGGGCCGAAGAACTGTATAAACAGTCGCTGCAAAAAACCCAGAAGGGCGACGAGAATGGTGCGGCGGCGGTAGACGAGTATCTGCAGGTTCTCATAGCGGCAGGAAAACCGGACAAGGTTTTTGAAGAAGGCGGAAAATATGTCGACGGGGATTTTGCGCCGGTGGTTCTTGTCAGGATGGCGGAGGCGAAACTAAAGCTGGGTGACAAGGAAAGCGCTGTGCAATACGAACGGAAAGCCCTTGAAAAGATGCTTGCGGCCAGGAGCAGAGGTTTTGATTCTGATGTTTTGCAAAGGCTGTCTGCGATGTTTGGGGCCGACGATGTAGCCAAAAATTGCAAAGAACTGCTCGAAGCCAATCCCAAATCAATCTCCGCTAATTTTGCAATGTTTAACCTGATGAGGATTAACGGCGAATACAATAAGTCGCTTAGCTACATTGATAAATGTCTGGAGCTCGCCGGGACCGATGGCAATAATACGGTCGATTATTCGGTCCAAAAGGCTATGGCACTACAATCGGCATACCTCAAAACATCCGATAATAATTATCTTAAGAGGGCAATTACGGAATATGAAAGTCTCCTGGCTAAAATGCCGAATAATGCCAGTGTTCTGAACAATCTGGCGTATATACTTGCTGAGAACGATGAAAAATTGGCTGATGCGTTGGAATATGCAAAACAGGCTCACGAGGCCAATCTGAACAACCCTGACCTTATGGATACTTATGCCTTTGTTTTGTTTAAGAACGGCAAGTATTCCGAGGCGGCGACTTTGCTTCAATCTGCTCTGCAGCAGTATGAGGCTCAGCAGGCGGTTTTAACGCCGGACGTGTATGAGCATTTGGGAATGGTAAAAGAAAAACTCGGCGCCAAAGATGAAGCTGCTGCTGCTTATAAGCAGGCACTGGAAGCTGGGAAAGATACGTTGTCAGAAAAGGCTAAAGAGCGAATTCAGGCTTCGGTTGAGCGTGTTTCGCAACAGGAGAAAGCAGCGGAGAAATGACAGAGAGATTATACAGCCTTGATTTTATACGATTTGTTGACATAAGCGGGACTTGTTAGGACTAAGATGGCTGAACAGGCTCAAATGGTTAGAGAAAGAATGCCGGGGGCGCCCACACCTCGCCTTGTCGGCGCTACTACAACAATAGAACTGACGCCCAAAGAGATTGTTGGAATACTACGGCGGCATATATTGCTGATAGTTGTCTTGACGATAATAGGTTTCGTGGCCGGGGGAGCAAGCTGGTATCTTTTGCTCAAATATGCACCAAAGTATACTGCGCAAACTTTTATCAAGGTTCTGCAACAGGGCGAAAAAGACCCTATGCAGATTGGAGCCGCTCAGGTCGCTAAGGAGATTCAGTATTCCGCTCGCGTCTCTATCGCGGAACGCTTGCAGCAGCAATCCACATTTCAGAAATTGATTAACAGGGAGAAAGTCCAGGCTACCAAATGGTTTAAGCAATTCGGACTCATTAAAGATAAACGAATTGCTAAAGCCGTTAAAGATTTAAAAAAGCATCTCGGTGCTTATGCTCAAAGAGATGCTGATACTGTTGTTTTGTCAATGACCTGCGGTAATAAGAAAGAAGCTGCTGATATTGTCAACGAATTTGCTTCTTTGTTTATCGATGAACAAAGCTCCTCAAAAAAATCTGAAGTAGCTGAAAAACTTGTTAAGCTGGAATCAAGGAGAAACTCCATCCAGCAGGACCTCGACCTCGCTGGAAAATCCCTCAATGAGGTGCGTTTGCAATACGGTATAGTCGACCTCGAAGAACATGCGTTTCAGGACACTATCACAAGAAAACTTGAAGCTTTAGAGCTTGAACAGGACACGCTGGGCCAGGACATAAAAGAGACCGAGACCAATATTGAAGCTCTGAAAAGGCAGGCGACTGGGCCGGTCAATGAGCAAACTGAGCATCAGATTGAGACTGACCCTGTGATGGTTATGCTTGCTCAGCAACTGGCCATGGAAGAATCAAATCTTGCTGCAAGACTTACCAAGTTCGGTGAAAATCACAGGGTTGTCAAGCAAACGCAGGAACTGATAAATGAAATCAGGGCCAAAAGGCAGCTCAGAAAGGCTGAGATAGCGGAACAGACTCGGCAGGCAAACCTTAAAAATGCACAGGACCAGTTAGTAGTTTTGCTCAGCAGACTCGAAGAATTGAATAAAAGAAAAGAAACGTCGACCACAAGGAAAAAAGACCTTGATGAGGCTCGCGTGCAGTATCAGCAGAGAGTTGCTATACGAGATGAGAGAAAACTGATGCTTGATTCGATAAAGGAGCAAATCGAGAAGCTCAGAATAGTCCGCGAAGACCCCGAAACGCCCAAGGTGCAGTGGCTCGGTACTGCTCCTGAGCCGCTTGAAGTCAGTTCACCCAGATGGCAAGTTTATTTTCCCGGCGGGACTTTCCTGGGTTTTATGCTCGGGGTAGGACTTGCGTTTCTTATTGAACTGCTGAACGACCTTGTGCGAACGCCGAAAGATGTCAGCAAGTATCTGCGCATTCCGCTTCTGGGAATCGTTCCAGATGCTCAGGAAGAGGATTTGGCTGAGGATGTCGAGCTTTGCCACATTGTTCGTCAGGCACCTTATTCCATTATAAGTGAGTCTTACAGGCGCTTCCGCACCAATTTGAAATTGTCCGGCGATGCCGCTTCTTCAAAGGTTTTTCTTATCACCAGCGGTATGGCCGGCGAAGGAAAAACCACAGTTGCCGTAAATATTGCGGATATTTTTGTCGCTGAAAATAAAAAGGTGCTTCTGATAGATACAAATTTCAGGCGGCCTTCTTTGCATAAGATATTTCCAAAACCGGCAGCCGAGAACGGGACGGGCGAGGAATCTGAATTTGGACTAAGCACACTGCTTAACGGTTTGTGCGGTTATCAGGAAGTCATAAGGCCAACCGGCATACAGGGATTGGATATAATTGATGCCGGGCCGCTACCCTCTAACCCTGCGGAACTGCTCGGCGGCGAGCAGATGGAGCAACTGCTGCGGCGTCAGAGCAAAAACTACGATTATGTTGCGGTTGACAGCCCGCCGGTTTTGCTGGTAAGCGAAACAAAAATGTTAGCCAGGCTCGTTGACAGCACGATTTTAGTTTTTAACGCCAATACTACGCGAAGAGGCGCCGCCCTTAGAACAATCCGTGAGTTGCGGGAGGTTGATACCAAGATAGCTGGTTGTGTCCTCCTTGCGGTAAAAGCTATGAAGGGCGGATATTTCCACGAGCAGTTCAAATCGTATCAGGAATACCAGAAGTTGCTGGTTGTCGATGCGGTTTAAGAGCCGCCTTGAGCTTTACGAAAGGATTTTTTGCGATGGAAAGATTTTTAGTAACCGGCGGAGCCGGCTTCATCGGGTCAAATATCTGCAAAAGACTTGTTTCCCAGGGCTGCTTTTTAAGGGTCATTGACAACCTGCTTACAGGCAAAAAGGGCAACCTGGCAGATATTATGAGTAAAATCGAATTTGTGGAAGCCGATATGGGCGATGAAAGAACAGCCCGCAAGGCTATGCAGGGAATTGACGTTGTTTTGCATCAGGGGGCATTGCCGTCGGTGCCGCGCAGCGTCGATGACCCTGTTGCCACGAATAAGCACTGCATCGATGCGACCCTTACTTTGCTTTTGGCGGCCCGCGATGCCGGCGTAAAACGATTTGTATTTGCGGCAAGCTCATCTGCTTATGGTGACACGCCGACTTTGCCGAAGGTTGAAACGATGGCGGTTACCCCCCTTTCGCCTTATGCGGTCGCCAAGCTTGCAGGCGAATATTATTGTTCTGTTTTTTATAAGGTTTTCGGTCTTGAAACTATTTCGCTGCGCTACTTCAACGTTTTTGGGCCTAATCAGGACCCCACAAGCCAGTATGCTGCGGCGATACCCGCCTTTGTGACCGCCATATTAAAAGGGGAAGGCCCAACTGTTTTCGGCGATGGCGAACAAAGCCGGGATTTCACGTATGTCGACAACGTTGTCGAGGCCAATCTGCTTGCTGCAAGGGCCAAACATACTGCGGGCGAGGTTGTAAATATTGCCTGCGGCGAGGCTGTAACCGTCAACGAGATTATCGGGATGATTAACAGAATTGTCGGCAAAAATGTTAAACCGATATACGCCCCGCCGAGACCGGGCGATGTAAAACATTCCCTTGCGGATATAACACTTGCCAAAAAGCTAATTGGCTATAAGCCGACAGTGTCGTTCGGCGATGGGCTGAAAATAGCAATTGACTGGTACCGCGAAAACCTTCTTTAGACTGGGAACAAATAACTAAAGCTGCTTTTTCAGTTCTTCGGCTTTCTGAATCAAGGTTTCCCGTGCCGGCTGCTGCTTCTGTGCAAGTGTGAATGTCCAATCATAAGAGTCGACGGTTCTTTTTGGATTTACGAACTGGGCGAAGAAATCAAACGGGAAATAGTCATACCACGGCCTCTTCAATTTCCTGTGAGTATTGAGGGTTTCAAAGCCGTCCTTGTTTATTCTGACGGAGTAATCGCCATACCAGTTAAACGGCACGGTAACAGGCGATTGGCCGATTTCCTCATTGTTTAATACCACGGTTGCGCCCTGCGGCTCGGTGTTAATGGTCAGCCTGCGTTCGACACAGCCGGATACAAGCAGGGTCAGGATTAAACAGGCTGAAAGTAAAATAAATGAGGTTTTTTTCCGCATAATCTGTTTCCTTAAAATGTTCAGCGGTAACATTATAGAGAAAAAATGGGAATGGCGAAAGACTCATAAAAAAATTTTAATTTTGTTGAATTTTGCCGGCGGGGGGTTATTATAGGGGGCGAAGTGCAGGGGTTTTTTAGAAATCAACGATAACCATTAAACGATAACTATTTTTTAAGGGGTAAAACAATGTGTCAATCGTGTGGATGCACTCCATGCAAGAAGTGCGGCAAGCCGATAGAAAACGGCGTTTGCAGCGGATGCAACAAGAAGGCAGCACAATGCACTTGTAAGCCGGTGAAGAAGAAATAGAGGTTTTCGGCCGTTGAAATTCCGTCCTGATTTGATGGCTTTTTAAGCAAGAGGTTGGGGTGTTTTTAAATTTTCGGTTGTGGCTAAATAGCCAAAGGGAGGAGGTTTTTGGTAAGATGGGCGGGATTTGGCGATTGCAGGGGCGGGAAAATTTTTCGTGTTTTGTCTCGAATTAGCGCCAATTGTCTCGAATTGCTCTCGAATCACTCTCGGATAGTACTCGAAATGCTCTCGAAATAGCGCCAATGGTGCGCCAAATTGCTTGAATTGAGCCGAGTTTCGGGGTCTGTTTTTTGTAAGTAATTATTTGGTAAAGAGTTAGATGTTTGCGACGGGCAGATAAAAAATCCTAAATCCGAATATCTAAATCCTAAGCAAATTCTAATGGCCGAAATTTTAATGACCAAAATAAATCTCCCATAGCAGCCTTTGCTCCCAATGTGGGGATGTAGAATCTCCCCATAATGGGGCGGAGATGCGCATTTGGGTTGAAAAAAATGTTAGCCACCCGGCTTCGCCAAGGCTACGCCGCGGCAGGCAGAGAGGATAAGTTGTTATTATAAAATATGTTACGGGAAAGAGTAAGGGGAGTTGAAAGTTTTTTGCGATTTTGGGATTTTTTCAATTACCCCCCTGCGTTTTTGATTGACGGAGAAGAAAATCCTAAATCCTAAACACTAAATCCTAAACAAATTCAAAATAAAAAATCCCAATATCCAAAACTACCTACGGCAGGCAGGATTTTTTAGGCCATATTCTTATTGCTATTTGAGGTCGTAGAATTTTCGCAGGAGTTCTTCAAGCAAGAGCAGGTAGATTTGCCGGTCGGGTTCGCTCAAAGGGGTTTGAATATAAAATAATAGCTGGGCGATTTGCGATTTCAGTTCTGTCATTTCTTTTTGTTCGTCACTCATTCTGGTAATCCTTTGAAAAATAGGTTTAGTTTTTCTTTACATAAAGCGGAGAGGCGGATTTTCAGAAAACCTGCTTAAATTGCCGTTTTTAAGTAGAAAATGGGACGCGGATTTT
>Ga0315283_10006877_pt1 | contig 10190 bp, 12 predicted proteins | sample YL17G09_0_MG_FD_204541 | JGI IMG/M metagenome (GOLD analysis project Ga0315283, IMG submission 204541) | Sediment microbial communities from Yellowstone Lake, YNP, Wyoming, USA - YL17G09_0 | ecosystem: Environmental > Aquatic > Freshwater > Lake > Sediment | place: USA: Wyoming | collected...
AAAAGACGCAACAGAAGATTATTTAATCGAAGTAACATATCAAGATTACAAAAGATTTCATAATGTAACAAAGGGTACTTTTCTTGTTCATAATCTTGGTAAATACCAAAAAGGTTATACAGTAAAATGTTATTATCAGGGAATCGAAATATTTAATGAATTTTTAGGGGAAGAAATAAACAAATATAGAGAATCAAATAAATTAACAAAAAAAATAAAACATATGGACAAGCCAGCACAGGTAAACATTAATTTTATAGATGGCCCATTTGCTGAAATTATAGATAGTGTCGAAAAAACATATCATGTTCAATTTATAAACACAAAAACCGATAAAATAGAATATGAGTTAGATCTAAAAAACAATCATTGGGCAAAGCCATCTTTAAAATATTATATCGATTGGGATATTAAAATAAATGGCGTTGACAACGATTTTTATTATGAACACCATCTTAATTTAACAGGCAAAAGAGTTTTAATTGGCTTTGAATCTAAATCATTAGGAGATACATTAGCATGGATTCCATACGTCGAAAATTTTAGAATAGAAAAAAAATGTAAAGTCATATGCTCAACATTTCACAATGATTTGTTTATAAACCAATACCCAGACATTGAATTTATTAAACCTGGCGAAGTGGCTCACGATTTGTATGGACTTTACAGAATAGGAGTATTTCTTAATCTTGACAAATGGGACAACACAAAACATTTAACGGATCCAAAAACTTTACCTTTAACAAAAATTGCATCAGAAATATTAGGATTGGATTATGTTGAATTAAAACCCAAATTACCCGTATTGACAACCGAAAAGAAAAAACTTGTTTCAATTGGATTTCACGCCACAGCGCAAGCCAAATATTGGAATAGTCCAAATGGATGGCAAGAGGTTGTTGATTTTTTGATTGAGAAAGGATACGAAGTTAGACTACTATCAAAAGAAGAAAATGGATATATGGGTAATTGGCAACCCAAGGGAGTTACGAAGAAAAATACGCCCACAATAGAATCGGCATTGAAAGTGATTCAAGAATCGGAATTATTTATTGGCGTTAGTAGCGGATTGGCTTGGTTAGCATGGGGAGCCGGAGTTGAAACAATATTGATTTCGGGGTTTACGAATGACGACATAGAACCAAAAAATGGTATCAGAAGAATTATAAATAAGGATGTATGTCATGGATGTTGGAGTCATTATATTTTTGATAAAGGAGACTGGAATTGGTGCCCTTTACAAAAGGGAACAGATCGTCAATTTGAATGTACGAGGACAATAACATCAGAACAAGTGATATCGGAAATCAAATCTGTCTTTGGTTGGTAATTAATTGTAATTTATCTACCAGTATATCCACTTCTCTTTGGGGATTTTGATGAGGTTTTGGACGTGGAGGAACATTATTAATCCTGTTCTCTCTTATAATAACGCGTGCTTGGGGCGCGGTTGTTGGCTGGGGTGGCACAGGTTCAGGCGGAGGCGCCGGTTGAATTGGCGGGGCCGGCTGAACCGGCATAACACTTTTTTTCTTACATCCACATGCACACATAATAATTTCAAATTTTTTAATAAATATTTGGCGTTATGATTTTTTTATCGTATATTTTATTAATATTAACTAAATTCGAATAAAAAGTAAAGTAAATGGATAAAGATTTTATACCCGTAAGGAGTGTTTATAATAGTAATTATGAGGTAATTAAAAATATTATGTTTTTATATAATATTGAACAATTTGATCTCGATTGCACATATTCAAGAGGATTGTTTTGGAAAAATTTACCTCAACCAAAAATAAAAACAGATTTAGTACCTGTTACTGACGACACAATACAGGCTAATTCAGAACATCTACCATTTGATGATAACTCTATGAAAAATATTATGTGCGACTTACCATTTGTAATTGCCGGAAAATCTTATAAAACAAATAAAGAAGGTAGTTCGGTTATTGCTAAGAGATTTGAAGGATATACCACTTATAATGATTTAAAAGAAAATTATTATAAAACATTGAAAGAATTATATAGAGTGTGTGATAAAGGCGGGTTTGTGGTTTTTAAATGTCAAGATTCGGTCAGCGGCGGCCTTAATTATTTTACTCATATAATGGTTTTTAATATGGCAATTAAATTTGGATTTTATCCGAGAGATTTATTCATATTGGTGGCGAAAATGAGAATTAATAGTTTTGGAACAAAATGGCAAAAACAAGAACACGCAAGAAAGCATCACAGTTATTACATTGTTTTACAAAAAGTCAAAAATAAAGTTAATTATGATTTTATTTAATATCAACGATTTGTTTGATTTAAAATAAAATATTTGTTTTAAAATTTGGCAGACTCAAAAGATGTTGTTTTAGAAACGTCTGTGATAGAAGAAGTAACCCATGAGACCTTCTTTGGTGAAAATATTAAAAGAGCAATAAAGACATTTCGTAAGTAAAATAAACTCTATAAAAGGACTATTTATGGTGGATGAGTTCAATATCCATATATAAAACATGTGCAACATGTGGCAACAGAAAGCTCACGTCTGAATTTAACAGACAGCCGCATAAATTAGGATATGAGCCAAATTGTAAAGTTTGTCAAAAGGCCGAATTACTAAATCCTAGGAACGATGTTGATTTTGTAAAAACAGAAAAAGAATTAATTGATACATCAACACAATTAATATCTCCTTTTCCTGAAAAAACAGATACAAATAAAACAATTAATAAAGTATTTCATAAAGCAGAATCGGATGATATTGCAAATGTAAAAACAGAAAAAGAACTAATTGATACATCCACGCCATTAATAGTTCCTTTTCCTGAAAAAACAGATACAAATAAAGTAGTCAATAAAGTATTTCAGAAAATAGACACAGACGATACCGAAAATGTAAAAACAGAAAAAGAACTAATTGATACATCCACGCCATTAATATCTCCGTTTCCGGAGAAAACGACAAACAAAGTGACTAGAAAAATTAAGGTCTAACAGGATTCATTGGAGTTCCGAGATACATATTAACTCTATCCCCGACTTTCCAATCTGTCGATGTTCCTGCAGGAAATTCAATAACATGGTCACCCATTCCGGTATAATGAGGTAATGTCATTCTATGTGGGTCAGGAACAGGACAATTCTTATGAATCATGCTGATTCGATTATTTAGAACAAAAACAATATCAAGAGCTATTTTACAGTTCTTCATGTAGAACGAATGATGTCCTCTTCCCATTTTGAACACCATGCACCCTTCAAGGGAATCTCTACCCATCATACCTTTAGCAAATTCTTCGGGTTTCGATAGATATTCCGCTTGAAATAATTTACCATTTATGTATACACTCATACTCATAAATATTTGGAAATGTGAATAATTTTTCTTATATTTTATTTATGAAAACATTATTTGGAGGATTAATAGAATTTGAGAATCAGTTAAAATTAACCGAATTTCTTAAAAATATGGACAATAAGACATCCATGAAAATAATTGAGGGAGCATTGGAATATGGAATGAAAAACGGACTATTTGACCTTACAGAGGCTTGCTGTCTATACACCGCCATCAATAAGATTAAATATTATGAGGAATAATAATTTTTCGAAAGTATGAATAAATTAAAGGCACCTATCAAAATGTTCGGAGGAAAAGGAGGAATGTACAATGAGATATTAAAATATTTTCCAAATGAAAAAGAATATGATTGTTACATCGAGCCCTTTTCCGGCGGGTTCTCCCTCGGTTTAAAAATAGAACCAATACCCCCAATTCAAATGTACAATGATCTGGATCAGAATGTATATTCATTATATAAAACACTATCCGATTCGGAAATGTTTAAAATATTTAAAGAAAAATGTGATCTTGTATTATATTCTGAAGATATTCGGTCCGAATTTATTCATAGTTTACGAAACGATGAGTTAACCCTTGAAGATAGGGCGTTTAAATTTTTTTATGTAAACAGGACATCACATAATGGCATTGGCGGATTTTCTAAAAACACATATATTAGAAGAAATATGAGCAAGTCTGTGTCTGATTTTTTATCTACTATCGATAAACTTCCCGAACTTCATGACAGGCTTTCCAGGATCATTGTAACCAACATGGACGGAATTGAAATGATTCGAAAATATAATACCCCGAATGTTTTTTTATACAACGATCCTCCATATGAACAGTCTCAAAGGACAAGTGCTCGGTATAAGATAGACATGGACAGGAATGGTCATATTAGATTTTTGAACGCAGTCATAGAAAGCAAAGCAAAAATACTCATTAGCGGATATGATTGTGAACTATATGATGTGTTGGGGGAGAACGGGTTTAAAAAGGTAAGTTTTGATGTTAAAACTATTAGTGGCAATTTTACCCCAAAGACAAAAACAGAATATTTATATTATAACTATGAAGTTGCTACCCCTCATAACTGAAGATCATAAACATGACTATGGATGTGTGATGTTACATTTCGATTTTCCAGAAATGAATAAAATACAGGATATGATAAATCCTGATGATATTTACGAGGACGAAAATGATGATTCTTTTGGGCTAGAAACTGAAGCCCATGTAACATTATTATTTGGATTACATGACGGCGTCTCGACCAACGACATTAAAAAAGTATTGGAGAAATTCGAATACGGAGAATGTAAATTAACAAATCCATCAATATTTGAAAATGAAAAATACGATGTGTTTAAATATGATGTTGTTTATCCGACTCGTGGTGGGGCGTTTCTACATAAAACGAATTACGAACTTAAAAAGTTACCGCATACGAGTGACTTTCCCAAATATAATCCACATTTAACTATTGCTTATTTAAAACCAAAAAAGGGTTCAAAATATGCCAAAGCTCTCAAAAATAAAAATAGTGAGTTTATATTACGTCCCAAATATGTAACTTATTCCAAATCAGACGGGACAAAAGAAAAATTGAATATTAAGATAAAAAAATAGATATATCTCTTGTATATTAAAATTTTTTTATTATCTTTGTCATCATTTCTAAATAAAAAAATATGGAAGAACTTTTTAAACAGTCTATTAATTTTGCTGAAATAAAACTATATAAAAATTATAGTGAAATAAAACAAAGATATAACTACGTCATTACAGCAGACGCGCTTCCCAAAAACACACCAAAATCCTGGGTAGTTTCGGCAGAACCCACAAACACAATTAAATTATATCACAAAGATCGTCACCATTTTTTTTACACCTACAATCTTAATGATATTGGATATCCTGGGTATTTTGATGTAATTAAATTAGAAAACGTAACATCTAATGGAAAGGATATTATTTTTGAAACAACAAAAGACAGACACATTAAACGACACTACAATAATCCATTTGCCGCCATAACCATTCATAGAATTGAAAGATGGATAAAAAAAGACGGAGATAAAATTACAATAAAATTGTATGAAAATACTAGAACCAGAGGGGTAAATAAAATATATTTTACAAAAAAGACACACAGTACAACAATTACATTTAATTTATCTAATGGTAATTTTAGAATAATAGAATACATTAAAAATAAAAAAACAAAACAGAAAAAATTTTATACAAATTCTATTTTTATGTTGAAGGGCGCAATAGCTAAAATGGGTAATATAGAAAATAAAATATCTAAATCAACCCCAATTTTCGAAGAATTCACAAAAGAATTTGATAATTCATTATTTTATTTTGTGATAAAAAACACATTAAATTTTGATGAAAGATGTGTTGATGGTAATATTGTTATTAATTTCATAAAACTGTGGATACAAAAGTTCATTGAATTGAAAAAAATAAAAATGCCAAATGATAATAGTGAAACATTAATAACCTTTTTCTACCCAACAGAAAAGTATCTCAAAAAGAACGATAGAAAATTAATCGCATCCATATTGGATTATTTTGGCGTAAAATCAAAAATAACAATTAAGTTGTTACATAATGTACCGCCTAATGTGATAATGCCAATGGTTATGTTATGTCGTTTGATGGGTAATGATTTTTCAAAATATATTGGCAATATTTCTTCTGATTCTTTCTGTGCTCTTGCCCAAGATTATAGAGTTGATGTTGGAACAAAACATCGTTTAAATGATATTGAGCAATATAATCTATGTGGCACCGAAAAAGAAAATATCGTAAAAATTATTAATAATTTTACTAATTTTTCTTCTCAATACACAAATGGAATAATCGACATGTTTTATGATCATTTCAGAATGTTAGAGAAAGTTAAAGAATATTATCCCGAAACGAAACTATGTTCCACCACATATGAAACATTTAAACATGAACATATCGAATTATCAAAGATCGAACAAGCAATTAATAACGGATGGTCAATTGAATATCTTTTTGACAATAATGTTATTCAAGAAATTGAAAAACCAATTGAAATAACAGAATTAAATGAACCCCCAATAATGTATCTTCCTAATATCCGTGATAGAATAGAATATAACAAAAAATACGATAATTTGCCAGTATCTGCAACACGAAGAGTTTTTACGCCCAAAATTTTAAGAACAAGTGAGGACTATCTTGAGGAGGGAATATATATGCATCATTGCGTTGGTGGATATATTGATCAGGAAAGTTCAATTATAATTTCATTAAGACACGAAAAGGACAGAGTTACATGTGAATTTGATGTAAAATCCCGAAGATGTCTTCAATCAAGATATTTTACTAACGATCCTCCACCTATTTATTATCATAACGCGATTGAACAATTAAAAAACAGAGTGTCAAGTTATCGTGGTAGAATTGTGCCTCTTGAAAAATTAAAGAAACGATTAGAAATAAACGGCAAACCTGTAATAATGGAAGAAATGGCAGGAGCATTTTTAGGTGATGGAAATCCTGAGATGATAAACAATAGAATGATCTTTAATGAAAATATGTTTTAAATATAACACTAAAAATGAGCAGAAGCAAACGAAAACCAATAGTAAAAGACGGACCAAGAAATTATAAAAAATCGTCAGCATATTGGAGAACAGTTCGTAGAGTTACAAAAGAAAAAGTAAAATATTTGAATGAGGAGTTAGAAGACAATATACTTCCTGATCCCCAAGAAATAGTTAATGACTACGATTATTCGGACTACAGATTCGATTTTCGTTTTCGCGATGATGAAATATCTGAAAAAGAGAGTCGCAAATAAAAATCGGATATATTTATAGAATAAATGTTTAACATATGGCAAAAATTACCGTAAATAATTTGGTATCTCTAATTTTAGAGGAGATCAAAAATGAACAACCATTAAACAAACCAATATATTTTAAAACATTTCAAGACGTTTTAAATTATCTTGGAGATTCCGGGGAACAACCCGAAACCGAAATGGGTGAAATGGCAAACAAAAGAAAAAGCGCCAATTTTCAACAAATAGATCCGCCATTAAGAATTCCTATTACTGACTTATCTCCCGAATCAAAACCCATTAAAAAAATCATATGTAAAGATCCAGTCACGGGTGATCTTATTGAGAATGTCATTATTGCCGATGAACAAGTAACATTACCTAGTACTACTAGAATAGAAGGACTTATATGTGTTAAATTTCAAAATTATGCTGAGGAAGCAAATCCAGATAGACCTAAAACCCCCAAAGAATTTGTTGTTATGCCAGAAAAGCTTTATTGGAAATACGAACCAAGAAGTAAAAAATTTGGAACAGAGTACAAGAAACCAGATTACAGCATACCCAAACCAGGAGAAACAGAACACGAAAAAGAAGTTAGGGAGAAGAAGCCACTATCAAACAACGAAAGATGGGCCAAATATTATATTATCCATCCAGTAATAAATAATTTATTTGCTAGACAAGACATATTAAACAGATTGGACGTATCATTGATACCTGAAATATGGGCCGGTCAGTTAAGAACCGAAAGGACAACAAATGTTGAAAAAAGATTTAGTTTTGGCGGAAACGGAAAGACCATAAATATAGAATATTATGCCGTTAAAGATTTTGACGATATTAAAATGGAGGACGGAACTATTAAATCAGGTATTGAGGCGGCGCTAGACGAAATATTCAAAACTCGTATGGACTTGGAAATGGCCGGAACCGATATGAAGGAGAGAGAAAGAGTTCGTTCAAAAACTAAACCAAGAGAATACGCAAATTACATATATCAACAGGGGGGTAATTGGGAAGCAATTCAAAGAATATATGATGAACAACAATTCAAAAATGCCGGAGAATACACCAAAATACTAAAACTTTTAAAACAGAATATTCAGGAAGGTAAAAAAGGACTTAATGTGTTTAGTAAATTATTTATTGAGGGCGATGTTCGAGGCGATCAATATTTACTTCGAGGGGCATTTAAAGTGGAATTAAATTATAGAACAGTCGAGGGTGGGACGGGAAAATCATTGGGGGAATTAATTCCGTCCGTTTTTGTTCAACTAAGTAGTCAACTGCCTATGGGCGTCCGGCCAGAAGACATGACAATAAGAAATAACAAGGACTTTTTTGGTAAACGCGAAGAAGACGGAAGAATAACAGGAATGTTTCCAGATTTTATGGATATGCTTGGAGACGAACTAATAGATAAAATTAATCCCGACGAGGTTCTTACTAAAATAACAGGTATTTTAATTCCATCTAACGTTAATAAAGAATTTTTAAATCAGGAATTTTAAAATGGCAAAAAAACTAATTTTAACCGAACAACAATTAAAATCGGTACTTAATGTTGTAAAAGAACAACAATTTGATGAGATGATCACCAAATATAACAAAGAAAAAAATCAAGGAGTGTCTATACCACTAGAAGATGCAAAATTATTAATAAACATCGGTATGAATTGGTGCCAAGGAAAAGACACACATCCAGATTGTGAAGAAATAATGAGAATTCGTTCAAACTTTAATTTATATAACTAAGTTTTTTTAGGGATATAGCCATAAAAATAAACTCTATTGAACTCTCAGTAGAGTTTTTTTGTTGATTTTTTTTGGAAATAAGAAAAAATTGTGTTATCTTTGTACAATTAATATTTTAATAGAATTTGGAAACACATTAAATAACAGAAAGAGAGGTCTATTATCGGAACAAATTTTTACAGAATACCGACAGAAGATGAAATGAACGCTCGCAAAGATCGTCTTATTAATCGAATCAATGATATGGAATTAAGTTCTATTAACATTGAAAATGACTTTTGTTACATATCAAATGGTAAGAATGAATGGAATAAAACGAACCCATGGGGAGAATTTCTTGACGAAATGAAAATCCATTTGGGAAAACGAAGCATGGGATGGAAATTCATATGGAATTTTCATAAAAACGAATATTATTCTAATAAGGCCGAACTTTTAAATTTTATCAGAAACGGTAGGGTTATTGACGAGTATGGCGAATTAGTTCCAAATGAAGAATTCATAAAAGATGCTCTTGAATGGGGACAGCAAGATGGATACATTTATGATGAAGAATATAATCGATCCCATCCAAATATGTTTTCTGATATCGATATGTCCGAAAACTATTCAAAAATAATTGATGGACTTGTGGTTTCGGCTCACGATGAATTTTGTTAGTGCTTATTCTTTTTCTACTCACAACAATTCTTTACGAAAAATATACTAATGGCACCACTTAAAATTAATATGTCCGAGGCGTTTTCACGAAATGTGTGGATCACCTCGGACACTTAGCTCACTACAATCATAAAAACATTTGTAGGGGCGTAACTGACTGGAGAAATCCTGACGGAAGCATCCCCATTGTCCAGACACGAGATTTTCCAACAATAGAAAAGATGAACGATACTATAGTTAATAATATTAATAATTGTGTCGGGCAAGACGATATATTAATACATGGCGGCGACTTTAGCTTTTCAGGAATTGAAAACATATACAAATTTTATGAAAGGATTATTTGTAAAAATATCCATATCGTATTAGGAAATCATGATCATTGGATAAAGAAAAATAAGAATGATATTCGTTCTCTTTTTCTAAGTGTTAATACTCGCATTGAATTTTATATAAATAAGACTTTAATAGTAATTGACCATTATCCGCTTCTAACATGGGAAGAATTAAAAAATGGATCAATTATGCTTCACGGACATACTCATTTATCTAATGAAAAAAAATATGGTAAGGGGCGCACTATGGATATTGGTTTAGATGGAA
>Ga0315283_10006878_pt1 | contig 10189 bp, 6 predicted proteins | sample YL17G09_0_MG_FD_204541 | JGI IMG/M metagenome (GOLD analysis project Ga0315283, IMG submission 204541) | Sediment microbial communities from Yellowstone Lake, YNP, Wyoming, USA - YL17G09_0 | ecosystem: Environmental > Aquatic > Freshwater > Lake > Sediment | place: USA: Wyoming | collected...
TCTCTCTCTCTCTCTCTCTCTCTCTCTCTCTCTCAACGCGCGCTCTCTCACACTGACACACCTACCCATTTCTTTCGATGCAAAATTTTAATTTCCGTTTATTTTTTTCTCTCTCTCCCATTTCAAGCACGCCGCGGCGGCGCGTGGTGTTGCCCCCCCCACCCGCCGCCCTGGCAAGCCCCGCCGCCGCCGTGGGCGGGCGCCGGCACCGCCCCGCCAATCCACATGGCCGCCGCCTGGTGCGGGGGGTACCCCTGGTGCGGGGCATACCCCTGGTGCGGCGGGTAGTGCGGGTGCTGGGGGCCGGCGTGCGGGGCGGCGGGGTAACCACCGCCCCACCCCGCGCCGGCCGGGCAGGCGGCGGGGGGCTGCTGCTGGTGGTGGTAGTAGGTGCCGCCCCACCCCTCGCCGCCGCCGTGCACGCCGCCCGTGTGGGAGGATCGGCGCCCACCCCGGGCCCGGGGCGGGCGGGCCGGGAAAGGCGCGGCAGCGCCGCCGCCGCCGCCCGGCACGGGCGTGGACGCGGCCCGCCGGGCGGGGGGTGGCGCTTTCGCCGCCGCAGCAGCAGCTGCCGGCTTTGGCGGGGCCAGCGCCTTCTCCAGGGCCGCCGCCACCCGGGCCTGCTGGGCGATGTGGGCGGACCCGGCTTCGTGCGCGGCCGCGGCGGCCCGGCAGTCGGTGGCGACCCCGCACGCCTCGCACTCAAAGATGAGCGGGGTGGTCGGGATGAGGCCCAGTACCGCTTCGTCGCCGCCGCTGCCTGTGCCGCCCTCCTCACCCGCCCCTGCCACCGAGTCGGTGGCCGCCTTCACAGCCGCCGCCGTCGTCACAATGGCGGGCAGGGTGGGCAGAGGCGGCGCTGGCACAGAAGCGGCGCCACCCGCCGCCGCCGCCGCCGCCGCCGCCACGAGGCCCTCCACGCCCGGCACCCCCGCGCGCGCACTGGGCAGGTGGCCCGACGCCTGGCGCCGGGCGTGCAGCTTGCCGGCCAGGTGGGCGCCCAGGTGTTCGGCGGACGTGGCGGTGATGTCGCAGACCGGGCAGTGGTGGCGCGGGGCGTGGTGGCGGGTGGGGGCATGGGAGGCGGGAGGGCCGGCATGAGCCGCGCTTGCCCCCGCCTCGACCTCGGCCTCCGCGGCCTCCGCCTCGTGCTCGGCGGATGCCGCCGCCGCCACCGCCGCCACCGCCGCCGCCGCGCCCGCCGCCGCCCGCTCCTCCGCCCGCCGCCGGTGGCGCCGCCCGGCCAGGTGGGCTTCCAGGTGGGCGGCGGACGTGGCCGCGATGCCGCACATCCGGCACTCGTGGCGGCCGCCCCCGCCCAGGGCGGCCGCGGCCTCGTCCGCCGCGGCCGCGCCCCGGGCGGCTGCGGCGGCAGCCGACTTGGGGGTGATCGGCGGGCGGAACGATCCGCCAGCCAAGGAGGAGGCCGACCCCCGGCGGCTGCCCCGCCGGCCATGGAGGGCCGTCGGCGTACCGCCCGCGCTCGCCCCCCCCCCGCCCACCACCTCCTCCTGGCACTCGTCCAGCCACGCGCGGAGGTCCATCGAGGACGGCAGAAGGACCGACCCGATCCTGACCAGGGGGAAGGAGGGGCCGTACACGCCCGTCTCCGCGTCGGGGGCCATGGTGGACCCCAGCTCGCCGACCAGCGGGCGGCCGGAGCCGGTGCGGGAGTCGCCCCGGCGCAGGCGGGTGGCTGGCGTGAGGAGGCGGAGGGAGGCGGGCATGGGGGCGGGCGAGGAGGGGGCGCCCGTCACCGTCCCTGAGCCCGCCGCCGCGCCCGCCGCCTCGCTCACATCCCCGCCCCGCCTGTCCGGCCCCGCCCCGGCGCCCCCGCCGCACCGCAGCCACTCCAGGCGGCGGGCGTGGCGCCGCCCGCGAGCGTGGTCGACAAGGTTGGCGGCCGACGTGGCCGCCACCCCGCACACCGCGCACCAGTGCGGGGCGGCGAGGCAGGTGGACCCGCCGGACCGGGTGAGGGCGGGCGTGGGCGCGGCGGGGCGGGACGAGGCGCGCGGCGGGGCGCGGGGCGGCGGCGGGGCGGGCCCGCCACCCCCCCCGCCCGCGTCAGAAAAGCGGACAGCCTTGGTACTAGGGAAGGGCGCGGCAGCTGCCCTGTCCCCGGCCTCCGCCGCCCCCGCCTCGCTGCCGTCGTCGCAGGGCGAGGCGGCGGCGGCGGCGGCGGCGAAGGGCGACGCTTTTGCCGTCGGCGGCGCCGTGGTGGTGGGCGGTGGCGGGCTGTGTGAGGGGTGGGGGGGTGGGGGGGGATGGACGCGGATGATGGAGAAGAGAGGTTAGGTTAGGTTAGGGTGCGTGGAAAAAAAAAACAGGCCCAACAGGCCGGTCCGCGCGAGCCAAGATGGGAGGGCAGCCTCGCTGGCGCGCGCCTCCCTCTCTCGAACCGCCCTCCCACAATCCTCACCTGCCCGCCTCCACCTCGCTGGAGCTGCTGACGTGCGCGTGCCGGGACGTGGTGGGCGCCTCGCCCGGGCAGGGCACGGGCGGCAGCGGCAGGAGCGCCGCCGCCGCTTTACTTTTACTAGAGGGCGCGCCGTCGCCGTCGCTGCATGCCCGCTCAGTGCAGAGGGGCGGGGCCGTCATTCTTGGGCGGCGCTTTACACCCGAGGGCCAGCTCTTGCCGGGAGTGTGGGTTTTGCAGGGGGCGGGAGGTGTGTGGGTGGGGAGAGGTGGGTCGAGGGTGTGTGTGCGAGGGAAGGGGGACGCCGTCGCGGCAGTCTGCGGTATTTGAGAGTATTTGGGAGTGGGCAAACCCCCGCCAGTTTTCTTCACTTTCTCAAAACCGCGGGGGGGCTGCGGGGGCCCTCCCTCTCTCTCTCTCCCTCCACACACAATGGCCACCCTCACCCTCGCTCCCTCCCCCCTTCTGGACCTGATCCCGGCCTACCTAGACGCCGTGGCGGCCGCCGCAAGAGGGGCGGGCGTGCCGCAGGTATGGAGAAAGAAAAAAATGAAGTGCATTGGAGCACGCTCACACGCTCTTTCGCCCCCCTGCTGCGAGCGAGCACGCCCAGCTCTGACCCTCTGGCCTGTCCGTCATGGCGGCAGGTTTGCATACTCCTCAGCGGAAAGTGATTCCCGCCCTGGCAGGCCCCCTCAAGGCCGTTCTTTCACCTCTGTTTTTTTCTTTTTTTTCAACCCGCTCCCTCTCTTCTCCACCACCTCAGTCCGCCCTCGACGCCGCCCGGGCCGCCGCCTGGGCCGCGGGCCCGCCCTCCGACTTCGCGGGCGCCGCCGCAGAGGTGGTGAGTTAACATGGGAGAGAGAGAGAGAGGGGACGCCATGCGTGCGCGCGTCTCGTCCGTCGCTCCATCAGCGTCCCTCATTTTTTTTTTTTTTTTTTTTCTCCATCATTTTCGCCATCACAGTCTCGCTCCATCGCGGCCCTGGCCACCTTTATCCGAGCGACCCGGGCCGACTACGCCACGTCCGGGGGGGCCGTGTCGGAAGCGGAACGGGACCGCATCGAAGCGGAGGCGGGCGGCTTCGTGCGGGCGTGCAACGGGCACGTCGCGGCGCTGGAGCGGGCGGCAGCGGCAGGGGGTGGGCGGGGCGGCGCGTCGGCCTCGACCTCCTCCCCTTCCGCCACCATCACCGCCCACCGCCACGGCGTGGCCCTGATCTTGGCCGAACGCTTGGCGGGCGTGTCGGGCGTGTTTGACCGGGCCCGGGCGGCCCGGTACGGCGCCGCCGCCGCCGCCCGGGCGGCTGGGGAGGCCCGGTTGCGAGGGGCGGCGGCCGCAGCCGCTGCCAGGGGTGGTGGTGGTGGCGGTGCCGCCTCGCCGCCGCCACGCCAGCCACCACCGCCCCAGCCCTCTCCTCACCGCCCAGGCTCCGCAGTCGCGGCTGCCAAGGCAGACGCGGCCGGCCTGATCGCGGCGGCGCGGGCGGCGGCAGCGGCAGGAGGGGCGGGCACGGCCGGGCCGCCCCTCCCATCCACCACCACCTCTCCCCACCAGCAGCAGCGGCGACAACAAGAACAACAGGCCCTGGCCCACGACTCGGCCGCCCTCTTTGCCGAGCTCCACTCCCTGGGCACGGACGTCGCCCGCGCGGAAGCCACCGCCCGCGAGGTGGCCGCCCTGTCCCAGGCCTTCTCGGCCCAGGTCGCGTCGCAGGCGGCGACGATCGAGGGGCTCTACACCGACGCGCTGGCCGCGGTGGAGCGCGTGGGCCGGGGCAACGCCTCCCTGCGCAAGGCCGTCGCGGCGGGGGCGGGCGGGCGGCGGTGGACCTTTTACGCGCTGGTCATCGCGGCGGTCGCCATCCTGCTCGCGGACTGGGTGTCGAGTTGAGAGTGGGTTAGAGGCGCAAACTGGTGATGCAAACAACAAAAACAATATTGATGAGTTTTTTTTTTTTTTTAGTTGTTTCGCGGATTCTACACGCACACACACACCGCTGCTGCTCTCTCTCTCTTCCACAAATCTGTCACGCCTCCAGCAGGTCGAAATCGTCGACCGCGTCATTGTACGCCGCCACCTTCCTCTTGATGCCGCTAGTGTCGGTCCACGTCACCCAATCCTCGGCAGACCGGGACACATGGAAGGCTGGGTCGGTCACGGGCGTCGGCCCCACCCGCACGTGCCCCGCCTCCACGAAGGCGGCCGCGGCTTTGGGCGTGTCCGCCATGCGCAGGCGCACCATGACGATGGCCAGGCGGCGCCGGGCGAGGGCGGAGGTGGACAGGGCGGCCACGTCGGCCAGGGAGCGCTTGGCCGGGATGGTGCCCAAATCGTACAGGCGGCCCAACAGCGCGTCGGTCAGTTCAATGCGTTCCGGGTCGGCCGGCGGCAGCTTCTTCAGGGTGGACGCCAGCTTGGTGACCAGGCCGACCAGGCGGTTGTACGCGGCGTAGTCGTCCCGGCCCTGGATGTGGTACCGCCGCATGACCTGTAGGAGAGGAGGAGAGATGGGTGAGGAGAAGGGTTGATGAGTTGAGCGAGCGAGGGCGCGAGGGCCAGCCGCCGCCGCCGCCGCCTCTCGTCTCCCCATCCTTTTCCTACCTGCAGCTCCCGCAGGTTGTGCTCCCGCTTCCACTGCAGGAAGTCCACTTTCTTGAGCAGCTTCTGCTCATGGTACTTGAGCTGGCGCATGGTGGTGAGGAATGTGTGTGTGAACGCGAGAAGACAAACGGCGGCCCGACACGCCGCGGAATGCGAGTGTCGGCTTTGTGTGCGGCGAAGAGCGGGAACGCTGCCCAGCACAATACAGTTCGCGCTGCGAGCAGAGAGTAAGGCGTGCAATCTCTAGCTGGGCCGCCGAGGGAAAGGGGCTCGGCTCACAGCAGCTGTGTGAGACGCGCCGCAAGAAAAATAATGAGGAGTGCGAGAGAAGGTCGCCCGACGCTCCTCCTCTCACCCCGACCTCCAGTGTGCGTCCGATCAACATAAGACAAAAGAATCAATCACACCAACGCACAAGCTCACGCACAGCAATCACCAAACCGCTGACGCGCACTCACTTTTTCTCTCTCTTTTCCCAAATCTGCCTGCTCTCTCTCCATTCCTCTCCCATCCATTCCTCCCCAATCATCTCATCATCACATCGTCATCCATCCCATGCCAGCCCCCGCGTCAGCAGGTACCGGACCTGCACCTCCTTCGTCAGCGGCAGCACCACGTCCGCGTACAGCCCCGCCACCGCGGCGGGGTCCACTTTCGGGCTGGAAGAGTCCGCGGGCGGCCCGCCGGTGTCCGCCTCCGGGTCAACGTCCGCGCCAAACGCCGCGGCCTTCGCCCTAACGCGCGCCAGGACGGCCGCCTCCACGCCGGCATCCGTCAGGCGGTCATAAATGCCCGCCCGGTCGTGTGCCTGGGCCAGCGCGGCATAGCCCGCCGGGTCGGCCCGGAATTTGGCTTCCGCGACGAACTGGCCGTAGTGGACGCGCTTGGAGAGGGCTTGCAGGGCGGCGACGTCTGCGACGGCCGCGGACCCGTAGTTCCCGTCGTCGCCGGGCGCCGCCAGGGCGGGCAAGCAGACGCCCAGGTAGGCGGCCAGGACCTGGTCATTCAGGTTGAGGGACGCGGAGGCGGCGGCGTCCAGGACGGGCGGGTAGGCGAGGGGCGGGAGGAGCGGGGCCGGGACCGAGGCTGGGTGGAAGGCAACCTCGTCGGGCGACGTGTACCGCCGCACCGACCCGTGGGCGGCCTCCGTGGCGCGCAGGAGGTATTCCAGCAGAGAGGGTGGGGGCGAGGTCGCGTTGGCTGCGGGCGGGGTGGGGACGGCGCCCGGCGTGTAGACGGGCGCGTTGCGGGCAAACTGTGAAATGTGAAAAAAAAATGAGATGAGCTTGAGAGCCAGCTAGCCGCCGGTCGGGGGGTCGGGTCTCCCCTCCTCTCTCATCGCGCGCCACCGATTTTCCCTGCTCCCCCTTTTCCCATTCTGCGCCCTCCAGGATGCAAACCTGCCTCCATAGTACCCACCCATGCAGTCAGCCGCACCTTCCAACGCACAAAAACCCCGCTCAATTCGCCTCCCTTTGTCTCCCTTTTACCTGCGCCCGCTCAATCAGGCAAAACACGATGGTGTCCTCCTGCCGGATCAGGGCCCGCCGCACGTTGGACAGGGTCAGCCGACCCGACTCGTCCACCGCGGACAGGGTTGGTGGGCGGGTGGGCGTGGCGACGGCCGCCGCGACGGGGCGGCGGGGTGGCGGCGGCGGCATTTGCGCGTGCGAGCGCCGGCGGGGGGGGGCCGCCAGGCTCGGTGCCGGCAAACGTAGACGCGGCACGCCCACCACCTGGGGCCGGCCAAGGCAGGTAGAGGGTGGCGGCATGCGCTGGTGGGGCAGGGGAGGGTGCTGTGTCGTGAGACCGCGCGCACCGCCGCAAAAGAGTGTGTGGAGTCGCCCTCTTCTTTTTTTCCATGCTCTCGTCTTCTCCCATCCCATCCATCCCATCTCTCACCGTCCCACCCAATTTTTCTCTCTCTCCCCCTCCTCACGCCTCCTTGGCACACCAGGCCGCCGCATTCTGGAACAGCTTCAGCCAGGGCCCCGCCCCAGCGGCCTCCACGCCAGACCCCGCGGGCACCCAGGGGCACTGCCACCCCAGGAAGCAGCGCTCCGGGTGGGGCATCATCGCCAGGTGGCGGCCGTCCGGCGAGCAGAGGGCGGCGATGCCGTGCGGGGAGCCGTTGGGGTTGGCCGGGTAGGCGGTCGTGACGGAGCCGGAGGCGTCGGCGTACCGGATCGGGGCGAGGCCGCCCGCCAGGACGGCCGCCTCGACCGCCGGGCTGGGGAAGGTGGCCCGCCCCTCCCCGTGCGCGCACCACACGCCGACCGTCGCGCCCGCCATGCCGTCCAGCAGGATGGCCGGCGAGTCCAGGACCGTGACCTGGGCCCACCGGGACTCGAACCGCCCCGAAGCGTTGTGCGTGAACCGGGGCTGGGCGGTGGAGGGCGGCTGGGGCAGGGACGACGCGCCCGGGTCGGCGCTCCCGGGCACCCACCCCAGCAGGGCCATCAGTTGGCACCCATTGCACACGCCCAGGGACCAGGTGTCGGGGCGGGCGCGGAAGGCCGCGAAGGCTGAGGCCAGGGAGGGCGACCCCCGGATCGCGCCCGCCCAGCCCTTGGCCGAGTCCAGGACGTCGGCGTAGGAGAAGCCGCCCACAAAGACGAGGCCCCGGAAGGCGCCCAAGTCCGCCCGCCCGGCCGCGAGGTCGGACATCGTCACGTCCCACGGCTCCAGGCCCGCCGCGGCCAGGGCGGCCGCCATCTCGCGGTCCCCGTTGGAGCCCTCCTCGCGCAGGACGGCCACCCGGGCGGTGGGCGGGGCATTGGCAGGCCGGGCCGGCGTGAAGGCCGGCGTGTAGGGCAGGCGCCAGGACGGCGCCGGGCGCCGGGTCAGGCCGGCCCGCTCCTCGGCGACCGCGGCCGGCGCCGCCTGGCGGGCGTCCAGGCGGAAGGCCGTCTCCTCCCACTCATCCCGCAGGGCGCCCACGTCCTCGCCGCCGATGATGGTGTCCGGGCCGACGCGCACGGCCACGCCCCGGCTGGAGGAGGTGGCCCCGATGCGGGATGCGGGGACGCCGGCGGCCTTGTAGGCGGCCAGGACGGGCTCCAGCGCGGCCGGGCCGACCTCGAGGACGAGGCCGACCTCCTCCGCAAACAGGGCCCCCATGCTCCCGCTCCCGTCCGCGGGCGCCTCCAGGCAGACGTCCACGCCCGTGTTGCCGGCGAAGGCCATCTCCAGGACGGCCGTCAGCAGGCCGCCATCGGAGATGTCGTGGCCGGCCGAGATGAGGCCGCCCGTGAGGAGGGCCTGCGTGGTCTCAAAGGCCGCGCCCAGCAGGGGGATGTCGACGTCGGGCGGCGTGCACCCGACCTGGCCAAACGCGTGCGCCAGGGCGCTCCCGCCCAGGCGGCGGCGGGCGGACCCGCCGCCGCCGATGTCGACGTGGACGAGCACGCCGGCGCCGGGCAGCTTGAGGTCGGGCGTGGCGACGGCCGTGATGTCCGGGCAGGCGACGTACGCAGAGACGACCAGGTTGCCGGGCGCCATGACCGTCTCCCCGTCTGGCGTCGCGGCCGCCATCGACAGGGAGTCCTTGCCGCCGTCGCACGCCAGGCCCAGGGCCAGCATGCCGTCGCGCAGGGCGGTGGCGGCGCTCCACATGTCGGCACCCTCCCCGCCCATTTTGGCGGCGTACATCCAGTTGACGGAGGCCTTCACGTCCGCCAGCGACGAGACGGGCGCCCAGACCAGGTTGGTGAGCGCCTCCGCCAGCGCCAGGCGGGCCATGGCCGCCGGGTCGGCCAGGCCCTTGAGGGGCTGCTCCCCGATGGACGTCGCCGCGCCGACGGTGCCGGTGTGGGCCTGGGCCAGGACGGCGACGTCGGCGAGGGGCAGCTGGAGCGGGCCGACGCACTGTTGCTGGGCGACCAGGCCCGTCACACTCCGGTCGACCTTGGTCGTCAGGAAGCGTTTCGAGCACACGGCCGGCAGGCGCAGGACCCGGGACAGGGCGGACCGGGGGGTGGTGCCGGCGGGCAGGGCGACCGGCGCCAGGCCCCGCCCCGACCCGGGCGGGCGGGCCTTGAACTCAAAGGTCTTGGGCGGCATGTCGCCCAGGACGAGCGACAGGTCCAGGTCGACGGGGGGCGGCGAACCGGGGGGCGCGGCCGAGTCCACGACCGTCACCCGCCCCTTGCCGTCGATCGTCCCGATGACCTGCATCAGGCACCGCTCCCGCTCGCAGATGGAGGACAGCAGGGGCGCGTCGGCGGGCGCGATGAGCAGGCAATCGTTTTCCTGGTATTCGGCGCCCCAGATCTCCAGCACGCTCATGCTCGCGTCGCCCAGGGAGACGGCCCGGATGTCGATGGACGCGCCCAGCGGGTAGATGATCTCCTTGACGACGTTGCAGTTGCCGCCCGCGCCCTGGTCGTGGATGGACCGGATGGGGTTGGCAGGGCCGAGCTCGACGCACGCCCGGACGACCCGCCACAGCTTTTGGGCCATCTCAGCGTCGCCCCGCTGGACCGCGTCAAAGTCCAGGTCGGCCTTCCGGTCGCCGCCGCCGGAGGGCACGGACGACGCGGCCCCGCCGCCCATGCCGATGCGGTAGGCGGGGCCCCCGATCTTGACGACCAGCCACCCGATCTCCGGGTCGGCTTTCGCCAGGTGGCCGTGGTCGATCTGCCCCAGGCCAGCGCTGAACATGATGGGCTTGATCCATTCCCGGCGCTCCCCGTCCGGCGTGCGCAGCCCGAACGTGCGCGTGTAGCCCGCGATCAGGGGCTCCCCGAACTTGTTGCCGTAGTCGGAGGCGCCGTTGGAGGCGTCGATGAGGATTTGGAGGGGCGGCGCCAGGTTGGGCGGGTAGGGCCACGCCCCATCCTCCCAGGGGTGGGCCGGCGCGGCCGGGTCGGCCGTGGACGCAAACAGGGTGGGGCCGGCCGACGCGCCCTTCCCGCCGGCACCGCCACCCGCGCCCTCCGCTTCGGACAGGCCCAGGTTGCCGACGCAGTAGCCGGCCGTCGCGGCGCCCATCATGGAGCCGATGCCCGTGGCGTGCGTGTCCCGGATGCGGCCGCCCGCGCCCGTCTCGGCGCCCGGGTAGGGCGCGACCGCGCAGGGGAAGTTGTGGGTCTCCGCCGTCAGCAGGATGTCCCAGTCCCGGGGGGTGGGGGCCAGGGCGGACGGGCCGCCGGGGGCGAGCGGCA
>Ga0315283_10006880_pt1 | contig 10188 bp, 9 predicted proteins | sample YL17G09_0_MG_FD_204541 | JGI IMG/M metagenome (GOLD analysis project Ga0315283, IMG submission 204541) | Sediment microbial communities from Yellowstone Lake, YNP, Wyoming, USA - YL17G09_0 | ecosystem: Environmental > Aquatic > Freshwater > Lake > Sediment | place: USA: Wyoming | collected...
TGCGCCAGGGAGGGCTCGAGCGAGTCCGGCGCACCGAACCTCCGCCACCCACACGCCATACGAAGTCGCCCCGCGAAGTTCCATGCCGACGAGCCACTCGCACGCGCGCTCAGCAGGGCGGTTCGAATGCTCGGCACTGCGCGCACACGGCGTCCTTATATTCGGCATCCAGATCACGACCCAGCTCCGGCCGCTGCGCAATCCAGCCGATGCTCGCAAGACCGCGAATCAGCATGAACATCGGCACCAGGGCGAGCGCCGCGTCGGTAATTCCGCGTGCCGTTCGATACCCGCGCAGGAATGCCGCTTCGATTGCCGGGTAGTACGGCTTGGTTCGATAGGCAATCAATGCAACCGCAATGTCGTACTGGTGCCAACCGAATCCCGCATCGTCGAAATCGATCACGGTCAGCGACTCGTTGTGCACCAGCAGATTGAAGGGGTGCATGTCCGCATGAATCAGGCTGAACGTGGCGCTGCGCTGGCCGTACCGGCGGAGCGCGCCGCGGATACGATCGCGGGTTTGAATCACGAGCTGCCGCTCCGCGCTCGATAGCGCCGGATGTTCCCAGAACGGACCCCAGAACGGCGCATCCCCCATCAGCCCATCAATATCGAGCGCGTGGCGCGCGAACGACACCGGCAACTGCCAGTTGCTCGCCTGATTGTGCATGGCCGCGACAATCGCACCGAGCTGCGCAAAATAGCCTTCGACGGCGCCAACGTCGTTGTTATGGAGCAACAGTTCGCCCAGCAGCTCGCCTTCGGTCCAGCGCGCAACGCCGACGTTGCGCCGTTCATCGGTGGCTCGAATCGAAACAGTCGTGTACTCGCGCCCGTCGCGGGTCGTCAGTGGTTCCGGCACATTGATGCCTGCCTCACCCAGCGCGCGAATCCACATCCGCTCGGCGTTGAGTTCCTCGAGGGTGTGATACCAGGGACGATGCAGGCGCAGCACATAAGCCGCGCCGTCGCTGCGATCGGTGACGCGGAATGAGACGTTCTCCGACACCGAAACGAGTTCCAGCGTGTCCACGTCGATTGGAAACTCGCGCAGCGCCTCGCGTGCCGGAAGCGTGTACGCCTCGATCGCATCCGCTTTATCCATTGATCTCGGCAAGCGTCGCATCGAATGCCGCGAGGAACTGCTGCGCATCGCTATGGGAAAACACCAGTGGCGGGCGAATTTTCAGCACATTGCCGAACACGCCGGCATTGCTGGTGAGGAAACCGCGGTCCTTCAGCCGGTTGGCCATATCGACGGCCCGCGACGGATCGGGCACTTTGCTCGCGCCATCCTTCACCATTTCCACACCCACGAACAAACCCTGACCGCGTACATCGCCGATCGCGGCGCAGCGCGGCTTGCGTTCGAGCAACGCCGCCTTCAATGCCGCCCCGACCTGCGCCGAATTCTCGCGCAGGCCGTCACGTTCGATCACGTCGAGCACTGCCATGCCCACCGCCGCCTGCAACGGACTCGACGCGAACGTATTGAAATAGCGGGTCTTCGCGCGGAACTGATCCACCAGCGATTTACTCGCGGCGGTCGCCGACAACGGCAGACCATTGCCCATCGGTTTGCCGGTGACGACGATGTCCGGCGTAAATCCGGTGACCTCGTAACCCCACCAGCGTCCGGTTCGGCAGTAGCCGGACTGCACTTCGTCGGAGATCACCAGGCCGCCGGCCGCACGCACGATCTCTGCGGCGCGCGCCATAAAACCCTGCGGCACGTCGGGCAAACCTTCGTTGGCGAATATCGAGCAGACGATCAATGCGGCAAAACCCTCGCCGTTGGTCTCCAGCGCCACAATCGCATCGCGTAACCGGTCCAGGTAAGCCTCCACAAGATCCGCTTCGGCGAGATTCGGCACCACCGGCCGGTACAGCTCGGGAAACGGGAACGAACGCACGTCCGGGCTCGGCAGCTGACCCCGGCGCAGACCCGATAGTTTGGCGACAGTCTCGCTGTTGCCGTGATATGTACCATCGCTGCAGACGATGCCGCGCTTGCCGGTCGCGATTCGCGCCATACGCAGCGCGACTTCGTTGGCTTCGGTGCCGGAACAACTGAACACCACACTTTCGATTGTCGGTCCATGCAGCTGCGTGAGACGTTCCGCGAAGTTGACGATACCTTCATGCAGATAGCGGCTGTGCACGTTCAGCGTGCCCTGCTGGCGCGCCATCGCCTCGACGACGTTGGGGTTCGCGTGACCAACGCACGGCACGTTGTTGTACATGTCGATGTAGCGCTTGCCGTCCGCGTCGAACAGATAGGCGCCTTCGCCACGCACGATGTGCAACGGCTTGCTGTAGAACAACGGCGCTCCGGCACCCAAAAAACGCTCGCGGCGTGCGAGCAACGATTCGGTCGTCATTGATCACCTATCAGTTGAATCGATCAGAGGAATTCCAGGCGCAGCCCCGCAGACGGACGTTGTTCTAACGCTTCGAGTTGTTGAACGTGACCATCAGCTTGTCGTATTCAAAGCCGTTGATGCCGGCCAGAGAATCCTGCCGGCCCATCAGCTGGACCATTCGGTCACCGTGCGCCGCAACGAGCTCGTCAGCGCATTCACGATAGTCCTCGATGATGCGCATCATCAGCCGCGAGTAGGTGATGTGGCAGACAACGCGCTCGCCGTCGAGCGTTCGCGGATAGTTCGAGTGCCACAGGTTGCTGTCCCACATCGCGACCGAACCGGCCGGGCACTCGATCGCAACGGCGCCCTTTACCGCACGCACTTCGTCCGCATCGGGATGCCGATGCAACGAATTGCTGCCCGGAATGATCAACGTCGAGCCGCCTGCCTCTGTGTAGTCGTCGCACGCCCAACAACACGTCAGCAGCAGGTTATGTGCCGGAAACGGCGCCGGCACCCAGTTGTTATCGGCATGTAGTCCGATCGTGCCGGCACCCTTGGGCCGAACGCTGGCCGCCACCTGACTGATCAGAAAACCCCGCCCCACCGAGAACTCCGCCATCGCCAGCAGCTTAGGATTCAGCACTGCTTCGGCGAACACCGGATCCTTGGCCAGCAGCATGTTGCCGCCGCCGCGGCCCGCGCATATTTCCAGGATCTTCGACCGCAGCCGCGCATTGAATTCCATCGACGCCGCCTGCTCTATGACGGTCCAGCCCTCCATCGCCAACTGTCGGCAGTTATCTTCGAGGCCGAGTTCGGCAATCACCGGCGCCAGTTCCTCGGAGATCGCCTCCGGCGGCAGCGTGTTGTAGAAGACGTGCGATTTCCGCTGGCCCGATTCAGGTGTGTTCGATCTGCGCGCCGATTCACTCATGGTCGTTTCCCTGTGCAAGGCTCATCGCGAACGGAGAAACACGGTATCGACATCGCCGCCGATGCTCGAGAGTTCGTAGCGCAGCACGTCGGACGCGCGTTTACGTCCCAGGCTCTTCGTCATCGCCTCGACCGCGACCACGACCAGCGCTTCGATGCAGTCGTCTTGGGCCAGACCGTTTTCGGTCGCGCCCTTGGCAACGTCTGCGAGACAGCGTCGCGCCAACTCGTACTTGCTCGACTTCCGACTCATGGCCTGCCCTCGAAAAAACGCCGCGGATTGTCGACGAACAGCGTGCGGATGTCCGCGTCGCTCGCACCCAGCACACGCAAATCCGGAATCACGTGACGATGCATGTATAGATACTGATCCGGATTGCCGAGCGCGAAATCGTGCTGCTCGGGAATGCTGCCATCGGCGCGTTCGTTGTGAATGTGCAGACAGATACAGTCGTGTGACGGACACAAGCGGTCGCCGTAGCCGTCGTCCAACAGTTTTTTCAGGGTGACGGTGCGCATGTGCGGACTGACGTTGCGGCCCGGATATCGGTCGAGGCCGAGATAACACCCCTGGTCCAGAATCCACTTCAGGTATTCGGTATCGGTCGTGTCGTTGGAGTGATCGATCTTCACACGCGTCAGATCCACGCCTTCTTCTTTGAAGATCTTGATCTGACGGCGCGCCACGTGTCCGGTTGGAAACGAATGCACCATGATCGGCACGCCGGTTTCCCGGTGTGCGCGCGCCACGGCTCTCGCCATTGTTTCCAGTTGTGGTGTGACGCCCTCCGCATCGGCAGCGCACTTCAGGATGCCCGCCTTGATCGACGTGCCGCGAAACCCTTCGACGATGTCGCGAATGAATTCCCGCGCCATTTGATTGGGTCCCACGCCGTGCATGAACCGCGGCACATCGAGCCACCAGCCGGTGACATTGATGATGTTGACGCCGGAGCCCTTTGCGACGGCTGCCAGCAACGGCGCATTGCGGCCGAGATCGAACGTCGTCGCATCGACGATGGTGTCGATCCCGCCGGCCTTGGCACGCTGCAAACAGGCGATCGCGCGCGCCTCACGATCCGGCCCCAGCAGGTCCGGATAGCTTTCATACAGCCCGCTTGCACACACGAGGACGTGTTCGTGCATCAGCGTAAAACCGAGCTGCGACGGGGCGATCGGACCGAGCACCGTGTTGATCGTTGTAACGACGCTCATCCCAAGGTCTCCTCGTCGTAGCGCAGGACGGCCGAGCCAAGCAGCGCGTCGATCTCTTCTGCGGATTTGCCGAGCCACTCACCGAGTACCTCGTGGTTGTGCTCGCCACGGTGCGGAGCCGGCCCTCTGACACCGCTGCTGGCATCGGAAAACCGATAGGGTGACTGCGGGATCGGCCGGGTGCCACCGGCACGGTCGTCAACATCGACGATCGTGCGGCGGAACGCAATCGTTGGCTGATCGCGCAGCGTTGCACCCGAACGTACACGTCCCCAGGCGAGGTTCATCTGTGCCATCACCGCTTCAATCTGCTCCCAGCTCGCAAGCTCCGACATGAACTCGGTCACCGTGCGCCGCCGCGCGACAATCCGTGCATCACGGTCCATGTCCGGCGTGGTGGGATCGGGTACACCCAGCTGGGTGCTGAGCACATGCCAGAAATAGCGGATGTCCGCCGACACCAGCACCGGACCCACCGCCGTTTCCCAGGCATCGTTGCGCAACGGGCCGGTGGCCTCGGAGTCTTCGAGTTCGTAGTGCAGCTGATCGTCGGTGACCACCGTTGCATCGATCATCGCCAGATCGATGTGCTGCCCGGTCCCGGTGCGCTGCCGAAGAATCACCGCCGACAGCAGTGCGACCAGACCGTGCAGCGATGCGTTGGTATCCGCCACCGACAACGGCAGATCGCGGTACGGAATATTGCCGCGCCGCGCGGCGCGGTCCATCAGCCCCAGTTCCGCGTGCACGATGGGCGCATACGCGGGGCGGTGCGACTCAGGGCCGCCGTGCCCGAATCCGGAAATCGACAGCATGATCAGCCGTGGGTTGATCCCGCGCAGGTCCGCATAGCCGAGCCCCAGGCGCGCCATCACATCGGGACGATAGTTCTCGATCACGATGTCGGCGCAGCGCACGAGTTCGAACACCAGTTCACGTGCGCCGCTCGCGCGCAGATCGATGCAGATGTTGCGCTTGCCGGCATTCTGCTGGTGGTAATAACCCGGTATGCCACCGACGACGCGGCCCCATTGACGGGTGGTGTCCCCGTCGGGTGGTTCGATCTTGACCACGTCGGCGCCGAGATCGCACAACATCCGGCCGGCAAACGGCCCGGCGAGCACGCGCGAAAAATCGAGTACCTTCAGGTGCGCCAGCGGATAGCCGGGTTCGGTGCTGCTCATCGACGCGGCCTCACTCGTTGGAGATCGTGATTTCCTTGGCGGTGATGAACTCGAGCAGCACAGGTTTACCCTGCCGCGTCATCTCGATACCGCGCTTCAGCGCCGCAACGATGTCGTTGGGGTTGGTGATACGTTCACCGTGGCAGCCGAACGCTTTTGCCATGTCGGCGTAGTTGCCGGAAATGTCGGTGGATCCGTACTTCGCCTGCGACACCGGCATGATCGGAATTTCGATCGCCATCGAAAAATTGTTGAACAGGATCGACAGGATCGGAATCCGTTCGCGCGCACAGGTTTCGAAATCCATGCCGGTGAAGCCGATCGCCGCATCACCCCAGACGTTGATGCACAGATGATCCGGCTTCGCGAGTTTTGCGCCCATCGCAAGCCCGAGGCCGTAACCAAGCTGCGTGGTCTTGCCCCAGCCGATGTAGCTGAGGGGCGTGATCGCCTCCCAGAATGGTGTGGTCTGGTCGCGCGGACTGCCGGCATCGTGGGTAATGATCGTCTTCGACTTGTCGACGAGTTTGTTCAGCTCCCACAACACACGATACGGATTGATCGGCGTGTCGTTGCTGGTGAGCTTCGGCAGCCACTGGCCGAGCCAGGCTTCGCGGACGCCGGCTATTCGTTGCGGCACGTCGGCGCGCGCTTTCGCCGGCGCTTTGTCGTGCCCCGCCATCGCGCCTCGCAGCGCAGTCAGCGTCAACAACGCATCGCCAATCAGGCCGTACTGCGCCGCCACGTCCTTGTTCAGATCCATGGGATCGAGCGTTGCGTGGATGATCGTCTTGCCGGGCGGCATCGCCACGCCGAAGCCGGTCAACGCGAAGCTGCAACCGACGCCGAGAATTACATCGGCTTCGGCGAGGAACGTTTTTACCGCCCGCGGATTCGCACGCCCTCCGCTGCCAAGCGACAGCGGATGGTTTTCAGGGAACGCGCTTTTGCCTTCGATGGATGTCGTCACCGGGATATTCCATTCCTCGGCCAACGTTTTCAGCTCGTTCCACGCTTTGGCGTAGTGCACACCCTGCCCCGCGTAAATCACCGGGTGAGCCGCGTTGGCGAGCACCTTTGCGGCTTGCGCCACGGCCGCCGGATCCGGACCGCTCTTCGCCTTGAAGCTCGGCACATAAACCCAGTTGTCGGGCACGTCTTCGCCGAATACATCCAGCGGAACCTCCAGCAACACCGGACCCGGCCGGCCGTTGCGCAGCTGGAAAAATATCCGGCGCAACACTTCGGGGATCGCTTTGCCCATCGTCAGCGGTTCGGCCCACTTCGTGATGTGCTGCATGTTCAGCGTCGAGTTGAAGTTCGGGTAGTAATGCGCGATGCGCCGCGGATAACCGGCCGGAATCACCAGGATCGGCACCGATTCACCATATGCCTGCGCGACACCGCCGAATGCGTTTTCCGCGCCGGGACCGTGCTGCATGCAGAACACGCCGATCTTCTCGCCCGACGACACGCGTGAATAGGCATCGGCCATGTGCAGCCCGACGCGCTCCTGCCGCACGATCACGGTACGGATGTCCTCCGCGGCCGCAGCCTCGATGAGCGGATTCACAGGATACGCAAACAGAATCTCGACACCTTCCGCTTTCAGCGCTTTGGCGATGGCTTGTACAACTTTCATAGCAGTGTCCTCAGATGCAGGCGGTGACGGGCTTGCACGTTATCCGGCGCAGCGCGAGAGCGGTCGCGGCACTCAAGCGCCTCCACGCGACTAGCGTCCCTTGAACGTCGGCTCGCGCTTTGCGACGAAGGCTTTGGTCGCCTCGCGATGGTCTTCGGTCTGGCCGCAGTGCACGTGGTGGGTCGCTTCTAGGTCGAGGCAGTCATCGACATCGCCGGACAGAGCCCGATTCAGGTTTTCTTTCATGTAGCGGTACGCAACGATCGGTCCAGTGGCGAGCCGCAGCGCAATCTCGCGGGTCCTGGCCGTCAACTCGGCCGGATCGCATACCCAGTTCGCAAGTCCCAGCCGCAGCGCTTCCTCCGCGCTGACACGATCCGACAGGAAATACAGCTCACGCGCCTTCGCCGAACCGATCAGCTGCGTCATGAAGTAGGTGCCGCCGTAGTCGCCGGAAAAGCCGACGCGGGCGAATGCGGTCGTCAGGATCGCGTTGCTGGCCATGATCCGCATGTCGCACGCGAGCGCGAGCGACAGGCCGGCGCCGGCGGCCGCACCCGGCAGCGCCGCGATGGTCGGCTTCGGCATCTTGAACAGTTTGCCGGCCGTTGCGCGCTGATTGACCCGCTGCCGGTGAATCGCGCCGTCGATCGTGTTGGTGCCGACCGTGCCGTCGCCGCTGGCCGCCATTCCCTTCACGTCACCGCCCGCGCAGAAACCTTTGCCGGCGCCGGTTAGCACGATGCACTTGACCGCGGGGTCGAGCTCGGCGGATGCGAGCTGCTGCGCCAGCGCGAGCGTCATCGCGCCGGACATCGCATTGCGAGCGTCGGGCCGGTTCATCGTCAGTGTCAACACGCCGTCATCCAGCGCGGCCAGCAGGTCTGTCGTGCCGGTGTCGATATTTTTGGCGGCCATATCGGTGTGCTCCTGGGTTTGTCGTTTGTTGCTGTCGTGTAATGGGGTTTAGTGCGCCGGCAATCGGGCGACCGCTTGTTCCGCCAGCGTCAGTGCGCCGTCGATCCGCTCCCGCAACTCGTCGAGATCAACGCCTTCAGCGCTCTTCTTGCCTTCCATGTAGCGCGCGTAAACACCGTGGACGATCGCCGCGGATTTCCAGCGGTTGAAGCCAACGTAATAGTCGAGGCGCGACAAATTGCACCCGGTGCGCGCGGCATAACGCTGCGCCAGCTGCGTGCGCGACGGAAATCCAGGCCCCGCCGTCGCGGCCTCGGGCCGCGGTGGCAAAGCATCGGTCGGATCGGGCCATTGATTGAGCGCGTAGGCGAGGTCCGCCAGCGGATCACCCAGTGTCGAAATCTCCCAATCGACCACCGCGGCGATCAGCCCGTCGGCACCGACCAGACAGTTGTGCAGACCATAGTCGCCGTGCACGACCCTGATCGAACCCTGCTGCGGAAGGTTGTCGAGAAAAAACTGCTGCAGCGTATGTGCGCGCGGGTCGTCGTACTGCGCGGGCTCAACCGACGCCGTCCACGAGCGATACCAGGTCTTCAGTTGGCGGGCGATGTAACTGTCGCGTTTACCGAGATCGCCAAGACCCACCGCGTCGGGATCGATCGCATGCAGATCGGCGAGCACGTCGATGAACGAAAAGGCGAGGCGCTGCCGATACTCATCCTTCACCCACTTGCGGGTGTCATCCGAGTTGTACAGCGGGTGTCCGTCGATGTGCCCCATCACATAAAACTGCGCGCCGGTCACGGCGACGTCCGCGCAGAACCCAAGCGCTGCCGGCACCGGGACCGGCGTCGGCCCGAGCGCCGTAATCAGCGCCCATTCGCGCGCCATGTCGTGGGCCTTCGGCAACAGTTCGCCCTGCGGCGGTCGACGGATCACCGCGCACCGACCGTTCGCGTCTTCAATCAGGTACGTCAGATTGGAGTGCCCGCCTTCGAGCCGCGTCCAAGTCAGCGGCGGGCTCAGGCTGGCGACATTGCGCCGGATCCAGGCTTCCACGGCCTGCGTGTTGTACCCCGGCAGCGTGCTGTGTGTGTCGCTCATGCTTGCGATCGCGCCGCCGGTGCATCGGTTGCAAACGCGGCGACCGCATCGTCACGTAGCTGGCGCTTGAGGATCTTTCCGGACGCGGTGCGCGGCAACGGCACCGTAGAGGCGCGGATGTAGCGCGGCACTTCAAAACGCGCGAGATGTGCGTTCAGGAAGTCGCGCAACGTATCCAGATCCAGCGCTGCACTGCCGTACACCGTGGCACCCACCTCTTCGCCGAGGCGCTCGTCCGGCACCGCGTACACCGCGGCTTCATGCACATCGGGGTGTTTCAACAACGCGGCCTCCACCTGACCGCAGCCGATGTTTTCGCCACCGCGAATGATCAGGTCCTTGATGCGATCGACGATGAACAGATAGCCCTCGTTGTCGAGATATGCGACGTCGCCGGTCCGGAACCAGCCGTCCTCGAAGAGTGTGGCGTTCAGCTCGGGCCGATTCCAGTAACCGCTGAACAGCGTGGTACCGCGCACCAGCAGTTCGCCGCGTTCACCCGACGGCAGCGCCGCGCCCTGCTCGTCGACGACCTTGAGTTCGAGTGCCGCCGAACAGCGCCCGGAACTGGCCGGGCGCGCCAGATAGTCGAGCCCACCGATGCCGGTGCCGATCGCATTCGTTTCGGTCATGCCCCAGCCGGTGTTCGGCAGCGCCTTGGCAAACGACGCTTCGATCTGCTTGACCTGTTCCGGCGCGCGCGGCGCGCCGCCACCCCCGACGGTCAACAACGAACTGAGATCGCGCTCGGACTGTTTGGCAACCCGCACCAGATCACCAGTCATCGCGGCGGGTGCCGTGAACGATGTGATCTGTT
>Ga0315283_10006881_pt1 | contig 10187 bp, 5 predicted proteins | sample YL17G09_0_MG_FD_204541 | JGI IMG/M metagenome (GOLD analysis project Ga0315283, IMG submission 204541) | Sediment microbial communities from Yellowstone Lake, YNP, Wyoming, USA - YL17G09_0 | ecosystem: Environmental > Aquatic > Freshwater > Lake > Sediment | place: USA: Wyoming | collected...
GACTGCGAAACGCCAGCGCACCTGTAGCACCGAGAAGGATCTGAGCGCACTGGCCCAGGGTTCCAAGCGTATTTGTGTGCCGATTGACCGGGCCGCATATGAGCGCATCGCCTGGAAGCCGCAGGCTTTTCGGCAGTGGCTGGACGCGCTGCTTGACCAGTATCCGGAACTGTTTCCCGCCGCCATGGCGCAGGGGTATCAGTTGCACGACATGCTACCCGTATCCAAGAAACTGCCGGACGTGCGCTTGCGGCGCATCACGGTCATCGACCCCGCGCAGCCGGCTGGTAACGCCTTCACGATTGCCCCCGCCTTCGTGTTGCCCTATATGACGGGCTACACCGACGCGGTGGCGCACGCCTTGTTCCTGCGCGGCAAGTTTGGGGTGCCCTACTGGGGGCTCACGCACGTCTTCGGCCATAATGAGTAACTACTCAGGCATAGCACAAGCCTAACGCATTTCCAACGATTTTCTAACATCAATCAAACACCAGGCTGCCATAGTAGAAGCGATGCCAGTTTCACGCTTACCCACACACGAAGCAGTACACGCTGCCTACGAACAAGGCGAAGCGGCCGTGCTGACCTTGTTCGATGAATTGCACGCCGTGATCCGTGCGCTGGAGGCACGGGTTGGGGTGCTGGAAGCGCAACACGCCAAGAATAGCAGCAACAGCAGCAAACCGCCTGCCAGTGATGGATTGCAAAAGCCGTATCCGCGCAGTCTGCGGCCAACCAGTGACAAGAAGTGTGGCGGGCAACCCGGTCATATTGGCGTGACGCTGAAAGCCGTTGATCATCCTCAGCACACTCAGGTTCATCGCGTCGATCAGTGCAGCCGATGTCAAACCAGCCTCGCGGCGGTCGAAGTGCAAGGATATGAGCAACGGCAGGTGTTTGACCTACCGCCTGTGCAGGCGGTAGTGACTGAACACCAGGCCGAGATCAAGCAATGTCCGCAGTGTGGGGCCACGAACCGAGCCGAGTTTCCGAGCGACGTGACCCAGCCGGTGCAGTATGGGCCGGTGCTCAAGGCACAGGCCGTGTACTTCAACCAGTATCATTTCATTCCGATTGAACGCACGGTTGAGATCCTGGATGATCTCTATGGGCAGCCCATCAGCGAAGGCACGCTGGTAACCGCGAATGCCGAGATGGCTGAGGGTGTCGCATCCGCCAACGCGGCGGTCAAGGCCCAGTTGACCTACCGCGAGCCGGTGGTGAACTTTGACGAAACGGGTTTGCGAACCGCCGGTCGGTTAGCATGGTTGCATTCTGCCAGTACAGAGCGCCTGACCTTCTATGATGTGCAGCCCAAGCGCGGTCGGACGGCCATGGACAGCATTGACATTTTGCCAAACTTCTCCGGTACCGCGGTACATGATGGCCTGGCGTCTTACTTCCAGTACGAAAACCTCAAGCACGGCCTGTGCAATGCGCATCACTTGCGCGAGTTGAAGTTCGTCGAAGAGCAATATCGGCAACCCTGGGCAGCTACGATGGCGACGTTACTGGTGGAGATCAAAGCCGCCGTCGAACAAGCCCGGGCGGCGCCTCAAGCCAGCCTGTCCCAGACGCAACTGGCCGACTTTGAAACTCGCTACGCCCGACTGGTCGAACAAGGACTGCAAGCGAATCCCCCACCGGCTGACCCGGCACCGGCGCCGAAGAAGCGGGGGCGAGTCAAACAAAGCCCGCCGAAGAACTTGCTCGACCGGTTAAAAAGCCATCAGCGGGAAGTACTTGCGTTTATGTATGATTTTAAGGTGCCCTTCGACAACAATCAGGCCGAGCGTGATATCCGCATGGTCAAAGTCAAACAGAAAGTCTCGGGCGGTTTTCGCACCGAAGATGGCGCGCAGATCTTTGCCCAGATTCGCAGCTACATCTCGACCGCACGGAAAAATGGGCAGTCGGTGCTCGGCGCTTTGCGCTCGGCCCTGGCTGGCTCGCCTTTCGTGCCAGCATTCGTTGGCACGAAAGCTGTGCCAACAGCCTGAGTAGTTACACACGCTCGCCGAAATCTTCGGCTTGGCAGTTGCGGAGCAGGTCGTTCTGCCACTCGTCTAAATTCGGACGGCGTCGGAAAGTGTCAACCTATCTATGCCAGCAAATGAACCATCCCTCCTCGGCTTCCTTCAATATGTAGCCTTGCCATGCAGCCCAAGCGTCGGGCTTGCACAGGCAATCGTTTCGCATGGCCCAAAACAGAGCCCGCCACAGCAGGCCCTTCAACTCGTCTTTGCTGGTCGCCCGGATCAGCTCAGCGACGGCCAGGTAGACGGCCGGCCGATCGGCATCGTGCCAGCTTCGGAAGTTGGTGTCATCCAAGATCCAGGCGCATAGCGCATTGCGCGCGATGCTGGCGATCTCGGTATGCCGCGCTGCGTTACGTGCTCTCCCACTCGTCGTCCCCGATCACCATCCCGGGCGCGAAGTCACCGGAGCAGGCAGCCATGAACGCGGCCGCGGGTCACCGGCTGCTGACGGCGGCGGAGATCGACGTGTCAATAGCCGCACGGTTGTAGCGCATCAATAGCGCTTTGCGCGCCGCGGATAGGCCTGGAACGGTGTGCGCGGCTCCAGGCTGATCCACTCCTCCGGTGCGCCCCCTTTGAGCCGGAGGAGTGAGCGCAGCAGATCGAATGTGACCCAACGCGAAGCCTGCGGCCGGGCCGCGCATTCCCAAAGGCCAAAGGGACCCTGCAACTCACTCACGAAAGCGACCACGTCCGCCACGCGTGGATCCTCTGCCGTCGCGCCGATGCGCCAGCAGAGATCGAGCAATTGCATCAGGTCAAAACGGGCGAATGTGGTGATGAAGCCGCGGGCTTGCTCGGCGCCGATGATGCGCGCCACCTCGGTGCCGAGCACGGCGGCCTCGCGCGTCTCGCGGCCCAGCAGCAGGTCGAGCGCACGCCGCGCCTCGGCGCTCGTGCGGCGCGCCGGGTGCAGCGCCAGGCAGGCGAGCGCACCGGTGGTGTTCGAGCGGCAGCCCCAGCGCGAATGCGCCAGCCTGCGATAGCCCGCCACATAGCCATAGTTGCCGGAAGCGATGCCGGTGGGCCAGGCCCCATCCGGCAGGCGTTGCGCCAGCAGCCATTCGTAGCCGCGTTCGGCGCGCGGGTCTGTTGCATAGCCGCACGCGGCCAGTCCCCGCAGCGGCAGCGACGTCTGAAGCGAGATGATCGAATAGCCTTCCTGCGCTTCCCCGTCGTCATCCGAACGCGGCAGCGGCCACGCGCCGTCCTCGCGCTGCCTGGCGAAGAGCCATTCCGCCCCGCGCTGCACGGCCTCATCGCCGGGGCCGAAGCCCAGGTAGCCCAGGCGGAGCAGCGCTCGGGCCGTCGCGAGGATCCGGTCGCTGCGGCCCAATCCGATCGAATCTGCCTTCGTCCACGAGCCGTCTGCTGCCTGCAGCGCCAGCAGGTCGGAGACGACAGGGTCGCTCGCCCGGAGCTGAGCCAACTCCCGTAGCTCCGGGTCGTCGTCCGTCCGGCCCATGAGCTCGCGCAAGACGAGCGCGCGCAGGCATGGCGATGGGTCGGCGAGGAGCAGGGCAATCCAGGTCATTGTCGGATGTCTCCCAGCACATCGCGGAGGTAGGGCGCAATCGGTGTGGCTCCATGGGCCAGCGCCTCGGGCGGGCCGCTGGCGATCACCCGACCGCCATCGGGGCCGCCGCCGGGCCCAAGCTCCAGCAGCCAATCGCACGCTGCCAGGACGTGCGGATGATGCTCGATCACGAAAACCGAGTGCCCGGCATCCACGAGCCGGATCAGCACGCCGTTCAGCCGGGCGACATCCTCCAGGTGCTGGCCGACAGTCGGTTCATCAAGGATGTAGAGCGCGCGATCGCCGGCTCGCTTACACAGCTCCTTCGCGATTTTGAGCCGCTGCGCCTCGCCGCCGGAGAGCGCGTAGCCGGGTTGGCGCAGCACCAGATAGCCCAGACCCACCTCGCGCGCGGCCATCAGCGGTCGCGCCAACGCAGGCTCCTCGCCGAACAGGTCGTAGACGCGGTCAATCGTCATGCCGTGGACCTCGGGCAGGGAGGCTCCGTGCAGCCGGACGTCCCACGCCTCCGGCAGCAGGCCGGTGCCACGGCATGTCTCGCAGGCCTCATGGACATCGGGCAAGAACTCCATCTCCACCGTGACGACGCCATGCCCGCCGCAAGCCGAGCACTTCTCCCCAAGCTGCTCCTCGCGGATGCCCAGCGCTTTCGCATCTTCGCTCGCCGCGTAGAGCGCCCGCAGCGGCCGGCCGAGATCGAGGAAGGCGAGCGGGCTATGCACGCCGCTGCGCGATTGGTCTACCAGGACGGTGCGAGCCGGCGCGCCGTCGACACCGTCATGGGGGCCGGGCTCTATCGGCTCATGCGCCACCGAGGTCGTCTGCCTCTTCGGCGCCAGCGCCCGACCCAGGGTGTCGATCAACAATGTGCTCTTTCCGGAGCCTGACACGCCGCAGATGCCGGCGAGGACGCCCAGCGGCAGCCGGATCGTCTCGCCGCGCAGATTGTTCGCCCGCGCGCCGCTGATGGTCAGCCAGCGCGTCGGCTCACGTCGCGGGCGCGTGATGCGGATATCCGGTCCCGCCTTGCGCTCACCGCGCAGCCATGCCGCTGTCACGGCCTGCGACTTGATGAAGTCGACCGGCGCCCCTTGGGCCACGACTTCTCCGCCGGCCGTCCCCGCGCCCGGTCCCATCTCGATCAGGAAATCGGCTGAACGGATGATCAGCGGGTCATGCTCGACGACGATCACCGTGTTCCCTTCGTCGCGCAGTGCGGCCAGTGCGGCCAGCAGCGCTTCGACCTCCGACGGGTGCAGCCCACGTGTCGGCTCATCGAGCAGCACCGTGAGCGACGTCAGCCCGCTCCCCAGCAAGCCGGCCAACCTCGCACGCTGCGCTTCGCCGGCCGAAAGGGTCGACGCAACGCGGTCGAGGTGCAGATAGCCCAGACCTACCTGCGAAAGGAAGCGGAGCCGCCGGCGCGCGGTATCGAGGCTGGCTCTGACGGCGGGAAGCGACGCCTGAGGCAGGATCGTGTCGTCCAGCACTCGGGCCAGTTCCGAGAGGCGCATTGTGCTCAGTTCGTGGATGTTCCGCCCGCCCAACGTCACACCGAGATACTCGCGCCTCAGGCGGCTGCCGCCGCATTCGGAACAGGCTATCGTGTCGGTGTAGGTGCCGCCCACGTCCCAGTCGCGCACCCAGCCGTAGAAGCCGGGGAAGGTCGTGGTGAACGTCCTGTGCCGCCCGGACCGGCCCTCCGCGTTCACCTGGATCGGCTCCGGATCGCCGAACAGGAACGCGCTCTGCGCCTGGGACGACACCTCATTCCACGGCGTCCGCTCAGGATCGAAGCCGTAGCGTTCTGCGATGGCGCGCACCAAGTAGTAGCCCTGGTTGTACGGCTCCCCAAGATAGCCTTTGGGAAAGAAGCCGGGTGAATACATCGCGCCGGCGCACAGCGGCCGCTCCGGATGGATGATGAGCTTGGCCGGATTCGGCGCCTGCAACGTGCCCACCCCATGACAGGTGAGGCAAGCCGAGGCGTAGGTCGATGACAGGAAGTGCCGCGAACTGGCGAGCGGCGCGTTCGTGCCGCATGCCGGACAGTGCCACGCAGCGGCGCGCAGCATTCGCGCCCCACAGGCAGGGCAACTCCGTTCGCCCACGGTTGCCAGCAGGACGGCCAGGTGATGCGACAGCTCCGTGGCCGTACCGACTGTTGCGCGACGGTTGTACACCAGCCGCTCCGGGCCGATGGCCACCGCCACGCCCAGGCCGGTCACGCTCCCGACAGAGGCTTCAGGCCCTTCGTGGACGCCTTGCCGCTCGTACATCGAGAGCATCTCCAGGAAGCGACGGCGGGCCTCGGCCTCCAGCACGTCGCTCACCAGGCTCGATTTGCCGGAGCCGGAGACGCCAGTGACGACCGTGAGTTTGCCCTTCGGAAAGTCGACGTTCACCCCTTTGAGGTTGTTGGCGCGGGCGGAGCGAATCGAGACGAAGGACGAAGGACGGAAGACGGGAGACGGAGAAGAGGGGAGTGGGGGAATGGGAGAGCGGAGAAGCGAAGGGTGAGAGTCGCCTGTCTCGCAGATGCCACTTCGCTCTGCGTCCCCCACTCTCCCGCTCTCGTCCTCTCCCCCTCTCCAGTTCTCATCCTCGTCCCGTAACGCCTGACCGGTGAGCGAACCGGGCGCATGGAGCAGCCCATCAGGCGGTCCGGCGTAGAGCAGGCGTCCACCTGCCGGTCCGGCGCCCGGCCCGAGATCAACGGCCCAGTCCGCCGCCCGGATGACGTCGGTGTTATGCTCGACCACGACGACGGTTGCCCCGGCGCACACGAGGCGGTCGAGCACGGTTAGCAGCCCGGCCAAGTCGTGCGGATGCAGGCCGGTCGAGGGTTCGTCGAGGACCAGCATCTGTCCCGCCAGTGAACGCTTGCCCAGATAGCGCGCTAGTTTGACGCGCTGGGCCTCGCCGCCCGACAGGGTGGGCGAGGGCTGGCCGAGCGTGAGGTAGCCCAGGCCGATGTCGCACAGCGCCGCCACGATGCTCCGGGCGGACTGCCGGTTCCCCTCCGATAGCCTGGCTTCATCGTGGAGCAAGGCAGCGACCTCAGCGATGGTCAGTGCGAAGAAGTCGGCGATCGACAGGGTGCGCTCGCCAAACGGCATCTTGGCCGCCAATACAGAGTCCGAAAACCGCTGGCCTTCACATCCAGAGCAAGGGATCCAGGTGGAGGGCAGGTAGCGCATTGTCACTTCCTGCGCGCCCATGCCCTCGCATTCCGGGCAGGCGCCCTCGGGTCGGTTGAACGAAAAGTGTGATGGCGACAGGCCCGTTCCTGACGAGAACAGTTCGCGTATGATGTCGGCTAATTGGGTGTAAGTCGCCGGATTGGAACGTGGGTTGTGCCCGATCGGACTTTGATCCACGAACACGGGCTGGATCGGTGGACCCTCCACCGCCTGACATCCGATCGGTTTGTCCTCGGTCAGCGAGGCGACCAGCACGTCCTCCACGAAGGTGCTCTTGCCGGAGCCTGAGACGCCCGTGATCACCGTCAGCCGGCCGACGGGAATCGGCACGTCGATCTCCTTCAGATTGCGCAGATGCGCGCCGCACACGGTCAGGAACGACTTCGGCGCAGAGCGCAGGCCTGGAACTGTCACGCGTTCGCGCAGGCTGAAAAACCGGCCGGTCGCTGTGTCTGCTGTCCACAGCTCGGCCGGCGTTCCGGCGAAAACAACTTGGCCGCCTTGCGGCCCCGCGCCTGGACCGAGGTCGATGGCTCGGTCGGCATGGGCGGCGGCGAGCTGGTCGTGCTCGACATAAACAACCGGCCCTCCCAGACGACGGAAAGCCGGCAGCAGCCGCGCCACATCCGCGGGATGCTGGCCGACGGTCGGCTCATCCAGCACGTGCAGCATGTCTTCGAGGCGGCTGGTGAGCGCCACGGCGAGGCGCACGCGCTGCGCTTCGCCGCGTGAGAGGGTGGGTGAAGACCGGTCGAGCGCGAGGTAGCCCAGGCCAACCGTCCGCAGCGCGTCCAGTCGTCGCCCGATCTCGGTGCGCAGGCGACCGGCCGAGGTCGGCAGATCGGCGCGTTCGAAGATGGCCCAGACTTCATCAACAGGATGCGCCAGCAGATCGGGCAGCCGCATCCCCTCCCAGCGCACTGCGGCGGCCTGGGGATGTAGGCCGGTATCGTGGCAGGTCGTGCAGCCTTTCCCGTGGCAGTGGGGGCAGCTCTGATGAAAATGCAGCGGACGCAGCTCGCCGAACCATGCGCCGCAAGCCGCACAAACCGGGGCTCGGGCAAATGCCCGGTTGTGACCGTGCGGCCCGCACCGGACGATCAGTGCATCACCCGACAAGCCGCCCACAGTCTCCAGCGCCTGCCGTGCCTGTGTTGCTGAGATCGGCCCGGCGAAGTGGGCCACATCGATCTCGATACTGTGCGGCTGAGCCGGATCAATGCTGTGCGGCTGACCCGGTCTGCCATCAACGCGCACCGCCGCGTCTCCGAACTCGTCTGACAACAGCTTCAACAGGGTCGCGTGGCTGCCGATGGCGCGACGCATGAGGGGCGCCGCGACCGTAATGGGCCCCTCATGCGACAGGGCAACCATGCGCTCGATGATTTCGTCAACGGCCAGGACGGCCAAGGTCGCGCTGCAGCGCGGGCAATGCCGGTCACCGTAATTGGCGTAGAGCAGGCGAAGGAGGGGATGCAGGCCGGATGCCGTCGCCAGCGTCGAGCCGGGGTTGCGGTTGAGCAGGTTTTGGCCGACGGCGATCGCAGGCCCCAAGCCCGTGATCTCGTCGACCGCGGCCGGCGAGAGGCGCGGCCCGGCCGCTCCCAGCGAGAAGATGTCGAGAAAACGCCGCCGCGCCTCGTGATAGAGGGTGTCGAAAGCGAGTGAGGTCTTGCCGGAGCCGGAGACGCCCGTGATGACCGTCAGCCCGGCGCCGATCTCGACATCAACGCCCTGGAGGTTGTGTTCCCGCGCGCCGCGGATGTGGATGGTCATGGCCCTACAGCGGGTATTGCCCGTACTTCTGCACGGCCCGGCTCAGCACCAGCACGTTCTCCGGTATGAGGTAGCCCGCCAGGCTGTTTCCGCTGGTGACGATATAGCCGCCGCCCGGCCCCACATCACGGATCAGCTCGAAGACCTCCCGATCGACCTCTTCCGGTGTCGCCATGCCGAGCAGGTTGAGATCGACGTTGCCCAGGACGCAGATCCCGCCGCCGTTGCGGCCGCCATAGCGCTGCTTCGTCACGCGGGGATCCATCGCGCCCTTCTCGTTGGGGTGGATGCCGGCGATGCCCAGGGAGGCCAGATCGTCCATGAACGGCAGCATGTTGCCGTCGCTGTGGATGATCCAGGGCAGCGTGACCACTTCCCGCAGGCGGCGGTAGCGGGGCATCACCAGCTCGCGAAACACCTTCGGGGAGAAGAACGGGCCGGTCTTGAACGCCATGTCGTCGGTGGTCACATACGCGTCGAACCCCATCCGGCAGGCGCGCTCGGCCACGACACAGGCCCAGTCTACGTACCGATCGAGAATCTCCTCGACTAGAGGCCGATCCTCGAAGAGCGCCACGCTGAAAGCCTCGGTGCCCATGCCGAGCATCGTCGGGAAGATGCCCATGCGGGTGACGAACCACGTGCTGTAGTCGCCTCGTTCAGCAAGGAAAGGCGCGATGCCCGCATACAGGGTCTCATCCTGCGGATCGGGCAACTGGAGGAGCGGGAGAGCGGCGCGCGATGTGAGCAGTCCGTTGCCGTAAAAGAGCCGTCCATCCATGCCCGGCACCTTTTCGGCGTAGACGGGCGCCCGGAGGACGTAGGTCAGGTTGTCCAGCCCTAGGTGCGCCGCCAGCGCCCGGGCTTCCTGGACGGTGTATGGCATGATTTCCAGGTTGGCGGCCTGGCTCGTCCCCGGCCCCCAACCCATCAGCTTCTGAGCCAACGCCCGGTCGATGCCCAACTCGCAGTAGGGCACGCGATCTGGTTGCTGGCAGCGCAACGCCGCCAAGACCCGTTCTCGTGAGTTCATCGTAGAATCCTCCGCTCGGGGGAAATGGGACGCCTGACCGCGGCTTACGGCCGCTCGCGCAAGAACACAATCAGGTCGACGTCGCCCGGCGAACAGCCATGTTGGGTCAGCGTGATGGCAGCTTCAGCGCGGTGCTGGGTGCCGTGATTGACGACGTGCAGCAGCAATTGCCACAGCGGGTTCTGACCCTGCACGCCCTTCGTCGTGCGATAGTGGATGGTGCGCTGAAGATCATCGTCGGTCAGGCTCGCCAGGTAGGCGCGCATCGCCTGCTCGGCTTCCGACCAGCGCTCGCGCAGGACCGCCAGCGTCGGGAACGCGTCCTCGCCGGGCAGGCTGGGCGGCGAGACCCCTTCCTGGCAGCGCATCCGCCAGACCATCTCCGCGCCCAAGATGTGGACGAGTGTGCCGCGCAGGCTGCCGTAGTTGAGCCCGGCCGGAGCAGTAAATTGCTCCTGGCTCAGTCCTTCCGCCGCATCCTGGATGCGGCGACTGGCCCAGTCGTTGTAGTCGAACAGCATGAGGATCTCGGCTTTTTTCATTGAACCCCTCCGACGCGCTGCGGTAGTCTGCTCTTCTGCCTGTAATTATCACACAGG
>Ga0315283_10006883_pt1 | contig 10187 bp, 9 predicted proteins | sample YL17G09_0_MG_FD_204541 | JGI IMG/M metagenome (GOLD analysis project Ga0315283, IMG submission 204541) | Sediment microbial communities from Yellowstone Lake, YNP, Wyoming, USA - YL17G09_0 | ecosystem: Environmental > Aquatic > Freshwater > Lake > Sediment | place: USA: Wyoming | collected...
CATCGGACAGATCACCCCGTAGGCGCCTGCATCCAGCGCCTTCATCAGGATGCTCGGCTCCAGCCATGGCACACGCACCACCGGCACTGTCGGCGTCGTCGAGATCGCCTGCAGCATCGTGACCATGACCTGGTAGTCGATCACGCCGTGCTGCAAATCGATGGTCAGCGTGTCCCAGCCCTGATGGGCCATGACTTCGGCCGAGAAGCTGTTGCCGATCGCCAGCCAGCCGTTGACGGCGGCCTGGTCGTTCTGCCACAACGTGCGCAGGCGGTTTTCTCTCATTGAGGATGCTCCAGGGATCTCAGCGGACCATGCACGGCCGCTTGGGGTCGAACTGCCAGTTCGGGATCAGGGCCTGCATCGCCACCGCGTCGTCGCGGGCGCCCAGGCCGTGTTGCAGGTACAACTGGTGCGCCTTCTCGACTTCGGCCATGTCGAGCTCGATGCCCAGGCCGGGCTTTTTCGGCACCTGGACATGGCCGCCGACGATCTGCAGCGGCTCCTTCGTCAGGCGCTGGCCGTCCTGCCAGATCCAGTGCGTGTCGATCGCAGTGACCTTGCCCGGCGCGGCGGCGCCGACATGGGTGAACATCGCCAGCGAGACATCGAAGTGGTTGTTCGAGTGCGAGCCCCAGGTCAGGCCCCAGTCGCGGCAGGTCTGGGCCACGCGCACCGAGCCGGCCATGGTCCAGAAATGCGGGTCGGCCAGCGGAATGTCGACCGACTGCAGCGCCAGCGCATGGGCCAGCTGGCGCCAGTCGGTGGCGATCATGTTGGTGGCAGTCGGCAGGCCGGTGGCGCGGCGGAATTCGGCCATCACCTCGCGCCCCGAGAAACCGGCCTCGGCCCCGCAGGGGTCTTCGGCGTAGGCGACCACGTTCTTCATGTCGCGCATCAGGCGGATGGCGTCCTTCAGCAGCCAGCCACCGTTCGGATCGAGCGTGACGCGGGCCTGCGGGAAGCGCTCGTGCAGTGCGGTGACGGCGTCGATCTCGGCTTCACCGGCGAGCACGCCGCCCTTCAACTTGAAGTCGTTGAAGCCGTAGCGCGCGCGCGCCGCCTCGGCCTGGCGCACGATGGCCTCGGGCGTCATGGCTTCTTCGTGGCGCAGGCGGAACCAGGCGCAATCGTCGTCACTTTGGGCGCCGGGGCCGCTGGCGTAAGCCAGGCCTGTCTTGCGGTGGTCGCCGACATAGAACAAGTAGCCGAGCATCTCGACCGAGTCGCGTTGCTGGCCTTCGCCCAGCAGTGCCGCCACCGGCACGCCCAGGTGCTGGCCGAGCAGGTCGAGCAGGGCCGACTCGACGGCGGTGACGGCGTGGATCGTGGTGCGCAGGTCGAAGGTCTGCTGTCCGCGGCCGCCGGCATCGCGGTCGGCAAAGCGGCGTTGCATCTGCTGCAACACTGCCTGCACATTGCCGATCGCCTGGCCGACCACCAGCGCGCCAGCGTCCTCGAGTGTTTGCCGGATCTTCTCGCCGCCCGGCACCTCGCCGACGCCGGTGTGGCCGGCGCTGTCGGTCAGCACGAGCAGGTTGCGACTAAAGAAGGGACCGTGAGCGCCGCTCAAGTTCATCAACATCGAGTCGCGGCCGGCCACCGGGATGGCTTGCAACGAGGTGATCACAGGCGTGGCGCTCATCGTCGGCAATGGGTCAGAAATGCAGTCATCGTACAACCTGCGCTGCACGGCGCCGCCGCTCGCGGCTGTTGGCCAGGTGGGTGCGCATCGCCGCGCGCGCGGCGTCGGCGTCCTGCCGGGCGATGGCGTCGTGGATGCTTTCATGTTCGGTGTTGACGCGGCGCAGGTAGGCGCGGCGCTCGTCGTCGAGCGGGACCTCGGGGTCGAGGCGGGCGCGCGGAATGATGTGCGTGCCCAGCGAGTCGAGCAGACTGCTGAAATGCGCGTTCTGCGTGGCGCGGGCGATCTCGCCGTGAAAGCGAAAGTCGGCCGCCACCGCGTCGCGGCCCGCCTCGACGGCGATGGCGAACTCGTCGAGCGCCTGGCGCATCGTTGCCAGGTTGGCGGGCGTACGCCGCTGCGCTGCCAAGCCCGCGGCCTCGGTCTCGACGCCGATGCGTAGCTCGAGCATGGCGATCACGTCGTGCAGGGTTTCGAGCTGCTGTGGGCCGATGCGAAACGCGGCCTCGTCGCCACGGCCGATGACGAAGCTGCCCACGCCATGCCGGGTCGCCACCAGCCCGGAGGCCTGCAGCTTGGACAGCGCCTCGCGCACCACCGTGCGGCTGACGCCGAAGGCTGCCATCACCTCGCCCTCGGTCGGCAGCTTGGTGCCCGGCTCGACGCGGCCGTCACGGATCGGCGCCTGCATCGCCTCGACCACTTCCTGGGCGAGCGAGCGCGGGCGGCGGCGGGTGAGGGTGTCCATGGTGTGGTTCAGTGCAAACCCTGAGCGAGTCGCCTTGACGGGGCGTCGGCGAGCCGCAACAATGGCGCAGTTGTACGACAACTGATGAGTTCGTGCAACAGGAACCATCCCGAACCATCCCGATGACCACCGCCGCCACCACCACCCTGCGCTTTCACCGCCTGCTGCTCACGGGCGCAGCCGGTGGCCTGGGCCGCGTCCTGCGCCCCAGGCTGGCGGCCTGCTGCGACATCCTGCGCGTCAGTGACGTCGCGGAACTCGGCGCTGCGGCTGTCGGCGAGGAGGTGCGCGTCGCCAAGCTCGAGGACAAGGCTGCGGTCGTGGCGCTGCTCGAGGGGGTCGACGCGGTGATCCACCTGGGCGCCATTTCCACCGAACATGCGTTCGATGCCATCGTGCAGGCCAACATCGTCGGTGCCTACAACCTCTACGAAGCAGCGCGCATCCAAGGCGTCAAGCGGGTGGTGTTCGCCAGCTCGAACCATGTCACCGGCTTCTACAAGCAGAGCCAGACCGTCGACCCGACGATGCCGGTGCGCCCGGACAGCTACTACGGCCTGTCCAAGGCCTTCGGCGAGAACCTGGCGCAGTTCTACTTCGACCGCTACGGACTCGAGACGGTGAGCCTGCGCATCGGCTCGTCGTTCGCCGAGCCCGCCGACCGGCGCATGCTCGCCACCTTTCTGAGTTTCGACGACCTCGAGCGCCTGGTCCTGGCCAGCTTGTCGGCACCCGTGGTCGGCCACACTGTCATTTACGGCATGAGCGACAACCCGCTCACGTGGTGGGATAACACGCCGGCGCGCCACATCGGCTACCGCCCGCGGGACACCTCGGAGCCGTTCCGCGCCGCGGTCGAGGCGCGCCAGCCCAACATCGATATCACCCAACCCGCTGCGCTGTTCCAGGGCGGCGGCTTCGTGAGCAAAGGCCCGTTCGCTTGATGCCGACATCCTGCGACGCCCTGATTTCCCACCGCAGACCCACTCTCAACAGGAGATAAGCATGAATATCCGTCGCTCCCTGATCGCCGCCGCCGCGGCGGTCGTGACCCTGGCTGGTGCGGTTGGCGCGAACGCGCAGACCATCCTCAAGGCCGCCGACGTGCACCCGGCCGGCTACCCGAACGTCGTCGCGATCGAGAACCTGGGCAAGAAGCTCGAGGTGGCGACCAGTGGCCGCTACAAGCTGCAGATGTTCCCCAGCAGCGTGCTCGGTGGCGAGAAGGAGATGGTCGAGCAGACGCAGGTTGGCGCGATCCAGATCGCGCGCATCTCGCTGGGCGTGCTCGGCCCGGTGGTGCCCGACGTCAATGTCTTCAACATGCCCTTCGTCTTCCGCAACGAAGCGCACATGCGCAAGATCATCGACGGCCCGATCGGCGACGAATTGCTGAAGAAGATCACCGACAGCCCGGCGCGGCTGGTGGCACTGGGCTGGATGGACAGCGGATCGCGCAGCCTGTACACGAAGAAGCCGGTGCGCAACATGGAAGACCTGAAAGGCCAGAAGATCCGCGTGATGGGCAACCCGTTGTTCCGCGACATGATGAATGCGATGGGCGGCAACGCCATCTCGATGGGTCACCCCGAGGTCTTCAGTGCCTTGCAGACCGGCGTCGTCGATGGTGCCGAGAACAACCCACCGACCCTGTACACATCGAACCAGTACACCGCCGGTATCAAGTACTACACCCAGACCAACCACCTCATCATTCCCGAGATCTTCGTGATGTCGAAGGTCACCTGGGACAAGATGACCCCCGCCGACCAGGCGCTGGTGAAGAAGTTCTCGCACGAGGCCCAACTCGAACAGCGTGCGTTGTGGGACAAGAGCGTGGCTGACTATTCGGCCAAGCTCAAGGCCGCCGGCATCGAGTGGATCGAGATGGACAACAAGCCCTTCTACGACGCCACCGCGCCGGTGCGGGCTAAGTACGGTGCCGACTACGCCGACCTGATCAAGCGCATCAACGACACCAAGTAGCCGTAGCCTGTAAGGCGCCCGCCGCCGAACCGGCAGCAGGCGCCGGCGCTGCCGCGGCAGCGCCGACCCCCTTGACCCCGACCGGAGACTTCATGGAACGCCTTGTTTCGCGGCCGCTCGACGCGATCTACCGTATCTGCATCTGGGCTTCCGGGGGTGCCATCGCGTGCATGTCGCTGATCGTGCCCTGGGGTGTCTTTGCGCGCTACGTGCTGGGCAGCGGCTCGAGCTGGCCGGAGCCGATCTCGATCTTGCTGATGGTCGTCTTCACCTTCCTCGGTGGCGCCGCGGCCTACCGTGCCGGCGCCCACATCGCCGTGCAGATGCTGACCAGCCAGTTGCCACCGCCACTGCGCAAGGCGGTCGGGATGTTCAGCGACCTGGTGATGCTCGCGGTGTGTATCTTCGTCGTCGTCTGGGGCACCAACCTGTGCATCGGAACCTGGGGTCAGTCGATCGACAGCCTGCCCTGGATGCCCGTCGGCGTGACCTATGCCGCGCTGCCCCTGGGCAGCCTGTTCACGGCGCTGTTCGTGCTCGAGCACATGCTGCTGGGTTCGCAGGCGCGGCGGCCCCTGGTCGCCTTCGGTGAGCCAGGTGCCGATTTCGAGGGAGCCACCTGATGGACGCGCTGGTGCTGCTGGGCAGCTTCTTCGTGCTGATGATCGTCGGCGTGCCGGTCGCCTACGCGCTGGGCATGGCCTCGCTGATCGGCGCGCTGTGGATCGACTTGCCGGTCGATGGCGTGATGATCCAGATCGCCAGCGGCGTGAACAAGTTTTCCCTGCTCGCGATTCCCTTTTTCGTGCTCGCCGGCGCGATCATGGCCGAAGGCGGCATGGCCCGCCGCCTGGTGGCGTTTGCCGGCGTCTTTGTCGGCTTCATGCGCGGCGGCCTGGCGCTGGTCAACATCCTGGCCTCGACCTTCTTTGGCGCAATCTCGGGCTCATCGGTCGCCGATACGGCATCGATCGGCTCGGTGCTGATCCCGGAAATGGAGAAGAAAGGCTATCCGCGAGATTTCTCCACCGCGGTCACGGTCAGCGGCTCGATCCAGGCCACCTTGATCCCGCCCAGCCACAACGCGGTGATCTATTCGCTGGCGGCAGGAGGCTCGGTATCGGTGGCGGCGCTTTTCCTGGCCGGTGTATTGCCCGGCTTGCTGCTGGGCCTGACCATCGCCGCGCTGTGCCTGGTCATCGCCAACAAGCGCCAGTTTCCTGTCGGCGAGCGCGTGTCGCTGAAGGAGGCGCTGCGCATCTCGGTCGATGCCCTGTGGGGCCTGATGACGATGGTCATCATCCTGGGCGGCATCCTGAGCGGCGTGTTCACGGCCACCGAGTCGGCATCGATCGCTGTCCTGTGGGCCTTCTTCGTCACGATGTTCATCTACCGTGATTACCGTTGGAACGAACTGCCCAAGCTAGTGCACCGCACCGTGAAGACGGTAACGATCGTGATGATCCTGATCGGCTTCGCGGCCAGCTTCGGCTACCTGATGACGCTGATGCAGATACCGGCCAAGGTGACCACGTTCTTTGTCGGCATTTCCGACAGCAAGACCATGATCCTGCTGATGATCAACGTGATGCTGCTGATGCTCGGCACCTTGATGGACATGGCGCCGCTGATCCTGATCTGCACGCCGATCCTGCTGCCGGTGGTCACCAGCCTGGGTGTCGATCCGGTGCATTTCGGCATGATCATGATCGTCAATCTGGGCATCGGCTTGATCACGCCGCCGGTCGGCACCGTGCTGTTTGTCGGCAGCGCCGTCTCCAAGCTGCCGATCGGCGTCGTCACCAAGGCGATGACGCCATTCTTCGTCGCGCTGCTGATCGTGCTCGGGTTCGTCACCTACATCCCGGCGATTTCGCTGTGGCTGCCGCGGATGCTTGGCGTATGAGCGTGCTGTTCGTTCCCAATGCGCGCTACCCCGACGCGGCGGTCGAGGTACTCGACGACGTCTTCCGTGATCTGCGCCTGTACAGCGCCAGCGTCGAGCAATTGTTCAGCGGCTGCCGCTGGGCCGAGGGCCCGGTGTGGTTCGGCGATGGGCGCTACCTGCTCTTCTCCGACATCCCGAACAACCGCATCCTGCGCTGGGACGAAACCTCGGGCGCGACCAGCGTCTTTCGCCAGCCCGCCGACAACGCCAACGGCCACACCCGCGAGACCCAGGGCCGGCTGGTGTCGTGCGAGCACCTGACGCGCCGCATCACGCGCACCGAGTTCGACGGCCGCATCACTGTGCTGGCCGACCGCTTCGACGGCAAGCGCCTGAATTCGCCCAACGACATCGTCTGCGCGAAGGACGGCAGCATCTGGTTCACCGACCCGAGCTTCGGCATCGCCAGCGATTGGGAGGGCGACCGGGCGGCACAGGAGTTGCCGCACGCGGTCTATCGCATCCCAGCCGACGGCGCGCCCATGCAGCGCGTGCTCGACGATCTGAACGGCCCCAACGGCCTGGCCTTCTCGCCCGACGAGTCGGAGCTGTATGTGATCGAGAGCCGCGCCGAGCCGCATCGGCGCCTGTGGGCTTACCGGGTCGGCGCCAACGGCGCGCTGACGAACAAGCGCCTGGTCGTCGATGCAGCGGATGGCGGCGCGCTCGACGGCATGGCGATCGACACCCAGGGCCACCTGTGGTGCGGCTACGGCAGCAACGGCCGCGTGCCTTCGGCGGGACTGGACGGCGTGCGCATCTACGAGGCCACGGGCAAGGTGCTCGGCCACATCCACCTGCCCGAGCGCTGCGCCAACGTCTGCTTCGGCGGTGCCAAGAACAACCGCCTGTTCATGGCCAGCAGCCACTCGCTCTATGCCCTGTACGTCAACGCACGGGGTGCCGCCTGATGCGCGTGCTGGATGTGAACACGCAGGGGGCGTGACCCGCGCGAACGCGCCACATGCCGACCATCCTGCTCAGCTTCAACCCGGCCGCCCGCGCGCTGTACTACGGTGACCAGGCGTTGGCGGGCCTGCGATCGCTCGGCGAGGTGCGGCTGCACGAGCAGGGCAAGGCGCTGAGCGGCGAGGCCCTGATCGCCGCCGCGGCAGGCTGCCAGGTGATCGTCAGCGACCGCCAGACGCCGGGCCCGGCCGAGCTGTTTGCCTCCAGTCCGGTTCTCGCTGTTTTCCTGCGCTGCGCGATGGACATCCGCAATGTCGATGTTGCCGCCGCCAGCGCTGCCGGCGTGCTGGTCACCCGCGCCAGCGCCGGCTTCGGCACGGCAGTTGCTGAATGGGTGCTCGGCGTGATGATCGACCTCGGCCGCGGCATCAGCCGCAGCGTGCTGGCCTACCGCAGCGGCGAGCAGCCCGCGCTGCGCATGGGGCGCGAACTGCGCGGCTCGCGCCTGGGCATCATCGGCTACGGCCACATCGGTCGCCACGTCGGCGAAATGGCGCTGGCGCTGGGCATGCCGGTGTCGTACAGCGACCCGAGCGTGCAGGACAGCAACACGGCGGCCCGTCGCCTGCCGCTCGACGATTTGCTGGCCGACGCCGACTTCGTGCTTTGCCTGGCCCCGGCCACGCCGCAGACCGAAAACCTGATGGACGCAGCGCGCTTCGCCCGCATGAAGCCGGGCGCGTGCTTCATCAATGCTGCGCGCGGCAACCTGGTCGATGAAGCGGCGTTGCTGAGCGCGCTCGAAAGCGGCCACCTGGCAGGCTGCGCACTCGATGTCGGCCGCGCGCCCGACCAGATGCCGACGCTGGCGCTGGCACGTCACCCGCTGGTGATCGCCACGCCGCACATCGGCGGGCTGACGCCGGCCGCTGCCGAGCACCAGGCACTCGAAACCGTGGCCCAACTAGCCGAGCTGCTGCGCGGCGGCATGCCCGCCGGCGCCGTCAACGCCGAGCAGGCGCGACGCCTGGCCACGCTGTCTCGGTCGGCCTAAAAGGTGCCGACACCTGCCATGGCCAACAGACCGACGCTGATCGCACCGCCCGGCGCCTGCGACTGCCACATGCATGTCTTCGAAGACCGCTTCATGGCGCAGGGCGACACGCGCGCCCGGCCGCTCGAGGCCAGCGCAGCGATCTACCGCGAGGTGCAGGTCCAGCTGGGATTGCAGCGTGTGGTCGTCGTGCAGTCCAACGTCTACGGCAGTGACAACCGCGGCGTGCTCGAGGCGATGGCCGCCTTCGGTGCCGAGGCGCGCGGGGTGGTGGTGGTGACGCCCGACGTCGAGGACGCGGAGCTGCAGCGACTCACCGACGTCGGGGTGCGCGGCGTGCGCTTTCACATGCTGCCCGGTGGCGCCTTGCAGTGGGGCCAACTCGATGCCATGGTCGCACGCGTGAAAGCCTTCGGCTGGCATGTGCAGGTGCAGCTCAATGGCTGGGAGCTGCCGCAACACGAGCAGCGGCTACGCCGCCTGCCGCTCGATGTCGTCGTCGACCACATCGGCAAGTACATCGATCCGGCGCCGCCGGCTGTCGACGACCCGGCCTTTCGTTCGCTGCAACGCCTGCTCGACGCTGGCCGCTGCTGGGTCAAGCTGTCGGCGCCCTACGAATCGTCGCGTCGCAGCCCGCCGGCCTGCGACGACGTGGCGCTGCTGGCACGCGCGCTGGTGCTCTCGCACCCCGAGCGCTGTGTCTGGGCCAGCAACTGGCCGCATCCGGGCCGCGTGCCGACACCGTCGAACGCCACGATGCTGGACCACTTGCTGGCCTGGGCTGACGATGAACCCACGCGCCGGCGCATCCTGGTCGACAACCCGGCTGCGCTGTATGGATTCCCGCCGCTGGCATCACCCCCCGCATGAGCATGAACGCCCCGCTGATCATTCGCATGCATCAACGCGACAACGTCGCGATCGTCGCCAACGACGGCGGGCTGCCTGCCGGCACCACCTTGCCTGGCGGCCCGACGTTGCGCGACAAGGTGCCGCAAGCGCACAAGGTCGCGCTGGTCGACCTGCCGGCCGGCGCCGATGTGGTCCGCTACGGGGTGGTCATCGGTCGGGCACTGCGCAACATCGCCGCGGGCAGTTGGGTCCATGAGCGCCTGCTGGAGATGCCCGCGGCGCGCGAACTGACCGGCCTTCCCATCGCAACCGTCAAGCCCGCGCCACTGCCGCCGCTGGACGCCTACACCTTCGAGGGCTACCGCAACGCCGACGGCAGCGTCGGCACGCGCAACCTGTTGGCGATCACGACCACCGTGCAATGCGTCGCCGGCGTGCTCGACGTCGCCGTCGAGCGCATCCGCGCCGTACTGTTGCCGAAGTACCCGAACGTCGATGGCGTGGTCGGCCTCGAACACACGTACGGCTGCGGCGTGGCCATCGATGCGCCGGGCGCCGAGATCCCGATCCGCACGCTGCGCCACATCAGCCAGAACCCGAATTTCGGCGGCGAGGTGATGCTGCTGAGCCTGGGCTGCGAGAAGCTGCAGCCCGAGCGCCTGTTGCCGCCGGGCACGATCCCGATCGGCGGTGCGGTGCGGCTGCAGGACGAGGCGCATGTCGGCTTCCTGTCGATGGTCGACAGCATCATGAGCACGGCCGAGCGCCACCTGCAGCGCCTGAACGCGCGCCGCCGGGAGACCGTGCCGGCCAGCGAACTGGTGGTCGGCGTGCAATGCGGCGGCAGCGATGCGTTTTCCGGCGTCACCGCCAACCCGGCGGTGGGCTTCTGTACCGACCTGCTGGTGCGCGCCGGCGCCAGCGTGATGTTCAGCGAAACCACCGAGGTGCGCGACGCCGTCGACCAGCTCACCTCGCGCGCCGCGACCCCCGAGGTGGCCGCAGCGATGATCCGCGAGATGGCCTGGTACGACGCCTACCT
>Ga0315283_10006886_pt1 | contig 10184 bp, 9 predicted proteins | sample YL17G09_0_MG_FD_204541 | JGI IMG/M metagenome (GOLD analysis project Ga0315283, IMG submission 204541) | Sediment microbial communities from Yellowstone Lake, YNP, Wyoming, USA - YL17G09_0 | ecosystem: Environmental > Aquatic > Freshwater > Lake > Sediment | place: USA: Wyoming | collected...
GTCTTCGCTGGCCTTATACAGGCGTTTTTCAGCATCCTTGCTGAGGTCTTGGTAATATTCAATCAGACGGGCGCGGTCGAGTCCCAAAAAGCGCTGGAGACGCTTCTGAAATCCTTCCAGGTTGGGCTCTAATTCAATGAGAGCAGACTGGCGAGCCCGATCTAACAGGGCTGAAAGCACTTTGAGCGAATGTGTCTCGCCCGCAATCCAGGTAGGTTCCGCTGAGGCTAGATGTGTGAACTGATTTTCGGTATCGAAAATCGCCAGACGCTCGATATCATCCCTTTTGACCGCATACCCCCCTTGTAAATCCATCCATACAGGTAAAATGATTTCACGCTTTTCATCTGAGATTATGCTGGCCTTGAAATTGAAGCATACGAGATGATACAATCGTTGCTGCTCCACCGCACCATGCACCGGAAAAAGTTTCGCATTGGACAGGTTGAGGGCTTTTTCGATTACAGCATAAAGACCGGGTTTTTCGAGGCGCAGGTTATTGACAAAAAATTGTCCATTGGCGGTCTGCTGCCGCAGCTCGGCAACAATGCTTTCGACCAACGGGTGACCATAATGAATTAGCGTGGCATCTCCCTGGATAGCCCCAGAATCTCCCTCGCGGGCGAAGTTGAATTTTTGAATTGCATCTACACCCCATCGGGCAGCGACCTCATCAGGCAGGAGAGTCTCATGAATCCCGTAGGCAGGAGGTTCCACTAATCCGCCCACCTGGCGGCAGTAGCCCAGGATCAAATCTTGGAGGAAAGTATCATCAGGCATTTGTTATTCCGCGGCGAAATCGTCGCCAAAGAGGGCATCATCGTATGCGCGGGTTTTCTGGTAGGTCTGGCGGGCTTGTAAAAGGGCTTCGCCAAGCTGGTTGAACCCGGTTTGCACGGATTCAACATTCTGTGCCTGCACCCAGATATCTAGAAGCAAATCCTCGAAGTCACGCTCATCAGAAAGCTCACCTAAGATCATATCCATTTCACCAATTACCAGTTCGAACATATTCAGCTTTTGATCGAGGATTTCGAGCAAGTAATCTTCTACTGTGCCGCGCGCTGAGAGGTTGTAGATGCGTACATCCCGTGTTTGGCCCACCCGGTGGATGCGCCCGACGCGCTGCTCAATGCGCATGGGGTTCCAGGGGATGTCAAAGTTGATCATTGTGCGGCAGAATTGTAAGTTGCGGCCTTCACCAGCGGCCTCTGTCGAAAGCAGTACCTGGGCATGGTGCTCGAAATCGGTAATGGCCTGGTTTTTGGCGGACGTATCCATTTCGCCGTGGTAAACGACCAGCGAAAGACCCATCCCGCGCAAGCGTTCCGCCAGCCGGCTGAGTGTGCGACGAAAATGGGTGAAGATCAGCGTTTTCTCGGTGGGGTCGTTGAAAATGGCGCTTAACAGTTTTTCAAGGGCCTCAGCTTTGGCCCAGGAGAGGATGCTGGCGGCCTGGTCAGCCAGGGTGGTGAGAACTTCTCGTCGGGCAGGATCTTTCGCACGCACAGCCAGGGAGCGCAGGGTGGTTTCTGCGGCCTGGGGGCTGCTGCCTGCTTCTCGTTGGAGGATCGACAACGTAAACCGATCTACCTGGCGCAGACCATCCTGTAAACCATCACCCCCAGCTACTTCCTCATGGGGGGATAGGATGAGAGTCTGGCGCACATAGTCGCTTACAGCCTGGTAAAAGCTGGCTTCTTCCGGCGAAAGAGATAGGCGAAGTGTATTGGCCTGGCGCGGCGGCATCTTGATATGGACCTGGTTGCGCGTGTGGCGTACCATTACATCGCCGAGTAATTCGCGCAGTTGACCACGGTTTTTGGGCAGGCGTGGGTCGCCGTGTACCACAAACTGCTTGCGGAACTCGCGCGGCGTTTTAAGCTGTCCTGGCTTGAGCAGGGTGATGAGGTTATACAGTTCGTCGAGATCATTCTCGACTGGGGTAGCGGTGAGAAGTAAGATGTATTTGCGCTGTAAATCATTGATAAATTTCCACGAGGCGCTGTTGCGGTTTTTGAGGTGGTGGGCTTCATCTACAATAACCAGATCATACGGGATTTGCGCCAACGCAGCACGGTGTTCCGCGCGGCGGGCTGTTGCGATCGAAGCGATTAAACGCGGGTAGCGCTCCCAGGCCGCTGGACCAAGGGTGCGGAACTCAGCGTCGGCACTGGTAATGAAATCAGGCAAACCGAACTTCACTGACAGCTCCTCCCGCCACTGTTCCACCAGGGAGGCTGGGGTGATGACTATCACGCGCTGTACCACATTGCGCGTTAGATATTCTTTGAGCACCAGGCCTGCCTCGATGGTTTTCCCCAGCCCCACTTCGTCACATAACATGCCGCGCCCGCGGAAGCGTCGCAACATGAGCTGAGCGGCGCGCACCTGGTAATCGAAGGGGTTGAAATTGAGCAGATCGAGGCAGATCAATTCGTCGAATCCACTCACGAGCAGGGCATGTTCGGCTTGCAGGCGCAGACGATAAAGATCGCGGCTGGCAAAGCGACCTTCGCTAGCAGTTTTCAACAATAATTCGGCCCCAGGAAGTAAACGGACGGGGATTTCAGAAAGGTGCTTAGGAATTGGGTAGCGATCCATCTAAAGCAAAACCTAAACCATAGCAGCCAAGAGTATCCAAGGCGCTGTAAACCGAATGAGACAAGCGCGAGAGATTATTTACTTGCAGGATGTCAAAACTGCGAGTTCGAGCCACCTCGAACAAGGCGATCAATTGGGGGCGTTCCCGTTGAGTGCCGGAGATGCCTTCGTCGATGTAGATTCCTATGATTTCTCCGCCTTTTCTCTTCACAAACTCCTGTATTTCATTGGTCTGTAGGTCGATCGGAAAATGAACCCCCGATGCTTGTTCACCGGTGGACATGTGTACATAAAGGATAAACCGGCTGGGGACCGTAACCCTGGACATGTAAATCTATCTCCATTGGACCCTGATAATAAAGTTTTACCCGGCAAGAAAACATAGATATTTACGGTTCATCAGGTATCGCCGTGGTAGATGGTAGATTTAGGGGTGTGCGGGCGTCTTCGCCGCCCGCATACCTCTAAACCTGGAATTCCTCACCGCAAATACTTGAGATCCATATTTAATTGTAACTCATAATCAATATTTACGTTTTCTCTCTATACACAGGTAAATAAAATGGCCCTAAAAAGATGTAGTGGCGGGCGGGTCCATGGGTCTGCCCGCCACGCAAAATGATGGTCTGGGAAAACGACCACTTCACTTGTCCAAAGGGCATGTGATCAGCACAGAGAACCGCGATAGGTTAATTAACCTATCGGGCAATCGACCTCTAATTATCAAACAACTCAAGCTTTCAAATGCTCTTGTAGAGATGACATAAAGCCATATTGATTGAGGATGAGAACCCCATCAAACCGAAACCAAGAAAGGATGATAACTATGCCTGACTATATTTCCCCACCAGCGACCCTTCCCCCTCGCAGTGTGGTCTGGGGATACTTGCGAGTAACTCTACAGTGCTCTGCGAATTTCATTCTAAACTGACGCCCATGTCATTAGGAGACAGCGGCAGGAATGCCCAGGAATAAAGCGTTCCACAGCAGAAAGCCGAATTCACCAATTACTGCCAATGTTATGGCCTGGTCATCGCCCATATCTTTGCCGATGTAGCTAAAAGCGCAGCCGAATTGGATTTGCTGTTCTTTACCCATGGCAAGCGGTATGGTATCGAAGCCAAGTTCAGTGAGGCGCCTGAAGTGACACGTTCAATGCAGGTCGCTGTGCAAGATTTAGGATTGGAGCACTTGTGGGTGATCTATCCCGGAGAACAAAGCTACCCCGTTCATGAGCAAATGACGATTTGGCAATTAAAAAGCGTGAGCGATCTGGCGCAATTGGTCACGCCATAAACTATCCACCCTCTCACAAATATGACACCTTAAAGTACGGTACTCCCTTGGGGGCACATGAAAACTCGGATGTGAACTCCGAGTTTTCTTTGTTATGAACATCGTATGTTACCCCACTCAAAATACCTACAACGCCTGTAAACCGCTACCTGGTCTAGCCCAATCACTTCCCTGTTGGGACCACGCCAAGTTGGGAAAACAACACTGGCACGCATCTTTTCCGCCAACAAACCGGCGACCTTTTTCGACCTTGAGTCCTTACCCGATCAGCGCCGCCTGCAAAATCCGGAGTTGGTGCTGAGTAGTCTGCAGGGTCTGGTTGTATTGGATGAAATCCAGCAAATGCCGGAACTGTTCAATACCCTGCGGGTACTGGTGGACCGGCTCGAAAACCAGGCCCATTTTGTTATCCTGGGCAGCGCTTCGCCGCAGTTGATCCGCCGCGCATCTGAGTCGATGGCTGGGAGAGTGGAATTTATTGATCTAAACGGTTTTGATCTCTCAGAAACTGGCAGCACAGCCTGGGAAAAGCTGTGGATACGCGGTGGGTTTCCACGCTCTTTCCTGGCTGATTCAGAGGCTGACAGCCTGGCCTGGCGCGAAGGCTTCATCCGTACTCTCCTGGAACGCGACCTCCCACAGCTTGGCATTAGTATCCCGGCTACGGCAATGCGTCGGTTTTGGAGCATGCTGGCGCATTATCACGGGCAGACCTGGAATGCATCCGAATTGAGCCGCGCCATGGGCCTCTCGGATAAAACTGTGCGCTCCTACCTAGATATTCTGAGCGGGGCTTTCATGGTGCGCCAGATTCAGCCCTGGTTTGAAAACACGGGTAAACGCCAGGTGCGCGCACCAAAGATTTACCTGCGCGACAGTGGTCTGCTGCACAGCCTGCTGAATATTCCCGATATGCATAGCCTGCTTGGTCACCCTAAGGTAGGCGCCTCTTGGGAAGGGTACGCCATCGAGCAGGTATTCAGCATCCTGCGACCTAGTGAAGCCTATTTCTGGGCTACCCATGGTAGCGCCGAATTGGATTTGCTGTTCTTTACCCATGGCAAGCGGTATGGTATCGAAGCCAAGTTCAGTGATGCGCCTGAAGTGACACGTTCAATGCAGGTAACTCTGCAAGATTTAGGACTGGAGCACTTGTGGGTGATCTATCCCGGAGAACAAAGCTACTCCGTTCATGAGCGGATGACGGTTTGGCCGCTACAAAGCTTGAGCGATCTGGCGCAATTGCTCACGCCATAAACTATCCACCCTCTCACCAATAATACACGTTAACATAAGGTACTCCCTTGGGGGCACAGGGTACAAAAACCACCGGGTAACACTGGCGGCTTTTGTTTGTTGGAGCGCGATGGGAACCAATCTTGGAGGTGATGAGATGCCCTGACCGCTTCTTCTATGCCTGATCTGGCCGATACCATAACGACCGAAGAAGCTGCTAAAGCTTTAGGGTTACACATTGTAACCGTACAGCTTTTCAAGACAATCCAACTAGAAAATACCTATGTGCAGCCACATACCCTACCCGCCCGGCGGTGCGAACCATAAAAAGAATCAAGGCTAATGAGGGAGATGGGAAGGTCAGATGCCAAAAGCATGTCAGAAAATATGCTACAATCATCGCAGTTTATGGAGAACGTCAATCCTGATCCCGTCCGCCACACAGCTTAACCGGAATGTTCTTATCTCGTATGAACTATGATAGCTCTGTTTATACTCTATGAAACCCCTCCCTCGCTTGCGAATATCCTCACCGTTTCAAATATTTCTCGTTCATGTCGTTTTGGCCATCCTTTTTGGGACTTTTTGGTATTGGATGTTATATGGTCATTTCCATCTGTACTTTACACATGTAAATTGGATATATAAAGCCGGTGGGGATGTATTACAACATCAACTTGGATGGGAGTGGTTTCGTCAAGAGCCCTGGCAATTTCCTTTAGGAAAGATTACTGCTTATGGTTATCCATTAGGCACTTCAGTGACCTTTATGGATTCAATCCCATTACTGGCAATTCCCTTTAAACTTATTTCGCACTGGTTTAAGCCGAATTTTCAGTACTTCGGGATATGGGAATTGTCTTCCGTGATCCTCCAAATGTTTGCGGGGTTGTTGATCCTTAACGAATTTACTCAATCATATAAGGTAAAGGTCATTGGTGCATCGCTACTTGTTCTTTCGCCGATAATGATATTTCGCGCTTTTTATCATAGTTCATTATCCGCTCATTGGATTCTGCTGTTAGCGATTTGGTTTATTCTTCTCGAGTACCGCCATAAATTATGGCGGGGAGCCTGGATATGCCTGTTTACAGTAGCCGTGTTGATTAATATTTATTACATACCAATGCTCGTGCCATTGTGGCTGATTGGCATGTATTTCCGCTATATAAGAGAGAAGAAGAGCTTGACGCTAATTCTTTACATTCTTGTTGAAATCGTTGTTATATTCTTAGCGGTCTTTCTGGTCGGATATAGCATAGGTTTATTCAGCTTAAGTTACCAATCTCTCTCAGTGAATGGTTATGGTGTTTTCTCCTGGAACCTGAACGGATTCATCAACCCATACGAATATTCTTCGAACTTTATAAGGGAAAGGTCTACAGGTGTAGACACTCAATTTGAAGGTTTCAGTTATTTAGGTTTAGGAAACCTGGTGATTATCCTCGCAGCTGTGTATTTATTTCTGGAGAAAAATAATATACGTCGTCGATTGTCTTTTCTTTTGCCTTTTTGTGCGGCTGCCATTGTATATATACTTTATTCACTCTCTAACAGGGCGTTTCTAGATGCTCTGCCATTATGGGATATTCAATTGCCTGACTCCGTTTTAATGTTTCTCAACCTATTTCGTGTATCTGGACGGTTCATCTGGCCGGTCTTTTATTTCCTGGTATTATTTGGAATAATCGTCATCATTCGGAATGTTCGTTTTCCAGCGCAACTTCTATTCGTGGTAGTGCTGCTGCAGTTTGGCGATATACAACCGCTTTATCAGCCCAAAAAATTATCCGGCTTAACCAGTTATCAATCTACCCTACAGTCAGAATTTTGGAAGTCTGCAGCACGGACTAATAAACATATAATTATTATTCCTGCGAAAAAATTGAAACCGCCTTTTGAGCCATTTGCTTTATACGCAGTAAGAAATCATTTAACCCTTAACCTGGGTTATTTTGCACGCAACGATACGCTAGCTTTCGAAGAATATAGCGAAAAAGTTTGGGAAGATCTTCAAGCCCATAGACCTGATGCCCAGACTATATATATACTCTCGGACCCGGAATGGATCGCATTTGCCAAAGAGAATCTGGCAGATGAACTGTTCATTTGCAAAATTGATGACTTTACAGTGTTATTTTCAGCGGAAAATGAACTGGCCCAGGCATTAACTGAATTCTCACCGTACTGCTCTGTACCTGCTCCTTGAAGTTGCATATTGAACTATTACCAATAATACCCGATCTTCAGAACTATTCAGCCATTTCCAAGACACCCCAAGAAACAATGCATGAGGTACATCCGGCAAAAAAAGCCTGGTCCTGAAATTTCGCCTGTGATTTACTTTGCCCGTTGCCTGTGGATGACCCAAATAGCGCTGCCAGCCACCAGGATATCCTGGCCAGGCTGCTGTACTAGTTTGAAGATGCCTTCAGCGACAACTATTTTTCTCATCTAATTCCCCATCCGTTTATAGAGCTTGGGCTGCTTCGTAAGCCTGTTTCAGCCACGCCAGCACCTCAGCGTCAATTTGATTGGGGTCGCTGATCCGTACTCGGTGGGTGACCAGGTTATTCCATGTTCCAGCGGTTTCGAACCTTCCGATGGGGGCAACGCCCTTAAGTTTGATTCCAATATCGATGTGGTTGGCAGCTGAGATTTGGATGATACCAAATTTCCTGGCTCCGCGTATGAGGCTGACGTAACTGCTGGTGGGTGCCACTGTGAAATCGTCTCCCAATAGGGTAAGTTGTTCTACTATAGAGGTATAAGTCTCTCGCCACCGAGCCTTGTCACCTGCAAAGTGAGCAGCGAGTTTATCCTCCGGGCTTGCCTGAAACTTATCAGCATTCACCAGCAATTGTGCGATTGCGTTGGCATGGCCGTGCCCGAGTCCGAAATCGGACTTGAGCCAAGTCATGACTTCCGGATATTTTGTCAGGCTTTTTTGGGCTGCCAGAGTTCTAAATTCATCCGGGGTCTTCCCCGTCTTGGCTTTTATGGTGTCGAGATAGGCTTGAAAAGACATCAGACACCACCCAATTTTTCAACAATTCCGGCAATCCGCCGCTCGCGGGTTGCCTGTGCCTTGGCTTCGTTAATCTGCCGGACGTATTCTTTACGGATTGAGAATGCCTGGGCTTCGAAGGCCTCCAGGGCACCCACCTTACCCGCCAGGGCAGCTTTGAAATCATCCGGTAGCTCGACGATTCGTGGCTCCAGATCGAGCTCGAGCGTGACTTCCACCTGGTCACCGGCTTGAACAACCGCAGCTGCCCTGTGTTCCTGACTCAATGGCAGGATAAAGACATCACCAAAAACCGCCACCGTGCTGCGATAAGTGTAACCCTTCAGGCTGACCTCAACCTTGGGCTTTTTCTGTGTACCGAGGGCAGCCACGACCTCGGTCGGAACCGGCAAGCCGGTGACGTTTTTCCCGGGTTCACTAGCAATAATCGTAGTATAAGTAACTCCCATATTATGGCCTTTCATTATTCGTTTTGTAGTTCAACTTTTGCCTCAAGGACCTGATAGAGCTGATCGAGCGCATTCGACTCGATGCCATGCCATTGCTGCACATTAGCCTCGCTTAATTGGGTCAACTGATCGAGCGCTCAACACCCTCACAGCCAGCACCCAGTGTGCCGGTGCGGCTAATTTCTGGAAATCTTCCTCACTATTATTTGCCGTGCATCAGCCTTGCTCGTAGGCGTTCATTAAACCCGCGATCTCAATTTTCTTCATCTTCAACATGGCTTGCATCACCCTTTGCGATTTGACCGGGTCAGGGTCGCCAAGGAGCTCGCCGAGTGCGGTGGGAACAATCTGCCAGGAAAGGCCATACTTATCCTTCAGCCAACCGCACTGGCCTTCCTCACCACCCGCAGAGAGTTTTTGCCACAGTTCGTCGACTTCTGCCTGCGTTTCACAATTGACAAAGAACGAGATGGCTTCGGTGAATTTGAAGACCGGTCCACCGTTTAATGCAGTGAATTCCTGCCCGTCTGGCTCAAATGTTACGGTAAATGCCTTTCCATTCGGTCCGGGTGCAACGCTCAAGATTTTTGAATTTTTGAATATGGAAATATAAAAATTCATCGCTTCTTCAGCCTGGTCATCAAACCACAAGAATGGGGTAATTTTTTTTCATATCAGTATCCTTAGCGTAGTTGTATTTCGATCTATTCCAATAACTCATCAAGACGCTCATCCATCATTAGCGCCCGTCTCCAAGCCAAACTTAGGGATAACATCCCAATCTGCCACCGGCTGGAAAACAGATTGCGCGGTTAACCAGATCGATGCACCTGGCAAAGCCCTGGCTAAAAAGGGATTTTTATAACTAATTTATCTATTTGTCAAATGTTTATCTAAATTATCATAATATATCCCAAGGGTGACAAATCCGCGTAAACAAGCTAGATTAGTCGTTAAATTTTTAAAAAATCCTAAGCTTCTTATCCATCTAACCTTTATATTAGCCATATATAACACCCCCTTGGGTAATCGAGTAGGGAGCGGCGGCTAACCGCTCCCTCTCACACCACCGGACATGCGGGTCCGCATCCGGCGGTTCGGTCAGTGTCAGGGCATTTCCCTCTAGCCTTTGTTGATGGTCTGTGCCAGGAATAGCTCGGCCCTCTGGTTCGTCCCGCAGGCTTCACCTGCATCGCTACCCAGTAGTTTCCCCATTCGGAGAAATTCTGCTTTCTTCGCTCATTCCAACGACTTTCCACTCCAGGCGCACTTTCCGTTCGGCCCTTCCCAGCGGATCACTTCCACCTAGCTGGTACACTATGGCCTCTGCTGACTCCTACTGCCTCAGCTTGTCCTCTCGGTCAAGGTTACTACTTCAGTAGCCCGACAATAGGTCTCCCCGGGTAAGAACGTTGACTTTCTCTGCACGCTTGCCCAATTTACCGCTTTGGCCCTTGATTGCACGGGCTTCGTTGTCATTGGCTAACTCGCCCAACCTCACGGCCTCTTATTGGGTTTGTGTTCCTCAAGCCGCAGTTTTGCTTCCGGCTTCCTCCAGACCCCACCTCGCA
>Ga0315283_10006888_pt1 | contig 10182 bp, 8 predicted proteins | sample YL17G09_0_MG_FD_204541 | JGI IMG/M metagenome (GOLD analysis project Ga0315283, IMG submission 204541) | Sediment microbial communities from Yellowstone Lake, YNP, Wyoming, USA - YL17G09_0 | ecosystem: Environmental > Aquatic > Freshwater > Lake > Sediment | place: USA: Wyoming | collected...
CGGTCCGGGGCAAGAAGCGGACCGGCGCGGTGTCGAAGGTGAACTGGGACCTGCTCGAACGGCGCATCGGCGCCAACGAGAAGGCCTACCAGCGCCAGATCATCCGCCGCAAGATCGACGAACTGGTTCAGTACTACGAGCAGTGCCGCCAGGCGCGCGACCTGCCGTCCATCCCGGGCGCGGTCATCATCTCCTGCGACGAGAAGCTCTCGTTCTCGCCAGTCGAGGAGGGATCGAACCTCGGGACGCTCAAGGTGCCGGAGCGGGAGGGCATCCTGCGGGCGATCGACGGCCAGCACCGCCTGCTGGCGATGCACGCCGACATCGAGCGCTTCGGGAAGGAGCGCTTCACGGTGCCCGCCGTGATCTTCGACCAGCTCCCCGAAGACCACATCGTCCAGATGTTCGTGACCATCAACGCCAAGCACACGCGGCTGAACTCGTCGCACCTGGTGACGCTCTCCGGCCGCCAGCTCTACCGTGACGATGGCCTGGCCGTGGCGCACGACATCGTCCGGGCGCTCAACGAGCGCGACGACTCGCCGCTCTACATGGACATCAAGCTGCTCGGCGTCGGGAAGGGGCACGTCGCTCAGGCGCCGATCGCACAGGAGCTGAAGCGGCTGTTCCAGACCGAAGCCTTCGGCGACGGGCGCAAGACGGAGGCGTTCCACGAGGACGCTAAGCGCTTCTTCGTGAACTACTTCAAGCAAGTCGCGCTGGTGTTCGGCGCGGCGTGGGGCGGCCGGAAGTACGCGATCAAGTCGTCGACGGCGCTGCGCGCGTTCATCCGCGTCGCCCCGGACGTGGTGCGCGCGCTCGACCAGGAGCACGCCGAGCGGACGGATTTCCGGGCCATCGGCCGCGTGATTTCGCCCTGGGGCCGCCGCATCGGCGACTTGCGGTTCGAAACCGAGGGCGCCTGGAGCAAGAACACCTCGGTGGACATCCTCACCAAGGAACTGCGCCTCGCGCTGCAGTACCCCGAAGGGGCGATGGTCTAGAGTTCGGGGTCAGACTCGAATCTCCGTCCCGGAGATTCGAGTCTGACCCCGAACTTCGCATGCTTCAGTCCCCGCCCAGGATGAGGTGGCGGAAGCGCTGATAGAGCCACGCGCCGAGCAGCAGGAAGAGCCCCAGCCCGACGAACCCGATGATGCGGTAGAGTCCGCCGTGCTGCGGCAGGTCGAGCAGGAAGACCTTGCCGACCGTCAGCGCGAGCAGCCCGATGGCCAGGTAGCGGATCGGCGCGTAGCGGCGCATGATGCCCAGCACGATCAGCAGCGTGCCGTAGACCGCCCACGCCACCGACAGCGACGCCTGCCGCGCGAAGTCGGCGGTCGCGTCGACCGTTTCCCACATCGTCCAGTAGAAGCTGATCTCGGTGGTGACCAGCAGGACCAGCAGCACGTTGCCGCCGACCCAGAGTGTCGCCATCTCCGGCTTCGCTTTGTCGGCCAGATGCGTGCCCTCGCGGCGGTGCAGGAGGGCCAGCGCGAAGGCGACCGCGGCAATCGCGAGCGTGGCGCCGACGCGGGCGTTGAAGATCGGCGTGAACCCCGATGGCGCCGTGAAGAAGCCCTGCATGAACAGGTTGAAGAGCGAGAAGGCGAACAGCAGCGCGCCGCAAATCCGCATCCACTCGCGCCGGGCCTTCAGACCGACCCACACGACGGCGGCCGACTCGACGCTCCAGCCCACCATCGCCCACCAATCGTCGAGCTTCAGGCCGATGGCGAACCCGACCATCGCGAACATCATCGCCAGGCTGTTGAGGCCGGCCTCTTCGGAGGTCCTGCGGATGGACCAGGCGAGCCAGCCGTGCCATACGGCCAGCACGAGCGCGAGGACCGGCGACCACCACGGCGCGAACGCGTCGATGATTGTGTAGAGACCGGCAAATAGCGCCAGCGAGTTGAGGTGGACCAGCAGGATGTCTGCTTTGGGCCATTCGTCCGGCTTGCGGCTGATGCGCTCGCCGACCGCCACGACGTTCATAGCGTAGACCGCCACCATGACGATGGCCGGCGCGAGGCGCCAGCCCGGGCCCGCGTGCTCGCCGACCCAGGCCGCCAGCGGCAGCGCGGTCGCACCGAACGTCACCAGGCGCAGCCACGGCGCATCGAAGCGGACGCTGGCCAGGACGCCGGCCAGCGAGAAGCACGTCAGATAGACCAGCAGCGGCAGCCACTGCTCCTGCAGGTTGGCCACCGACGCGATGTGATACACGAGGGGCGCCGTCAGCAGGACGAACGCCGTGACGCTGGCGCTCTCGTCCCCGGCGATGCGCTTCGTGCGGATCGCCGCATACGTGAACATGACGCCGAACAGCGTCAGGAACGCTTCCGTGCGAAGCCAGGCGGCCGGCGTGTAGTGCGAGCCGGCCCAGCCGACGAAAGTGATGATGGTCAGGCCGTACGCCGCCAGTTGCAGCGTCGGCCATCGATGCCGCACCGCCATGACGATGGTGCCTGCGACCAGGATGGCGTCGTAGCTGAGCAGCACCACCTGCGCGTCCTCGTGGCCGCCGACCAGGAACGGCGTGATGAAGCCGCCGACCACGGCGAACCAGGCGAGGCCCTGCGAACGATGGATCTCGGCGGCCGCTGCCGCGCCGGCGGTGACCAGCACCATGAGGCCGAAGGCGGTTGGTCGGCCGATGAGTGCGTAGAAGGTGAGGGCGGCAAAGATCGAGATGTAGAGGACCGCGAACCCCCCGCCCGCGACGATCTGGCCGTAGAGGGGATATCCGCGACGTGCAATCCGATGGCCGCCGCCGATCATCACAAGGCCCAGCAGCGCGCCGACCAGAACGCGGCCGACCTCATTGATCCAGTTGTTGTCGAAGGCGTACTTGACGAAGGACCCGATGCCGAACACCAGGGCCACCGTGCCGATGTAGAGCATCCACCGGCCGCCGATGCGGGTCTCGAGCGTGTCTTTCTCGTCGGCGCGTGCAGGCGTCTCAGCGCGGGCCGCCGCGGCCTGGGCCTGCACCGGAGGCATCGACGCGGCCGCGATCGGCGGCGCAGCCACGGGCGCGACCGCCGGCGGAATCGAAGCTGGCTCCGTGAACAACCGCCTGGCGACTGGCGCCTCGGCGGCGGGCTGCGCGGCGGCCGGCTGCGCCGGCGCCGGGGCCGCCGGAACGACAGACGCGGCGGTCTGTCGCGCGGGCGCGTGCGTCGCCCCGCGATCGAGGAGCCGCATCCCCGACTCGATCTCGTCGAGGCGGGCGCGCAGCCGGGCGATCTCGCCGGTGGCGGCCCTCAGCCGCACGAAGGTCACAATCGGCATGATGAACGTCACGCAGAAGACGACCCCCGCGATTGCCAGTCCGATGAGCACTTCGAACATCGTGGCTCCGTCCCTGTAGAGAGAATGAAGAAACGTGATAAACCATACCCTCCAGAACCGGAGGGGTCATGCCCGTTTCAGCCGTCCGCGCAAGAGTGCTGTGGTTCGCAGTAGTTGGCGCCATTCTACTCGCCCCGGGGCCGGGAGCCTACACGCAATCGCCGCCGCCGTCGCCGGCGAGCGCGTCACCCATCCTCGAGCGCCACGAGGGCGACGACTACACCCGCTACCAGCTCCTGGCGCCCGATTCGGCGCAGTTCCGGATCATCTACGAGGTGACGGCCACGCGCCCGGGAGCCCGGCTGTTCTTCAACATCATCCGGAAGGGCAGCGAGGCGAGCGACGAGGCGGTCTTCGACCAGATGACCGGCCAGCCGCTGCCTTTTAGGGTGGTGACCGGCGCGGAGGCAAAGGCGGCCGGGCAGGCCAGCGCGGACCCAGAGGCCAACTACATCCAGGTGACATTGGCGCGGCCCGTGCCAGAGAAGGGCGAGACGCGCCTGCGCATCGAGAAGACCTACAAGGACGCGAAATCGTACTACCGCGAGAGCGGCCTGATCGTGTTCAACCGGTCCCTGGGCATCACGCGCAACGCCGTCGTGCTGCCCAAGGATTACGAGCTGGTCGGCTGCAACGTGCCGTCGCAGATCCTGACCGAGGCAGACGGACGGATCGCGGTCAGCTTCCTGAACACGTATCCCGTCGAAGCCCCACTCGTCGTCAAGGCGCGCCCGGCCACCCCGGCCACCCTGGCGGCGCCGTCCGCCGAGCCCTCGATGGCGTCGCGGCTGAACGAGCGCGCGCACCAGGATCGCGAGATTGTCTACTTCCTGCAGCCGCCCGACACGCACGCCTTCGCGCTCTACCACGACTACACCGAAACTCGGCCCGGCATCGGCGCCTACGTGAACGTCGTGCGCGCCGGCAGCCGGGCGTCCAATCCGGCGGCGCGCCTGCTCGACACCGGCGAGGAACTGAAGGTCGAGGAACTGAAGGGAGCGCAGGTCATCGCCGAGAAGCTCGATACCGGAGGCGACTCGATCCAGCCCGACTCGGACGCGGTCGTCATCCGCTTCCCCGCCGTCCAGAAGGGCCAGTCCGTGCGCCTGCGCATCAGCGAAACCTACACGGACGCGGGGCGCTACTACATGTCGGGCGACGAGTTCGTCTGGGACCGGGTGCTCGGGCGTCCGCGCAACGCCGTCGTCCTGCCGGCGGGCTGGTTTCTCACCGCGAGTTCGATTCCGGCGGTGGTGACGATGACCGAGGACGGCCGCGTGCGCCTCGACTACAACAACCCGCGGCCCGACGAGGTGGCAGTGCTGCTGAAGGGGCGGAGGAGATAGCTACGTCCGGTATTCCGCGTTGATCTTGACGTATTCGGCGCTGAGGTCGCAGGTCCACACCGTCGCCTGGTGTGAGCCGCCTGCGCCAAGGTCGATGATGATGTCGATGTCCGTGCCCGTGAGGTAGTCGGCGGCCAGCGGCGCGCGGTCGTCGAACGGCACGCCGTCCGCGAAGAGGACGATCGATCCGACCAGCACCGACGCGCGCTCGACGTCGAAGGCGACGCCCGCGCGGCCGGCCGCGGCGACGAGGCGGCCCCAGTTCGGATCGCCGCCGTGGATGGCGGTCTTCACCAGCAGCGAGTTCGCCACCACCTTGGCGGCCTTCGTGGCGTCGGCGACAGACGCCGCGCCGGTGATCGTGATCGACACCAGCTTGGTCGCGCCCTCGCCGCCGCGGACAATCGCCCGCGCCAGCACGCCGCACACGTCGCGCAGTCCCGCCACGAGAGCCCCGAAACTGGCCTCGCCGATGATGGCCACGCCGCTCGCCCCGCTCGCCAGCAGGAACACCGTGTCGTTGGTCGACGTGTCGCCGTCGATGGTGATGGCGTTGAACGTGACGTCGACCGCGTCCTTCAGCGCGCGCTGCAGCACCGCCGGTTCAACGGCTGCGTCGGTCGTGATGAAGCCGAGCATGGTGGCCATGTTGGGCTCGATCATGCCCGCGCCCTTGGCCATGCCGCCTACACGGAACGCGCCGGCCGGCGAGACGACGAGGACGGCCGCCTCTTTCGGGGCGATGTCGGTCGTCATGATCGCCTTCGCGGCGTCCAGGTGCGCGGCGCGCGACAACGCCGCCGCGGCGGCCCCGGTGCCCTTGCGGATCTTGTCGAGGTCGAGCTGGACGCCGATGACACCAGTCGATGCCACCAGCACCTGCTCGGGCGCGCACCCGACAACCGAGGCCACGAAGTCGGCCGAACTGCGCGTGACGGCCAGGCCTTCGGGGCCCGTGCAGGCGTTGGCGCAGCCGCTGTTTACGACAATCGCCGCCGCGCGCCCGCCCGAGCGGGCCAGATGTTCGCGTGACACCAGGACCGGCGCGGCCTGCGCTTTGTTCTGGGTGAAGACGCCTGCGGCGGCCGCAGGCGCGTCTGCCACGACCAGCGCGAGGTCCAGGGCGCCGTGCTTCTTCTTGATGCCGCAGTTGACGCCGGCCACGCGAAAGCCGCCGGGCGCCGAGATGCCGCCCTCGATGCGCTCGAGCGTCACCTGGTCGTTCACGACAGGTACTCCGGTGTCATAGCCTTGTCCGACCTGCCGAGCCGCGAATCGACCACGGCATACTGGCCGCACTTCTGGAAGTGCTGACAGCTCCAGCAGTCGGCCGCAACCTTCTCGGGCATCCACGTGTGCGGGACGATCGAGAAGCCCATGCGCACGAAGAACCGCGGGTCGTGCGTGAACGCGCACAGGCTCCGGTAGCGGGCCGCGCGGGCGCGGCGGCGAAGCTCCTCGACGATCTGATGGCCGAGCCCCATCCCGCGCGTGCCTTCGCGGACAACGAGCGACCGGATCTCGGCGACGGTGGCGTTGAGCGGGGCAAGCTCGCCGCACGCGAGGATGCGGCTGGAGCCTGCGATCACGGTGAAGCGCGGGGCGCGGGCGGTGACATCCGCCAGCGTCCGAGGCAGCAGGTGGCCCGTGTGGAGATTGGCCTCGATCAGGGCGTGAATCTCGGGAGCGTCCTCGGCCGTTGCCTCGCGGACAACTCCGGGCGATCCATCGTCGGAAGGCATCGGCGGCACCACCTGCGGGCGCATTATCGCAACAGGAATGATCTCGGTGTTCATGCGGAACGCTCCTGGACGCCCTCGGTCAGAATGGCGTCCAACTGGCTCAACGCCTCGGTCACCTCGGCGCTCGAAATCACATACGGCGGCAGCATGCGGATGACGGTGTCCGCGGTGCGGTTGATCAGCACGCGGCGGCGAAGCGCCGCCTGCACGAACGGCGTGGCGTCGACCTTCAGATCGAGGCCCCACATCAGGCCCGCGCCGCGCACTTCGCGGATCACCGGGTGCTTACCGGCCAACTCGCACAGGCCGGCCGCCATCTGCTTCCCGACCTCCTGCACGTGCGTCATCAGGCCGCCGGTCGTGAGCTGCTCGAGGAACACCAGCGCCGCGCGGCACGCCAGCAGGTTGCCGCCGTAGGTGCTGCCGTGATCGCCGGCCGACACGGCCTGTGCGACTCGGTCGCTGAGGAGCACCGCGCCGACGGGCATGCCACCGCCGAGCGCCTTGCCGATCGCCACCAGATCGGGCTCGAGGCCCAGGCGCTGGTAGCCGAACGCCACGCCGGTCCGAGCGAGGCCGCACTGCACCTCGTCGCAGATGAGCAGAGCGCCGGTGCGCTGCTGCGCGTCCTTCACCGCCTGCGCGAACTCGGCGCTGAGCGGTCGCACGCCGCCCTCGCCCTGGATCGCTTCGATGACGATGGCGGTCGTCGCGCGGGAGACGACGGCCCGAAGTGCCGCGACGTCGCCGGCCGGCACCCAGACCACGCCCTGCAGCAGCGGCTGGAACGGCGCGCGGTAATGATCGTCCCACGTGATCGAGAGCGCGCCCATCGACCGGCCGTGGAATGCGTGCTCGAGCGCCACCAACCCGGTGCGCTGCGCGTCGCCGGCCGTGTGCCAGAAGCGCCGCGCGAACTTGAGGCAGCCTTCCATCGCCTCGGTGCCGCTGTTGCAGAAAAACGTGCGCGAAAGGCCCGAGAGCGCCGCGAGCCGCGCCGCCACCTGGCCCTGCAGTTGGTGGAAGTAGAGATTCGACGTGTGGACGAGCGTGCGCGCCTGGGCCGCGAGCGCATCCGCCAGGAGCGGGTTCGCGTGGCCGAGCGACGCGACGCCGACGCCGGAGATCAGATCGAGGTACCTGTCCCCAGCCTCATCAAAGAGATACACGCCCTCGCCCCGCGTGAACACCACGGGTGCGCGGCGATAGGTTTGGAGCACATGCTGGCTTTCGAGCTGCTTTACATCCATCAGAGCACCCTGGTCGTGGCGTCGGGGGCGGCGCCCTCGCCCGTGAGCATCGCGCAAAGCCGCGCCGCATCCCGGCCATCCGTGATCAGGACGTCCGTCACGCCGCCGTCGAGCGCCGCGCGGCAGGCCTGCAGCTTGGCGAGCATGCCGCGGTTCACCGTGCCGCCCTCGATGAGCCCGGCCTCCGCGGCCCGGTCCAGGGCGGCGATCGTCCGGTTCTGCCCGTCGAGCACCCCGGCCGTCGTGCCGCCAATGACCAGCCGCGCCGCGCCCAGGCGAATCGCCACGGCGGCCGCCATCGTGTCGGCATTCACGTTGTAGAGCGCGCCGTTCGTATCGGCGCCAATGGTCGCAATCACCGGCACGTACCCGCCGGCAAGCAGGTGTGCGAGCAGGTGCGGCGTGCCGTCGTGAACGGGTTGCCCCACCAGGCCAAGCGAGACCGTCTGGCCGGCCACGCTCGTGAACGGCGGCGCCTGCTCGACCGGCGCGACCGCCGCGTCGGCGCCCGTCAGGCCGGCCGCGCGGCCGCCGCCGGCGTTGATCGCCGAGACGAACCGCGTATTGATGGCGCCCGCCATGACGGCCACGACGATGTCGAGGGTCGCCTGGTTGGTGACGCGTAGTCCGTCGACCTGCTGTTTCGGAATGCCGGCCTTCGCCAGCGCGGCGTCGATTTCCTTGCCGCCGCCGTGCACGACGGCCAGCGGCACCCACCGCGACGCGCGAACGATGGCGTTGGCCATCGCGCGCGTGGCTTCGGCGCTTTCCAGCAGTTCGCCGCCGAGCTTGAGGACGACGGGACGCGTCATCAGAGGAGTCCTGCCCGCTCGTCGAGCCCGCACATCAGGTTGAGGTTCTGCACGGCCTGGCTGGCGGCGCCCTTCAGCAGGTTGTCGATGACCGACACGATCACGAACCGGCCCGTGGCCTCGTCGACCCGCCAGCCGAGATCGCAGAACGGCGTGTAGGCGACGTGCTTGATCTCGGGCAGCGTCTCGGTCCACAGGCGCACAAACGGCGCATCGGCGTACGCCGCGCGGTAGATCTCCGACACGGCGGCCATTGTTGTGCCCGGCTTCAGGCGGCCGTAGATCGTTTCGAGAATGCCGCGGTTGAGCGGGACCAGGTGCGGCACGAAGGTGACGCCGCGCTGCAGTTCCTGCTCCATCTCGGCGGTGTGACGATGGCCAAAGACGCCGTAGGCCGCCACGCTGCCGTGGTTCTCCGAGAAATGCGTGCGGTCACTCGGGGCCTTGCCCGCGCCCGAGACGCCGGACTTCGCGTCGATGACGACATCGCCGTCGAGCAGGCCCGCGTCGGCCAGGGGCTCCAGCGCGAGGAGCGCCGCCGTCGGGTAGCAACCGGGGCAGGAGACCAGCCGGGCATCGCGAAGTGTCGCGTGGCTGCGTTCCGGCAGCGCGTACACGGTGCCGGCCGGCAGGGCCGTCGTCTCCGGATACCACCGCCGGCGGTTGGTGTCGTCTCGCAGGCGGAACGCGCCGGACAGATCGATCACGCGCACGCCGCGGCCAACCAGCGTCGTGCCGATGTCGGCCGCAGCCTTTTCCGGCAGGCCGAGGAACACGACATCGCACTGAGCGGCGAGGATGTCGAGATCGAGCGGCTGGGCCTGGCCATCCCAGATCTTCGCGAGGGCGGGCAGTGGGCGCGGGTCCCCCGTCCCGGAGGACATGGCCACGGTCAGGCCGACGCCCGGGTGGCGCGCGAGGATGCGGATCAGTTCCTGGCCCGCGTACCCGGTGGCTCCGGCAATCCCGACACGAAGCGGCGACGAGGCTGGCGGCATTTCTTTCATGTGTTGGAGTGAATAAGTATGCGACATAGAGCATTTCTAGTCAAGAGATTGCGTGAAAACATGCGTGATTGGCCTTGCCGACGCATGCATGAGAATGTATACTCATTCATCTGAGAGTATCCCCATGAAGACACGCAGACAGGCCGCCATCCTCGATCTGGTCGACGCGTCGGCGTTGTCCAGCCAGGAAGAACTGCGGCGCCGGCTGAAGACCCGTGGCTTCTCGGTCACGCAGGCCACGCTGTCCCGCGACCTGCGGGATCTCGGGCTGGTCAAGGGCACCGCCGACGGCTCGTACCATCGCCCGGGCGGCGAGACGGCCAACCCGGTGCGGGCGGCGGCCCGGCTCGAGCACGCGGTGGCCGAATACCTCACCGGCGTCGATCGGGCCGTGCAGTTGGTGGTCCTCAGAACCGGCCCCGCGCAGGCGCAGCCGCTCGCGTCGGCCGTCGATGCCGCCGGGCTCCCGGGCGTGGTCGGCACGATTGCCGGCGACGACACCGTGCTGATGGTGTGCCGCGACGAGGCGGCCGCGTCGGCGGTCGCGCACCGCCTCGACGCCCTGGCGCGGCGATAGGACCGACGGATGGACAAGATCGTCCTCGCGTATTCGGGCGGCCTCGACACCTCGGTGGCCGTGCCCTGGCTGAAGGAGGCCTACGCGTCCG
>Ga0315283_10006896_pt1 | contig 10178 bp, 9 predicted proteins | sample YL17G09_0_MG_FD_204541 | JGI IMG/M metagenome (GOLD analysis project Ga0315283, IMG submission 204541) | Sediment microbial communities from Yellowstone Lake, YNP, Wyoming, USA - YL17G09_0 | ecosystem: Environmental > Aquatic > Freshwater > Lake > Sediment | place: USA: Wyoming | collected...
TGGTGCTGGCCGCGCCGGTGATGGTCGCGGCGCTGGCGGGCTGGGGATTCGTGGATAACTGGCTGCGCTCACGAGAGCGGGCGCAGAATGCGTAACAATCTGGACAACGATAGATCGAGGAACCAACTATGGAAGTGATCCTGCTGCAGAAGGTCGCCAACCTCGGAAAAATCGGCGACAAGGTGAACGTCAAGCCCGGCTACGGCCGCAACTTCCTGCTCCCGCAGGGCAAGGCTGCGCTCGCCACCGCCGCCAATCTGAAGAAGTTCGAGGAGCGTCGCTCCGATCTCGAGAAGCTCGCGGCCGACGACCTGTCGAGCGCCACGCTGCGCGCCGGCCAGCTCGAAGGTTTCCGCCTCAAGCTGACCGCGAAGGCGGGTGGCGAGGGCAAGATCTTCGGCTCCATCGGCACGGCGGACATCGCCGAGGCGCTGTCCGCGGCGGGGATCCGCATCGAGCGCAGTGAGGTGCGCCTGCACTCGGGCCCGATCCGCGTGGCGGGCGAGCACCACGTGAAGCTGCACCTGCACAGCGACGTGATCGTCGACCTGCCGGTGGACGTGGTCGGCGAGGAATAGTCCTCGCCTCGGCGGTCCGGCCCGATGGATCAGGATGCGGGTGATGCACGAGGCCGCTGGCGACAGCGGCCTGCGTCGGATGCGGACGCGCTGCGGGTCCCGCCGCACTCGGTCGAGGCGGAGCAGGCCGTGCTGGGCGGCCTGCTGCTCGACAACAGCACCTGGGACTCCATCGCCGACCGCCTGACCGCCGAGGATTTCTACCGACGCGACCACCAGCGGATCTTCTCGGCCGTCGCCGAGTTGTCCGCGCGCAGCGAGCCGGCCGACGCCGTCACGCTGGCCGAGTACCTCGCGTCCATGGGCCAGGCCGAGGAAACCGGCGGGCTCGCCTATCTCGCGGGACTCGCGCGGGATACGCCGACCGCCTCGAACATCCGGGCCTACGCGGACATCGTCCGCGAGCGCTCGCTGCTCCGGCACCTGATCCGCGTGAGCGGCGAGATCGCCGCGAGCGCCTACGAGAGCGAAGGGCGCCCCGCCAAGGACCTGGTGGACGATGCCGAGCGACGCGTCTTCCAGATCGCCGAGGCCGGCCGCCGCACCGGCTCCGGATTCGTGCCGCTGCGCGACATCCTGGGTGCCACCATCGACCGCCTCGACATGCTGCACGAGAATCAGGGGCAGCTCACGGGTGTGGCTACCGGCTACTCCGAACTCGACCGCATGACCGCCGGCTTGCAGCCCGGCGAACTCATCATCGTCGCGGGCCGCCCCTCGATGGGCAAGACGACGCTCGCGCTCAACATCGCCGAGAACGCTGCGATTTCGGGCAACGTGCCGGTCGCCGTCTTCTCGATGGAGATGTCGCGCGAACAGCTCTCGATGCGCATGATTTCCTCGTTGGGGCGCGTGGACCAGAGCCACCTGCGCACCGGCATGTTCGGTGACGAGGACTGGGCGCGCATCAACGGCGCGATCGCGCAGATGAAGATCGCGCCGGTGTACATCGACGACAGCGGTTCGCTCACGCCGACCGAGGTGCGTGCCCGCGCGCGGCGCCTCTCGCGGGAACGCGGCCTCGGGCTCATCGTCATCGACTACCTGCAGCTCATGCAGGTGCCGGGCACCAAGGAAAACCGTGCCACTGAGATCTCCGAGATCTCGCGCTCGCTCAAGGCGCTTGCGAAGGAGCTCAGGGTGCCGGTGATAGCTCTGTCGCAGTTGAATCGCGGCGTCGAGCAGCGCACCGACAAGAAGCCGGTGATGTCGGACCTTCGCGAAAGTGGAGCGATTGAGCAGGATGCCGACCTCATCATGCTCATCTACCGCGAGGAGGTCTACGATCCCGAGACTCCCCGCAAGGGCATCGCGGACATCATCATCGCCAAGCAGCGCAATGGCCCGACCGGTGAAGTGCACCTGACCTTCCTCGGCAAGTACACCCGCTTCGAGAACCTCGCGACGGGCGATTACGGTTACGGCGGCTGAGGCCGCAGCCTGCGAAAAGTGACCCGGTGCTGATGCCGATTCGAGCCACCATCGACACCGCCGCGCTGCGGCACAACCTTCATCGCGTGCGCGAGCTGGCGCCGGGCGCGCTCGTCATGGCCGTCGTCAAGGCCAATGCCTACGGCCACGGACTCGAGGCCGCGGTCCGCGCACTCGAGGGCGCGGACGGGGTCGCGGTGGCACGCGTCGACGAGGGGCTCGCGCTGCGTGCTGCCGGGCGGACCGGCCGGATCCTGCTCCTCGAGGGTGCATTCGACGCGGTACAGCTCGCCGCCGCGATCGGCGCGGGCCTCGACCTGATGGTGAACGGCCCGGAACAGCTGCGCATGCTCGAGGAGCGTGCCGGCGACGGGCGGGTGCGTGTGTGGCTCAAGATCGACACCGGCATGAACCGGCTCGGATTCCGGCCGGAGGAATTCGGCGAAGTGCACGCACGCCTGAGGCGCATTCCTGGCGTCGAGCCCGACCCGGTGCTGGCCACTCACCTCGCCAGCGCGGAGGACGCGGCCGATCCGAAGACCGCCGGACAGCTCGCTGCGTTCGAAGGCGCGACGGCCGGGGTGGCGGGAGCGCGCAGCATTGCGAATTCCGCCGGCGTGCTCGCGTGGCCGGCGGCCCGGGGTGGCTGGGTCCGGCCCGGGCTCATGCTGTACGGGCTGTCGCCGTTCCCCGAGGGATCGGGCGCGGACTTCGGACTGCGCGCCGTCATGAGCTTCGAGACACGCGTGATCGCGGTCAGGACGGTTAAGCCCGGCGAGACCGTGGGCTACGGCGGCACCTGGTGCGCGGCGCGAGAGTCGCGGGTCGCGGTCGTGGCGGCGGGTTACGGCGACGGTTACCCGCGCGGCGCGCGTGCCGGCACGCCGGTGCTGGTCGGCGGTCGGAGCGCACCGCTGGCCGGGCGGGTTTCGATGGACATGCTTACGGTGGACGTGACCGACCTGCCGGCCGTGTCGGTCGGGGAATCGGTCGAGCTGTGGGGCAGGGCGCTCCCGGTGGAGGAGGTGGCTCGCTGCGCGCGAACCATCCCTTACGAACTCACCTGTGCCGTGAGCCAGCGCGTGCGGCGCGAGTCTCGCTGACCGCCGGCGTCAGGTCTCGAAGAACCCCATCTTCACGCCAGCGAGCTGCACCACGTCGTTGTCGTGCAGCCTGCGGGCCTGGGGTCCCGTTGCTACGCCGTTCAGGAGCGGGTAGTCGCCGTCCTGCGCGCTCTCTACGTGCACGATGTAAAAGCCGTCCGAGCGGCGGGTGATGGCCGCGACCTGCACGCCCGGCCGGCCGAGCGTGGTGAGCGTCTTGACGAGTTCCAGCTCCCGGCCCGCGAACTGGCCGGAGAGCACCTGCAGCCGCGCGCGCGGCAGGGTCCCGTTCGGGTATTGCGGCGCGGCAGGGGCGGACGGCGCCGCCGTCACGGCGGCCGGCATCCTCATCCGTGCCGCGTCCCGCGGGCTGATCACCATGGTCTTCTCGAATTCGTCGGCGGGCTCCTCCGCCTCGCTCTCGACGAATCGAAGCGTGTGGTGGCCTACGGTGATCGAGTCCCCGTGCTGCAGCGCATGCTTCTTGATGATCTTGCCGTTGACGTACGTGCCGTTCGTGCTGTTCAGGTCCTCGAGGAACGAGTCGTTGAGGATGTTGATCATCAGCGCGTGGTGGCCGCTGACGGCGGCGTTGTCGATGCGGATGTCGTTGTCGGGGAGGCGCCCGATCGTGTAGCGCTCCTTGCTCATGTTGTATTCGGCGAGCGATTGCCCGTCGAGACTGAGAACAAGCCTTGCCATGGGTATTTCCGGGTCTCCGAATTAGCCGAACCGCGCGAGAAGCCGGCCGATGAGGCCGCGCCGGGCCGGGAAGCTGTCGAGCACCCGAACCGCCACGATCGACACGTTGTCCCGCCCGCCGTTGTCGTTGCTGAGCAGCACCAGCTGCTTAGCGAGCGTCTCAAGATTACCACCAAAGGTACTGATGGTTAAGTGAATGTCCTCGTCCTCGACCATGTCTGACAGGCCGTCCGAGCACAGCAGGAACAGGTCGTCCTTCAGAACTGGGACCTCGGTCACATCCACCTCGACGGTGGGCTCCACGCCGATCGCGCGCGTCACGTAGTTCTTGGAGGCGGCGCGCTGGGCTTCCTCGGGCGTATAGAAGCCGCGGGCGACGAGTTCCTGCAGCAGCGAATGGTCCTGGGTGACCTGCCGCAGCTCGCCCGCCCGGTGGCAGTAGAGGCGCGAGTCGCCGACGTGGGCCACGGTCAGCCGGTCGTCGAAAAACAGGCCCGCCACCACCGTGGTGCCCATACCTTCGCAGTTGAGCTGCGTCTTCGCCGTCTGGTAGATAATCTTGTTGGCGCGATGGATCGCATCGCGCAGCAGGATGCCCGGCCGGCTCAGGCCCGATTCCGGGTCGCGCTGAGACAGGTCCTCGCGCTCGACCGCCTCCTTGAGGAGCGTCATGATGGTGCGTACGGTGATGCCGCTGGCGACCTCACCCGCCTTGTATCCGCCCATTCCGTCCGCCAGCACCACCAGGCCGATATCGGGGTCGGTGCCGATGGTGTCCTCGTTGTGCTCGCGGATGCGGCCCGTGTCGCTCATGCCGACGCAGCGCAACTTGCCCTTGACGTGCACGGATCAGGTCCTGCTGCCCGGGATGAAGTCGCGCAGCGCGCTCGCGAAGACCGCTCCGCTTTCGATGCGGTCGGCCGGGCTCTTGGCGAGCGCGCGGTCGAACACGGCGTCGAGGCCCGTCGGCAGGTCCGGACGCAGCGCCCGGATCGGCGGGTGCGGCTCGTGCGCGATCTTGATCATGAGCGCCGGCATGGAGTCGGCGCGGAACGGCAGCTGCCCGGTGAGCAGCTGGCAGGCGGTCACGGCCAGTGAAAAGAGGTCGGAACTGCCGGTCACCGCGCGGCCCTGCAGCTGCTCGGGCGACATGAACGACGGCGTGCCGAGCACCACCCCGGTTCGCGTCCGGTTGCTGTCCGTGAGGCGCGCGATGCCGAAGTCGGTGATCTTGAGTTCTCCGCCCGCCGCATCGAACATGACGTTGGCCGGCTTGATGTCGCGGTGGACCACGTGCTGCCCGTGCGCATAATGCAATGCGTCGGCGAGGCACGCCACGAGCTCGAGCGAGACCTGCACCGGGAGCAGGTGCGCCGGATCGGCGTACTCGACGAGGTGCCGGCCGCGCAGCAGCTCCATCGCGATGTAGGCCGTGCCGTGGTCCTCTCCCGCATCGTGGATCGTCACGATGTGCGGGTGACTCAGACGTCCGGCCATCTCCGCCTCGCGGAAGAACTTGGTGCGCGCCTCCTCGAGTTCCTTGCCCTCGAACTCCGCGGCGAGCGGGATCGCCTTGAGCGCGACCTCGCGGTTGATCCGCGGGTCGAGCGCGCGGTAGACGACGCCCATCGCACCCTTGCCGAGTTCGTGGATGATGCGGTAGCGACCGAGCCGTTCCGGGACCGCGCGGCCGCCGGCCTGCGGCCTGGTCTGGCCGCCGGTACCGGGCTGGATCTGGGTTTCTTCGGCCGGGTTGCGCATGATCTGCCGCCAAGTATACGGAGTGGAAACGCCTCGATTTGCTTCCGCCGTCACACATCCGGGGCGGCCTCCCGCGCGTGCTAGCATCGCGGGCCGCAGCTCGCGAGCCCCCGGACAAGGTTGAATCATGGCACGGCCGAAGACGAGTTACGTGTGCGGCGCGTGCGGCGCCGCGACCCCGCAGTGGCAGGGCCAGTGCCCGGCGTGCCAGGCCTGGAACACGCTCGAACTCTCCGCGTCCTCCGTCGGTTCGCTGCCCGCACGGCGTACCGGGACGGGGGCCGGAAAGGGCACGAGCCTTTCCGTAGCTCAGGTCGGCGACGACACGGAGCTGCGCGCGGCCACCGGGATCGGGGAACTCGATCGCGTCCTGGGTGGAGGACTGGTCGCCGGGTCGGTCGTGCTGCTCGGCGGCGACCCCGGCATCGGCAAGTCCACCCTGCTGCTTCAGGCCGCGGACTCCCTGTCGCGCGAGCGGCCGGTGCTTTACGCCTCGGGCGAGGAGTCGGTGCGGCAGGTCGCGCTGCGCGCCCGCCGGCTCGGGCTCGAGTCGCCGACGCTCCGGCTGGTCGCCGAGACCGGGGTCGAGCGGATCGTCGCGGAGGCGGCAGTGACAGCGGCCCTCGTGCTCGTGATCGACTCGATCCAGACCATGCACACCGAGCTCTCCGAGTCCTCGCCCGGTTCGGCGGTGCAGGTGCGCGAGTCGGCGGCCCGCCTGGTGCGCTACGCGAAGGAGTCCGGCACGGCCGTGCTCATCATCGGCCACGTGACCAAGGAGGGCCTGATCGCCGGGCCGCGGATCCTGGAGCACATGGTGGACACGGTGCTCTACTTCGAGAGCGATCCCGGCAGCCGCTTCCGCGTCGTGCGGGCCGTGAAGAACCGCTACGGCGCCGCCAACGAGATCGGCGTCTTCGCCATGGTGGACCAGGGCCTCAAGGAAGTGCGCAACCCCTCGGCCATCTTCCTCTCGCGCCACGAGACGCCGGTTCCCGGCAGCGTCGTCACGGTCGCCCGCGAAGGCAGCCGGCCGCTGCTCGTCGAGGTGCAGGCACTGATCGACGAGGCCCAGGGCATGTCGCCGCGCCGGGTGGCCGTCGGCTTCGAATCGAGCCGTCTCGCGCTGCTGCTCGCGGTGTTGCACCGGCATGGAGGCATCTCGACCTCGGGCCAGGACGTGTTCGTCAACGTTGTGGGCGGTGTGCGCATCGGGGAGACGGCGGCAGACCTGCCGGCCGTGCTCGCCGTGCACTCGAGCCTGCGCAACCGGCCCGTCGCCACGGACATGGTCTGCTTCGGGGAACTGGGACTCACGGGCGAGATCCGGCCGGTGCCCTTCGGCGAGGAGCGGCTCCGCGAGGCGGTCAAGCAGGGATACCGGCGCGCGCTGGTGCCGGCGGCGAACCTCCCGCGGCGCACGCCCGAGGGGCTGGCCGTGCAGGGCGTGGCGCGGCTCGACGAGGCGCTAGCCGCCGCCTTTTGAGGTCGTGGCGGCCGCCTCCGCGGGGGCCGCGATCCGCCGCAGCCGCACCGTCTTCACCGCGTTCTCCCCGGTCTGCAGGACGTCGATCGAGTAGCCATCGATGCGCAGGCTGGTGCCCGCGTCTGGAATGGTCTCGAGGTACTCGATGATGAGGCCGTTCAGCGTGCGCGGCCCGGTGGTCGGCAGCGACCAGCCCATCTTGCGGTTGAGCGTGCGCACGCTCGCCGAGGCGTTCACCACGTAGCTGCCGCCCTTTTCCTTGTGCACGTCCTTGTGCAGGGAACTCGTGTCCGAGGTGAACTCGCCGACGATCTCCTCGAGCAGGTCCTCGAGGGTCACGAGTCCCTGCAGTTCGCCGTACTCGTCGACGACGAACGCGACGCGCCGACGCTGGCGCTGGAAGTTGAGGAGCTGCCGGTTGAGGGAGGTGCCCTCGGGGACGTACCAGGGCTCTCGCGCGCGGGCCAGGGCGACCAGTTGCTGGTGCGCGAACTCGCCGCGGGCGAGGAGCCGCGCGACCTTCTTCATGTGCAGGATGCCGACCAGGTTGTCGAGGCTGCCCTCGTAGACCGGGATGCGGGTGTGCCGGCTCTCGCGCAGCTGGTTCAGGATCTCGTCCCAGTCGTCGGAAATGTCGATGCCGGCGATCTCGTTGCGCGGGACCATGATGTCCTCGACGCTGATCTTCTCGAGATCGAGGATGCTCATCAGCATCCGCTGGTGTCCGTGGGGAATCACGGTCGCAGCCTCGGCGAGCACGGTGCGCAGTTCGTCCTGGCTGAGCGAGGTGGCGTTCACCGTCGCGCGCGAGACGCCCATCAGGCGCAGCACGCCGTTCGCGACCAGGTTGAGGGCCCAGACGACCGGGTACAGGAGCTTGAGCAGCACCTGGTAGACGAGCGCCGCGGGCAGCGCGAGACGCTCCGGATACAGTGCGCCAAAGGTCTTCGGGGCCACCTCGCCGAAGATGATCAGCACCACGGTGAACGCGCCGACGCTGAGCGCCGCGAATCCCTCGCCGCCGACCTGCAGCGAGATCACCGTGACGATCGCGGCAGCCGCAGAGTTCACGAAGTTGTTGCAGAAGAGGATGAGGCCGATCAGGCGGTCGGGCGTCTCGAGGAGTCGCTCGGCAGCGCGCGCCCCGGCGCTGCCCGCGCGGGCGCGGTGCCGCAGCCGGTAGCGGTTGATGGCCATCAGCGCCGTTTCGGTGCTCGAGAAGAACGCCGACAGCGCGATGCAGGCGATCAGGACGGCGACCAGCCAGAATAGGGGGAGGTCCCTCAAGTCCGTTCAGCCCCAGTGGCGGCCGAGCAGGTTCTCGAGCACCAGCTTGCTGCCGAAGTAGGACAGGCCGAGCAGCACGTAGCCGGCCAGCGTCCAGCGCAATGCCTTGCGGCCGCGCCAGCCAAAACGCCAGCGGCCAAGGAGCAGGACCCCGAAGACGATCCACGCGACGATCGCGAGCACGACCTTGTGCACCAGGTGCTGCGCGAACAGGTTCTCGACGAAGAACGCGCCGCTCACCAGCGCGAGCGTGAGCAGCAGGAAGCCCGCGAGGATGCTGTGGAAGCAGCCCGACTCGAGCGACTCTAGCGGCGTCAGGATGCGGAGGATCCCGAGGGGCCGGCGGCTGCGCAGACGCCGGTCCACCACGACCTGCGAGACGGCCAGTGCGGCCCCGATGGTGAGGAATGCGAAGGCGGTCGTCGCCATGGCGATGTGGAAGGAGAGCTCCCACCCGGGCCGTCCCGTCGTGAAGCTGCGTGCGCCCTCGGAGAAGGCCGCCTCGAGCATCGCGGCGATCACGAGCAGCAGGGCGGCCATGCCGCGCAGCCGCGGCCGCAGCACCAGCACCAGCGCGGTGACCGCAATCAGCGCGCCGACGATGGCGGCCGTGTCGCCGAGCGAGAGCGCCGCCTGCGGGTCGAGCTTGCGCTCGTCCGCGAGCGCGGCCAGGTGCACGACGACGCCGACGACTGCGATCAGGGCGCCCGCGATGCGCCCGCCGCGGCCGTGGTGGGAATCGCCGTAGTAGGCGCCCAGCGCGAGCCCGACGGCACCGAACAGGTAGCAGGCGACGGCGATGAGTGGCAGCAGCAAGCGCGGGTCCCAGGTGACGGTGGCGGGGAAATGATGTCACATCGGCGTTACCGTGAGGAGGCGCGGCCCCTATAATCCGCGCTCCGCCGCGCGAGCCGCGTCCCACGTCCGCCGGATTCGAGGTCCTCCGTGTTCGACAAGCTCTCCTCCCGTCTTGCCACCGTCGTCGAGGGCCTGCGCGGCCGTGGCCGCCTGACCGAGGAAAACATCGGCGACACCTTGCGGCAGATACGGATGGCGCTGCTCGAGGCGGACGTCGCGCTGCCCGTGGTCAGGGAGTTCATCGAGGCGGTCAAGACGCGGGCCCTGGGGCTCGAGATCCACCGCAGCCTCACCCCGGGCCAGGCGCTGGTGCGCGTGATCCACGAGGAACTCGTGCGGGTGATGGGGGAGGGCGTCCGGCCCCTGAACCTGCGCACACAACCGCCCGCCGTGATCCTGCTCGCGGGACTCCAGGGCGCGGGCAAGACCACCACCGCGGCGAAGATCGCGCTCTGGCTCAGGGAGCGCGAGTGCAAGCGCGTGCTGCTGGTCTCGACCGACATCTACCGTCCGGCGGCGATGCTGCAGCTCGAGCGCCTGGGGCAGCAGCTCGGCATCGACGTTGCGGCGGCCGACCCGTCGCAGGTGCCGGTCGCCATCGCGGCCGGTGCGCTGGAGGAGGCCCGCCGCGGGCTCTACGACGTGCTGGTGGTGGACACGGCGGGCCGCCTGCACGTGGACGAGCCGATGATGCAGGAGATCCGCGAGCTCGGGAGGTCGCTCAAGCCCGTCGAGACCCTGTTCGTCGTCGACAGCATGGCGGGCCAGGACGCGGTGAACGCCGCCCGCGTCTTCGGGGCCGCGCTCGATCTCACGGGCGTAGTGCTCACCAAGGCGGACGGCGACGCGCGTGGCGGCGCGGCCCTGTCGGTCCGGCAGGTGACCGGCCGGCCGATCCTGTTCGTGGGCGTCGGCGAGAAGCCCGAGGCGCTGGAGGCCTTCCAGCCGGAGCGCATGGCGTCCCGCATCCTG
>Ga0315283_10006897_pt1 | contig 10177 bp, 7 predicted proteins | sample YL17G09_0_MG_FD_204541 | JGI IMG/M metagenome (GOLD analysis project Ga0315283, IMG submission 204541) | Sediment microbial communities from Yellowstone Lake, YNP, Wyoming, USA - YL17G09_0 | ecosystem: Environmental > Aquatic > Freshwater > Lake > Sediment | place: USA: Wyoming | collected...
TCGTGGCTACCGTCCGCCAGGCAGACGGATGGCGGAAGGATCGCCGCCAGGAGCCGATACCGTGCGTGGGGCGGACCGCTGGCGGAATGGGGCGAGATAGCGTCCGCTGCGCGGACACTCGGCGGGAAGCGGGCGCGGGAAGCGGGCGCGGGAAGCAGGCGCAGGAAGGAGGGGCCCTGCCGGGCCCCAGACGATCCCGCGCTGGCCCCACGCAGCTTCCGGGCGCCGCCATGCTCGCTGTGCTGCGGCGGCGATGCAGCCAGGAGTCACATTCGCGTACCTGCCGTGGAGCTGACCGCCGGTTCCGCGCGGATCGAGGCCGAGCTCCTCGTGCAGGTGGCCGGATCGACTCCGAGGCGCGTCACGGCCCTGTTCCGACCCCGACATGAGTCGCGGAGGCCCGCCGTTCGAGGCGGCGTCAGGAAGCCGTGGGCGTCCCCACACGTCCCGGGGCCGCAGCCTCAGACCGGCGGCCACGGGAGCGCAGGCCAGCGTGGATCGGGCTGCGGGAACACTCCCGCCTCGAGCAGCCGGTCGAGGCGCCGGGTCGTGGCCGCCACCTCGATCGGGTCGAGGAGCTCGCGCAGCTCGGCCCCGAGCGACCCGTCCAGCCCGCGACGCAGCCCCAGGAGCACCGCCAGCTCCTCGTCGCTGAACGGCTGGCCGCGCCAGGTCCAGAGCACGGTCCGCAGCTTGGGCACGGGCGAGAACGTGACCCCGTGGTCCACGCCGTACACGTGCCCGCCCGGCACGGGGACGAGGTGCCCGGCCTTGCGGTCGGTGTTGTTGACGGCGGCGTCGAAGGCGGCCATCCGCCGCAGGCGTGGATCCTCGTTCACGACCAGCGCCACCGGGTCCACCGCGTCGTCGGCACGGATCCAGAGCTGGACCATGCCCTCGCCGAACGGTCCGTCGCGCAGCACCGTGGGCGGCACGATCTCCCAGCCGGTCGCACGGGAGACCGTGAATGCGGCCACCTCGCGGCGCGCCAGCGTGTAGTCCGGGAAGTCGCCCAGCGGCCGCTCGCCCATCACGGGCTTGTAGATGCAGGCGGCCTCCAGCTCCCCACGCCGCGCCACGCACAGCATCGCGTTGTTGGTCGATGCCCAGAGCCTGCCCACGAGCTCCAGCTCGCCCTCGCGCAGGAGTGACAGGGCGTCATCGACCGACAACACCGGCATCGGCAGGCCCAGCTCGTCGACGGATGCGGCCTCCTCCTCACCGTCGTCGTCACCCTCGGCATCCGCGGGCAGGACCTCCTCGCCCTCGTCGATCTCGGCGGCCATCTCGGCGCGGATCTCGGCCTCGAGGGTCTCGGGGACGGGAACGGGAACGGGGCGATCGGGCACGGGACGAAGCGTCGCCGTCAGTTCAGCCGGTGACCGTTCCGGCGCGGGCAGAGGTGCCCCTGCGGATCCAGGGGTTGGCCGCACAGGGGGCAAGGCGGCCGGCCCGCGGCGACCAGGCGCGTGGACCGGGCGATGAACTCCTGCGCATAGGCCGGGGTGATCCGTACGCGCAGGAGGTCCGGCCCCTCCTCGTCCTCGTCGTCGACGAAGGCTTCGTCCTCCTGGCCCTCGACGTCCTCCTCGTCGACCTCGACGAGCTCACGGGCCTCGAGCACGATCATGTCGTCGGTCGTGTCCCAGCCCAGCGACAGCGTCCCGACCCGGAATGCCTCGTTGATGGGCTCGTCCATCGCGGCGGTGTCGCCGACGAGACCCTCACGCCCCGCGGTGCCCTCGATGCCGCGCCGCTCGAGCTCCTCCAGCAGGTCGCCAAGGCGCTGCGCGAGCACCGCGACCTGGACCTTCTCGAGGGCCACGGACACGATCCGGGTTCCATCCCGGGCCTGGAGGAAGAACGTGCGGTTGCCGGGCGCGCCGACCGTGCCGGCGACGAACCGGTCGGGGGTGTCGAAGAGGTAGCGGCGTCGGGGCATCAGACGGCGAAGGGTACCGGAAGCAAGCTCAGTCGACCTGCACGGACACCGAGTGGTACCCGCGAGCCCCGTCCGGGTCGGGCCGGGTGACCCGCTCCTCCTGGACCACGCCTTCACCGTCCGTCGCACGGACCCAGAGCGTGTGGCGTCCCGCGACGGCGGGCCAGGTGAACCTCCACTGGAGCCACGTCTGCGGCCCGAGCGGCGCCGTGAGCGTGGCGGGCGTCCACTCGCCGTCGTCCACGCGGACCTCCACTTTCGAGATCGCGCGGTCCATCGCCCAGGCCACGCCCGCGACCTGCACGGTGTCGCCCTGCCGGTGCAGCGCGTTCGGCCTCGGGAGGTCGATGCGGGACTGGGTGAGGATCGGGGCTTCCTTGGACCATCCGCGGGGGACCCAGTAGGAGTCGAACGCCTCCCAGGTGGTGAGCTCGATCTCCTTGAGCCACTTGGTGGCGGACACATAGCCGTACAGGCCCGGGACGATGAGCCGCGCCGGGAACCCGTGGGCGACGGGCAGGGGCTCGTCGTTCATCTTCACCGCGATCAGGGCGTCCCGGGGCCGCTCCGGGGCCGTGACCCACTCGGTCGGGAAGCCGGCCGCCCAGCCGTCGACGGAGCGGGGGACGACCTGGGTCGCGCCCGCCTGAACTCCGGCCATGTCGAGGACGTCGGTGAGGCGGACGCCGGTCCACTTGGCGTTGCCGATGAGATCGCCGCCCACCTCGTTGCTGACGCAGGCGATCGTCACGTAGCGCTCGATCAGCGGCAGCTCCACGAGCTGCGGGAACGTCAGCGTCACCTCGCGGTCCACCATGCCGTGCACCCGCAGCGTCCAGGCGTCCACGTCCACCGTCGGCACGATGAGCGCGGTGTCGATGCGGTAGAAATCCTCGTTGGCGATGACCAGCGGCGTGATGCCCTCGATGTCGAAGGCGTTCTCGGGGGCGATCGTCGGGGCCGGGTCCACGGTCTCCGGGACGGTGACCAGGGCGCTCGCGGCCGAGGCGGCCCGGGCGTCCAGCATCGCCCGGCCGATTCCCTGACCGACGAGTGCCAGGGCGCCCAGCACCCCGGCCCTGACCAGGAACCCGCGGCGGACCGCGTCGGCGGCGACGGGCGTGCCGCCCGCGGTGGCCCGGGGCCGTGCGGCATCCATCAGGAACTCCAGCACCAGCAGCCCCGCCGCGACCTGGAGCGCGGCCGACAGCAGCACGAACGTCTGCGTGGCGGTCGGGTCGCGAAGGGACGCGGCCGTGCCGGCCACGACCAATCCCACGATCAGCAGCGAGGCGAGGAGCGTGCTCCGCCGGGCCACGAGCCCGATCACGGCCCCGGCAGCCAGCACCGTCGCCGCGACCAGCAGGTTGAGTGCGATCTTGTCGTTCGTGCCGAAGAGGGCGACGATCACCTCCTTGGACCCGGGCGGGGCGAAGTCGATGACGGCGGTGCCGACGGCGATCAGCGGCGATGGGGTTCCCGCCGTCAGCGCCGCGACCAGCTCACCGGTCGCGAGGGCGGCCCCGGCCGCCACCACGCCGGACAGGGCCGCCGCCCCTCGGGAGGGGAGCGCGCGACCGGGAGCGCCGGGCGAGGATGGCGTAACGCGCGACGACGGCGCGACGGGCGGCTCGGGATTTGCGGGTGCGGTCGGTTCGGCGGGCGGGGTGGCGTCGGTCATGTCTCTCTACGTTCGCTGGTGGGGCACGATCGGATGATCGGGCACCCGGACGATGCCTGTCGTGGGTGACGGCTTGGTGACGCTCCCCGGTGCGGCGGCCCGGCGCCGGGTACCGGCGGTGCGCAACGGCGGCTACCATCGCGACGGCGTCGGGATCCGCTCGACGCGCCCAGCCGAGGTGCCCCTTGCCGCTCGAGCCCCGCTTCGGATTGTTCATGAGCCAGGCGAGCAAGCCCTGGTCGCAGGTGCGCGACGAGTTCCTGGTGGCGGACGGGCTCGGCTTCGACCACGCCTGGCTCGTCGATCATCTCCTCGACACGGACGGGCCGCCCGAGCTGCCGTGCCTCGAGGCCTGGACGCTGCTCGCGGCGCTGGCTGCCGTCACCACCCGGATCCGCCTCGGCGTGCTCGTGTCGTCCAACACGTTCCGCAACCCCGCGCTCCTGGCCAAGGAAGCCGTCACGGTTGACCACGTGAGCGGCGGGCGGCTGATCCTGGGGGTCGGCACGGGCTGGCACGCGGACGAGCATCGCCGGTACGGGTTCGACCTGCCGGAGCCGGCCGAGCGGGTCGACCGGCTCGAGGAGGCCGTCGAGATCCTGGTGCGCCTCCAGGGGGAGCCCCGGGTCACCTTCGCGGGCCGCTACTACCGCCTCGACGACGCGGTGTTCGAGCCCCGCCCCGTCCAGCGGCCTCGGATCCCGCTGCTGATCGCCGCCCACCGGCCACGGATGATCCGCCTCGCGGCGCGGTTCGCCGACCAGTGGGACACGTTTCCGGAGCTGACCGGGTCGGCGACCGATGGCATCACGACGTCGGTCGGGGAGCGGATGGCGATGCTCGATGCCGCCTGCCTCGCTGCGGGACGTGACCCCGCGACGATCCGCCGCTCCGTCTGGGGGACGCCGGAAGCCGTCGCCAGTGAGGCCGCGTTCGAGGCCTTCGCGCGTCATCACCTGGATCTCGGGTTCACGGACATCTCGGTCGTGCCGAAGGGAGTTCCGGCAGCGCGGCTGCGGCGCATCGCCCTCGAGATCATCCCGGCTCTCCGCGTGGAGTTCGGCCCGGGATAGTCCGCAACCGTGGGACCTGCGCCTCACCCCGCCGACCCCCAGCCGGCATCGGCGGGCTCGCGTCAGCTCGGGGCGGCGGTCAGCTCCGGCGTGGGCACGGGCGTCGGCTCCGGGGTGGGCACGGGCGTCGGCTCCGGCGCGGGCGTCGGCTCCGGCGTGGGTACGGGCGTCGTCTCCGGCTCCGGTGTGGGCACGGGCGTCGGCGTCGGCTCCAGCGACGGCTCCACCGATGGCTCGGCGGAGGACGACTGCGACGGCGACGGACAGATCACCGGCGATGCGAACGGGTCCAGCGACGCAAACGGGTCCACGGACGCGAACGGGTCCGGCGAGGCGCACGGGTCGAAGGAGATGCTCGGCGACGGTGAGGCGCACCCGGCGCCCTGGCCCATGAGCGGACCCCACGATCGGCCGTAGGGGTTGAAGCCCGGGTTGTAGAAGTAGGCCGTGCGCGTGTTCTCGGGTCCACCGCGCACCCCCGCACCCCGCTCCGCCCTGGCCATCCAGCCCTGGTTGGCTGCCATCCACGACTTGTGCTCGTCCTCGAAGCCCGCGCTGAACAGCACGGCCTCGCCGCAGCGCTGGTCCGCCGGGACGTCCTGCTGCGGGGCCGTGCCGTCGAGGAACAGCTCCGCAACCTTCTTGCCGCCGGCGGCCGCCAGTCCGGTCCACGGGTCCACCGCGGCCTCGACGAGCGAGTCCGGCTTCCGGAAGCCGTTGATCGACCAGCCATCGGTCGCCTCCTGGAGGAAGCCCTGCCAGACATGTGCCGTCACGTCGATCGAGAACAGCGGGTCCCTGGCCGTCGAGACCATCGTGTTGTCCGAGTTGCCGTTCCAGGCGGCGACCGCCAGGGCGTACTCGCCGTTCGCACGCTCCTTGGTGCTCGGCGCGCCGATGTAGCCGTACGCGTTGAGGTCACGGGCGTCGTTGTTGGTGCCGGTCTTGAGCGTCGCGGGCCGCCGCCGGTTGCCCTCGGTGATCTTGAACTTGCCCCAGAACGGGTTCACCTTGGGGTCCGTGTTGCCGGCAAGGATGTCGGTCATGATCCCGGCGGCGCCAGGGTCCACGACCTGGTCGGGCTTGGGTGTCGTCGCCGGGCCGATCAGCTTGATGCCCGCGCCGTCGGTAACCGTGACGATCGTCGTCTGGTACACGAGCTTGCCGCCGTTCGCGAGCGTGCCGTAGGCACGGACGAGGTCCTTGACGTGCACCTCCTCCGAGCCCAGCGCGAACGCGAGCCCGGCATCCACCTGGTCGTCGCGGAACGTCACGCCCATGGCCTCGGCCTTCGCCTTGACGGGATCGTTGCCGATGACCGCAAGTGCCTTGACCGCGGGGATGTTGAGCGAGAACTGGAGGGCGTTGCGGACGCGGACCGGCCCGCGCTCGAGGTTGTCGGCGTCCGTGGGGATGTAGCCGCCCCCGAAGTCCGTCACGACGTCCATGAACATGGTGGCGGCGGTGATCTGCCGCGCATCGATGCCGGTCGTGTACACGACGGGCTTGAACGCAGACCCCGGCTGGCGCCAGCCGTCGGCGAGGACGTCGAAGCGGGGCTGGAAGCGCTTGCTCCCCTTGGTGGCGGTCGGGTTCGCGGAGCCCTGGTACGCGACGATCTGGCCGGTCACGTAGTCCATGGCGATCAGCGCCCCGTTACGCAGCTTCTTGTCGCGCAGGTTGGCCATCCACGGCTCGTACGGAAGGCCCAGCGCCTTGGCGGCCGCCTTGGGCGACTTGGCCTGGGGGACGATCACCGCCGCGGCGACCCACTTCTCGGCCATCGCCTGGAGCTCGAGATCGATGGTCGAGACGATCTCGAGACCGCCTCGCTCGAGCACCGGACACGTCTCGGCGTCCGCGCCGCACAGCCGGAGCACGAGCTCGCGCCGGACCTGGCGGACGAACTGGGGCAGCTTCCACTCGGTCGAGCGCTGGGCGACCAGGACCACCTTCTCGGACTTGGCGGCCGCGAAGTCCTCCGCGCTGAACGCCTCGCCGGTTAGTGGGGTGCCGCCCGCCGCCATCTGGTCCAGGACGAAGTCGCGGCGCTGGACGATCCTCGTGTCCGCCGGGACGACGAGCTGGGTCTCCTCGCAGATCTCCGGGTCGGCCGTCGGATCGACACACTCCACGACCGCGTTCTGGACGAGGTCGTCCCTGCCCGGCGCCTGGAGCAGCGCGGCAAGGATCGCGGCCTGGGCGAGCGTCAGGTCCTGCAGCTCGACGCCGAAGTAGCCCTTCGCGGCTGCCGCCACCCCGTACGCCTCGTTGCCGAAGTAGTTCTGGTTGAGGTAGGCCGCCATGATCCGCTGCTTGCCTGCCTCGCCGGGGAAGGCCTGGGTCACGCGGATCGACTGGATGATCTCCTTGAGCTTGCGGCTGGCCGTGACCTGGGTCTCGGCCGTCCCCTCCTCGTTGAGGAGCCGCTGGCGGACGAGCTGCTGGGTGATGGTGGACGCGCCGCGCGTCCGGCCGCGGACGGCGTCGAGGCCCGCCGACATGATCCCGACCGGGTCGAAGCCCGAGTTCTCCCAGAAGGTGCGGTCCTCGACCGCGGTGGTGGCGTCGACGAGGATGGGTGGGACCTGGTCGAAGGTGACGACCTCGCGGTTGAACTCGCCGAAGCGGGCGAGCTCGACCTTCTTCGTCCGGTCGTAGACGATCGACTGCTCCGGCAGTTCGATCCGCTCGAGGAGCGACGGGTCCGGCAGGTCCCGGGCGAGCCCCGTGTACGTGGTGATCGCGAAGACGGCGCCCGTTGCCCCCAGGGCGGCCAGCGCGGCGAACAGGACCAGGCCCATCGTGGCGGCGACGCCGATGCCGCGGCGTGCCCGTCGCCGGGGCGTGGTTGCAACAGGGCCGTAGCCGCCCGGGTGGTCGCTCATCGCCCGAGAGTGTGCGGCGGAACGCCCGATCGTGCCAGAACCCGGGGTCTGCGAGCGGCCTCGACGCCCTGCGCCGATGCCGACGCCGACGCCGACGCCGGCGACGCGCGACCCGCGACCTTATGCCCGGGCGAGCGCCTGCAGCAGCCGGTCGACAAACGCCGACTGCGCTGGGTTGAGGCGGCGGCGGGCCTCGGCGGGGTCGGCCCACAGGACGCGGTCGATCTCCGGGACGGTGATCCGGCGGCCGGACTTGGGGGGCCACTCGACCTCGACCGTCATGCTCTGGATCCGTGCCGGGTCCAGGTCGCCCTCGACGCCCCAGGCGTGGACCACCTTGCCGGAGCGCATGCGGACCTCGCCGAGGTCGATCGGGTTGGCGTCCGGCGGGCGATAGCCGGTCTCCTCCTCGAACTCGCGTCGCGCGGCGTCGAGGAGATCCTCCCGCTCGTTGGCCGCGCCCTTGGGCAGCGACCAGGCACCTGCGTCTCGGCGCGACCAGATCGGGCCGCCGGGGTGGGCGACCAGGACCTGGATGTCGTCGCCGGAGCGACGGTAGAGGAGCAGGCCAGCGGACAGCTTGGGCATGGACGATCCGGAGCAGATTCGGCGCACACGAAAGCGCCCGAAGGAACCGTACTGCACCTCCACGCCCGCGACACTGCCAAGCAAGCTCGGCCCTGCCGCAGCGGCTCCGGTCACCTCCGCCTCGTCGACCTTGCGGCCTCCGCTGCGGCGGTCCGGGGACCCGGTCCGATCATCACTGACCAGTCCGGCGTCGGTGCCACCGGCCCCTTCGGGCAAGACGAACCATATCGGCCGGGGGCCAGGGATGCCAAGGGACTTGTCCACGAGATTCGGTCGCCGAACGTCGGAGTTGTCCACGTATCCCGCGCCCCCGTGGACAACGTGTGGACAGGTGGAGCCCGCTACCCCTCGTCGGCGACGACGCCCCGGGCAGAGCGTGCGGGAGCGACCTCGTGGTGCCGGAGGCAGCGCGCCTCGTACGTCTCCACCGCCCGCCCGTCGAACCCGCCGATGACGATCAGCGGGTCGTCGACCGCGGCCGGACGACCCCCAACCAGGCGCTGGGTGCGGGTCGCTGTCTCACCGCACACCACGCAGATCGCCGTGAGCATGGTGATCTGGTCGGCCATCGCAAGCAGCATGGGCATCGCCCCGAACGGGCGTCCCGCGAAGTCCGTGTTGAGGCCGCTCGCGATCACGTGCCGCCCGCTCTGGCGCAGCGTGTCCGCGACGCCGGACAGGCTGGCGTCGAAGAACTGGGCCTCCTCGATGCCGACGAGGTCCACGTCCCGCTCGCGCGCCAGCGACAGGATCGCGACCGGCTCGCCCTTGGGCACCAGCACCGATGGGAAGCGCGCGTGACTGCGGCTTTCCGCGTAGTCGCCGGGCGTCCGGTCGTCCACGTCGGGGCGGAGGAGCAGAATCCGCCGCTTCGCGATCTCGGCGCGGCGGAGGAGGCGCAACAGCTCGTCGGTCTTGCCCGACGACATGCAGCCGGCGATGACGTGGAGCCAGGGATCGGCGCGGTACAGCACGTCCGGAATCTACCGGATCACGACCGGTCTCAGGGGCCCCCGGAGTAGCCGCGGGCAGCCCCGGGCACCCCCGGAGCCGCCCCGGGGCCACGGGAGTAGCCTTGCGGGCGATGAGCGCGATCACGGTCGACGGCCTGACCAAGCACTACGGGCGCGTGCACGCCCTCGAGGATGTGAGCCTCGAGGTCGTGCCGGGCGAGATCTTCGGCTTCCTCGGCCCCAACGGCGCCGGCAAGTCCACGCTCATCCGCCTGCTCCTGGGCTACCTCCACCCGACGGCCGGGCGCGCCAGCGTGCTGGGGCTCGACATCGTGCGCGACTCCGTCGCGATCCGGGCACGGACGGGCTACCTCCCGGGCGGCATCGCGCTCGACGACGGCCTCACGGGCGAGCGATACCTGGACGACCTCGCCGCCCTCTCCCGACGGCCGTCGATCCGCCGGGCCGCCATCTGCGAGCGCCTGGAGCTCACCGACCGCGTTCTCCGCCGCCCGATCCGCGACTACTCCCGGGGGATGCGCCAGAAGGTGGGCATCGTCCAGGCGCTCCAGCACGACCCGGAGGTCGCGATCCTCGACGAGCCTTCCGAGGGCCTCGACCCGCTCATGCAGCGTGCCTTCTACGAGGTGCTCGACGAGGTCCGGGCGGCCGGGCGCACGGTCTTCTTCTCGTCGCACGTGCTGTCGGAGGTGGAGCGGGTCTGCGACCGGGTCGCCATCGTGCGCGCCGGCCGCCTGGTGCTCACGGAGGACGTCGCGGCGCTCCGGGCGCAGCGCCGCCGCCTCGTGGAGCTTCGCTTCGAGGGCCCTGCGCCGGACCTCGGGCGGCTGGACAGCGTGAGCGAGCTCACGGTGGGGGACGGTGTCCTGTCCTGTGCGCTGGCCGGTGATCCGCGGGCGTTCCTCGAGGCGATCCGCGGCTCCGCGGTGACAGACCTGGTCATCGAACCCGCGCGTCTCGAGGAGGCGTTCCTCGAGCTCTACGCTGGCGAGGAGGCCGCGGAGGCGGCCGAAGAGGCGACCGACGGGATC
>Ga0315283_10006898_pt1 | contig 10177 bp, 2 predicted proteins | sample YL17G09_0_MG_FD_204541 | JGI IMG/M metagenome (GOLD analysis project Ga0315283, IMG submission 204541) | Sediment microbial communities from Yellowstone Lake, YNP, Wyoming, USA - YL17G09_0 | ecosystem: Environmental > Aquatic > Freshwater > Lake > Sediment | place: USA: Wyoming | collected...
CCACGCCCGCTGCGATCTGCCGGAGCGCTGGGCCCGCTACTACTGGAAGGACATCACCAGCCGCGAGATCCCCCACCCCACCCGTCACCGCCTGCGCTATGCCGCCTGAATGATGGAAGGCCGGGCCTCGCGCTGGGGCGCTGGGATCCCGTCCACAATCTTCGGGGCACAATGCCCCGGACGGCCGTTGGCCTCGGGATTCTCCGGCTGCCGATTCCCGCGGCCGGGCGCGGGCTCCGACGCCCCCGAGCCTACGACCCGACACGCAGACGGGCCCGGCTTGCGCCGGGCCCGCCCTGGTTCATGGAGCCGCCCCCGAGGAGGCGGCCCCGCCCTTCCTTCAGCGCCCCAGCCGGATCAGCGTCCGCGTGAAGCGCTCGCGGCCTGCGATCATCCTGGCGTAGTACATCCCTGCCGCCACCTGGCGGCCCGCGTCGTCCGTGCCGTTCCACGCGAGCCGATGGACGCCCGGTTCCTGGGTGCCCTTCACCAGCGTGCGCACGCGTCGCCCATCGACGCTGAACACCGCCAACTCGACCTCGCCGCGCGAGGCCAGGCTGAACTCCAGCGTGGTGCTGGAGTTGAACGGGGTCGGCATCGCCGGGGCGAACTGCGTGCGGACCGGCGCGTCGTCCACCCCGACGGCATTCACCACTGCCACGTCCATCGGGTGATTCTGGCGATCACGGCCCTTGATCTCCGGGACTGCGATCGCGGGGTTGCCGGTCGCCACCGCCTGGAACATCACGGTCGCGAACGCGCCACCCTGGGCGAGCCCGGTCTCGCGGACGCCCAGCAGCGCTGCATCCACGGTGGTGAGGCCGACGTGGAACAGGATGCCGCCCACGCCCTCGAAGAGGCCCCCGGAGGTGACCGAAACGGGCGTCGCCACGGCCGGGTTCCAGTCCAGCCTCACCGAGATGCCCTGCAGGAAGCCCGTGCCCTGCAGCCCGAGCACCACGGGGAAGGTTTCGCCGGCCGTGACCAGCGTCGGCGCCCAGAGGCCGAGTTGCTCGCTGGGGTCCAACGTCGCCGCGGCCGGGGCCAGCCGCTCCGCCGTCTGCAGAGCCGTGACCATGCTGTAGTTGAGCGAGAACATCATCAGGTCCTCGAAATCGACCTTGTTGTCGGTCCGGGGCCGGGCACTCACCGAGTAGTCGACCGTCGGGCCGACGTCCAGGCACTCCAGCGCGCCGTTGACGGGCAGCGTAGCACCATAGTGAGTGCTCAGCAGGCTCACGTCCTCCGAGGCCACCAGGTCATTGCCTGCGCACGCGGTGGTCCCGTCGCTCACGTCACCCAGGGAGTAGTCGAGCGTGCCCGGCGTCATGTTGGACACGGCCGAGGCGTTTCCGTACGCGTCCTTGGAAACCAGGACGTAGTACCAGAAGTCACGCGCGTCCGGCTCGTCCATCTGCCCCGAAGTGTTCACTGCCGTCGGCGTCCAGGTTCCGTCCAGCGGGTAGGTTGGGACCGTCGGCTCTACGCCACCGTTCTCGTCGTATTGCGGATAGCCGCCGAAGCTCTTGCGATAGACCTCCACGCTCACCGCTTCCGCCGGCAGCGTGAACTCGAGCTTGATCGGAGTGGTGGCGTGCATCGCGGGAGGGGGCACGTGATTACCCGTCGTCACCTGGACCGCCGAGAGATTCGTGGTCCTCGCCGGGCCCATCCGGTGGATGGGAATCGTGGCCGGCGGTCCGGGCAGCACCGCGATCGGCTGGTTTGAACAGTCGCGCGCCTGGACCGACTCGACCGTGATCGTACCCGTTCCGTCCGTCCCGGGGCTCGTCACGCTCACGGAGAAGAGCGTGCCGCTGCCCGTCGCACCGCACGGTGTCCCCAGCGTCACGTCATCGATGATCCAGCGGTTGCCGCTGGCGGGCGTGACATGGAACGACCGCGGCGCCCGCGGGTAATTGGCGGACACGAACTCCGCTCCGCACAGCGCCAGGTTGGGGCTCAGCTGCAGCGTGACACTGTAGCCCCTCAGTGGTGTCGGGTTCGTGCGCGTGATCACCACCGGCACGGTCACGCACGGGATCAGCGTCGTGATCTCCGTCCCGCTCGCCGGTTGCGCGCCGACGATGTCCGCGGTGAGTGACGCGAAGCTGGCGGCGATGGTGTGCGCCCCCTGCACGTTCGAGAAGGTGTAGCCCGTGACCGCGCCGACCGAGACCGCGTCCACCAGCACGTCGGCGACCTGGTAGCCGCTGCCGGCGCTGATGGCGAAGGCCTGGTTCGTGCCGCAGTTCACCGCCACCGCCCCACTCGGGTTGATCGAGCCGTTCGACCCGGCCGAGGCCGTGATCGTGTAGCTCTTGAGCGCGAAGCTCGCGGCGATGGTGTGGTCCGTCGTGACGTTGGTGAAGGTGTAGCCCGCGACCGCGCCGACCGAGCCGCCGTCCACCAGCAGGTCGGCGATGTCGTAGCAGGCCGCCGGGGTGATGGCGAACGCCTGGTTCGCGCCGTCGTTGACGCCAACCGCGCCGCTCGGGCTGATCGCACCGCCCGCGCCGGCCGAGGCCGTGAGGGTGTGGGCGGTGATCGCGAAGCTGGCGGCGATGGTGTGCGCCCCCTGCACGTTCGAGAAGGTGTAGCCGGCGACCGCACCGACCGAGACCGCGTCGACCAGCACGTCGGCGACGTGGTAGCCGCTGCTGGCGCTGATGGCGAAGGCCTGGTTCGTGCCGCAGTTCACCGCCACCGCGCCGCTCGGGCTGATCGAGCCGTTCGATCCGGCCGAGGCCGTGATCGTGTAGCTCTTGAGCGCGAAGCTGGCGGCGATGGTGTGGTCCGCCGTCACGTTCGTGAAGGTGTAGCCGGCCACCGCGCCGACCGAGCCGCCGTCCACCAGCACGTCGGCGATGTCGTAGCACGCCGCCGGGGTGATGGCGAACGCCTGGCTGGCGCCGTCGTTGACGCCGACTGAGCCGCTCGGGCTGATCGAGCCGCCCGCGCCGGCCGAGGCCGTGAGGGTGTGGGTGACCGCGGGGTTCAAGAGCGAGGCGATCTCGCTCGCGGTCAGCGCCCGGTCATAGACCCGGGCGTCGTCGATCGCGCCCGAGAAGATGCGTGCCGACGCCCCGTCGCTCTGGCCGCCGATTCCCAGCGCCAGGGCGTTGGACTTGATCGTGATGCTGGTCGCGGCGGAATTGTCCAGCACGCCGTTCACGTAGATCTTCATCGTGATGCCGTCGTAGGTCGCCGCGACGTGCGTCCAGGTGTTGGGCACGTAGGAGGTGAGCGCATCGAGGCGGTTGGCGCCGTTCAGGCGGAGGAACGGCTTGGCCGCGCTCGAGAGGTTCAGCTCGTAACCGTCGGTCCCGCCGAAGAGGCCCTTGGCGATCACGTTCTGGGTCCCGACCTTGGTGGTCCTCACCCACGCCGCGAGCGTGATCTGGCCGGTGATGTCGAGGGAGGTGCTGCTCGGCACGGAGGCGTACTGGGAGGTCCCGTTCACGCTCAGCGCCAGGTTGTGGACCCCGGTGACCCACGACCCGCCATTGGGGAGCGTGCCGTTGTTGCCCTTGCCCGAGGCGTCGAGGACCGCCGAGCCGCTGCCCTCATCCAGGGGCCACCAGCCGGCGAGGTTCGCCGGTCCGGCGTCCGGCGCGAAGCTCGCCGAGATGACGTGGGCGAACTGCACGTTCGTGAAGGTGTAGGCGGTGATCGCGCCGACGGAGATGTGGTCCACCAGCACGTCCAACACGTGGTAGCCGGCCGCCGGGCTGATCGCGAACGCCCCGTCCGCACCGCAGTTCACCACGACCGCCCCGCTCGGGCTGATCGATCCGTTCGAGCCGGCCGTGGCCGTGACGGTGTAGCTCCGCAGCGTGAAGCTGGCGGCGATGGTGTGGTCGGCCGTGACGTTGGTGAAGGTGTAGCCGGCCACCGGGCCGACCGAGCCGCCGTCCACCAGCACGTCGGTGATGTCGTAGCAGGCCGCCGGGGCGATGGTGAAGGCCTGGTTGTTGCCGTCGTGGAGGCTCACCACTCCGCTCGGGCTGATCGAGCCGCCCGCGCCGGCCGAGGCCGTGATGGTGTGGGTGGTCATGGCCGCCAGCGCCGCGATCTCCGCGGCGCTCAGCGCCCGGTTGTATACGCGCGCGTCGTCGACCGCGCCCCGGAACCAGCGGCCGGTCTCTCCGGTGCTCTGGGCGCCGATCGCCAGCGGCAGGGTGTTGGTCGGGATGGAAATCGCCCTGGACTGCGAGGCGTCCAGCACGCCATTGATGTAGAGCTTCATCGTGGCGCCGTCATACGTGGCCGCCACGTGCATCCAGGTGTTGCCATCCTGGGGATAAGCCGTCACGCCATCGAGCCTGCCTGACCCCGGGGTGTTGTTGTCGAGCCGGAAGAAGGGCCTGCCCGGGGCGACCGACGACAGCTCCAGCGCGTAGCCCCAGACCGGGGTGCCGTAGGTCTCCTTGGCGATCACCGGCTGCGTGGCGAGCATGCTCGGCTTGATCCACACAGCCAGGGTGAGGGCGCTGCTGATGTTGAGGCTGGCGCTGTGGGGCACCGACGCGTACTGGGTGCCGCCATTCAGCGCCACCGCCTGGCCCGACACCCCCGCCACCCAGGCGGGGCTGCCGATCAGGGTGCCGTCGTTGGCGTAGCTCGTGGCGTCGTGGATGACGGTGCCGCTGCCCTCGTCCATGGTCCAGCGGGCCACCATGTCACCCGCCGGCACGTCGAGCGCGAAGCTCGCGCTGATGGCGTGCGCCGCCTGCACGTTCGAGAAGGTGTAGCCGGTGACCGCGCCCACCGAGACCGCGTCCACCAGCACGTCGGCGACGTGGTAGCCGCTGTTGGCGCTGATGGCGAAGGCCTGGTTCGTGCCGCAGTTCACCGCCACCGCCCCACTCGGGTTGATCGAGCCGTTCGACCCGGCCGAGGCCGCGATCGTGTAGCTCCTGAGCGCGAAGCTGGCGGCGATGGTGTGGTCCGCCGTGACGTTGGTGAAGGTGTAGCCCGCGACCGCGCCGACCGAGCCGCCGTCCACCAGCACGTCGGCGATGTCGTAGCACGCCGCCGGGGTGATGGCGAACGCCTGGCTGGCGCCGTCGGCGACGCTGACCGCGCCGCTCGGGCTGATCCCACCGCCAGCGCCGGCCGAAGCCGTGAGGGTGTGGGTGGTGGCCGCGGCGTTCGCCAGCGCGGCGACCTCGCTTGCGCTCAGCGCCCGGTTGTAGATCCGGGCGTCGTCGATCGCGCCCGGGAACACCCGGGCCGCGAGCCCGTCGCTGGTGGCGCCGATCACGAACGGCAGGCTGTTCGTGGTGAGGGGCGCGGTGCTCGCCTTCGAGGCGTTCAGCACGCCGTTCACGTAGATCTTCATCGTGACGCCGTCGTAGGTCCCGGCCACGTGCATCCACGTGGTGCCGTCCGTGGGGTACGTCGCGATCGCATTGAGCCTGCCGCCGCCGGCGGCGAGGTTGTCGTCGAAGAGCCGGAAGAAGGGCACCCCGAGCGATGAGAGGTCGAGCTCGTATCCGAAGACTTTGGGGCTCGTGTTGAAGGTGGCCTTGTTGAGGATGCTCGCAGTCGCGACCTTCGTGGGCCTGATCCACGCCGACAGGGTGATCGCGCTCGTGATGTTGAGCGGGGCGGCGTTGGCCACGGTCACGTACTGGCTCGTCCCGTTGACGAACGAGAGCGCGTAGGGGCCGTCGATTCCGGGCACCCAGGCGGGGCTGCCCATGGCGGTGCCATTGAGGCCGTTCGTCGAGACGTCCGCGACGACGGTCCCGCTGCCCTCGTCCATCGGCCAGCGACCGACCAGGTCGCCCGCCGGCACGTCGAGCGCGAAGCTCGCGACGATGGCGTGCGCTGCCTGCACATTGGTGAAGGTGTAGCCGGTGACCGCGCCCACCGAGACCGCGTCCACCAGCACGTCGGCGACGTGGTAGCCGCCGTCCGCGCTGATGGCGAAGGCCTGGTTCGCGCCCTGCGTCACCAGCACGGCCCCGCTCGGGTTGATCGAGCCGTTGGCCCCGGCCGAGGCGCTGATCGTGAAGGTCTGGACGTCGGCGGCGAAGCTCGCGACGATGGCGTGCGCCGCCTGCACGTTGGTGAAGGTGTAGCCCGCGACCGCGCCCACCGAGACCGCGTCCACCAGCACGTCGGCGACGTGGTAGCCGCCGTTGGCGCTGATGGCGAAGGCCTGGTTCGCGCCCTGGATCACCGCCACGGAACCGCTCGGGCTGATGGAGCCATTGGCCCCGGCCGAGGCGGTGAGGGTGAAGGTGGGAGCCTGGCTGGCCAGCGCCGCGATCTCGCTCGCGCTCAGCGCCCGATTGTAGATCCGGGCGGCATCCATCCCGCCCCGGAACCACCGGGTCCCGGCATTGCTCCCGTCCACCTGGGCGCCGATCCCGACCGGCAGCGTGTTGCCCGCGATCGTGATGGCCGCCGGCAGCGAGCTCTCGAGCACGCCGTTGACGTAGAGCTTCATCGTGGCGCCGTCGTAGGTGGCGGCCAGATGGATCCAGGTGTTGAGGTGGTCGGAGTAGTTCGTCGTCGAGTTGATCCGGTAGGTGTCCGCCGAAGGCACCTGGTTGAGCCGGAAGAAGGCCTTGTGCGGCCAGGTGGAACTGGTGGCCGCCAGGCACAGCTCGTAGCCACCGATGCCGCCGTTGGTGGACTTGCTGAGCAGGTTCTGGGTGCCCTCCTGGGCCGGGTTGACCCACGTGGCCAGGGTGAGCGCGTTGGTCATGCTGAAGGCGGCATTGTGCGGCACGTAGGCGAACTGGCTGGTGCCGTTCAGGCTCAGCGCCTGGCCGTCCATGCCGGTCATGTAGGTCGGGCTGCCGGAGGCGGTGGCGTTGAAGCCGTTGCCGGAGGCGTCGGTGACGTCCCCGTCCATCCTGTACCAGCCCACGAGGTCCCCGGGCCCGGCGTCCGATGCGAAGCTCGCGACGATGGCGTGGCCCGCGGTCACGTTGGTGAAGGTGTAGCCGGCGACCGCGCCCACCGAGGCCCCGTCCACCAGCACGTCGGCGATGTGGAAGCCCGAGGTGGCCGAGATTGCGAAGCTCTGGCTGGCCCCGCTGCCCACGTTGACGCTGCCGACGGGGCTGATCGAGCCCCCGCTGCCCGCGCTGGCCGAGATCGTGTAGGTCGAGCCGCTCGAGCGCAGCACGCCGGCCAGGCTCGTTCCGCTCCCCGCCAGGATGACCACCGAGCCCGAGATGTTCTGCTTCGTGCTGGTGGGGTCGTTCAGCCCGCCCGCGATGAGCACGGTGCTCGGCCCGGTCATCGAGATGGCCGAGGTCGGCGACTCCTTGTAGAGGATGTTCCCGGCCCCCTCAACGCTCGTGTAGATGATCGTCACCGTGGCCGCCGACTCGTCCAGCAGCACGATTCCCCGGGTGCCGCTCTGGTCCACCGGGTAGAGGTTGTCCCAGGTGCCCGCGGGCCGCCGCACCAGCAGCGCCATCTTCGGGTAGCCGCCCGTGTCGTAGCTCGTCTTGACCGCCGCGTAGAGCGTCCCGTCCGAGGCCACCGCCACGTTCAGGTGGTCGTCCGCCATCCCCGCGCCGATGTTGAGCGCCGACTGCGACGCCGGCAACTCGTCCGCGGTCCAGGACGCAGGGTCGGTCCCATCCAGGTGCGTGCGGAAGCCGAAGCGCTGGGTGTTCTGGTTCGACCACAGCACCCCGATCTTGCCGCCCGGCATGGCGATCACCGCCGAGATGTCGTCACCGTTGATACCGGTGGCCAGCGTCACGGGCGCGCTCCAGCTGCTGTAGGGCGCGTCGCTGTAATAGACCACGATCTGGTCCGTCGCGGCGGCGAAGTCAGTGGCGAGCCACATCCGGCCCTGCGAGTCCACATCGAGGGTCGCCGTTTCCGTGCCGCCCACGAGCGGCAGGGAGACGTTCGCGGGCCGCGTGGTCCAGAACTGGTAGGTCTGCGTGGCCGGCACGTACTCGATCGAGGCCAGCTGCGAGGTGCCGTAGTTGAAGAGCAGCACGTGGCTCACCGCGCCGACCGCCTTGACGTCGGCGTGAACGCTGGTGGAGGCCGAGAGCTGCAGGACGTTGGTCCAAGCGGTGCCGTCGAGCCGCCAGACCCAGGTGCCCGAGGAGTTGGGCATCACGCACCACCACTTGCCCGCGTAGGTCCAGACCTTGGACTGGGGCTTCTCACCGGTGTTCGCGGCGACCGTGAGCGCGGTCAGCGGCGTGTGGACCGGAGGGAGGGCCGCAGCCGGGGCGGCCAGAGTGGCGAGACAGAGGGCTGCGAAGAGTAGGAAACGCACGACCCACCTCCATTGCTTGAGGGGCTTCAGCTGGGGTGCGGCCTGCCGCAGGACCGCGAGGCGAGGGACTTCCCCGCGCTGTCGGAAAGTTGATTCGGGCACCCGACGGCTCGTTCGTGACGAGTGCCCGGTTTGAATGGGTTAGAGCGCCATGAGGTTTGGATCTCCTCGTGGGCAACGTGAATCCGTCTGGCGGTACTCCGAGAGCTCGTCCCTGGGCTTCCGGTGCTGTTCGCACGTGAGGTCAGCCGTGGACGCCCGAGTCGGGGGGACTCCGGCGAGCGGCCCGTGCGTCAATGGAAATCACTGCTGCGCGCGGAGGGTCGCCGAGGATGAATGACTGCGGGCGCCTCGACCGCGGTCCACGCGCAACGTCAGAAGACGATGGTCATGTTACCGCATTGACAAGACTTCTGCCTCAACTAAAAAGCGCCCCCGGAGAAACGCGATGCCGCTGGAGGGGCACTTCACCCACTCGCGCCGAAGCCGCGCGATCCAGGTCCCGTCCGGGAGACAGCCCCGGAGTGCCCGGCCGGGGTTCGACCTGCAAGACGGGCCGCGGGTCGTCTGGCGTCCCCCCCCCGGGGCGGTGGCGTGAGCAGGAGGGAAGGCCGAGGTTGTCAAAAGGTCTTGCGGAAAACGCCAAGAAGCTGCAAAGTAGAGGCAAGGTCGCTTCGTGTCCAGACCAACGGTCGCTTCGCGGTGAGCATCGAGCCCCCCGCTCGATGGTCCGAGCTTGTTGCTTCGGCACCGCGAGCCCTGAGGTATTGGGGTGCAGGGCAGGGATGCCCCACGAATGGCGACGCGATGTAGTCCTCGGGCACGTGGCTCGATTGCACGTCCTCCTCGGGAACCCAGACCATGCCACGCCGGGCTGCACCATCCGTTCCCGCGTGCCTGGGCGCAGCCGTTCCGGCTCGCGCCTTTCCCGCCTTGCGTCCGCCAGCCAGGCTCGAGCCTGCCGGCGGCGTCTTCTCTTCGTCTCGCGCGGCGAGCGCCCGCGGGCATCTTCCCCGGAGTTGTGATCCGGCGGACGCCCGCAATCGCTGGCCGGCTCGGTCATACGCACTTCCAGCGCTGTCCCTGTCTGATCCCCTCCGCGGCCATGCCCAGCATGCCGCCGCGCACCTCGGAGGTTCTCTGATGGCTTCGCGTACCAGGATCGTGACGAAGCTCGTGCTCGCGGCGATGACGGCAGTGCTGCTCGTCGGAGCGATCGGCGGGAGTGCGTGGGCGCAGACGAATCCGGCGGCGCCTCAAGCGCAGCCCTACTCGCAGAACTGGGGCACCGCCACATTCTCTTGGACTGCAGGCTCCCCAACACTCTCGGGTGTCGCGGCATGGAACGGCCTCGATGGTGGGACTATCAGCACGCAGGCACTGGCCGAAGCTAGCGCGCCATCAGGGAACGCGGCAGTGACGGCTACTACGGCGGTCCAGACCACCGGTGGCTGCTTCGGCTACATGATCTCCAGCAACGCCCGGTTCTACATCCAGACGAGCTCCAATGCCACCAACGGCGTCAACCAACTCGCTGTGGCGATGGACACACGGGGCCGGTCCGGTATTACCGTCTTCTACGATGTGGAGGTCATCTCCATCTCCACGAGAACGGTTGGCGTGGTCATGCAGTATCGCGTGGGCCACACCGGTGGATGGACCACCCTCTCCGGGACTGGCAACCCCTACAGCCAAGTCAACGGCACGACGGGAGTGAAGGTGTCGCCTGCCTTGACCCTTCCGTCAGCCTGCGACAACCAGGCAGAGGTCCAACTGCGCTGGGCTACATGGAGGGGCTCCGAAACGGGCAATAGTGGGGGCATCGCAATCGACAACGTCACGGTCGGCTACACCCCCACGTCGGTCTCAAGCAACCTAATTGGCTGGTGGCGTCTGAATGAGGGCAGT
>Ga0315283_10006899_pt1 | contig 10176 bp, 12 predicted proteins | sample YL17G09_0_MG_FD_204541 | JGI IMG/M metagenome (GOLD analysis project Ga0315283, IMG submission 204541) | Sediment microbial communities from Yellowstone Lake, YNP, Wyoming, USA - YL17G09_0 | ecosystem: Environmental > Aquatic > Freshwater > Lake > Sediment | place: USA: Wyoming | collected...
TTGAAATAAGTGATAACACCTTCCCCATCTATGGCTACAATACCGTTGTGAATTGCATCGAGTACCAAACGGTGATCAAACGTTTTTGAGCTTTCTATCATTTTAACCCTCCCTAGCGTTCAAACCTACCAGGTTTATATATGAAATTTTCTTTTATTTCAAAGCTACTAACAAAGGGTGCATAATTAGCAAGTAAAGGTAAGGGGAAAGGAACAATAAAACAATCGAGAAAATAAAATGAATTAATTCATTATGAAAACACCTACAGAGTTAATAAGCGGACCTATAGATGGTGATAGCGTCTTCGAGGGTTATCTTTCTTGGGTTATTGGCTAAGAGTCTGGTCACTTTCATGGCCGCCTCGGCTAACCCGGGAATTGCATTCTCTGGAATTCCAACATCTCTGAGTCTCCTTGGGACCTTGATGTCATCGGAGAGCCGTTCCACAAACTTGACTGCGGCCTCCGCCCCATCGAGTTCAGAGAGCCCGTCGACCTTTTCTCCAAAAGCTCTTGCCATCTGAGCAAACTTATGGGGGCATCCCAAAATATTATAACGCATCACATAGGGAAGCATCAGTGTATTGGCTAGGCCGTGGGGAATATGGAACTCTCCTCCGAGAGGATACGCAAAGGCATGAACCGCCCCCACGCCTGCATTCGCAAAGGCCATTCCTCCCAGAAGGCTTCCCAACATCATATTGGAGCGGGCTAGCAGATTATCCCCATTGGCAAAAGCGATTCTTAAGTATTGTGAGATGAGTTCCATTCCCCTGAAAGCGAGAAGATCTGATAATTCGGTGGCATTTACTGAATAGTAGGATTCTATGGCATGTGTCAGGGCGTCCATCCCTGTGAAGGCTGTGACTGACGGAGGAAGGCGGAGTGTCAGTTTGGGATCGATAAGGGCGACCTCTGGAAAGAGATAGGAACTGACAATTCCTTTTTTTAATTTTTCTTTCGTGTCAGAAAGAATGGCTACAGGGGTTGCTTCACTGCCCGTCCCTGCGGTGGTTGGAACCAGGATCACCGGGATCCCTGAATTGGGAACAAGATCGATTCCGAAGAAACCGTCTATCTTCCCGGGATTGGTGAGCAGAATGGACGTCACCTTGGCGATGTCGAGGGAACTCCCCCCTCCAAAACCGATGATGAGATCGATACCTTCCTCTCTGGCTAATTGAACGCTCTTCTCCGCCACTTCAATTCTCGGATCGGGTTCGACCCCGTCGAAGACCACAAAGGGAAGACCAACAGACTGAAGGGATTTTTGAACCTCTTCAAGAAGGCCAGCTTGAATCACACCTGTATCGGTAACAATGAAAACTTTCTTTGCTTTGAGAAGTTGAGCTTCAGCACCTATTTTTTCAACCGCTCCAGGTCCGAAAAGAATTCGTTTTGTCGTCCTGAAAAGAGTGAGTTTTTCTATCATGATGACCCTCCTAAAAAGGTTCTGTAAATGGTTTGAGGGGAATTAGGATACCATAATTAAAGATTGATTTAAGATCTTAGGTTCTAAGTTTTTTCATTCAATCTGAAATCTGCAATCCGAAATCCGAAATCCGAAATGGGGAAGATTACTTCCCAACAAGCTTTAAGAGCCTCTCGTTTTCAAGAATTTCTCGAGGATGCCCCTCAAATATAATTTCTCCCCTTTCTATAATATAGGTCTTCTCTGTGACTTGCGATACGATTCGGACGTTCGATTCCGCTAAGAGTATCGTCACTCCCAATTTTCTGATCTGACGTAATGCCTCCATAAAATGATTCACTACGAGAGGAGCCAACCCTTCAAAGGCTTCATCCAACAGTAATAATGAGGGATTGAGCGCTAAGGCTCGGGCAACAGAGACCATCTTCTTTTCCCCTCCGCTCAAGTTAAGCCCTTTTCTGTCCAAGAAATCCTTAATCCTTGGGAAAATAGCAAAAATTGTTTCGTAACTAAATATCTCTCCTTTTCCGCGAACCCACGTCGAAAGGTTAATATTTTCTTCTACAGTGAGTTCTGTAAAGATTCTTGTATCTTCGGGAGAATATCCGATTCCTAAAAGGACTTTCTTTCGCGGGGAGAAAGAGGTAATGTCTTTTTCTTTAAAAATGATCTTGCCTGATCTGGAAGGATAAAGACCAATGGTGCTTTTGATAATGGAGCTTTTCCCTGCACCATTCCTACCTAACAAACAAACGATTTCCCCTTCGTTCACACCTAATGAAATATTTCTTAGAATTTGAGTCGAACCGATAAACACGTCTAAATTTTCAATCTTGAGTAGCATATCCATTAACTCACGATGCCAAATACGGTGGCTTTGACTTCTTTATTTTCCATGATTTCATCGGGTTTACCTTCTGCCATGACCTTGCCTTCGTGCATCACAATCACTCGGTCCGAATACCCTGAAACGATATCCATGTCATGTTCGATGATGAGGGTTGAGATCCCTTCCTTCTTTATTGCCTTAACGATGGAATCCATGACTTTAAATTTATCGTTTGTGGCCACTCCGCTGGTGGGTTCATCCAATAAGAGAAGTTTCGATTTCAAGGCAAAGGCGATGGCGATATCAAGAATTTTTAAATCTCCCTCTGAAAGGCCTGTCGGAGTCAGATTCTTTTTATCCGACATATTAAAATTATCAAGAACTTCAATGGCCTCCTCGGTAACAGAGGAATAGCGATCCGCTGGCAATAGCCCCCTTCGTATCATCCCATATTTTGAGAAGAGGGCCGTTCTGACATTATCCAGGACCGTGATATTGGAAAAGAGTTGAATCAGTTGGAAGCTTCGGCCCACACCCAATTTAATCCTGACATAGGGGGAAGCATAGGTGATGTCTTTGTCTAAAAATAGAATGCGCCCACTATCCGGTTTTAAATACCCACTAATTAAATTGACTAAGGTCGTTTTTCCAGCTCCGTTGGTACCAATAATTGAAACAATCTCCCCTTCCTTGATTTCTAAATTGACGTAATCTACGGCTTTGACAAATCCAAAATGTTTCTTCAAGTTGTCTATCGTTAACATGAAATTTCCTCAATCGCTTTTCTTTATTATTTTAGTCCATAGGCTTGAAACAGCTCCTGCAACGCCATTTGGAAGAAGCATCACGAGAACGATGAGCGTTGCTCCGATGACGAACATCCAATATTGTGTGTTTCCCATGGCATATAATTTTAAGTAAGTAAAGATGATTGCCCCGATAATGGGTCCTTCAAAGATTCCGAAGCCCCCGAGCAAGGTCATATAAACGATTTCACCTGAAAAAACCCAGTGGGATAAATCTGCTGTGACATGGCCATTGACAAAGGTCCAGAGGGCACCCCCTAACCCAACAAACACACCGGAGATGCAGAAGGCGTAAAGGCGATATCGACGAACGCGGATACCAATTAATTCCGCCCGCACCTCGTTATCTCTGATCGCCTGGAGGGCTTTACCAAAGGGGGAGCTGACAATCCCTCTCATGACGATAAAGCTTATAGCGAATACGATTAACAAGAAATAATAATAAGTCCCTGAAAGAAACTCAGGCCTCCTGATTCCCTTGAATGACATGCCAAACAGAGTGGGAAGGGGCACACGGAGTCCGTCGGATCCTCCTGTAATGTGATAGAGTTTAAATAACAAAGCGAAGAGAAGCATCGAGAGAGAGAGTGCGAGGATGGAAAAAAAGATCTTTGTATGCCTTACACAAACAAAACCAAAAATGATGGAGAGTACCAATGAGAAGAAGAGGGCTGCTGGAATCAATATCTCGAGAGAATAAGCTTGCGGAAAGTATTTGCCAATCATAGCGACGGTATAGGCTCCGGCTGCAAAATAGGCGCCGTGACCAAAAGATAAAAGGCCGGTATATCCTAAGAGGAGATTGAACCCAAGTCCTACAATGGCGAAGGTTATTCCATATTCGAAGAGCATGAGGTCATGGATAGAGAGAAAACGGGGGATAAATAATAAAGTAATGAGGATCAATAGATAGAGGATCCATCTCGGGTTTTTAAACATTCTTTTTAAAGACACCTTCTATCTCCCAAAAAGACCTTGTGGTTTTACGACTAAAATAATGCCGGCAATTAAGAATAATAAGGGCAATTCAATTTCTGGAAATATGGCAATACCGAAAGATCTTGTAAAGCCTACAAGCAGTGCTCCGACCAGGGCACCCTTGAGACTTCCAAGGCCACCCACGACGACCACAATAAAACCGAGGATGAGGGGTTCATGGCCAAACCCCAAAAGGGCCGGGGTCGTGGGGACGACTAAAGCCCCGGCTAGCCCAGCCAGTCCCGATCCCAGGACAAAAGCAAAGGTGCTGAGTCTGTTAATATCCAGCCCTAATCCTGTGGCCATTTCTCTGTCCAAAGAGATGGCCCTTAGCATAATCCCCAGCTTCGTTTTTGACATAAAAAGCCAGATAAACAGTCCTGCCATTAAGGCAATGATCATCACAAATAGAAAGTAGGTCGGGTAAATATTTCCCCCAATATCGACTTTGCCTAAAAGATCAAAAGGGGCAGAGGCGTAATAGGCCTGTCCTCCCCATATCATTTTGATAACATCTTCAAGGAGCATCAGCGCTCCAAAGGTGAGTAGAAGTTGGTACTCAAGGGTACGTTTATACATAAATCTGATTAAGGATTTTTCCATTAAAAACCCAACGAAGCCAGCCAGCACGAATCCACTTAAGAGCGTTATATAGAGAAAAAATGGCGGGACCTTCATCCCGATAGCAATGATGATCCAGGCAGCTATAAATGCACCAATCGCATATAAGGACCCATGCGCCAGGTTGAGGATCCCCATGACACCCAATATGATATTAAGCCCCAAGGAGATGAGGAATAAAAGGGCAGCAAAATATAGTCCATTAAGAGTATAGACAACCCACATTACAATTCCAGTTCCTCTTCAAATTCAAAAAAAAGACTCTCACCCCTACTCGCGAACGAGTAGGAGTGAGAGAGGGGAAAATCTGTTTATCATTTCCAGCTATTGATCCAGTCCACTGTCTTTATGCCAACAGGGGCGTTCACCTGACTCGCTGGGAAAACCTCCAGCCTTTTTGGATCAAGTATTGGGAAAGGATATTTTGGTGTCAGTTTTGTAAATCCAACCAGTACATCCTCAATGGCGTTGTGATCTTCTCTTATCGTTAGAGTGCCTGAAGGGGTTTGAAATGATAGACCTACCGTTGCCTTGGCGATATCATCGAGTTCAGGCCAGCCGCCCACTGCTTTAGCAGCCTTTTCTACAGCATACTTATATGCATAGATGGCTTGATAGGCGTGATAACAAGGATACGTCGGATATTTCCCATACCTTTTTTGATACTCCGTAACAAACCATTTATTGAGAGGCGATTTGTCATGCGGTGGATAGAGGAAGTAATGAGTTCCAGCACAGCAGATAATCTGCTCTTGAGGAAAATTTTTTCCCACTTCTTGAGGATAGGGTTCACCGCGCGAATAGGCCATTTTAATATTTTTAAAAAAGCCCATTCCCATCGCTTGTTTGGTGTAAGTGACAGCATCTCCTCCCCAAAGGGATGAATGGACGATATCTGGTTTGGCTCCCATCAATGCACTGATATGGGCAGTGTAATCTGTGTTGCCGAGTGGAGGCCATAAGGTTTTTACCACCTCCACCTGTGGCATCAGTTTCTTCATCGCCACTTCAAAGATTTGCCAGCTTTCTCTTCCCCAGGCATAATCAGGGTTGATTCCGGCGATGGTTTTAATTTTAGGAAAGTATTTCTTAATCACCAAAGCCAATCCAATATTATCAATACCTAAGTGGGCTTTGCTCCTGAAACCGAGTTTGAATTTTGGGACTTCATAAGGAGATTTGGCCCCTTCCATCAACTCATGGGTTCCGCAATCATAGGCGATGATTAATCCTCCCAGTTCATCGGCGAGTGGAAGGACGGCCTGACAGCTCGCAGAGGAAATGTAACCCAAAATGACATCCACCTTATCTTCCAAAACCAATTTTCTACAAAGCTTGACCTGTGCATCCACGCCACCTGCTTCATCCTTGCTGAGCAATTCAATTTTCCGACCGAGAATGCCACCTTCTTTATTAATCACATCAGCACACATTGCAAAAGTATTGTAACCAGGGATACCAAAAGGAGCGGCTGCGGCACCGGTCAAGAAACTGATGGCTGCGATTTTTATCGGGTCTTTAGGAATAGGCTTCTTGGTCTGCCCGATTGCCTTTGATGCTGTACCGAGAGTTCCAGCGGTCATGGCTGTGGCTCCCATATATTTCAAAAACTTTCTTCTCGAAATCTTATCTGACATTCTTCCTACCTCCTTCCTTTTTAGATGAGACCTTTTTTAAAACATATTTTTAACAATCTTCCTCTTCACCTCCTTCTTGTTTGAAATATTGAGTGTAACGACGCTTACTTATCAAACCATTGCGGTTATGTCAACAGATTTTTAGTCTGGACCGATTTAAAAAAGTCGATCGCTTTTTGGTTAAGCCTTTCCGCCTCTTCAATAAAGAAGCAATGTCTCTTGTCCGGGAAGAAAATCAATTCGGCATGTGGAATCAGCTCTTTCAATATTCTGGAATTTTCAGGGGGAACCAAAGGGTCATCGTCCCCTGACGTGATCAGCGTCGGCACGGTGACCCGGTTGAGGCGGTTGACGGTATCATGCTTTAAGCAGGCGGCGAACTGCCTTAGAAAGGCGTCAGGAGGCTGATAGTATCGAAGGGAAATCGAAACAAATTCTTTTATCTTCTCAGGATTCTCCCTTATAAAATGGTTGGAGAAATAGATATCCATATCTTTCCTGAGGATCTGTTCCGGTGTAAGCCCTTCATTGGCAGTGAATTTTTTCAGCCTCTCCGGACTCATGAGGACTGTCCTTTCGCCCCCGGCGCTGGTGCAGCCTAAGATTAAACTCCTCACCCGCCCGGGATAATTGATAGCCAGTTCCTGAGCAATGTATCCGCCCATGGAGATGCCCAGGATATGAGCTTTTTTTATATCGAGGGCCTCCATCAGGCCAGCCATATCGTCCGCAAAGAGACGGATGGAATAGTCCATGACCGGTTTTTCTGTCCGGCCCGCCCCCCGGTTGTCAAAGACAAGCACTTTGAAATGTTTCGATAGGTCGGGGACCTGACGAAACCACCATTCTGCGTTACGACGGAGTCCCATGATCAGGACAAGGGGGTCTCCCCAGCCATGGAGCTCGTAGTAGATTTCAATATCGTTTACTTTTAGCCTTGGCATAGGATCACCTTATTAAATGGCACTATGTAAACGGGCTTTCTAAGAGGGTCAAAGGTTTGAGGGATGTAAGGCATTTTTTTAGTCAAGCCGGATTGGTACGGCTTTAATAATTATCATTCTACTAAACTTTTTGCAAGAACATATTTTTCGATCTCGACCCAGGAGTCGATTTGTGATAATCTTGTCCTGTGCTCAGGCAGAATGGAAAAGATGACAATGGCAGAGAAGATGAAGGCGGCAAGATTTTATGAGGTGAGTAAACTCTTACTAATGAGTCCATAATTGAGAAGACACATTCATCCGAAAATCTCCCCTAACCCCTCTTTGCCAAAGAGGGGAATTCCTCCCTTTCGTAAAGGGAGGGAAGGAGGGATTTGATCCTTAGTGTATATACAATTATGGACTGATTAATAAGAAGAGATGAGATCCCTGTTCCAAGGTTAGGTTCGGGGGATGTTTTAGTGGAGATCAGAGTGGGAGACAGAGTAACGGTCAACCCTTTTCTGACCTGTGGAAAATGTATTAACTGCATTTCAGGGAACTCACAGATCTGCTTGTCACGGCGTGTCATCGGCATTCACACAGATGGAGGATTGGCAGAATTTGTAAAAGTTCCTGAGAAAAACCTTGTTGGATTGCCTGAAAATATCCCTTTTGATTAGGGAGGAATCATCGTTGATGCCGTGGCTACACCTTTTCATGCCATTATAAACAGAGGATCTCTCAAGGTAGGAGAGAAAGTAGCTGTTTTTGGTTGCGGTGGGTTAGGTATCCATGGGATTCAAATCGCAAAGGTTTGTGGGGCATCCATAGTCATCGCTGTGGATACGATTGATTCAGCCTTAGAGCGGGCAAAGAAAGTGGGTGCAGATGAGGTGATCAATCCTCGAAAAGAGGGGGCGATTAAAAAAATCATGGGATTAACCGGAGGAATGGGCGTTGATTTGGCGCTGGAGTTTATCGGGCTCAAGGAGACAATTGAACAAGCTATCCAGTGCGTTAGAATAGGGGGGAGAACTGTGGCCGTTGGTCTTGGGCCTGAAGAGATCTCTCTCCCTCCGCCCACAACGTTTGTCCGGTCAGAATTATCATTGCTCGGTTCTTATGGTTCAACGACATTAGAGATCCAAAACGTGGTAGATCTTATTGCCAGTGGTAAATTGAACCTTTCAAATTCTATTACGGAAAGATTTTCACTGGAGGAGGTAAATAAGGGATTGGACCATCTCCACAAAAAGATCGGGAACCCTATACGTATCGTGATTGAGATTAAATAATAAAAACTTATTCAGAACCAGGTGGGAGTGACATAAAATAAAACCTCCCTCTTCTCAAAAAGCGGGAATTGGTGTATATTAGAGGTGAGAAAGCCCGCGAAGATGAAGAAGGCAGCAAGGTAACAACCACTTCCCTCAATATACAGCAACGCCGCAAGGATTTTAATGGATACGCAGGATTCTCGAGAAAGAGGCCCAGTGATAGAAAAGCAAGGAGGAACAGTCAATGACTCCGGAACTACTTGAAATCGAGCGAAAAGCGATCCACCTTCCCATTAAGGAACGTGAAATCCTCGCCGAACGGCTGATTCAGAGCGTAGAGGGTGTACCGTTGACTGAAGTGGAGGAGGCATGGGTCAAGGAGGCAGAGCGGCGATTTAAGGCTTGGCGCCGAGGCGAACGGAAGGGTGTTTCAACAAGGCGTGCATTCAGGCAAATTCGAAAGGATCTCGGCTGGTGAAATTGATCTTTGACCCCGAGGCCCTGGTTGAGATGCGTGAGGCAGCAGCCTTTTATGAAGACTGTCAACCTGGGTTGGGGCGCTCTTTTCTGGATGCGATTGAGGTTGCTTCGGCTGAAATCGTGAAGTACCCACGCATGTGGCGCAAGGTCAATGGACGATTTCGGAGATACCTTGTTCAGCGGTTTCCTTACGGGCTGATTTATGCTGTGCAGGGGGACGTGATCTACGTAGCGGCCGTCATGCACCTAAAGAGAAAACCAGACTACTGGTACAGGAGACAGATGATTCCAAGAGAGAGGGGGGCCACGAAATAGATTTTAACCATCCTCTTTTTCCAAGGAACGCATCCATTCTTCTCTATCCCACCGAAGACTTCTTCCTGTAATGTTGTTTTTACATTTTTGTTCCACAATACAACCTTTCAAATGCAAATCAATGACCTTTGCCTCCCCTTAGCAAAAATCTCCCTAAACCCCCGCAAAAGATAATTTTCACAACCTCATTTTTGGTATTTACAGGTCATGATGAAAGGTGTAGACTCCTTCCTATAGTCAGTAAAACGTTGCCCTTGAAGTAAATGCATGATTTCAAAAAGAAACATGCAAGACTGAACCGTTTTACCCCGCTCATGAAAAAGTGCATCCCTTCCTGCAAGAGAGCATCTGCAAATTTGGACTGAGAAGGAGATAAAAGCGTGAATCTTTTAGACATGCGAACCATCATCTTCAGCTATTTGATCACGGACATTATCTGCGTATGGTTTATTGTGCTGCTGTGGCGGCAGAACCGGAACCGTTACACCGGCATGGCCTTTTGGGTGGTTGACTTTGTCCTCCAGACGGCGGCGCTTGCCCTGATCGTTCTGCGCGGCGCCATCCCGGACTGGATATCTATGATTCTCTCCAATACCATGGTCATTGGGGGGGGCAATCCTGGGTTTCGTGGGGCTGGAACGTTTCGTCGGGAAAAGGGGCCCGCAGATTCACAACTGCCTGCTACTGACGCTTTTCATCTTCGTCCAAAGCTATTTCGCCCTGGTCCAGCCCAACCTCGCAGCAAGAACTCTTAATATATCCGTGGCGCTGTTTCTGGTCTGCGTTCAGTCGGTCTGGCTCCTTTGGCGCCGCGTCGAGCCCGGCATGCGTTCCCTGACCTTCGGGGCCGGCATGGTGAACTTTCTTTACTGCATG
>Ga0315283_10006900_pt1 | contig 10176 bp, 8 predicted proteins | sample YL17G09_0_MG_FD_204541 | JGI IMG/M metagenome (GOLD analysis project Ga0315283, IMG submission 204541) | Sediment microbial communities from Yellowstone Lake, YNP, Wyoming, USA - YL17G09_0 | ecosystem: Environmental > Aquatic > Freshwater > Lake > Sediment | place: USA: Wyoming | collected...
GCCGTGGCCGCAGCCCACGTCCAGGACGGCTGCTCCGGTCAGCGCGGGCTTGCCGCCCAAGCGCGCCCAAAAACGCGCGTTTTCGGCAGTGCCGCGGGCGAAATAGGCTAGTTCAGCCGATGGAAGAGTCATGTGTAAGCTCCGGTCGAATGGCGCTGCTGCGGCAACGCGTTCTGGTAGACTTGCTGCACGCGTTCGGCCACACGCTCTAGGGACCAGGGCAAGATCGCCTCGCGGCCGTGGGTGCGACTGCCGAAGGTAATGGCTTGTTGCAGCTTTGCGGCCAGATCAGTGGCATCTGCGGCCGCGATGAAGTGGCCTGGCAAATCAGCGCACAATTCGCGGACATCTCCCACATCAGTAGAAACCAGCGGCAAGTTACAGGCGAGCGCTTCTCGCACCACCATCGGCGCACCCTCCGCGACTGATGCTAACACCAACACGTCGCAGGCATTCATATACAACGGGATCTGTTCCCGCGGCGCGTTGTGGACGGCCAGCAGTCGCACATCCGGCACGCGCTGGCGAAGTTGATCGACCGCCATTTCAATCAGCGACAGGCGTTTTTCGGGCCGAGGCGTGCCCACGAAGAGGACCAGTGGGGTAGCGACCGGCAAGCCCAATGCCGCGCGCGCCTCAACTTGCGGCATCGGCGAAAATAACGTCACGTTGACCCCGCAGGGCAGGAGCGTCACCTCAGATAAGGCGAGACCACGCGCGACGCGCGTCGAAGTAGCGATCGTCGCCTGAGCAGCTCGGCTCACCGCGCGGCAGAGTGGCGCCGTCCAGCCTATTTGTGCCTCAATGCCATGATGCGTTACGACTACTGGGAGCCGGCGCTGCATGAGGGCTATGACGCCACAAAAGACGTAGTGCGCATGGATGAGGTCATACGGCGTGCGCAGGATGCGGCGCAATTGCCCCACTCCGCGCAGGTAGTTCCAGCGGCTGGCCGGTCCATCGACGAAAAGCACATCGATGTGCAGCCCGCATTGGCGCAAGGAATCGACTTGTTCGGCAACAAACGTGCCATGGATGGGCCGCGTGGGACTCGGATACATGTTCGTCAGCACGAGCACCCGGAGCCCACGCATGGCGCCGTGAGATGAAACGTCCTGCATATAGTTTTCCCCAGGATCAGCCGGTTTCGTTGAGGCAACGCATGTGAGCGGTTTAGGCCCCGATTCTCTGATCATTTCTATCCGTCGGGTCGCCACGTCGATCGGTATAACGCCAGGTAGCTCGCTGCGACGCGGGCGGGCCGGAAGCGGACGAGGGCCGATGCGCGCGCGGCCGCGCCGATCTGCTGCGCTAGTTCGGCGTTTTCCAATAGCTCACCGAGCGCGACCGCGAACGCCGCCGAGTCGCCCGCAGGCGCCAGGTAACCCGTCCGTCGGTCTTCGATCAGGTAGGGCAGGCCGCCTGTGGCCGAGGCCACGACCGGCACGCCCGCGGCCATGGCCTCGATGACGGCCATGGGGGCCACTTCTTGTCGGCTGGGCAGCGCAACCACGGCTGCAGCGACAAGTTCCGCCCGCAGCGCATAGGTATCGAGTGGGCCCAGCAGCCGCACTACCTCTGCCAGCCCAGCGCGGTCGATCTCCCGTCGCACTTGCTCGGCATAAGCGTAATCTGCCAGCGAACCGGCGATGTGAACCGAGAGCTGTGGGATCCGTGGCCTCAGGAGCGCCGCCGCCCGCACCAGAGTAAGCGGGTCCTTCAGCGGGATCACCGAGGCGGGCATGAAAACGCGGCCGGCGATGGGGCGACGTGGCAGTTGGAAATTGTCGGGCGGCGCGGGGTTGTCGATGATGCGCCAATCGGCGGGACGGGAGGCCCAGTGCGCGTTGCCCCAGCGGCTGTAGGCTTCGACGACGTAAGGGCTGACGGTGGTCACGCGCGTGACTTTGGCCAACGCCTGCTGTTCGTAGTGGCGTGCCAGCGCGAAGTTCAGCCGACTAAACAGGCCGTGATACAACGTCGCTTCCTGGCGCACCACGCCGTGGATCGTCCAGATGGGCTGATACCCGGCCCGCAAGGCTGCGACGGCCAAGTTGGGGCCGTGTGCATGGACGACATCGGGTGCCAGGCGCCGCAACAGGTGCGCCAGCCGCTCGACCTTCGTGAGCATGTTCGGGATGAGCCGACGCCGAGTTTGCGCCAGGAAGTGGATGGTGAGCGGGCCATCGACGATGGTTCGGCTTTCATCGACGTCCGAATGGCAGTGCAATACGTGGATCTCCAGACCGGCGATGTGGCGCAGCTCGGCCACAAGCCTTGCCGATGCGGCCTGAATCCCACCGTCAATTTTCGTGGGGTCTTGCGGATAATGTGTGATGAGCGCGATCCGTAACCGATCACCCATGACTGTCTCCTAGCCTGCCTGGCCTGGCAGCCGCTGCGCGCTCGGTAATCAACTGCGCATAGAGGACCAATGTGCGGTCAACGATCGTCTGTAGCCGAAAGCGGGCCTCTGCGCCGACGCGTGCGGCCATGCCAAAGGCACGCCTTTGCGCAGGATCGGCTAACAGGACCAGCGTCGCCGCGGCCAACGCTGCGACATCACCTACCTCGGCCAGCCAGCCGGTCTGCCCTGCCGTGACCATAAACGGCACCCCGCCGCTGCGGGTAGCGACGACAGGCCGTCCGGCCGCCATGGCTTCTGCAATGACTACCGGTGCCGTTTCCTGACGGCTGGTGAGCAAAACCACATCGGCGCGGCGGTAGCAGTCCACTAAGTCCTGGCCCCTCATCATCCCCAAGAAGCGCACTGCGTTTTGCAGTTGCAGTCGCTCGACCAATTGCTGACACGTAGCGGTGTAGGCGGGATCGGCATCCGTTTGTCCAGCGATCTCCAGGCGCACGTCAGGCCACGCCGCATGTATCTGGCCGAAAGACTTAATAAGCGTCAAGATGTCTTTCCGGGGGATGAGGCGGGCTACGCACAGGAGCGTCGGCGGCGCGCCGGCAGGCGGCTCCGGGCTCTCAAAGTAGCAGTCGGCCACGGGGTTTTCAATATCATAGAAGCGTGCGTGGGTCAAAGGCTGACATTCCTGCACTACGTAAGGGCTAATAGCGATCAAGTCGCGCACCTGGTGCAGGAGCCAGCGTTCGTACCAGGCATCGACCTGCCAGCGCAGCTTGCCGGTCAAGACCGCGTCAACCTGGGCAAGTGCGGCTTCGCGGAACGCTACACCGTGCAGGGTGATCACAGCCGGCCGGCCGCTCCGCAGCGCTGCCCCGGCATATGGTCCGGCCATATGGGCGTGCACCACATCAGGATCGATCGCACGCACAGTGTCCGCCAGCGGCCGGACGACCGGCTCGTGCCAGAGCAGGCGATCGCCGCGCGGATGCGGCACGCGATGGAGAAGATAGCCGCGGCCGCCCGATGCCGGCGCCCGTTGCTGTTCTTTGGTCGCCGCTTTCAGGCCGGGCACGGCTGTGACCACGTGCAACTCGATCTCCGGATGCGCGGCCAAGCCACCGACCAACGCCGCTACGACCGCATCCACTCCGCCGAGGAATGCGCCCTGTCCCGGCAGGGGGCCCAACATGGCGACTTTCACCCGACGATCTCCCCGTTGGCCTGCTCCAGGTTGCCCAGCAGGGTCCCTACGATCACGAAAAAGACGAGATTGGTATATTGCGCGTTGAACACGTCGAAGGCGGCGATCGCTCCCAAATAGGCGGCGAGCGTAGCCCACAGTACTGCCACCAGCTCGTGATTGGTCACCTGCCGGTCGCTATGCGTTGGCAGTCGCCAGAAGGCATAGCCGCGCCGCGCAAGGCCGGCGAATATCGCCAGATAGGGTACGAACGCCAGCAAGCCGCCCGATACCAGCACGTAGACAAACGAGTTGTGCGTGGAGGGCATCGTGACCCTGATGCCGGGGTGCGGATCCCAGCCGTATTGCCCGGTCGCCTGCGTGCCAAAGTTATCGAAGCCGATGCCGAGCAGGGGCGACTGCCGGACCATCGCCAGGGCGATCTCGAGCGCGCGCAGGCGATACGTAATCGGCTGCTCCGAGGTGAGACGACTCTCCACCGTCTCGGGATTGACGAGGGAAATCCCGCTCAACAAGAGCGCTGCGATCAGGATCAGGGGAATCAGCGGGATCAGCGCGCGGCGCATGCGCGGGCTGAGCAGCACCACGACGGCAATGCCGAGAAGCGCGGCCAGCCAGCCGCCGCGCACGTAGGCCAGAAACACTCCCGTCAAAACACAGACCAACGCGACGCCCACGAGTAGCCGCTTCCCCCAAGTCGACGCCCGCTGGACGCCGTAGAGTAACAGTGGCACCATCACCGCCAGCGTACTGGCCATCGTGGCCGGGCTGCGGAAGAGGCTGAGCACTTTCCGGATTCTACCTTCATAGATGAGGTCATAGGCTACCGGCGAGAATGTCGCGATCCCGGTGATTTGCTCGCGTGCTGTGATGATGCCCATGAGCGCGCCGACCAGCGCCAGCGCGCCGACCGTCGCGAGCAGCGTCTTCGGCGTGCGTGACCAGGTTCGGGCGAAGTAGTAAAACAGGAGAGGTAGCGCGATGAAGCTGACAACCGTTTGGGCACCATCCACCAGGCCCAGCGATGATGCGGGAATGGATAGGAATATGGCTCCGGCGAAGAGGAACATCGCAAGATCGACCCAGGTCAGGGCTGGCAGCCGGCGCTGGCTGTCGCCGACGCCGGGGTGCGTCTGCCCCAGGGCTTGTATGACCAAGCGCACAAACAGAAAGAGCGCGGTCAGCCGAGTCACGTCCAGGGCAGGGATGCCGCGGCCGAATTGCAAGGTCAAATGGATGAACTGCCCGAAAGGCGCCAGCACGACACAGAGCAGCAGGCCGGCAACCGGATCAAGCAGCAGGGCCAGGAGCAGCGCGCCCAGGCCGACCACCGTCACCGCCAGCGTCCAATCCTGCGAGAGCAGGACGCGTCCCAACACCACGCCGCTGATCACTACTGTTGCGACTGCCAGGACGGCTATGACGATCTGCCAGATCCGCCCCGGGGTCGGGCCAGGAACGCTTTCGAGATGTTGTTCGCTCATATGGCCCCCGTCCGCTCGGCGCCCAAATCGCGATAGAGCGCGCTTACTTCGGCAGCAAGGCGCTCGCTGCTGAAGTGTTGGAAGGCACGGGCCCGACCAGCCAGACCCATCGCGCGCGCTGCCTCCGGATGGGTCAGCAAGTCGATGATCGCCTGCGCCAGTGCGTGCGCGTCGCGCGGTTGAAACCAGCGACCGGTCACGCCGTCGACGACGATCTCAGTGCCGCCCCCTTCTGCCGGGGTGATGACCGGCCGGCCGGCCGCCATGGCCTCGACGATCACGCGGCCAAAGGGTTCTGGGCTCACCGATGTGTGTGCGAGCACATCAACCGCAGCCAAGACCGCGGGTATGTCATCAGAATGTCCCATGAAGCGGACCGCATCGTGCAGGCCAAGCCGATCTCGAAGCGCCCGGAGCTCATCCCCGAACTCCCGACTGAAGCTCTCAACCTCGCCGACGATCAGGCCCAGCGCATCGGGCACCGCATCAACGACCAAGCACATCGCCTCCAAGAAGAGAGCTTGGCCCTTCCAGGGCACGAGTCGGCCCACGACGGCGATAATTGGGCGATCCAACGGCAAATCGAGCGCTGCGCGCGCCGCGCGCCGGTCGGCCGGGGTTGCGTAGGCAGTCAGGTCGATGCCGTTGTAGATAAGGCGACCCTTGGCCGCAGGGATGCCCTGTCGACGCTGATCGTCGGCCACCCACCGCGAGATAAAGATGAATCTCTGCACCGTTCTGGCCCATAGGTGATCCCAGAACCGAAGCGGACCGAGCGAACGCACATGACAGACGGACGGCTTGGCTGCCAACCAAGCCGCGGCAATCGCGGGCCGGCTGACGAAAACCGCGTCGTTGACATGGACGAGCGTCGGTTGGGCGGCGCGAATCGCGCGCCACAGCCGCCAGGTGAGAGGCAGTGTGCGTGTGAGGAAGTTCCGCACGCTGCGCGCCCGGTCCCACAGGTGGCTGTAGAGCCCGCCGTTGCGCAGTCGCTGGCCTGTCTGGCTCCCCTTGACTAAGCTGACGACGCCGCTGCTGCGCGCAGTATCTGCCGTGACCGTGGGGATGGTGACGACTGGGACTTGCATCGCCCGAAACCGCGCCATGGCTGGATTGTGCGACGACAACAGCACAATCGGCTCGAAGGCGCGCCGATCCATGACGCCTAGCAACTGCTCGAGGCTGACAATGGATCCCCCGATGCCGGCGGTTAGGTCGATATACAGGATACGCATGGCACAGTCACATCTATTGGCGGCTGCCCGGCCTCAACGATTCGATGAACTCGAAGATGAAGGCCAGAACCACCCCGGCGACCAGGCTCAAGGCGCCGCCGACCAAGGCAATCTGGAGCGTACGGTTGGGCAGAGGCTGGTCGGGCCGCCGCGCCGGCTCGACGATCTTCAGATAGCCGACATTGAGGCCCTGCTGCTGCTTCAGCCGCGCCTCGTTCGCCTTGTTCGACAGAAGATCACGATTCACCTGCGATTGCTTGACAGCCCTGGCGAGCCGCTGCTGCTCGACGGTAAGGCCGATGAGCGAGGTTAGCTCGGTCTCCCAACGAGCGGTTGTGCGGTCGAACTCAGTTTCCAGGGCGCGTTGCCCCGCCAATTCCGTGCGTGCGTTGCTGGCAGCCGCGCGCAGCTCATCGGCGCGCCGGTTTGCGCTCGCCTCCGCGTCGCTTTTTGGTGTGGCCGTGGCCGCGTGCGCTGCTGCGGCGGCAGTTTCCGCTTCCAGCGCGCTGATGCGTGCCATCAGCCGACTCACCTCCAGCGCGGTGTCATCTTTTGCCTTGCGCAAGCCTCGTACTGTGTCCTGATAGGCGTTGATTTCGCGTTCCAACGACTCCAGGCTGTGGTTCAAATTGAAGCGCAGCAGATCGTTCTCGGCAGCGGCTAACGTTTGTTCGGCTTCGGTCAGTTGTTGGGTGAGAAACTCGCCTGTGACTACCGCCGGCCGGGCGCGGTCCGCGCGATAGGCCGTCAGAGCTCGCTCCACCTGGGCATTTACGATCGCCTCCGCGGTCTGTGGACTATCCGCCTGAGATATCACGGTCACGAAATCGTATTCCTGGAGCGTCCGCAAACCGCGCAACAAGGTTGTCGCGTCCATTGTCAGCCCCAGTTGTGCAATGGTGCGCCAGGCAACGGGGCCGCTGCGCACGATCTGCGAGAACTGAAACGCGGTCAAGTCAATCGGATCTGAAGTGGGATTGCTGCGCACTGGTCCATAGAGGCCCACCTGCTCCGATTCCATCGGGATCACCTGCAGACGCACAGCGGCCTCATAGACTGGTTTGGCCGTCAGCGTGCCGAGCAGGATCACGATCATCGTCACCGCGAAGAGGAGCACGATCATCCACATCCGTTTCCAAATGATGGCCCCGAAACGATTCAAGTTCATACGTTCGTCTTCTCCAAACACAGGCTCAGGTCGGGCAGGAAAGCCACAGCCGGAATACCCAAGGGACACAAAACTCCACGGGTGACTGCATCATGGATCGCCCGTAACATACGCTTAATCTTCAGTCGGTTGCGCGTCTGGCTCGGTCGCGCCAGGCTGCGCGCCCAGAACCAGTCCACGTCGTCGCATTGCACCAGGTTCAGACAGCGGGCATCGGGTCTTAGAGCCGCCATCACTTCCCAATAGCTGCCGCCGCGTATCCCCTCCGACAGCAGCCAGGCCAGCGTCGCATCGGCGGGCACGCGTTTGCGCATGATCGCGTAGCGTCGCGCCAACCTGAGCGGCATGTAGGGCACGAGCCACAGCCCCGTCGTGTGGAAGTCCTGCGGCCAGAGCCGGTTGGGCGTCTCACCGATGAACAGATGTCCGTTCGGTGCGATGACACGCCAGATCTCACGTAGATGCTGTCGACGCGCGGCGGGTGGGATGTGTTCCAGCACCGCGTTCATCACCACTGCGTCGAATGAGCCGTCTTCGAACGGCAGCGCGTATGTTTCGGTCACATGCCGGATGCCCATCTGATCGGCAAGCCCGCTATCACGGACACGCAGGCAGGCGGCGGCGGCAAAGGTCGCATTCGGTTCGACACCGATCGCGCTGGCGGCGCCGAGGCGCACCAAGCACAGGGTCGATGCGCCGCAGCCGCAGCCGAAATCGAGCACCCGCTGTCCGGCGACCGGCACGAAACGCTCGAACTGGCGGCGCAGCGGCTCCTCAATGTAGCTCGGCTCCTCCGCACGGGCGATTTCATCGCGCAGCCACATTTCGCCTTTGGCAGCAAGGAGCGCCTCTAGCGTCTCCTGGCTGTAATGCGTTTCGGTCCGGCTATATTGTACCACGCCGCCGAAGCCGCGCTGTTCTCCGGTGATCTCGACGATGCGACGCGGGCCGGTGTCAGTGATAGTTACGGGCATTTCTTCGCTCTCACGTTGAGACGTTGACACGTTATCACGTGCCAACGATTGAACGTGTCAACATGCTAACCACCGGTTGCTTTCCGCTTCAAGGCTGCCGTCAAAAGCTCCTCGATGCGCGCCACTCGATGCTCCCAGGTATTGGCCGCCGCAATGGCCTTGCGGCGCTCGCTCAGGGACGGATCTGTTTCGGCGATGGCGGCGGCGATCTGAGCCACGAAGTCATCGGGCGTGTCGGCGAGGCGCACCAGGTCGCCGTAGCCGCGCGCAGTCGGCACATCAGTGCTGACCACGGGACGGCCGCAGGCCAGATATTCGTAGAGCTTAAGTGAATCGATGTTCGCCGTCCACTCGTTTCGCTCATACGGCAGCAAGCATACGTCGAGGCTGGCGATGGCCGACGGCAGCGCTGTCACCGGCAGGCGACCCGCCCATTGCGCGTTCGGCAGATCGCGCAACACATTCGCCTTGTCGGGCTGGCTGTACAGGTCGAGCTGTCCGATCAGCACCAGCTCCCAGTCCGGCCGGGCGCGGGCGACGTGGGCGAGAAGGTTGAAGTTGATCTTCTCGTTCAACGCCCCGGAATAGCCCACGCGTACCGATTTTGGACTATAGTCCCCGGAGCGTAGCGGAGTGGGATTTTGGATTTTGGATTTTGGATTTCCATCGTCAACTGCGCGATCTGCGATCTGCGTTCTGCATTCCGCCATCGCCCTCTGAAAGCCCTCGAAATCGACCGCATTCGGAACCAAGTACGTGTGCGGGTTGAAAGGCCGCTTGCTCTCCAGCAAGGCTGGCGCGCTGACGATCACCAAATCCGCCCGACGCAACATCGCCTCTTCCGCTTGCCTGACCGCCGCCCGATCGGTAACGCTGGCATAGGCGCTGTACTCATCGGTGATATGATAAACGACTAGCTGCTCCCCATATTGGCCGATGACATCGGCGAAATAGGGCCGCACCAGCCACAGAATCGGCGGCCGCGATGCCCCGAGTTGTTGTAGGGTGCGCAACATGGCGCGGCGGCGCAGAGCAGCGGTCAACGGGCCGCCGGTACGCCGGCCCGACATCGGCGCGTAGTACGGATCGTGGTAGATCCACAGCCCGTCGACGTAATGCCGGGCCAACGGCTTGCGAAAATCTGCTGGCTTGAGCCTGCCAGTCCGAAGGCGCCGCAACGTCTCGGGGTAGTAGAGACGCGGCTCCACGTAAAGCACCGTATTATGTCGAGCAAGACGCGTCATGATTTGGTGCCGGTTACGCCACAGCCCCTCCCACGGATCGGGCGCCATACAGATCACCGTCTCACCCGCCAGTCGCGCACGCGGTTGGTTCGTTTCGGTCATGTCGCTGCCCCATTCCGCGCCCGATACCACGCAACAGCCTCTGCGAACGCCGCGGTCAGGTCCGATTGGGGCAATCCCAACTCCTGGATCGCGCGCGACGGGTCAGCCGTCAGCGCCAGCGGAGGCTGCGCTGCTTCCCCTCGCTTCGGCGCCGGTCTGATTGGCACCGTGCCAGCAACTCGCGCCAGCATCTTGTGGAATGCAGCTTCGGTCAGGTTGCCGTCTCGGTGGCCCAAGATATACGTCCGACCGCGCAGACCGCGCTCGGCTGCCAGCAGGTGGCCCACCGCGATATCTTGCACCGGCGCAAAACTGATGCCGCCGGGTGGGTAGGAAGTCGACCGCTGCTCGAGCGCGGCCAAAATGCGCGCGCCGGTTGCAGTCGGCCGCGCGTCAC
>Ga0315283_10006903_pt1 | contig 10175 bp, 7 predicted proteins | sample YL17G09_0_MG_FD_204541 | JGI IMG/M metagenome (GOLD analysis project Ga0315283, IMG submission 204541) | Sediment microbial communities from Yellowstone Lake, YNP, Wyoming, USA - YL17G09_0 | ecosystem: Environmental > Aquatic > Freshwater > Lake > Sediment | place: USA: Wyoming | collected...
GATGACCTACATGGCGATCCTACGACGGGATGCCAAGCTCGTCGGCGTACACGTGCGCGTAGACCTTTCTCGCGCGCTCGACCCGGGCGACGTACGTTCGTGTCTCGGGAAACTGGATACCGACCCCTTGCTTGCGCCAGCGGTCGACGTTGCCCTGCCCGGCGTGATAGGCGGCAAGCGCCGTGCGCTCGTCCCCGTAGCGATCGAGCAGGTTGCGCACGTACCAGGAGCCGTAGCGCACGTTCAGCTCCGGATCGTAGAGATCGGCGACCACGAACCTGGCGCCGCCGGTGCGCAGTGCGATGCCCTTGGCCGTCTCCGGCAGTAGCTGCATCAGCCCGATCGCTCCGGCGCCCGACTCCGCCTTCGGATCGAACTTGCTCTCCGTGAAGATCACGGCGGCGAGCAGAGCGGGATCGAGGTCGTAGTTCCTGGCGTGCGCGGTGACGATCTGCTCGTAGCGGAGCGGGTACCGGACGCGCTGGACGAAGTCGGGCTCGGCACGAACAACGTAGAGCGCCGCCCCGGCGACGCCGAGGATCACAGCGACGAGCAGGCCGATCAGTCTCACCGGCGCACTCACCTACCCGTTCTCGGGCGCAGCCCGCATGAGAGTGTCGATGACGCCCGCCACCCAGGCGTCGAGGTCTTCGGGCGTCCCCGTGTTGACGTAATGAAAATCGGCACGCTTGACCTTCTCGCGGTCGTCGATCAGGCGAACGTCGCGGTTGTCGAGCGGTACGCGTCGTCGTTGCTCACGGAGCTGACGTGGCGCGGTGATCACGACGACGCGATCGAAGCGGCTCTCTCCTCCCGACTCGTACAGGAGCGGCACCTCGGTGACACACACGTTCGGCGGCGGGTCCACTTCGGCAAGCCGCCGGCGCCATTCCAGGTACTCGCGAGACACCAGTGGGTGCAGCAGCCCCTCGAGGAACGCGAGGGCGTCCGGGTCGTTGAACACGACGGCTGCGATGCGGCTGCGATCCGGCCTGCCGTCCTCTCCGAGAATCCCTTCGCCGAAGAACGCTACGAGCGCAGTGCGCACGCTGTCGTCTGCCGCGAGCAGATGATGGACGATCTCGTCGCTCGAGACGGTCGCGGCGCCGTGCGCCCGAAACGCTGCGAGCGCGGTGCTCTTCCCCGCGCCGATACCGCCCGTGATCGCGACCGCGACCGGGCGAGACAAGGTGTTAGGCGGTCTCGACTTCGTCAGCGGCGACGGCGGCAACCTCGTCGAGCTCGGCCTCGAGCTCGACGACCGCCTCTTCGGCTATTGCCTCCGCGACGACCGCTTCCCCGGCTAGCGCCTCGGCGATGCCGTCCGCAGCGACGGCCTCGTCGGCGAGCTCGACCGCGACAGCCTCGGCGACAACTGCCTCTTCCGCAAGCTCGATTGCCATCGTCTCGGCGACAACAGCCTCTTCCGCAAGCTCGATCGACATGGTCTCGGCGACAACGGCCTCTTCCGCGAGCTCGACCGCAACCTCGTCGGCAACGATCGCTTCCCCGGCAAGCTCGGCGGCATCGTCCCCGTCACCCGCGGCGTCGGCCTCGATGGCCTCTTCGGCGAGCTCGATCGCAACCGTCTCGGCAGCGACCGCCTCTTCGGCGAGCTCGACGGCGAGTTCATCGGCCTCGACCGCCTCGTCGACGAGCTCGACCGCGAGCTCATCGGCCACAATCGCCTCTTCGGCGAGCTCGACCGCGAGCTCATCGGTCTCGACCGCCTCTTCCGCGAGCTCGACCGCAACCAGCTCGACCGCGACGGCGTCTTCCGCGAGTTCGCCGGCCGCTGCGAAGGCCACGTCCGCGAACTCTGCGGCGGCGGAACCGTCCGTCGGGAAGGCTTCCTCCGAGAGACGCAGGTTCGGCGTCAGATGCACGGACTCGCCCCCGTCGGCGCGCGGCAAGGGCTCGACGCCCTCCTCGACCCGCTTCAGCGAGAGGGACAGGCGCCTGCGGTCGCCGTCGATCTCGAGGATCAGCACGTTGACCGGATCACCCTGAGAGACGACCTCACGCGGATTCTCGACGTGGTGCTGCGCGAGCTCGGAGATATGCACGAGGCCCTCGACACCCGGGAGGATCTCGACGAAGGCGCCGAACGTGACGACCTTCGTGACACGGCCCTCCACGACATCGTTCTCGCCGTAGTGCTCGAGCACCTGCTGCCAGGGATCCGACTGCGTCTGCTTGAGCCCGAGGGAGATGCGCTGGCGCTCGCGATCGATGTCGAGCACCTTGACCTTGACGGTCTGGCCGATCTCGAGCACCTCCGAGGGGTGGTTGACGTGGCTCCACGACAGCTCGGAGATATGGATCAGGCCGTCCATGCCGTCGAGGTCGACGAACGCCCCGAAATCGACGATGTTGGAGATCTGGCCGTCGACGACGTCGCCCGGGTTGAGCCGGTCGAGGATCCCCTGGCGCATCTCCTTGCGCTCGTCCTCGAGGACGGCGCGCCGCGAGAGCACGACGTTGTTGCGCGAGCGGTTGAGCTCGATCACCTTGCAGCGGAGCTCCTTGCCCATGAACTCGTCGAGATCCTGGACGCGGCGGATATCGACGAGCGACGCGGGCAGGAAGCCACGCACGCCGAGGTCGAGGATGAGGCCGCCCTTGACGACCTCGATCACCCTGCCGTTGACCGGGGCACCGCTCTCGGCAGCCACCTCGATCGCCTTCCAGGCGAGCTCGAACCGCGCACGCTTCTTCGAGAGGATCAGGCGCCCCTCGGCGTCCTCTTTCGTCATCACGAGCGCATCGATCTCGTCGCCGACGGAGACCTCGTCGGCGGGGTTCACGGCGCGGCGGATGGACAGCTCTGCGACCGGGATCACGCCCTCGGACTTGTAGCCGATGTCGACCAGCACCTCGTCCTTGTCGACGCGCACGACGGTGCCGTGCACGACCTCACCCTCGTTGATCGTGGGGAACGTGGCGTCGTAGTCCGGAACCAGCTCCCCGTCGGGGCCGGTGATCCAGACGCCGTCTTCGAGGACGGGTGCTTCGATGGAGGACATGGGGCTCTCGATAGTGTCGTTGGCCATTGCGAGCGGGGAGTATAGCGACGAATCGCCTCCGAGAAATCAGCCTCGCTCGCCGATCTCGCCGCTGCCGTCCCCGGCGCTCGCGTTCTCGCTGACGGCGAGACCGTCGACGTTCGGGGCAGCCCGCGCCCTACCCGGGCACTAACCCTTGGCGTCGGCCCAGTTGTCGCCGACGCCGACGTCCGCGGCGAGCGGCGGGTCGAGCGGGTAGGCGCCGACCAGCTCCGACCGCACGAGCTCCTTCACCGCGCTCACCTCCGTCTCCGGGACCTCGAGCAGCAGCTCGTCGTGCACCTGCAGCACGAGCCGGGCGCTGCGCCCCTCGGACCGTAACCGGTCGTGGGTGCGGATCATCGCCACCTTGATCACATCCGCAGCCGTTCCCTGCATCACCGTGTTGACGGCGAGCCGCTCCCCGAGCGAGCGGGTCTGGCGGTTGGAGGCGCGCAACTCGGGGATCGGGCGGCGACGCCCGAGCAGCGTGGTCACATAGCCGTCAGCGCTAGCCTGGGCGATCGTCCGCGCGATGAACTCCTGCACCTGCGGGAAGCGCGCGAGGTACGTGTCGATATAGGCCTGTGCCTGCTCACGCGGGATCTCGAGGTTCTCGGACAGGCCGAACGACGAGATGCCGTAGATGATCCCGAAGTTGACCATCTTCGCGACGTCGCGCTCGGCTCGCGTCAGCGTGGCCGGGTCCTTGCCGAGCACCTCGGCGGCGGTGGCCGTGTGGATGTCGTCGCCGCGCTCGAAGGCCGCACGCAGTACCGGCTCCCCCGAGACGTGCGCGAGGATCCGCAGCTCCACCTGGCTGTAGTCGGCGGACATCAGCCTGTTCCCCTCCTCGGCGATGAATGCGGAGCGGATCTGCCGCCCGAGATCGGTGCGCACCGGGATCGCCTGCAGGTTCGGATTCGACGTCGAGAGACGCCCGGTAGCGGCAACCGTCTGGTTGAAGGTCGTGTGCAGGCGCCCGTCCCTGGCGGAGATGAGCGACGGCAGCGGCCCGAGGTAGGTGTTGAGGAGCTTCGAGTACTCGCGCCACTCCTCGATCACGCCGACGAGCTCGTGCTCGCCCCGGAGCCCTCGCAGCACCCGGCTGTCGGTGGAGTAGCCGGTCTTGCCCTTGCGGCCTGGCGTCAGCCCGAGCCGGTCGAACAGGATCCGCGCCACCTGCTGGGTCGAGCCGAGCATGAACTCCTCGCCTGCGAGCTCCGTGGCGCGCGCCTCGAGCTCCTCGGTGCGGTCGGCGAGCCGGGCCGTGATCTCCCCCATCCGGTACGTGTCGATCTTCACGCCCACGCTCTCCATGGCTGCCAGCACCGCAATCAGCGGCAGCTCGATCGATTCGTACAGCTCGAGCGAGCCGCGCTCCAGCAGCCGCTCTCGCATCAGCGGGGCGAGTCGCCGCACCGCCTCGGCATGACGGACGAGCGTGGCCGTCGTCTCCTCCGCCGCTGGGTCGGGCAGGAGCTCGAGGCCGTACTCGGCTGCGAGCTCGTCGAGCACGTACTCGGACCGGCCCGGCTCGATCAGGTACGCGGCGATCATCGTGTCGTCCGCGGGCGGGAACGGAAGGTGCAGCGCCTTGACGTCGTGGGCGATCAGCTCCGCTGCGCCGAGGCGCGGCGCGAGTGACGCATCCCAGTCGGCGACCACGACCGCCCCGCCGCTGGCAACAGCGATCCGCCCCTCCTCGATTGCGAGACCGGCACGTCCGCGGACGGCGGGAAGCTCGCTCTCCGTCCACGCGACGGTCAGCCCGTCGAGCCGCGGCTGCTCGGCCGCCGGTACGGCAGCGTCGAGCTCGTCCACGCGATTCAGCAGAGCACGGAACTCGAAGCGCCGGAACATCTCCTTCAGCTGCGAGCGGTCCGGTGCGCCGGCGACGAGCGCAGCGGGATCGACGTCGAGCGGCAGATCGCGACGCATCGTTGCTAGCACCTTCGAGGCCCGCGCCTGCTCGGCGTGCTCGCGGACAGCTTTCCCGCGTGCCGGAGAAAGCTCGTCGGCGTGTGCGATCACCTCCTCCAGCGAACCGTACTGGGCGATCAGCTGCCCGGCCGTCTTGTCGCCGATGCCCGGAATCCCCGGAATGTTGTCGGACGTGTCGCCTTTGAGGCCGATGAAGTCGGGCACCTGATCGGGCCTGACCCCGTAACGCAGCAGGACGCGCTCCGGCGTGTAGACGTTGACGTCAGAGACGCCCCGCGGCGTCATCATCAGGCAGATGTTCTCGGAGCACAGCTGGAACGCGTCGCGATCGGTCGACACCACGCACGTCCTCACGCCCGCCTCGTCGGCTCGCGTCGCGATCGTCGCGATCACGTCGTCGGCCTCCCAGCCCTCGAACTCCAGGTTCCGGTAGCCGAATGCCTCCACGATCGGGCGGAAGTACGGGAACTGCTCGCGCAGCAGGTCGGGCATCGGCTTGCGGCCCTCCTTGTAGACGACGTCGACCGATTCGGCGATCGCGGCGCGATGAACCGGTCGCGTGTCCCAGGCGACGGCGACGCCACCCGGCCGGTAGTCGGAGAGCAGCTTGAAGAGCATGTTCCCGAACCCGAGCAGCGCGTTCGTCGGCATGCCGTCGCTCGTGGCGAGCTCCTCGGGCAGCGCGAAGAACGCGCGATAGGCGAGGTTGTTGCCGTCGACGAGAAAGAGCTCGGCGCCGCGGGCCGGACCGTCGTCCACCTGCAGCTCCGCTCCGGTGAGGGTCTTCGGCGCCATCGACGCCAACGCTAGATGATTGATTCCGAACTTGCGCAGTCGCCAATTCGGAGCCAACCAGCTAGCGTCCGAGCAGCCCCGGCGCCGGCCGAGACGCTCCCGTTCGCCTGCGGGCAGTCGCACGCGACGGATGCCCCTCGGCACCACGCGGGCGGCGCCGGTCCCGGCCATACGATGGCGGGGTGCGCCGCCTCCCGCTCCTTGCAGGCTCTCGGGTCCAGCTCGTCACGGTCGGCGACGATGCCGTGCTGCTGGCGCCGCCCGTACCGCTCGAGCCACTGGCGGAGATCGGAGCGGCCGTGGCGGAGGCTCTCCGCTACCCGCTCTCCGGCGCCTCGCTCGGGCAGCTGGTGACGGTGGGCGGCAAGGTCACGATCGTCGTCGAGCCAGGCCTGCTGCCGCTCCCGGGAGCTCCGTGGGACCCCCGCCAGGACGCGCTCGCGGCGGTGATCGACGAGCTCGCGAGGCTCGGGATGCGGGGCGAGCGCCACACCGTCCTCGTCGCCGGCGGGCTCGAGCGCCGGAGCGGGCGGACAGAGCGCGAGGCGGTGCTGCGCCCGGCGCGCGCACACTCGTTCCGGGGCGTCGTGGCCGTGCACGACTGCACCGATGACGCCCTGCGGGCGCTCGTGGGCGGCGACGTGTCGCCGGGCCTGCGCACCAACCCGCACCTGCTCGACACGGATCTCATCGTCGTCGTGACCGCCGCGGAGACCGCCGATCGGGGCGGAGCCGCCGCACTCCTCGGTGCCTGCGACGCGGACACGATCGCATCCCCGCCGCCCGGCGCGTCGCTGCTCGAGCCCACAGCATCACCGGCACGCGCGCTCGCGGCCACCATCGAGAAGGCTCTCGGCGCGCACGTGCCGGTGATCGGCGTCTCTCTCGTCCTCGACCACCCGCGCCTGACAGGGCGGTATCGCGGCTACCCGTCGTCGAACGACACGATGCGCGACGCCGCCCGATCGCCGTTTCGGCTCCTGCTCAACGCGATGCCCGGGGGCGTACGCCGTCTGCTCCTGCAGCGAATGGGACGAGAGTTGCGTGCGACGGCGGTGCTTGCCGGCCCACCGTCGGTCGCGCACGCGGAGGCGCTGCTGCGCGGGATCGCGCTACGGGGCAGACGTCTCGACGCGCCGCTCGACTCGATCGTCGTGCCGCTGCCGTGGAAGGCGCCCCACCAGCCGCGCGAGTCGCTCAACCCGATCACCGCCGCGGCAACAGGGCTCGGGATCGCCCTGCGCCTGTGGCGCGAAGCATCCCCGCTGCGCGAGGGCGGCACGATCGTGCTGCTGCACGACTTCCACAGGACGTTCGGCAGCGGCCCTCAGGAGCCGTACCGGACACTGTTCCAGGCGCTGCGCGACGAACGCGACCCGGGGCTCGTCGCAGCGGCGAGAGCAGCAGCCCGCGAGGATCCCCGTGCGCTCGCCTCCTACCGCAACGGCCGCGCTCCACACCCGCTGCTCCCGTTTGCCGACTGGGCCTCGTGCGGGCCCGTGCTCGCCCGAGCAGGACGGGTGATCGTCGCAGGCTGCCGGGACGCGGCGGCGGCACGTGCGCTCGGCTTCGTCCCGAGCCACAACGCCGCGACGGCGCTCGAGATGGCGCGCGGTGTCGCCGGCGGCACACACAGGCTCGGGGTGCTGCTCGCTCCGCCCTACGCCTCACTCCTGGTCGGTGGGACCGAGATCTGAGAAGCCTCTACTCGATGCCGAGATAGGCCTTCTGGACGCTCGGGTTCGTCTTCAGCTCGGCGGCCGGCCCCTCGAGCGAGATGCGTCCCGTCTCGAGCACGTAGGCGCGGTCTGCCGTATCGAGCGCCATCAGCGCGTTCTGCTCGACGAGCAGCACGGGCGTGCCCTGCTTGTTGATCTCCCGAACGATCTCGAAGATCTTCTCGACGAAGATCGGTGCCAGCCCCATCGACGGCTCGTCGAGCATGAGCAGCCTCGGACGGGCCATCAGGGCTCGCCCGATCGCACACATCTGCTGCTCCCCGCCGGACATCGTTCCCGCTTTCTGGGTGCGGCGCTCGTGCAGCCGGGGAAAGAGACCGAAGACCCGCTCCATGTCCTCACGGATCTCAGCGTGGTCGCGGCGCTGGAACGCGCCCATCTCGAGGTTCTCGGTCACCGTCATGCGCGGGAAGAGGCGACGCCCCTCGGGCGACTGCGCAATTCCCAGGCCGACGATCGCGTGCGCCGGCAGGCCCGTGACGTCCTCGCCCTCGAACGTGATCGTGCCGCTCTTCGGCTTGATCAGGCCGCTGATCGTCCGCAGCGCCGTCGACTTGCCGGCCCCGTTCGCCCCGATCAGCGTCACGATCTCGCCCTCGTCGACGCGCAGTGTGATCCCCTTTAGCGCCTGGATCGAGCCGTAGAACGTCTGGACGCGCTCGAGCTCGAGGACAGGCCGTGCCGTGCTCATCCCACGGCACCGGAACCGAGGTACGCCTCGATCACTTTCGGGTCGGATTGAACTTCCTTCGGGTTCCCCTCCGCGATCTTCTCCCCGAACTCGAGCACCGTGATCGCATCCGAGACGCCCATCACGACCTTCATGTCGTGCTCGATCAGGAGCACGGTGAGGCCCTCCTCGGCGCGGATCTTGGCGACGAAGCTCGTGAACTCGGCTGTCTCCTGTGGGTTCATCCCGGCTGTGGGCTCGTCCAGGAGGAGCAGCTTCGGCTTGGTCGCGAGCGCCCGCGCCACCTCGAGCCGCCGCTGGTCGCCATAGGAGAGGTTGCGCGCGTACTCGTCTTCGGTGCCCCCGAGGTTGCAGTAGGCGAGCAGCTCCCGCGCGCGCTCGCGTGCGCCGGACTCCTCACGTCTGACGCCGGGCGTGCGGACGATGCTGGCAAGGATGCCGCCGTGGAGGCGGCAGTGCATGCCCACGAGGACGTTCTCGAGGGCGGTCATCTGCTGGAAGAGGCGGATGTTCTGGAACGTGCGGCCGATACCGCGCTCGGTGGCGGCGTGCGGGGGCTTGCCGGCGATGTCCTCGCCGTCGAAGATGATGGTGCCCGAGGTCGGCTTGTAGACCCCCGTGAGCATGTTGAAGAACGTCGTCTTGCCGGCGCCGTTCGGGCCGATCAGGCTGATGATCGACCCTCGCGGGATCGAGAAGTCGACGTCGCGAACAGCGATGAGGCCGCCGAATTCTTTCCGCAGTGCCTGTGTCTGGAGGAGGAGATCGGCCATCGCGTCACTCCTCGGGAGCGTGTCGGACGTCCATCAGCGGCTCGTCGTGTACGCCCGTCTCGAACTCGAGCTTGCGGCGCTGCTCCGGAATCAGGCCCCCGGGCCGGAACAACATCACCAGCACGATGATGGTGCCGTAGATCCCGAACGAGAGCAGTGGAGCGTTGAGGCACCCGTGGCTGAACGGCCTGGACGGGTCGGCGGCGTTCGCGTCGCACTGGAAAAAACCGAAGTCCTTTTCGTTCCAATAGCCTCCGATATTCGCGAGGCCCTCCTGGTTCAGGTAGGTCAGAAAGGCCGCACCGGCGATCACGCCCCACACGTTGCCCATGCCGCCGAGGATGACCATGCACAGGATGAAGATCGAGATCTGGAAGCCGAAGTCGTCGGGAAACACGCCCTGCTTGAACGAGGCGAAGAAGGCGCCTGCGACGCCTCCGAAAAACGCACCCGACGCATAGGCCCACGTCTTCGTGCGCATCAGCGGAATGCCCATGGCGGCGGCCGCGATCTCGTCCTCACGGATCGCGATCCAGGCGCGACCGAGCCGTGAGTCGCGCAACCGGATGCTGCAGAAGACCGTGATCAGCAGGAGTGCGAGCGCCGACCAGTAGAAGAGACTGACGAAGTTCACGTACTTGCCCGACTCGACGATGAAGTTGGCCGGAAGCCCGGTGCTCGAGGCGAGCCAACTGCCGAAGCCGGGTGGATCGATCGGGTTGATACCCGGGGGGCCGTTCGTGAGGTTGAAGCCGAAGCCGGTCTCGTCGCCGTTCCGGGCCACCTGACCGATGATCTCCCCGAAGCCGAGCGTGACGATCGCGAGATAGTCGCCCCTGAGCCTGAGCGTCGGCAGGCCGATGACCACGCCGCCGGCTGCGGCAATGGCCGCGGCGATGATCACCACGAGCCAGATCGAGATGTGGAAGCCGCCGAGCCCGGCCGGCACACCGACGCCACCGAAGGTGAAGTCGATGCCGAACTGGGAGGCGTGAGGAGAGGCGAACCATGCCCCCGCGTACGCGCCGAGCGCGTAGAACGCGACATAACCGAGGTCGAGGAGCCCGGCGTACCCGACGACGATGTTGAGCCCGACGGCCATCATCGCGAAGATCGCGATCACGACCATCGTGTCCATGCTCGGGAAGCTCTTGAACACGGGAATCTCGAACAGGAAGTTCTGCCCGTC
>Ga0315283_10006908_pt1 | contig 10172 bp, 13 predicted proteins | sample YL17G09_0_MG_FD_204541 | JGI IMG/M metagenome (GOLD analysis project Ga0315283, IMG submission 204541) | Sediment microbial communities from Yellowstone Lake, YNP, Wyoming, USA - YL17G09_0 | ecosystem: Environmental > Aquatic > Freshwater > Lake > Sediment | place: USA: Wyoming | collected...
CTCTTTGTTGGTCTCTCCCTGACACACTACAGCTGGTGAGCATGTGTAGACCTCTGGCGGCCCGGACGACGGCGCATCCTGCAGGTAAGGATACCCATCATTCTTGGCGTCATCTCGGCTCCAGATCTTCACGAAGTCCCAGTCTGTGAAGGTGTCTTCGTCCTTCATTTCAGCGGTAGTGTTCTCTTCGGCCCCTTCGTCAAGATCGTGCGGTGTGGCTTGAGCGTCAACGTGTGCGTCAGTCAGAGAGCCGATAACGTTGGTATTGAGAACAAAAGCGGCCCTCAAGCTGTTCGGGCTTGACATTGTAGGTGACACGGAATAGCACTTCTCAACGGCGCCGCTTGCGTCTATTCTCTGGCAGAAGCCGCCAAGCGTAACAGCTTGCCCCAAGTCGCCGGTGTGCTCCGTTAGATTCATCCGGGAATAGCAGTTGAGTACCCAGGAGTCCGGCGTTTCGCCGGCAGAGCCCACGCTCACGCAGAAGCCATAAGCGCCTATCTCGCTGGTCAGACTGCCGGAGCACCAGCATTTTTCAATCTTGGCTTTCGACCAGAGCCACGAAATGAAGCCGGCCATATCGACAGGCGTGGCGCCGTCTTCGTGGTCAATGGTGCAATTCCTGCTGTAGCAATTGACCACATGCGCCACGTTATCCGTGTAGCTGTACAGCGAACAGGCGAAACCGGCGACATTGGAGCTTCCGGCATGAATGATGTTGTTCACCAGCTTCACGTCGTTGCACATTTCACCGTCAGCGGTGTAACCGTCATCAAATATCTCATACGCAAAGCCGCCGCCTTCAATCAAGTAGAGCTCGCTATTGCGGATCTCGATGTCGTGAGCATGGCCCATGTGCCTGCGGGCAAACACACCACAATCGCCCGAGTATTCGCCATCGTTGTAGTGGTAGACGTGATTCGTCTTGAAGTTGTAGGCTTCGCCCCCGAAATCGTAGAATATGCCGCCTAACCACGGCAGATATTTGTTGAGCATCAAGTCGCTGATTGTCTTGCCATTGCCGTTGAAGTCACCAAGAAACTGACAGTCGGATTCGTAGTCAGCACCAACCTCAGTTGAACAGCCTATCATGCAGCGCACGGTTGTCAGCCGGAATATGGTAGTGCCGCCGCCTTCAACCAGCACACCCCAAGCCTCAAGATTGTTGTTGGCGGCGGTGCCCATAAGCTCGTCTCTTGTCCAAGGAGCGCTTGTCGCCGGATTTTGCCACCAATTGTTGTGATAGAAGCTGTAGCTTGTTTGCACAGCGCCCATGTTCCAATAGCTTGAGTTGTACCAAGTGCCGCCGACTTTGATGCAGCTACGAGCCCGCATCACGGAAGTGCCAAGATTCCTGGCGATCCACACCACTCTAGCGCAGAGATCACCACCTAGATTCTGAGGCAGTTTGCGCGAATGCGGGTTAGGCGGGTTATACGTCAGATTGAAGGCGATGCGCTTGTTGTACTGGTTCTGAAGCTGAATATATGTGTCGTCGCCGTCGTTTTCGCTCCAATCGTAATACGACTCAATCGGCCCGTAGTCATTCAGGTGGTAGTCGCGCACGTTATACCAGAGGTAGTTCGGCAACACGGCCGGGTATGATGTCCAGTCACCCTCAACAAGATAGTCTTCGTTGACGTTCCACGGAAACCAGCAAGGCATGAGCGGCACTGGAATGAAGCCGCAGCCGCCGTCAAACTCGTCAGCGTCTTCGCCGTCAATGTCGGCGCTGAGTTTATAGTGAGCGTTGCGGTCAAAGAGGATCGCTTGAAGGTCATAGACGTTGTGAATGGTGTAGGGGCTTATGGCCGTGCCAGCGCCCCCCATTCCCATGGCATCAGTGAATTCGGGCCAAGCGTACAGATCAGACATGGTTACGCCTCTTTGTACAGCAGGCGGGATTGATACTTCATGCCAGCACCAGCCGCCGTGATCATCTTGACTTCAAGCTCAATGTCGCCCATCAGGCCTCCAGGTAAAGCAGCCTGGCTTGGTACTTCTTGCCGGCTCCCCCAGCCGCGGCAACGGTCTTGATACTGATGGCCACGCCGGCGGTGACATTGGCCCATAGGGGCAGCGGCAATACGAGCACGATGACGCCGCCAGCCGAGAGGGAGTAGTGCCGCTTGGCGGTGTCGCCTTCGCAAAGCTCGAACCTGTTGGCCTCATCGGCGGAAATCTCGACACCGTACACCTGGCCCGTCTTTCCCGAGCCCACTGTCTTGGCCACTAGTGCTGTCCCGGCAGAGGGGTTATCCACGATGTCGCCGTTCGTCCAGGTTGGCTCCTGGGGTACTCCCCAGCGGATGACAGACAGTTCGCCTTGTTTGCTCAGTCTTGTGGCGCCAGCAGCCATATTGCCCCCTTCATCTGACCTGCTCGATATCCTTGTGCTTGGCCATCTCGTCAAAGCTCAGCCCAGCATGGACGGGGCAAGCGATCATGTGGGCATGCGCATACCCCTTTCGGCCCGGTGATTTCCCCTCGGGCCAACGGACATCCTTCTGCATATGGCCGTCTCTAACGGTTATCGTGGCTTCTGCTCCACACACCCTACATCGCAAGACAGACATGGCTAACCCCCTCTAGTACGTCCCCAGCTTGTACAGAGCAAGCTGTTCATCGAGGAACTTCTTCCACCATCCGTCCCAGTCCCTCTTAAGCGGCTGAATGACCATGCGCCAACTGTGATACTCCGCCGAGTTGAACACGTCCTTGTTCTCGCGGTAGATGCGCAACTGTGTCGCCTGGTAGATATAGAGAGGCACGAACATCGACACGGGTTGCGGGGGCATGTAACTCGATGAGAACATTTCATCCTGCGTGTTGCTGCAGAACTTGAGGAACACGGACGCATCGCCCCATGACACCAACGTGGCAAAAGCCAGTATGCGGCCTTGCGGCGCTGTAAAAGTGAGCCAGCCCGTCTCGCCGGCGGTGAGGACTTCGTCTGTGGACTCAATCAAGAGGGCCTCCGGGTCATAGTGAATGATCGCGTTGATGAGGTTCTGCAAGCTCATCTCAGGCAACGCGATGACCGGGGCCACCTGTCCTGTTGCTCCCATCGTCATTCGACAATCACCTCCCTTGTGTGTGGGGGTGCCCATCCCAGCGGCACCCTGCGGGTAGTCTCCAGGAAGATCCACCGGCCAGAATCGGCCGGATGGTCCACCTGGGCCAGGGCATGGCTGATGTTGCGGCTGGCGGGGTTGGCGTCGATCAACACGACCCTGGCATTGTGCCCCAGACTCCCGATGAGCCCAGCCAGCATAGTGGCGCTCTCTTCGCAATCCATCATCATGTAACCGTCTCGGGCCAGCCCCTCAAGCATCCTGATGGGATGGCGTATCAACTCCGCTCCGTAGGGGTCTTTGGTGTACCGGGTCCGGCCCCGGACCCAAGTGGTCAACGCGGCGATTTCGCCGATGTGGTGGCGCTCGGGCACCTTGGCTACATGAACAATGCGCTCGGCCAGCGATCGCACCCGGGGGTCATATGTCGTGCCGTGGAGCTGGCGGGCCAGCACCTCGACAACCAGCGGCAGGTTATCCTCGACAGATCCGTTGAGCCTGTAACGCCGTACCCTCATTACGCATCGCTCCGCCTCTGCGGTATCAGCCGAGGTACTATCATGATGGCTGCAATAGCCAGCACCAGCACTGTGGGGTTGATGCCGACGTTCTTCTCAAACCAGCTCTTCTCTCCGCCGGCGGCCTTCTGGACATTGGCGGCAGTTGCCGCGGCTTCCGCCCTGGCAGTGCTGGGCACCGTCACCGGCGCCATGGGTTGCACAAAGGGCTCAAGGATGGCATTCGCCTGGGCGCCCCTGGTCGCCGCCTCAGTCTGTAGCGCCTGGGCCTGCTGCAGCGCCTGGTTGGCCTCTTCCGTCTTCCCCTCAGCAGCCAGTTGGTTGGCTTGCTCTACAAGTTGGCTCGATTGCTCCTGCAACCTCTGCGCCTCTCCCTGCAGATCCTCGCTCTGAGTTGTAGCCAGTTCCCGTCTATGCGCGTTCTCCTCAATAGCGGCTTTCTCCGTGTCGGACAGCTTCCCATCGGCCTTGGCTTGCTCACTGAGCACCTTGGACTTGGATCTCACATTCGACCAGTCGGCAATCATCTTGGTCATGGCTACCACCAGGGCCGCAATGCCAACTCCCACAGCGACCACAGCCAGAGGCCCAATGCCTATTTCGCCGATGTCACCATCCCCCAACCCCTGCACCGCGGTGCTCTGCTTGCTCGCCTCCTCGACCTGCTTGTTCCCTTCATTGAGCTTGGCCACCGTGGCCGTGTCCAACTGACTGGCCTCTTGCTGCAGCTTCAGGATGTCAGCTCTCAACTGAGCACTCTTGACGCTCGGCAGCAGAGCGTTCAACTCCTGCATCTGTGCCTGCCCCGCCTGCCGGGCCGCACGTAGCTTACTGGCGACGCCGGTCATCTCAGCGATCTTCGAGGTGATGGTATTAGTCACAGTCTGCACTACCTTGACGGGCACCTTGGCCGCAGCCACTACGGCTTTCGCCGCGGTCGCGGCTGCCGTGCTGATGACCGCAACCGGTGTCTTGGCCACCGCCGTGGCCGCCTTCGTAACGGTCTGGGCTGCCGTGGTGGCCGTCTTTGCTGTAGCCTTGGCCACGGTGACAACACTCTTGGCCACTGTCGACGCCGCTTTCTTGATGCCATTGGCCAGCGAAGATAATGAGAATCCTATACCGGATACCGCAGCCTTCTGTTCGATCTGGTCGGCCAGCATGACAGCCTTCACCATCTCTGCATTGGCCTTGTTGGCCAATTGGCACGCAAAGGCATATTCTGCCGGCGTCTTGGCTTCCCGCATCTGTATGGCAGCGGTTCGGGCCATGGCCATGCCGCGCTTGAGCACATCTGCTGCGGGCGTCATGCCTTCCCAGTCGATCTGATCAACTTCAGCTTGCGCTTGGGCAATCTCGCCGATGGCCTGGTCAACCTCTCCTATGCCAGAGACCCCGGGTTGCTTCTTCTCGATGGATTCGGCCAACTTCACTGCCTTGACCAACTCCTCATTGGCCAGGTTGGCCAGCTTGCGGCCGGCTATGAACTCCTCCAGCGTGGCCGCATTCTGCATCTGCAGCGCGGCTGTCCGAGCCATGGCCAGCGCCCTGTCCAGCACGTCTGCGGCCGGACCATACTGCCCCCAGTTGATCTGAGCCACAACCGCCTGAGTCTGTTCGATGGCGCCAATGCCTTCAACAGCTATGATGGTATTGTCACGTACTCGCATGGGCCTTTCTCCCCCACCCAGCAACAGCCGCTACGGCCAACCCACCGATCAGCAACCACTTCCAGTCAAATCCCTTGGACTGCGTTGCAGAACTGGCCTTGCTGGTCGCTGTGCCCGTCTTGGGCGCCAACGTCTTGGCGGCGGTAGCCTTGTTAGTGAGCGGCGATATCGGCTGCACTACGGGACTTGTCACCGGCTCCCCTCGGCTCGATATCACCTCAGAAGGCATCGGCAGTATCACCTTGGTGCTGGCTGGCACAACGACGCGCATTGGCCGGTCCGCAAAGTAGCTTCCGCCCCTGGGTGTGCTTATTCTCGTGCCGGCAGGAACCCGGATGATCTCTCTACGCAATATCTGAACCGCCTTGTTGCGGGGTACCATGATCGTCTTGACAGCCTTCACCGGGGCCTTCTTCACCGGCTTCGGCAAGGCCCGCCTTAGTACCGAGGGTGCTAGTAGGGGCTTGGCCTTCGCCGCCCTGGTTATCAGCCTGGGGGGTGCCTCTTTAACGTCTGTAAACCGCATAACGCACCTCCGCTATTGCAGCTCTATGGTGTAGGCCACGCTCACGTCTGCATCAGCCACGTCCAACGACAGCCGGAATGTCCCGAGCAACTTGCAGATGCAGTCGCCCTCATCGGTCGTGATTCCGAAATCAGATGCCGCCGCAGCTACTTTCTTGTACCGAGACACTACCTCAGATGAAGGGCTGGCATTCCCGGTGGATGCATCAGGAGTGAACACGTCCTTGACCGTCAGAGTCCTGGCATTGGCTACATCTTCATTGATGACCCGGAGGCCCTTGAGTAGTCCGACAAACCGTTTGGGGATGGTCAACACGTCGTTGTCAGCCACAGCCGCACTGAGTGTGATCACCCCAGCGATGATGCGCTTGTTCTTATTCATGTCTCACCCCCTACCAGATCCCCGATATTTCGCTGTGATGCGGTATCGTGGTGTATACCCTCGGCGGCACGTCCATCGGCCTCAGATCGTGTTTGGCGATCCTGAACTCGAACGTGCACTTCTCGAAGTCAATGCCGCTCAGGGTCACGATCCTGGTGTTGTAGGCATCGTAGTCCTTGATGGTCCACAGCTTGATAACAGGATCATCAGCCGGGGAGTACTCCGGCGAGATCCCGCCCAGGAATCGCTTGTCGACGTCGGCCATGTCGGCATACATGGTCGAATCACCCAGCGCCAGAAGCGGACGATTCGGGGGTATGTAGATGACTGTGTGCCAAGCCCCCGGCTTGAGCCCCACCAGTATCTCGTACACCCTGTTCTCAGCATCGGGGTAGAGCAGCTTTCCGGTGTTCTTGGCATTGGACAGGTCAATGTCCTTGCAGTCATTGCCAGGGATGGTGTAGCTGAGCGAGTAGGGCACAACGACAGTGCGGACGATTTCGAAGAACTTGTTACCGCACCACTTGACGCCGCCTGCATCGAGCCATGCCTTGGTGAACTTGACGAAAGCCCGCTTGGGCTGCGGCCCATGCAGACGCTCCTGCCAAGCCGCACGTTCGACGCTGGCCGGAGCTACCAATTCGTAGGACATTCTCTCACCTCCAAAACTCTCTCCTCTCTCACTTTGAAGTAGAGGTTATTCTATTGTCAGTGCGCGCTAGATTCCCTCAGCCATGACACGGAAGGTCGCCGTAATGGCTCCAGCTCCGCAAGCGGCCAATGCCGTCGCCGCCGCAGTCTGGATACCGGTGGCACCGCCACCTACAACAGTGTGGATGGCCGCTGCGCCGGCATCCTCAATCGCATTGAGGCCTGCAGGCAGTCCCAAGGCATTGGTCACTGCGCCGCCAAGGCCCTGAGACTTGAGGTCATGGGCGTGAGCCGCAGACCGTCTGACCTCCACGGTCACCACATTGCCAGAGATGGCGTAGATGCCCGGCACATACCCCGCTGAACCGGAGACGATGGCATTCGTGACCTTCTGAAACTCCGAGAAGGTCACTGCAAACCGCCCGTTGGCGTCCAGAGTGGGATTGGATGACGTCTTCAGCTTCGTTATCATGGTCAACCCCCTCTCTTACAGAGCCAACGATTCGGCTTTGCCACACAGTATGCTCAGCAACTCCAGCTTGGAGTCACCATTCGTGATTGTCGGCATCACGCTGAAGCTCTGAGTCGCCTTCGGTATGACCAGGATCGGCATTTCGATCTTGGCTACCGGCATGACCGACTCGTCGAAGGCCTTCCGGACATTCCACTTCAGGGTCTGTGCCGAGGTGGTACGCCCGGACAGGGTCGCGGTGAACGCATCGATGTGCGGGTTGATCACCGGGTCGATGAAGCCGATGTGCAACATGCCCGCGTAATCATCCATTACCTGGGAGGGAAGGTAGTCCAACGCCGTGCCAGCGGTGAACGTCGAGTACGCCCATACCGGCTGTCCGTTGGTGCCCACCAGGGCCTGTCCCCACACCGCTTTGTTGGCCGCACCGGCCTTGTTGATGAGAGCGCCGCCGATATGTCTCGGCCTCACCCAGCAGATATCAAGCTGCTGGCCAGCTCCCTGGATCCCGGCGAAGACGCCGGCGCCGCCGATCTCTTTCTTCACGATCCGGACCAGCGCGATCACGCTGTCGGCCTCAGACACCAGCATGCGGGCGATCGCCTCATTGTTAGCCTGGTGCGCCATGAAGTCGAGTTTCTGCAGAACCTGGTCAACCTCGTCCTTGGACATGGCTGAGGCGTTCACCTGGGCCGCTCGCTGGCCAGGGATGATGACAGCCTTGTTCCACTTGAGGACGGGCTCCTCTGGATAATCGCGGATCAGCTTCGCGTTCTCGTGGTAGATGTAACCCATTTTCTATGTCTCCTTCTCCTGCCCTAGTACAGGCCGCGCTTGGCACCCTCTGCGGGCGACGCGCCGACTCCGAGCAATTCGGGGGGCAACCTGACCTCGGGTACTTCAGCGCCCACCAGTTCGACCTCGTCAGCCGCGGTGTCATTACCGATGGAGCCGTCAACACCATTCACCATCTTGCTGCCTAAGCCCCGGAACGTTCCCCTCACGTCATAGAGGCTCTCGATGGCATCCACCGTCAGTATCCCGGCGGTCCAGTAGGCACCGTTGGGACTGAGATACCTCTTGCCCCACTTCATGACTGCGGCTGCCGTCACACCCTTGGCCAGCCATATGGGGAGCTTCTTGCCGGTCATGCCTTCGACCCAGCCAACAGCCAAGTCGACCAGCCCACTGGCAGCCAAGCCCAGGGCAACGCCGCCAACCGGGATCTCTGCGACCTCGAACTTGGCTATCTTGGCAAAAGAGCCCTCGATATTGGAGACTGCCCCTGCCGCCTGCTGCATGTCTGCCTTGGATGGACTCTCCTCCGCCACGCGGTAACCGTTAGTTGTCTCGTCATACACTAGCATCGACATAGTTGCCTAGCCTTTCCGGCACTGGGACCGCTTGGCGAACTTGTTCCCGCACAGGCAGCGACTCCCGCGCCTTGTCTGGATAGGTCGACACGTCTTCTGCATGTCGTCCTACCTCTTCGCCTTTGCTCTCTTGCGGCAGGTCCCTGCCTTGGTCTTCCCGTTCTTGCATGTTCTCTTTGCCATTGCTCACACCCTTCCTTTCGTCTACTGCGGGGTTCGGCGCTCCGGAGAGGAAACAAAATGCGGGGAAGCAATTTGGTCTCCATCTCTGGAGCGCTTCCCCGCTATTCAGTTATGTAAAGTAAAACCGAAAAACGGAGATCTGTCAATAGTTCGAGCACAAAAACAAGGGCAGACCGAAGGACTCAGTTGGACGACATCACAAGACACGGACGCTTGCATCGAGCATGAAAGATGGTGCCACCGTAGAAGCCCAGCCGCCACTTGTCATTCGGGACAAGGCGCTTCCCTTCGAAGATAACAGTCTCCATCATTCCACACTGAGGACAATAGCACTGGCCCGCATGGACTCTAGCCGGCATTACCTTTTCCCGCATCTCTCTGAGACGTCGTGACAGGCGACCTCGCTTGTCTCCGGCACGCCGATGCACAGATGCGAAATCCCCAGCCGCTTAGCCGATTTGATATCAGTCGGCGAGGGGTCAGTGGTGCCGCCTGGGTGTGTGTGGAATAGTCCAGTTGCCCGATAGCCCGCCGGACACTTCACGTCAATGCTGACACTCAAGTGATTGCCTACGGCCTCGGGACCCTTGACGAAGTCCCCGTGAGCATCCTGACAGATGGTGAAGCCGTGCTCTACGCCATCGTTCGGTAAGTGAAGGTCTATCTTCTCCTGAGCTAGACTAGCCCGGTGTCTTCTTGACTGTGGCATACCTCAGCCTCTCCCTCCGGATTCCTGACGCTTGGCCGGTGCTGCGACAAGACATGGCGGACAGACGCCCATTGTGGCCTTCTCGATGCGGTCTGCCGGCAGATCCTCGCCGGTCAGCTTGTGGTAGGCGTCTTTCAACGGCTCCATGCCTGTGACCTTGATAGGGCTGCATTGCCGCTTCAGCGTGAACTTGCATGTTCCGATACCGTCCTCGCACTTGCCAGTTATGCTGACTTTGCCGCATCCAACGCTCTTGTCTTTCCTCATCTTCTGTTCTCCTTGAAACATCGGCGTTTGCCCCTGGCAAACCTGCAGCGGCCTATCGAGTTGACCGCGATACTTCTGGACTGCGGTTTTCGATGCACTGAGGCTCTTCACTACTTTGTCCAGCTCTGTCCGGGCCTTCGTCAACGCAGAGCACCAAGCCGGGTGCTGCGGGCACGCCGCAGCTTGGAACATGCGCGGACCCTCTATCTGCTCTTCGGCCCTCTTGACGGCAATCTTCAACGCTTCCTCTTTGGTCAATCGACTGATATCAGGCATGAGCCCGATCTGCTGAGGCGGGGGAGCTTCCAGCACCATATCGCAGTACGACCGCAGCAAAGCGCCGACTTT
>Ga0315283_10006909_pt1 | contig 10171 bp, 7 predicted proteins | sample YL17G09_0_MG_FD_204541 | JGI IMG/M metagenome (GOLD analysis project Ga0315283, IMG submission 204541) | Sediment microbial communities from Yellowstone Lake, YNP, Wyoming, USA - YL17G09_0 | ecosystem: Environmental > Aquatic > Freshwater > Lake > Sediment | place: USA: Wyoming | collected...
ATTCAACATGGAAATACTATTGTTCCCATTGAGGTAAAATCAGGGGCCACTGGGGGCATGAAATCCCTGCATCAATTTATGGCAGAAAAAAAACTGACGTTTGCGGTGCGACTTAATGCCAACCCGCCGACCATTGAAGACATAAGCGTTAGGACAACACTGGGGCAACCCGTGAAATACCGTCTGCTTTCAATACCCCTGTATCTTGCTGAGTATGTCGGCCCCTTGATCGATCAAACGCAATCATAAAGACTTAAGGAGATGTTTTATGCCTAATATAACATTCAGTCTCGATGTAGAGACCATCAAGAAAGTTCGGAAAATTGCACTCGAAAAAGATACTACCTTAACAGCCTTGGTATGGGATTTTTTATCTTCGGTGGCAAAACGGGATGAACAGAAAAAGAAAACGGCCCTGCGGAAAGAGCTGGGTGCAAACGAATCCTTTCAGAAGATTTGAACGATGGTCAACTCTACCAATGCATTCCTATTTCAAACCCTTTTAAATAAGATGTTTTCAGGGGATAGCCTATTCGCCCTGGTCAGATTATCCAGGGGGGCGCCGAAACGGCGTAGTGCCCGCAGCACAGCATCAGCGTTCTGAGGGGAGGGCACAACCCAAATGTCTATGTCCATGGTGGCGCGGGGATAACCGTGGGCGGCCAAGGCATAGGCACCGACGAGGCGGAATCTAACTTTCTCCTCGGATAAGGCGTGTAACATGTCTTTGTAGTCTTCGTTCAACATCGTGTTTTTTGCTCAAGGATGAGATTTCTCGGGTCAAAAGCCAGACGAGTTCAATGCGGTCTGCCGGCGTGCCGGGAACAAAGTCGTCGTTCCGTCGTTCCGACATTCGGTATATGGCCGTGTACTTCCTGTTCATGCTTTCAGGATACCATTTTAACTACGCGACATCAATCGTATTCATTGATGAAGCCGCTACAGAAACCATGGTAAAAAGCCAGGCCCTAAAATACGACTTGCTTCTTTTCTCAACCCGCGGTATTCTTCATAAAGATCTATCCTGGGATAAAGAGTCCGGTAGGAAAAATTATATAATCTAAATCAATAGGTTATACGGATATTCGTGGGTTCGAATCCCACCCTCTCCGCCAAAATAGCCGATTAGCGGAGTGATCCGTATAGTATTTGCAGGGATTTTCTCGTCATCCCCGAAGGCCTTTATCGGGGATCCAGTGTTTCTTAAGAATAACCTGGATTCCCGCCCAGAAGCGCTGCGGGAATGACGATTTATGATGTGGTTCGCTTGAATCGAACGGAGAGATGCCCGAGCTGGCTGAAGGGGCACGACTGGAAATCGTGTGTACGCCCAAAAGGTGTACCGAGGGTTCGAATCCCTCTCTCTCCGCCAATTTTTCCAGCGTTCAGCGTTCAGTGTTCAGAGTTCAGAAATCCGCTTTCTTTTTTTGGGCCGATCGACGCTTTCGCTTTTGCTTAAACGGCCTTAGCGGCGAAAACGCTTCACCCCTCACCCCTTACGCCTCACGGATTGGTTATGTCTTATCTGGTCTTAGCTCGGAAATTCCGCCCTCAGGTCTTTGAAGAGGTCATCGGGCAACCCCATGTAACCCGGACGCTGCAGAATGCCCTCAAAACCGGCCGGGTGGCCCATGCCTACCTGTTCAGCGGTCCCCGGGGTGTGGGCAAGACCTCGGTGGCCCGTATTTTGGCCAAGGCCTTGAACTGCCAGGAAGGCCCGGGCCCCAACCCCTGCAACCGCTGCCCCTCCTGCAAGGAAATCACCCAGGGAGGCAACCTGGATGTTTTTGAAATCGATGGAGCCTCCAACCGGGGGATCGACGACATCCGGGAATTGCGGGAAAATATCCGCTATCTGCCGGCCCGGGGGCGCTACAAAATTTATATCGTCGATGAAGTCCACATGCTGACTAAGGAGGCCTTCAACGCCCTGCTCAAAACACTGGAAGAGCCCCCCGATCAGGCGATATTTATTTTCGCCACCACGGAACTCAACAATGTCCCGCTGACCATTTATTCCCGCTGCCAGTCCTTTCATTTCCGCCGTATTTCCCCGGAAGCCATGGTAACTCATTTAGGCCGGCTGGTGGAACAAGAGCAGATTCCCTATCGGGAAGAGGCCCTGCGCCTGATTGCCCGCCAGGCCGAGGGCAGCATCCGGGATTCCCTGAGCCTGTTGGACCAAATTCTTTCTTTCTCACCGGAGGAGATCAACGAGTCGATCATCCAGGAGATTTTGGGCCTGGTGGATCGGCGTCTCCTCCTGGACCTGGGGAGGGCCGTTCTCGGCGGGGATCTGAAAAAGATCATGGGGTTGGTGGGTGAAGTCTATGAATACGGTTATGACCTGAAGGTTTTTTTTAAGGACCTGGTGGAAATTTTTCGTAGCCTGCTTCTGGTAAAAATGGGTCAGGAACAGGGGCCTCTTTTGGATCTTTCCACCGAGGAAATCAACGAGTTTAAGGAGATGAGCGCCCCGGTTTCCCTGGACACCCTTCAAGACGGACTGCATTTTTTAGTTCAGTCGGAGGGCGAATTGCGGAAAACCGGGCAGCCCCGCCTGGCCCTGGAGATGATTTTATTGCGTCTGGCCCGGCTGCAAGAAGTAATTCCCATCGATTCGCTGCTCCAAAAACTCGAGCAATTGGAACAGGGAACCCTGGGAGGGGAAACGCCGATTTTCAATTCCCCTGGAAGGCCGGCCGCCGATCCTTCACTCAAAGAGGAACGACAGGAATATCGCCATCCCCAAATAATGGAGGCGGTGGAGGGGCCGTCCTTTTCGGAGGCCCAGGTTTCAGCCCTTCCCGAGTCGCCTGATCCGGTTCCTCTGCCCGGCGGGATAAACCCGGAACGTTTACTGGAGCATATCCGCAAGGAAAATCTGCCCTTGGCGACTTATTTAGCCCATGGGAAACTTCGGATCCTCGATGACCAGACCCTGGAATGGGACTTTCAGGATAATGCCTTTCATTTGGAATTAATGGAAGGGAATGGAAACAAAAAGCGGCTGGAACAGATTTGTCAGGCCTTTTTCGGTAAGAAGGTCAAGGTTCGCCTGCTGGGGCAGGCCAAGAACGGTCCAAGCGGTAAAAAATCGACCACGGACCAGCAGTCCCAAAAAAAACGGAAGGTGATCAAGGAAACCCTGGAACAACCTCCGATCCGGGATATCCTGGAACTATTTCAAGCCGAAGTGATTGACGTCAAAATCCCCGATTAGATTCTACCATCCATTGTTCTGAGAATTTGTCTCTAACAATGGATGGTAGAATCTAATCCCGCCCCTTTTTTTCCGTTCTCAGCCTCCAGATAAGGGATCAACTGGTTGCTCATGTCTTCCCGAAGTTTCCGAAAAAGGCCCTTCCAGCCGAAAGTGGACTGGGTCAGGGGATCGGTATAGGGCAGGTGGACCCGGTTGCCGTAGGCCGGATAAAAGGTACACATCCGGTCGGCATCGGAACAAAGGGTGATGACCCGATCAAAGGTCAAGCCATTGAAAAGGTCCAGATGCTTGGTGGGCTGCCGGGCGGCATCGATCCCGATTTCCTTCAGGGCCGTGACGACCGGAGGGCTGATTCCGGCCGGCAAAAAACCGGCGGAAAAGGCGGCCCAACGGTCCTTGAGAAAATGGTTGACCAGGGCCTCGGCCATCTGAGAACGCACCGCATTGCCGGTGCAAATGAAAAGGACCGTTTTTAGTCCGGCGGCCTGGGCGTTTCTGAATTTCAGGAGTTGCTCCTCCGATTCGTCGGCGCCGGGTTTATAAATCCGACCGACTGAATCGCTGGTTCGACCGCTTTCCGGTTCCAGGTCCCGGCCATCGATTCGAACGGTCGGCGATTGATTATGAAGGCGGCCCCCTGACCGCCACCAGCTAATCCCTATCATGATCAGGGCCGCGCCTCCCAGGCTGTATTCAAAAATTTGGGACAACAGGTGCATGGCAAAGGAAATGAAAATCCCCTGGGAGGCCTGAATTCCCTGACTGGTCAGCGCCATCCCCAAAATTCCCTCATACAGCCCAAATCCGGCAATCCCGCTGACCGGCAGGCTGGCGGCCACTTCGGAACCCATGATCCCGAACATTATTTTTAGAAAAGGAAGGGAGGGGCCGGCTTCCAATAGGGCCGCCATGACGGCAAATAAAAGCAGATAGATCAGGGTATATTTGATGGCCCGAAGCAGAAGGGAAAGGCCCAAAAGGGGCCAGAAGAGACGGGCCCGGCGTAGAGCCAGGAAGGAACGACTGACCGCTGTCAGTTCCCGAGCGACCCCCTTCAGCCAGGGATGTCTTTCCTGATAAGGAAAGGTCCTGCGCTCGATCCATCCGGAAAGCCTTTGGAACAGGGGTACCAGGAACACAATCAAGGAAAGTCCCCCCAAGGTGATGACCACCCCCAAACCCCACAAAAGGGGGTGGACCACTGAACCCCTGAAATGGTCGATGGCCAGCACTGCGGCCAGTATCGGTCCCAGACTCAGCAGATCGAAGAGGGCGGCATAGGTAAAGGAAGTGAGGCAGGCGGAGAAATCCACGGCAAAGACGCGGTTCAGGATCACCAGGTAAGACAGGGATCCGGTTCGGGCCGGAAGAAAGTCCACCAGCATATTGCGTACGGCCGTAACCAGGGCCAAACGGCCGAAGGTGGGTACTAAAGCCGGTCCGGCCCCTTTGATGAGCAGGTGATAGCGCCAGGTTCTGAGGGATAAGCCCAGCCCATAAAGGCCGACATAGATTCCTAAAAATTCAATCTTGATTCGACTCAGGAGACCGAGCCATTGGTCTGAAGTGGTCTGAGAAAAGATCAGGTAAAGGAGGAGGCCCGTGAGGCCAAAGGACAGGGCCAGGAATAGCGGCTTCTTACCCATCATCCAGGTTAAGGTAGCATAGCCGAATGGAAATAACAAGGCAGGGGGAATTTGTTTTTTATAGCCACGCTTGGTTAATAGCGGCTAAAATAAGATTGGAAGGCCGGAGAAACCCATTATGAAGAAAAAGGGTTTAGGATGGATCGTAACGGTCCTGCTCCTGACGTTTGCGGGGGTATGGCTTTACAGCTTAGGCCTGCGGGCGGTCTACCGCCATTGGGGATACTTCTTTCTCAAAACCGCTGAAACCCAATGGCCCGCCGGGTCCCGGGAAAGGATAAAGGATCTTTTGGGGGATCGGAAGGGCAAAGTGGTCTGGGGATCAAGCCGCACCGGGACCCATCAGCTTTTTCTCATGACCCTTCCGGATTTTAAGATCTACCGACTGACCGATCATCCTCATGTCAGCTACCATCCTCGTTTCAGCCCGGAGGGCGAACGGATCGTTTTTGCCCGTTCCCAGCGCCCCTGGGTTTCCGAGAGGGACCAGATCCCCTGGGAGGTGTATATCCTGAATTTGGCGGGGGGTAAGGAAAGGCTGGCGGCCAAAAACGGCAACTTCCCCCTCTGGCTTCCCGATGGAGAGCGGATCCTCTTCCTGAGGAAAAATGAGGTGATCATCAGGGACCTTCATACCGAAAAGGAAAAGGTGATCTTTGACGGCCGGAAACCGCCCTTTGACGGGGAACCTTCCAACCCGGAAATCTGCCCCTGGGATCCCGGTCTTCTTTCCTTTACCTTGCGGGGTAAGACGGAAGGAGTCTTTATCCTGGACCTTAAAACCGGACGCCCGACCCTGGTGAGTCCTTCGGGCTGCGAGGCCACCTGGCGACCCGACCGGCGGGAGATCATTTGGGTGGAAAACGGGGGACGGGGGGGGACCCGGATTATGGCTTCACTGGTCGACCGGATTCGGTCGTCGGTTTTTATGGATCTGCCGCACACTTTCAGTCATGAATACTTCCCCCGGTTTTCCGCTGACGGAAGATGGTTTATTTGGGGGGCCTCGGAGGGAGATCACGAACACGATATCGCCGATTATGATATTTTTCTCTGGAAGGTGGGCGCCTCCTGGGATAAAGCCGTTCGACTGACCTTCAACCCGGCCAACGACCGTTTCCCGGATATTTACCTGGAATAACCGCTCAGGCTACTGGAGCAGGATTAAGGGGTCCTTTCCACCACGATCCGGTCGATATAGAAAGGGAGACGGTTATGGGTGTAGAGGCGAAACTCCAACTCCTCTTCTTCTTTCAGGGTAAACGGCAAACTGAATTCCTGGTATTGGCCCGCCGCCCTGAAATCGCCGCCGGATATTTCTTTTTGATTAAAGACGATCTGCCCGCGCTGGGCCGAGACGTCCAGGCGAACAACGGGCCCCGGGGTCCGATCCGAGACTTTCAAACGAAAATGGGCCAGGTAGGCTCCCGCCGGGAAGGTTTGATAAGGACCAAAAACGCAATATCCCGGGTGTTCTATCTGGGGATCGGTCAACAGCGCCCAACCCTGAACGGCCTGCGGGTCCTGCACCGGCTTGGCCAGGTAACGGGAAAAACCCAGCGGTTCGTAGATCATGGGGTTTTGCCGGGTGTCAGCAAAGGAAATAACCATTTTGTCCGCCCGGATGGTTCCCCGTCCGAAGGAAAGCAGGCGAAACTCCAGGATTTCGGGGCGGGTGATTTCAAAAGGCAGATGGAAGCGCTGGTAGCCTCCGGACTGGGAAAAGTCCGAGCCCCGGATTTCCATTTGAGCCACGGTCTTTTTGTCGCGATAGGTAACGACGTCTAAAAGCAGGACGGCGGCCGGGGAATTGTTGGGGAAGGCTTTCGCCCGCAAGGCCACCTGATATTTTCCGCTGGGGAAAAATCGAAAGGCGTTAAAGGCTATCTTTCCCGGTCGGTCTACATTCTGGATGGTCTCGACCGCCTTTTTCAGAGAGGCCTCCGGATCTTCCACCACCCGGCCCCCCTGGCGGCGCATTTCCTCAATTTCCAACACGATGCCGGTCGGTTCTCGATAGTGGGCCGGGAGTCGGTCGGCTGTCTGTTCCGCCGGAAGGACCTCGAAAAGAGACTGCCCCTGGTGGGTCATTACCAGTTTCAAGTAGGGGGAGGACTTCAGGTTCTTAAAGGCCAGGTATCCCGAAAAGGGACTGACCTTGTAAAAATAGAGTTCCTGATGGTGAACCAGATGGGTTACCCTTAATTTTTGCAGCAGGTCATACTGCTGGGGGGTGATTTCCCCCACGTTTAAATCCAGAAGCGGCCAAAAGACCTTTTCCACATAACGCCGGGCCACCACCGGGCTGTACCCGTTGACCATCCCGGCCCGGGAGAGGGTGATATAATATTCATATAGGGAGGACTGATGGGAGTCACCCGGGAAAAGGGGTAGACCCAATAACAAGGCCTTGTTTTTAGGCATTCCACCTATGGTCCGGTAGACAGGGTTTTTTTCATCCAGCAGGGAGAGACCGATCCGGGGATGAGGGCGATAGTCCCAAAAAATGACGAAGGCACTCAGCCCCAGGGCCGCCACCGGCCGGATCCATTTTTTCGGAGGTCGACCCGGCCGGGTTTGACCGAGCCTCTCCAGACCGAAGGCGGCGATGATCCCCCAGCAAAGAAAAGAAAGGAAAATAATTCGGGCCGGGTCCCGCGGATACTTGAAAAAAGGAACGTAATTATACAACAGGCGGTACACGGGCAGGATCGGGTCAAAATAAGGACCGAAGGCAATGGCGTAGCTGGTCACCAGGACAAAGGTAAAAAACCAGAAGCGGAACTGGTTTCGCCGGTCCCAGGAAAAGGGACGGAAGAAGAAGGTCCCTAAAAGAAAAAGCCAGAGGGCCGCCGAAACGAGGCCGGGATAGATGAACGATTCAGCGGCGGTGTTGGCGCGATTAAAGATTTGATGTAGTTCCGGGGAGTAGAGGATCACCTCCTGCCAAGTACGGCCCTGCCCCACGATGGATTCCCCGACCAGGTTTTTCTTGTTGATTACCGAATATCCCCCGGCCAGGGCGATGAACAGGATAAAAACCATAATCATCCGGACCATGGACCCCCAGGGGAGCTGGGTAACGGTGCCCGGCCGGAACGACCAGGGGCCTCCCCGGTAAAAACGGACCTTTAATAGGATAAACACCATTAAGATCAAGACCAGCAGGGCTTTTCGCAGGTGGGGAAAAGGGAACAAAAAAGGATAAGGGATCAGCAGAAGCAGGAGGAAGGGCAAATAGCTCAAGGCTTCTTTTTGGCGAATTTCAGGCAGGGGCCGGCCGGTCAGGATAAAAATTATCCGGCTGCCGATCATCCAGGTGATATAAAAGAGGAGGGCGTAAAATCCGAGCGTGAATGCGCCGATCAGCCCGAAGGCTTTTTCCTGATGAAAGGCCCCTCGGGTCTGGTAGACGGCGAAACCCGCCAGGATCCCCAAGGCCAGGACCAGCAACAGGGGCCAGAGAGGTCCGGAAGAGTCTTCGGCCGGGTATTCTGTTTCCTGACCCGCCAGCCAAGGGCCCAGGATCCGGGCCGGGAGGTAAAACCCGAGGAAGAGCAGAAAGAAATAAAGGAGGTGCGGTTCCACCAGACCCAGGGCCAGAATACAGAGACCGGAGAGGACGATAGTTCCATAGCGTTTGGCTTGAAAGCCTTTTTCAAACCAGTAAAGGGTTAAAGGGATGAGAAACCAGACATAGCCGTTGATATGACCGGAAAGGAGCTGGGTCTGGCGGCTGGGGGCCAGGCAGAAAATAAGCCCGCCCGCCAGGGCCGGGAATCGGGAGATCCCCCAAAGGCGCAGGAGGCTATACAAGGCCATTCCGGAAAGAATATAGGTCAGGAGGATCAGAAGGTTGTGGGCCGGAACATTGCCGAAAACGGACAAGATCAGAAACAGGATAGAAACCGGGAATTGGGCATAGCCATGCGGAATATGGGTTCCGCCGACATTGAATTCATAGGGATTGGAGAATAAGGGGGAAGCGCCCAGGACGTTGTCTTTGAACAGCCAAAACCAGTAATAGGTCTGGAGGTGGTCACCGGAGACCAGGGGCAACAGTTCGGCCCGGCCCTCCGGCAGAAAGACGTAGGGAATAGCCTGGGTAAAATGGTTGATCAGGGGGTAAGTGGCATACAAGCCGACCAGCAGATAAAAGCAGGAGATCAGCAGCCATTCCCCCCTAATTTGAAATATTTTTGGCTCATTCATGGTTAGTGACAAATTCTCAGAACAATGGAGGTAAGAATCCAAACTATAGCGATCCCAATACGTTAAATCAAGTTTAAAGAATTGTATGTCAGTTAAAGAATTGTATTGATTCGCTTTAAAGAAATCGATAAAATATCCGATAATTTTTTTTGGGAGATCAGAAAACATGAAAAGATTATGGTGTCTGGTGGGAATTTTGACTTGCTTCACCCTTTCCTGCAGCAGCAGCGGCGGGAGCGGCAGCGGGGGTGGGGGTAATATTATAGGCAGTAGCCCAACCTATAAGAAGGAGGATCTGGCGGGGAGCTGGAGTTACTCGGCGAGACGGCAGGGAGGTCCGACCAATTGCAGCGGAACGATGACCTTCGACCGGGATCTCCATCTGACCGGAATCAGTAACAGTTGCTGCCCTGGGGGGCAGCTCAATCGATCGGAATTTTGGTTCTGGGATTACGGTTTTGTCAAAGCGTATAATTACGGCTGGTGTACCGACCCGGACATGCTCATGAAATATGCCATGAACTTCCAGGGATCGGATAAAAGGACCATCGTCGGGTTGCTGGATGTCCATGAAAGTGTAGGGGACAACTATACCCGGTTTGATATCACTTTGACCAGCCAGGCTCCGGTGGTTCCTCCCCCGGTCGATCCGGGAACGACCTCCGGATCACAAGTAAAAAAGCCGGTCAAGGCAGCCGGCCTGTCGACGGTCCCCCCGAAAAAGTAGCTGAAGTCAGGCCGGATTTACTTGGCGGGGGCAGGGCTTTCTCCTCCTGCCCGCAGCACGGTAAAATTCCTGAACCAGGTCACCGAATCCGCCTTGGTCCAAAGGCCCGCATGGCCTTTCAGAGGGCTTGGGGTTTCGTAGGTTAGAACCGGCTGGTCATCCAAATATCCCCGAATAATTCGGCCCTCCACCTCCACCGTAAGCCCATACCAGCGGCCGGATTCAATTTTTTGGTTCAACGAAGCCCGCTGAGATCTTTTGTGGTTGAGGTATTCGAAGAGGACGATATTGTCCTCCAGGGCATTCAGACGCCAGACAAAATAGTTGCCGAGGCTCCGCAGTCCGAAAACAATTCCTCCG
>Ga0315283_10006910_pt1 | contig 10169 bp, 7 predicted proteins | sample YL17G09_0_MG_FD_204541 | JGI IMG/M metagenome (GOLD analysis project Ga0315283, IMG submission 204541) | Sediment microbial communities from Yellowstone Lake, YNP, Wyoming, USA - YL17G09_0 | ecosystem: Environmental > Aquatic > Freshwater > Lake > Sediment | place: USA: Wyoming | collected...
ACATCGGCCCCGAAGTTGATCGTGTTCTGGTAACCGCCGTAGGCGTAGAAGACATAGATGAACGACACGCCCAGGGCCAGGATCCAAGGCCGGTCGAGCGGGAGCGCGGACGGGCCTGCGGGCACCTTTTTGGAAAGGAAAGCCGCCGCCGTGAGGAGGCCGATCATGCCGACCTTGAGGAGGCTGAGGACGTTTTGGGCCCAGGCGCCCGTCTTAATGCCGAGGTAGTTGATGACGAGGAGGACGACGATGAGGATGACGGCGGTCGCCTGGACGGTCACCCGCCCCGGGGTGGCGGCGGGGAAAAGGATGGGCGTCAAATATTCGGCCCCGATCAGGGCCACGGCCGCCGCGCCGGCCCCGTTGAGGATGACGACGTTGGTCCAGTTGAGCATGAAGGCCAGGCCGGAGCTGTAGTTCTCGGCCACGACCTTGTAGTAGCCGCCCGGCTTGGCGAAGCGGCCGCCGATCTCGGCGAAGGTCAGGGCGCCGATGAAGCTGATGAGGCCGCCCAGGGCCCAGGCTGCATAAAAGAGCGCAGGCGTGCGGGCCGCGGCGGCGACCATGGCCGGCGTCCGGAAGATGCCGATGCCGATGATCAGGCTGACGACGATCATCGTCGCGTCGAACGTGGTTAGTTTCGCCTTGATCGCCATGCGGCCTCCTTCACGATTCCCCATTGTACTTGGCGTCGCTGCTTTTGCAAGGGCGCCTTTTCGCCACCCTCACCGCGCGGGTGACTCCAAGGCCGCCGGGTTCACGGTGAATCGATGACGACGACGCTGTGGATCTTGAGCTTCGGGACGGTCACCTTAAGAAGGCCGTTGGACCATGACCATTCGAGTGTTCCGCCGTCGGGGATCCAGGTCACGGATTTCGGCTTGGCCGGCGTTTTAACCGTCAACCGGATATCTTCGAGCGGCGGAATGAAGTCCGTGAAACCGTAGCGGTCGGGCAGGGGCATACCGGCCGTGTTGAGCAGGTGGACCGAGAGCCTCCCGTCCCGGGTGATCCGGAGCGAGAGGTCTAGGCAGTACGGGCCCTCCACCCTGACCACGGGATTAGGGAAGAGTTCGGCGGCGAGGCCGCCGATGAATTCCCTGAGCCAGGGGTGGTGGGAGCGGAAATAGATCGATGCGACCGGCCCGTAGACCGCGCCGACTTTGCCCTTTCCGAATGAGTTGACCGTCGCCGCGATCTCGCCGTCCTTGCGGGTGTCGCGGGTCGGGTAGACGAACCCGACTGCTTGGGCCGTGGCTAGTTTCACTATCTGCCAGAGGCCGTTGGCATTCGTGACGCCGGATGATGAGACGAACTCCACGGCCTTTTCTGCTGGACCGCCCTCGAGTTCGGCGCCAAGGATGGGCTCGAACAGCCGGGCGCATTTCTCGCCGAGAAGCAGGAGGCTGCCACCCTGATCGACGTAATCTATCAGAGCTTTACGGAATTCGTCGGTCAGCTTATGAGAGTCGGGGATGACCACGAGCGGGAATTCCCTCAGGCGCGGCTGGAGCTGGTGTTCCGCCAGGATATCGACAGAGTAATGGAGATTGAGCAGGGCGTGGAGCGCGCCTTCGAGCTCCAGGAAGACGTCTCCCCACGGCGCGAAGACGGCGTCGGACTTGTCCCAGAAGCTCTCGCTCGAAAGGAGCAGGGCGACTTGAGGGACGGTCGAACTCTTGTGGCTCGCGGCCTCGCGCGCCCGGCAGAAGGCGGCGACCGCTTCCTCCTGGGCGATGATGGGCTCGACGAGGTAGCCGGCGCGCGTCGGGTTGTGGTAGATCTGGAACCCGCCGCCCTGCATGAGGACGACGGCCGCCTCTTGTTCCAGGTGTTCGGCGGGCTTGATGCTCCAGCCGAGGTCCTTGCCTTTGTCGAAGCCCCAGGCCATGAGGTCCCAGGGCATCCCGGTCGAAGCGAGGTAGCGCGCTTCGACCCGGGCCCTGTCGATGGACAGCCCGGGGGAATAATCGCCCGAGAGGAAGTCGAGCTTGGCCGTCACGGGTTTAGGGGCGAACGTCGTGTACATCCAGTTCGACGTCAGCTGGAGTGCCGGGTTCGCTGCGTGGACGGCGTCGATCCAGTGGGCGAGATAACTTTCGAAGGCGCGGCGGTGGAACATCTTCCACTCGAGCCAGCGCGGGTCGGAGCGGTCCTTCGGCGCGTCCCTGTAGCCGGTCTCCTTCTTCCAGGACGCGAGCGCCCGCGGTGAATAATCGAGCTGCGTCCCCCAGCATTCGCCGTCGGCCCAGACGCCGTCGAGGCCGTATTTCTCCGTGACCTCTTTGAGCTGGGGAATGAGGAGCTCGTCGACGTAGGGGCCGAAGACGCTCGTGGCGTTGGGGTCGCGCTTGCCGTCCGGGCCGATACGGGCCCAGTCGGGGTGTTCGGCGATAGCTTTGGAGTCCCAAACCCCGGAGTAGTGGATGAAAAGGCCAACCCCCAGGTCGCGGGTGGTCTTCCTCCAGACGGCCAGGCTGTCCTTGACGATGCCCGGGCTGGCCCAGCCGACTGTGGTCGGATAGCCCGCCCAGCCGGCGTGGCCCTTGCAGTCGTACTGGACGTAATCCGGCCGCACCCGCTCGAGGAGAGCGCGGATGTTTTCCTCGGAGATATCGGCGCCGAGCGAGGTGTCGGTCGCCTGGGGATGGAGGTCGAAATGGAGGCCGAAGAAGGCGTCCTTGCGGGCGATGGACGAAGAGCGCGGGAAGGTGAAGGCGGCTCGGGTTTGCGGCGGCGCCGGGGCCTCCGTTTTTTGGCAGGAGATGAAAAGAGCGGCCAAAGCTATGGCCGTGATCAGAAGACGGATCGTTCTCGTCGATGACATCCGGCACCTCCCTGCGAAAGAGGGGGATACGTACCTTCGGTACACGTCCCCGGCCCTGGCCCCCGTCGGGCCTCCTTCATTCAGGCGGCCCTAAAATAGCACGAAACGGCTACTATTTCGATTTGACGGCCCGCTCGATGCGCTCAAGGGCCTCGACGAGAAGAGAGCGGGGGCAGCCGAAGTTGATACGGACGAAGCCTGCGGCCTCTTCGCCGAAGATTTTGCCGTCGCTGAAATAGACTCCGGCCTTCCGGAGGAAAAAGTCGTTGAGGGCATCGGGGTGGATCCCAAGGTCCCGGCAGTCGAGAAGGGCCAGGTACGTCCCTTCGGGGCGGACGAGCCTGACCTTCGGGAGGCGCTCGGCCAGGAACTTCTCCAGGAAATCGACGTTGGCCTCGAGGTAGGGCAGGAGCTCGTCGAGCCAATCATCGCCGTGGCTATAGGCGGCTTCGAAGGCGACGATGCCGAGCGCGTTCCCGAGGTCGAAGCCGGAACGTTCCGCTTCGTCCTCGAACTTCTTATGAAGGTCGGGATTGGGGGCGACGACGGCGGCCGTCGCCAGGCCGGCGGTGTTGAAGGTTTTGCTCGGGGCGATGCAGGTGATCGTTTGCTGGGCCAGCTCCGGGGACAGGGCAGCGAACACCTGGTGACGGTGTCCGCCGTAGACGAGGTCGTGGTGGATCTCGTCGGCGACGACGAGGAGGTCGCGCTCCACCGCGATCCGTCCGAGGGCCTCGAGCTCCTCCCGCGTCCAAACGCGGCCGGAGGGATTGTGGGGGCTGCAGAGGATGAGCATCCGGCCCGGGGCGTCGATCTTTGTGCGCAGGTCGTCGAGGTCCATCGTGTAGCGGCGGCCGTCGAACCGGAGAGGGTTACGGACGACGCGCCGGCCGTTGTTCTCGATGGCGTAATAAAAGGGGTGATAGACGGGCGTCTGGATGATCACTCCGTCGCCGGGCTTGGTGAAGGCCCGGACGCAGTAATTCAGGGCCGGGACGATCCCCGGCGTCATGGCCATCCAGGGCTTCTGGACCTCCCAGCCGTGGCGGCGTTTAAGCCAGCCGATCGCCGCCTGCCAGAAGGACGGAGGCACAAGGGGATAGCCGAAGACCCCGTGATCGGCCCGGCGGCGGATGGCCTCGACGACGGCCGGCGGAGCCTCGAAATCCATGTCCGCCACCCACATCGGGATGGCGTCCTCGGCCTTGAGGACCTTGCGGGGATAGACCCACTTCAGCGATTCCGTGCCCGTCCGGTCAATGATCTTATCGAAATCGTATTTTGGGGACACAATACCAATTTCCGAATTATTCATTGTCCTATTCCGTTCACGCAAGTCCCGGTATCACAGTCCCTCTCCCCGTGTTTCCCTTCAGGATGACTATGTGTCGAAGGATAATTCGGAAATTGGTATTGTGTCCCCGATTTAAATGAGGAATTTCCCGTTTTTCGCGATGGTCTTGCCCTTGGCCGTGATCGTCACCTTGTCGACCAGGGCGTCGAAGTGATACTTGCTCTTGTTCTTGCCGATGCCGTAGGAGTCGCCGATGGCGAAGTGGACCGTGCCGAAGGCCTTCTCGGCCTCGAGCATGTTCGGGCAGATCCGGGCGCCCTTGTTCGTGCCGATACCGAACTCGCCGATGATCTTGCCGGTCTCGTCCGCCCCGATTGTCTCGATGACCTCGGCGATGCCCTTGCCTTTGAAGTCGACGAGCTTGCCCCGTTCGAACGTCATCTTGCCGGGGCCGAGCTTGTCGTCGATGAGGCTGATGGCGATCGTCCCGGTGAACGTCTCCTCGACCGGGGCCGTATAGCACTCGCCGGCCGGGAGGTTGCCGTGCATGCCTTTCTTGCTGATGTTGCCGTTGTCGTTGTGCCAGGCCCGGCCCTTGACGCTGAACGAGATCCGCGTGCCGGCCGGGTTCTCGACGACGACGTCCTCGGCGTCTTTCATGGCCCGCATGACCTTCTTCGTGAACTTGTCCATCTCTGAGAAGTCGACGTTGACGAGACGTTCCATCATGTCCCGGGTCAGGCCGGGCATCATGCAGATGCGGCCGTGCTTGCCGCCCTCGGAGACCATGAAGCCGCGGAAGGGCTTTTCCGGGAACCGGCCCTCGAGCATGTAGGTCGTGGCCGAGGCGTTGCGGATGAGGTCCTTGAACTGGCCTGTCGGTTCGGTTATGGGCCGCAGGGTCTCGGTCATGAGGTAGGTCGTCGTTTCGGCGCCGGCCTGCTTCGCGTAGTAGGCCAGGGCCTCGGCGATGTCCATCTTCTGCTTGTCCGTGACGAGGAGGTATTTCTCGCCGGGCTTGAGACGCAGGGCCTGGTTGATGGCCCGGTCGGCCGCCGAATAAAGCTTATTCGTTTTCATGTGTGAACTCCGTTCCTATTTTGTCCGTCGCGCGTCCCAATAGACGAAACCGCAGAGCAGCGCGAACGCCACGAGGCTGATGATCTGCCCATAACCCGTGAACCACGCCGCCGGCGTACCGTCGACCCAGCGGCCGCCCTCGAGGACCATGGAGATCCCCAGGCTGACGAAGTGGTCGAGCTTCGTCAGCTTGAGCACGGCCAGGACGATGCCCATCAGGGCGCCGCCGGCGATGAAGCCGGAGGAAATGAGGGTGCCGCGGTTGTTCCGGCGCTCGGCCAGCTCCTTGTCTTTCGTCGATTTTTTGACCAGGTGGGAGATGAAGCCGCCGACGAGAAGGGGTGTCGTCAGGGGCAACGGCAGGTACATGCCCAGGGCGAAAGCCAGCGGCGGTACCTTGGCCAGCTCGGCCACGAGGGCGACCGAGGCCCCGATCGCGTAGAGGAGCCAGGTCACGGGCTCGCGCGACATCATCGACTTGATCACGGTCGCCATCAGGTTCGCCTGGGGGGCGGCCAGCGTCCCGCTCTGGAACGAGAAGGCCTTGTCCAGGATGTAGATGGCGATGCCCACGGTCAGGGCCGAGATGAGGATGCCGGCGAACTTGTACCTCTCCTGGTTGCGCGGCGTCGCCCCGAGCCAGTAGCCGACCTTGAGGTCGGTGATGAAGCTCCCGGAGATCGACAGGGCCGTGCAGACGACGGCGCCGATGAGGAGGGCGACGGCCATCCCTTGTTCCCCCGACAGCCCCGCCCCGAGGAGGACGACGCTCGAGAGGATGATCGTGATCAGGGTCATGCCCGAGACCGGGTTCGTCCCGACGATGGCGATGGCGTAGGCGGCGACCGTGGTGAATAGGAACGAGAGGAGGACGCAGATCAGGACGCCGATGATGGCCAGTTTGAGGTTCGAGATCCAGAGGAAATAGAAGAAGAGGCCGGCGGCCGTGGCCAAAAGCCCCAGGAGGATCGTCTTCATTTTGATGTCGCGGTTCGTCCGCAGCTCTGCGGCCGCGTCCGCTCTCTTGCCCTTGAAGATCTCACGGAAGCCGAGCGAGAGCGACTTGATCATGACCGGCATGGACTTGATGATGCCGAGGACGCCGGCCATGAAGATGGCGCCGATGCCGATGTTCCGGACGTAGGTCGTGAAGATCTGGGTCTCGCTCATCCCCGCGATGGGGACGGCGCCCGGGTAGACCGCGCCGGGGACGTGCTGGCCGAGGAACCAGATGGCCGGGATGAAGGCGAAGTGCGACAGAAGCCCGCCGGCGACGATGACGGCGTTGTAGCGCAGGCCGATGACGTAGCCGAGGCCGAGGAAGGCCGAGAGGGCGTCGAGCTTGAGGACCATCTTGGCATTGACGGCCAGGTTGTCCATGAACGGCAGGAAGCGGAAGTTTATGAGCTCGTCCCAGGCCCGGACGCCGATGGCCAGGAACTCGTAAACGCCGCTGACGGCGACGCCCAGGATCAGGGCCCAGGCCTGCTTGCCGCCGGACTCGCCGGAAACCAGGATCTCGGTCGTGGCCGTGGCCTCCGGGAAGGGCAGCTTACCGTGCTGCTCCTGGCAGAAGTACCGGCGCAAGGGGATGAGGAAAAGAACGCCGAGGCAGCCGCCGAGGAACGTCGACAGGAAGATCTTGACGATGTCCGTCGGCAGGCCCAGGATATAGAGTGCCGGGATGGTGAAGATGGCCCCGGCCACCAGGGCCCCCGAGGCGGCGCCGATCGACTGGAGGATGACGTTCTCGAGGATGGTGCTCTTCCTCTTATACACATAACCGATGCCGACGGCCAGGATGGCCACGGGGATGGCGGCTTCGGGCACCGTACCGACCTTGAGCCCCAGGTAGGCGATGGAAAAAGTGAAGAAGAGCGACATGAACAGGCCCCAGAGGACGGAGCGGACCGTAACCTCGGGGACGGCCGCATCGGCCGGGACATAGGGCTTGTACACCTCTCCTGGAGCGAGCTCCCGGTAGGCCTCAGGCGGGAGGGATTTCGTGGACGTCTCCATGGCGGTCTCCTTTCTAAGTTCGTTTGTATCGGGCGAAACTCAGGCGGTGAGACTCAGGATGTCTTCGAAAACCTCGACATGACGTCGTTGTTGATGCGGAGGAAGGCGTCGTAGTTGATCTTGACCTTCTTCTCCGTGCGGGCCTTGGCCATGTAGGACTGCAGGAACTTGTTCTTTTCCTGCTCGAGCAGGGTGTCCCGCTCTGTCGCCTTGACCTTGTCGAATTCCTCGCGGCTGACTTCCTTCTTCTCGAGAACGCGGAAGATGGAGTAGCCCGCATCGACCTCGAGCGGCTCGCTCGCCTGCTTGAGGGGCAGGCTGAAGATGAGGCGGTCGACCTCGGGGTTTTCGCCGACGAGGGTCAGATATTGCTCTTTCTTGTGGGCCTCGACGAACTGGTACTCGAGCTTGAGCTTGGGGGCCTGCGCGCTCCAGTCGTCCTTGAGGGATGCCCGGACTTCGCGGAGCCGAGTCAGCGCCTCGCCCTTCTTCAGGACGTCGAGGACGTCTTTCTCGACCTGGTCGCGGACCTCCTCGAATTTTGCCGGCCGTTCAGGCTCGACGGCCTGGAGCTGGGCCAGGGCCTCTCCGACATAGGTGAAGATCGGCGCCGAGATTTCCTTCGCCTTGAGGCCGAAGAAGGCCTCGCTCACGGCGCCCGCGCTATCGAAATCGCCCAGAGCGTCGCCCTTCTTGAGGGCGCCCGTCGAGCTCGCTTTGAGCCCTTCTTTTTGGGCGGCATAATCGAGGTTTTTTTCCTTGCGGGCCAGTTTCTCGAGGCGCTGGATCCTCTCGGCGACCAGGGCCCTTGCCTTCTGGTCCACGAGGATGCCTTTGATCGTGGCGCTCACCTCGGCCAGCGGCTTGGTCACGGCCGGCGCCTTCTCGGTGACTTTGAAGACGGCCGCCCCGCCCTCGGTCTCGACGACGTCGGACACGCCGTCCTTTTCGAGCTTGGCAACGGCCTCGGTCTCCGCGGCGGTCAGGGATTTCCAGTCGAAAAGCCCCCAGTCGCCGCCGCTCGCGGTCTTATCGTCCTTGGAGAACGCCCGGGCCAGGCCGGCGAAGTCCTCGCCGCCCTTGGCCTTCTTCTGGATGTCTCGCGCCTGGGCCAGGACGGCCTCCCGGTCGGCGGCGGTGAAGGGCAGCCAGACCCGGCTGGCCCGAACCTTGTCGGGCTCCTGGAACTGGGCCGTATTGTCTTTGTAGTACTTGTCGATCTCCGCGTCCTTGACCGCGACCTCTTTCTTGAGGTCCTCGGTCTTCACGACGACGTAGTCGGCGGTTCGCTTCTCGGGGATCCTGTACCCCGCGGCGTTCTTGTCGAAGTGGGCCCGGAGTTCGGCTTCGGCCGGCTTTTTGGTGACTTCGACCTTGGCCGTTTCGGCGACGAGGTACTCGATCTTGGCCGAGTCGCTCTGCTTCCGATAGCCTTCCCAGACCTCCTCATCGGTGACGATGATGCCGGCCGTCAGGACGCGGACGACCTTGCCGATGATGACGTCGTGTCTCAGACCGTCCTCGAAATCCCCGAGCGGGATGCGGTTGTAGTCCAGGACCCGCTTGTATTCTTCGAAGCCGATGAACTGCCCGTCCCTCTGGAATGCGGGATAGGCGACGATCTTCGCCCGGACCTCCTTGTCGGTCGCCCGCAGGCCCATGTCCGAGGCCATCTGGAGGAGGAGCATCTGCTGGACGAGCTGTTCCAGGGTCTGCTGGGGGACGCCGAGTTGCTGGATGAGGTTGGCGTTGAGGTCGCCGAACTGCTTCTTCATGGCCTCGAGCCGCGAGCGGAGGGCCTGGAAATACTCGTCGGAGGAGATCCTCTCGCTCCCGACGTTGGCCAACGTGTCGGATCTGTTGGACTCGCCCAGCCGTCCCGCGCCGCCCCAGATGGCGAAGATGGCGATGACGAACGTCGCGACGACGATCCACATGATGGGTTTGAGCGACTTCACGTTGCGTCTCATGGTCTTCAGCATGGGTTCACCTCGAATGGGTTGCGGTCGGCCGCTTGGGCCGTCCCGCGCGTTCCCGGCGTGCCCGCTCCTTGTCGAAAAGAGGGCGCAGTCGCTGGTAGGTCGTGGCCAGGTCCTCGATGAAGACCCGAGTCCCCCCGACGATGGGCATGAAATTGGCGTCCCCCGTCCAGCGGGGGACAACGTGGAGATGGAAGTGTCCGACGACCCCCGCCCCCGCGCTGGGACCCAGGTTCATGCCGGTGTTGAACCCGTGGGGAGCATAGCTCGCGCGGAGGACGCGGAGGGCGACCTGGAGAAGGTCGACGAGCTCGGCCCGTTCATCGGGGCGGGCCTCGGCGAAGTCCGCGACGTGCCGTTTGGGTGCGATCAGGAGGTGACCGGGCGTGTAAGGGTACCTGTTCAGCAGGACGAAGTTGCGATGGCCCCGGTAAAGAACGACCCTGGAGCGGTCATTGCGGCTCTTCAAGGCCTCGCAAAAAATGCAGCGTTTCATGCTCAGGGCTTTGCGGACATAGTCGGCTCTCCAGGGCGCGGAGATGTAGCGCATTACTTGTTGATCATCTCCTTGAGGAGCTTGCTCGGCTTGAAGTAGAGAACCTTCTTCGGCGGAACCTTGACCGGTTCGCCGGTCCGGGGGTTGCGCCCGGCGCGCGAGGTCCGCTTGCGGAAGCGGAAACTCCCGAAACCACGGATTTCGATCTCTTCGCCCCTGAGGATGGCCTCGCGGATCGTGTCGAAGAACAGGTTCACGCCCTCTTCGGCTTCCTGTTTGGGGATGCTCATTTCCTGGGAGATCTTGTTGATCAGATCGGCCTTAATCATGGGAGTCCTCCTTTTTGATCCTCTTCTTCGGAGCGCTGATGCCTTTCAGCTGGTCTTTCATGATGTCACCGAGGGTCATCCGGTCGTTCTGCGATTCCATGAAGCGCTGGAAATCCTGCTTCTCTATGTCGTATAGGGCCTGCTT
>Ga0315283_10006911_pt1 | contig 10168 bp, 11 predicted proteins | sample YL17G09_0_MG_FD_204541 | JGI IMG/M metagenome (GOLD analysis project Ga0315283, IMG submission 204541) | Sediment microbial communities from Yellowstone Lake, YNP, Wyoming, USA - YL17G09_0 | ecosystem: Environmental > Aquatic > Freshwater > Lake > Sediment | place: USA: Wyoming | collected...
TCGCCCGCGTGGCGGGAGTGCAGACCGGCGCCGCCGGCTTCATCCGCGAGTACCACCCCAAGCTGCGGCCCGTGGATACGCAGCGCACCGGGATGTTCCTCTGCGGCACCGCCCAGGGGCCCAAGAACATCCCCGATTCGATCGCCCAGGCAAAGGCGGCGGCGGCGCGCGCCATCAGCATGCTCTCCACGGGATTCGCGCTCACGCCGGCACAGGTCGCTGACAGCGACCCAGCGGTGTGCATCGGCTGCGGCGTCTGCGAGACGTCGTGTCCGCAGCTGGCGATCACCTTGACCCTGGGCGCCGACGCGCACTCGGTGGTCGACCCCAACATCTGCCGCGGCTGCGGTATCTGCGCGGCGGAGTGCCCCACGGGTGCCATCCAACTGGGCGGCTTCAGCGACGACGAGATCCTGGCCGAGGCGACGGTATGACGAGCGCCGCCGACCGCAAGATCGTCGCCTTCTGCTGCCGCGAGTGCGCCTACGCGGCGGCCGACGCCAGCGCCAACGCGCGCACGCCACTGCCACCCACGGTCCGCCTCGTGCTACTGCCGTGCACCGGGCGCGTGAGCCCCCTGCACCTGCTCAGCGCGCTGGCCGAGGGCGCCGACGGCGTGATGGTCGCCGGCTGCCTGCTCGGGCAGTGCCACTACCGCGAGGGCAACTTCAACGCCGTCGACCGGGTGGCGTTCGTGCAGCGCCTGCTGAAGAGCGTGGGCGTGGAGCCCGAGCGCTGCCAGATGTTCACGATGAGCGCCGGTGAACCGCCCAAGTTCGTCGCCGCGGTGCGCGAGATGGACCGCGCGGTCGGCGCCCTGCCGCCGCTCGAGCGTTCGCCACGGGCCGCGGCCCAAGCGATGACCGTGCCCGCGAGCCCCGCTCAGACCGTCGGCGCGAGGGGGGCTGCCTGATGCCCCTCACCGATCGCGGCCGCCGGATCCTCGAGCGCGTGCCCGGCGGAGTGCTGCACAGCACCACCGGCGTGGGTTGCGAGATCGTGCGGCACGAAGAGCTCTGCGTGGGCTGCGGCAAGTGCGCCACCAACTGCCCGTCCGGCGCCAGCAGGCGCAGCGAGACCTTTGACGTGAACCAGCTGCTGGACGCCCCGGTGGGCAGCCGGCGCGGGCAGCTCGGCGGCGCCCTGCGCCGCCTCATGAAGCACGCGCCGGACGGCGCCGTGGAGGTCCCGGAGCGCGTCACCGTGTACCGCACCATCGCCTATGACGACGATAAGTGCCTGGGCTGCGGCACCTGCGCGCGCAACTGCCCCGTGGAAGCCATCGACGCCCTGCCGCCGAAGGCGACCTCGTGAGCGCCCTGGACCAGGCCGCCGGCAGCAACGGATCCGGCGGCGCGTCCCAGCGCCCGCTCGTGTTGCTCTGCGAGTGCGCCGGGACCATGAGCAACATCGATTTCGACAGTCTGGAACGGCACGCCCTGGAGAACGCCGACGTGCTCCGCGGCGACCACTGGTGCAGCCGCGTCGGCCAGGCACAGATGCTCGAGCAGATGGAGGCCGGCGACGGGCGCCAGCTCGTCTTCGCCGGCTGCTCGCAGGACTTCGCCGCGCGCCGCTTCCAGAAGCTTCTGGCGCGCGGCCTGCAGCTCGAGATCGCCGACATCCGCGAGGGCTGCAGCTGGGTCCACGGCGACGACACGGAGGCCGTCACCGACAAGGCGGCGCGCATCGTCGCCTCGTCGGTGGCCTATCCCGACGCGCCCGCCGACACCGTGAGCTACGCCGAGCGCCACGACACGGTCGTGGTGATCGGCGGCGGCGTGGCCGGCACGCAAGCCGCCGCCGAACTCGCGCAGATGGGTCATCACGTGGAGCTGGTCGAGCGGCGCGCCTTCCTCGGCGGCCGCGCCGCCCGCATCGGCACCGTGTTCCCCACCAACGACTGCGGCCAGTGCCTGCCCACCACCGACGCCCAGGCCGGCACGCGCAAGTGCTTCCACCGCAACGTCGCCATCGACCACCCCGACCTCGCGATCCATCGCCGCTCCACCGTCGAGGCCGTCAGCGGCCACCCCGGCGACTTCCAGGTGAGCATCCGCAGCCTGCCCAACATGGTCACCGACGCCTGCGTCAACTGCGGTACCTGCGAGACGGTGTGCGAGGCCGACTCCTCGGAGCCGGGCAAGAAGGCGATCTTCAGCGAGTACTACGACGGCCGCGTGGTGCGCACCATCGACCTCGAGACCTGCACCTTCTGCGGCAAGTGCGCCGAGAAGTGCCCCGTGGAGGCCATCGACTTCAGCCAGTCGCCGCGGCGGACGACGGTGCACGCCGGCGCCATCCTCACCGCTACCGGCTGCGAGCCGGCGCCGGAGCGGCTCTTCTCAGACCTCGGGTACGGGCAGGACGGCGTGGTGACGCAGGTCGAGCTTGCCGAGCTGCTCGACGACTGGGCCGGCCAGGCGTCGGTGGGTCGTATGCCGGTGAAGGAGCTCGTGATGGTGCAGTGCGCCGGCTCGCGCGACAGGCGCCATCTGCCGTACTGCTCTCGCCTCTGCTGCATGATCGCTCTGAAGCACGCCCTGCGCCTCAAGACGCTGTTCCCGGAGATGAAGGTCACCATCTGCTACCTGGAGATGAGGACGTCCGGCGTGGGCTACGAGAACTGGTTCCTGGCCGCGCGCCGGGCCGGCGTGGAGTTCCTGCGCGGCACGCCGCCCGAGGTCCAGGTGGACGCCCAGGGCCGGCCGGTCATCGAGGTGGAAGACGTGACGGCGGCGCGCAAGCGCGTGCTGCGCCCCGACCTGGTCGTGCTCAGCACCGGCATGGTGCCGGCCGACGAGACCGAGCGCATCGCCCAGACGCTGGGGATCGAGCGCGACGCGGACGGCTTCATCGAGATCCTCGACCGCAAGAACCGGGCCACCGAGACCAGCGGAGAGGGCATCTTCGTGTGCGGCTCGGCCACCGGCCCCAAGGCCATCATCGAATGCAACACCGAGGCCTCGGCGGTAGCCGGCGAGATCCACAACTTCCTCACCTCGTCGGGGCGGCGCGGCACGCCTGCTTCGCAGGTCGACGCCGCCCAGTGTGTGGGCTGCGACACCTGCATGACCATGTGCCCCTTCGGCGCCATCACGCTCGTGGATCGGCCGGAAGGAGCGCCGCGGCCGGCCGAGGTCAAAGACGACGGCAAGCTCGCCGTGATCGACCCCGATACCTGCCGGGCCTGCGGGATCTGCGCCGCCAACTGCCCCGAGGTCGCCATCGCCCACAACCTGAGCGACGACGCCCTGTTCGGGCGCGTCGCCCTGATGACCATGGGCGTCGAGAAGCCCGTCATCGGCTTCTACTGCAAAGAGTGCGCCGGCGCCGCCATCGGTCTCAGCGGCCAGCACCGCGACCACTACCCCGAGTCGGTGCGGCTCATCGAGCTGCCTTGTCTGGGGCGCGTGAGCGCCCTGCACATCGTGGAGGCGTCCCGTCTGGGCGCCGCCGGCGTGTTTCTCGCCGGCTGCGCCGAAGGCCGCTGCCAGTACCGCAGCGGCGACACCAGCGCGCTCGAGCAGATGGCCATCGCCGAGGAGGTGCTCACCGCAAGCGGCACGCCGTTGCCACTCGAGCTGTGGCACCTCTGCGCCGTGGACCGCCTGAGCGTGGGGCGGAAGATCCGCATGTTCCAGGCCAGGGCCGCCGGTGGCGGATCCTCGCTCGAGACGCTTGAGCACGAGAGGCAGCTGATCGGCGTCGGCGCTCCGGCGGACGCCGCTTCCGACACCGGCGAAGGAGGTGAGGTCTGTGAGTGCGCTCACTGACACCGGCGCCTACGCGCAGGCCGTCAAGGACGAGCTCCAGCGCCTTGCCGAGGAATGCTACCCGTGCTTCCAGTGCGGCACCTGCACCTCGTCCTGCCCCAGCGGCCGCGAGCTGTACCGGGGCCCGCGGCGCCTGGTCCGGCTCATCCTCGCCGGCGACATCGAGGCCGTGCTCAAGAGTGACGACCTCTGGCGCTGCACGGAGTGCGGCACCTGCACCGACGTGTGCCGCATGGAGATCGACGTGGCCGGCGTCCTGCACCGCCTGCGGCAGCTGGAGCGCGAGTACGGCACCACCATCCGCTGCGCCGAGCGCACCGCCGCCGACATCGCCACGTCGCGCCTCAGCAAGAAGCCGCGCATCGACAACATGCAGTTCGGCATGGCCATGGTGGCCAAGGGGCACGTGCCCAAGGACAAGGTCGGCGCCGCCCGGATGGGCGCCAAGATCGCTCGGCAGATGCTGCCCTTCGAGAAGAAGTGGCAGCCGGCGGAGGCCACCGGCGCGGGCGATGCCGGCACGACCACCGATGCCGTGACGCTGCCCTTCTACGCCGGCTGCGCCATCCCCCAGGACCACGTGCTGCACAGCCTGGTACACGAGGTGGCCGCCGGGTTCGGCGTATGCCTCGACGAGGCGACGGACGCCGGCTGCTGCGGCCACCCCAGCCGCGGCGCCGTGAACACCACGTTCACGCCCGACGAGCTGGTCCAGACGGCCTGCCCGGCGTGCGACGCCAGCCTCGAGGAGTCGGGCGTCGCTTCGCAGCCGCTGTGGAACACGCTCACCGATCGCGCCCGGCGCCATAGCCTCGAGCTGCGCGCCGCTTCCCCGAGTTTCGTCCCCTACGTGGGCTGCCTCACCGATCGCGACGCCTCCCTGGCCGCCCTCGGCGACGCCGCCGAGCAGGCCGGCGCCACCATGGAGCTCGCCTACCCCACTCTGCACAGCGGCTGCTGCGGCGCCTTGGGCGGCATGTACCGCGGCGCCACCAAGGCCAGCGCCATGCTGCTCGAGTTCGCGGCCGAGAAGGAGGCCCCGGTGGTCACGCCCTGCGTACTCTGCCGGGACAACCTGCGCTCGGCCGCCCGCGAGCTCAAGCTCGACGTCCCCGTCCATTTCTGGCCCGAGTTCTTCCGCGCCGGCGAGCACGCCCCGGAGGCTGCATCCGATGACTGACGACGACAGCAGGACGGTCGAGACCGCCGTCAACCCCTACTCGATCATCGCCGACGACTCCTTCGGCGAGGCGCCCGAGCGCAGCCAGGAGCTTGTCGAGCGCATCCTCAACGACCCGCGCATGCACGACCACAAGGATGGCTTCGAGAGCTGCATCCAGTGCGGCATCTGCACCTCGGGCTGCCCGGCGGCGCGCTTCACCGAGTACTCGCCGCGCGAGGTCGCTCGCCGCGCGCTCGACGGCGACACCAGCCTGCTCACCGACGATTCCCTGTGGTACTGCTACTACTGCTACACCTGTCAGAGCCGCTGCCCGCGCCACAACAGCGTCGCGGTGATCAACCAGGTCGTGCGCGGCATGCAGGTCGAGAGCGGGCAGGCGCGCAGGCACGTGCAGCCGTTCGCCGAGTGGTGCGGCGCTTTCTACGACAAGGGCATGGGCGGCGACCCTCACCTCCTGTTCCCCGCCATCGGCGAGGCGTGGGGCGGGAAGTGGACCGATTTCATGTCGCACCTGCTCGAGATCCGCGAGAAGCTCGGCCTCGGCGACCTCTACCCGCCGGACGACGTGGTGAGGGAAGTGCAGATCATCTTCGAGGAGACCGGCTTCAAGGAGCGGCTTGCGGCCGTGCGCGGCGACGACGAGGCCGACGCGGACGAGTGAGCGCTCCCGCGCCGTGAGGAGCCGCTGCCCAAAGTACGCAGCGGCCTAGGAAGCGACGCGCGAGGGAACACTCCGGCTCGTGCGCCCCGCACGGAGCGGGGCTTCGACGCAAGGTCGACATCATGCGCAAGTTCGCCGTAGCCACGGCTGTCTTGCTCGCGTTGTTCGTGTTCGCCGCCGTACCGGCACTGGCCGCCCCCGGCCACACCGTGACGATGACCCAGCACCAGCACGGCTCCTGGGTCGAGACAGACATGAGCCCCGTGACAGGGAACAGCATCGACGTCCACTTCGACGGGAACTCCGTCGAGCACATCACCTACTTCCCCGCCGGCGACGAAGTCTGGGCGACGTTCACCGAGACCGGCAGCATCTGGTTCGTCGACAACGGCGTGACGTACAGCGGCCGGGCGACAGCCTGGGGCAACTTCAACCTCAACCAGCGCAACTCGAACTCGACGTTCACGCTCACCATCCACGCGATGGGCAGCGACGGCACCAGCGTCTGGGGCCACGAGACGGCGCACATCACCTACAACGGGAATGGCATCGTGACGGTGTCGTTCGACAAGCTGAGCTTCAGCTGACCAAGTGAAGAGCGACAGCGGAGCTGGCGCTCTGGTCTTCGAGCTCGATATCTTCCCGGCGCGGCCGCCGTCGCCGCGCAGGGCAACGGCGCTTTCTCGACCGACAGATGTCAACGTCGTACTATGTCAGTCTCGGAGACACTCGGGACTGGGGGGGAGTACCGATGCATTCCAGACATATCGGTAGAATCGTTTTGTCGCTCGCAATGCTGCTCGTTTGCCTAGCGCTTCTCGGCGCCGCGGCGACCTCGGTCCGCGCCTCGTCGTGGAGCGGAACGGTCACCAATCAAGACGGCGATCCGCTGCCACGCATCACCGTCACGATGAACTACCTGGTCGACGAGTGGCTGTGGGACTGGCAGACGGTGATGGTCACCGTTTCCGGCGCCGACGGCAGGTACTTGGTAAGTCACGGCGGCTATCTGCGCGAGAACTGGTACGAGCTCACGTTCCACGATCCGACGAGGCGGTACGAGGATACCGCTCGCATGGTCGGTGATGGGAGCGACTGGGGGACGTTCACCGTGGACGTCATCATGGTGGCAGTCGGGAGCGGCTCCGACGTCACGCCGCCGGTCACTAGCGACGGCGGGGACCACGGCTGGGCGACCACGAGCGGCGGCCTGAACATGGACTTCCGCGTTCGCCTGACCGCCACCGATGACCTCTCCGGCGTGGCCGGCACCTGGTACCGAGGCAGTGGGCAGACCGATTGGACCCGCGGCACGACGATCGACTTCCTGATCGCGGCGGACCACCGCGCCGACGGGATCTACCGATACGAGTACTACTCGGCGGACTTCGCCGGCAACGTCGAGACGCCAAAGACCGGTTGCGTGCGCGTCGACACGACCGAGCCGGCGGCGACCGTGGCGGCGGAACAGACGTCCCACGGCGCCCTGCTGCTCTCCGTCGCCGACAACCTCAGCCCGACCTGCGACGTGCGCATCGAGGTGCTTCGGCCGGTCGGCAGGAAGCATCGCTCGAGCGGGTCCGGCGTCGTGGCAGCCGACTTCACCGTACAGCTCGCCGCCGACGGCAGCACGCAGAGCGTCGCTCTGCCCGACGGCCTCTCGGCGCGACCGTACCTGGTTAGCGTCACGGCCACCGACCTCGCCGGCAACACGCAGTCCGTGCCGGCGACCGGAGCCGTGCGCCTACGGAACTAATGGCGGGCGCGGGCCGGCGGGGCCGCGCAGCGGCCTGTCCGGCGCCGCGCCGCCATCCTGCATCCCGTATACTCGGTGTCCACTCTCTGAACCGATCCGCGGGGTGCCCCCGATGCCCGAGCTGAACGACCTCCAGAAGGATCTCCGCCGCCTCGCCGCCGAGCGCGACGTCGTGATCCTCGCGCACAACTACCAGCGCCCCGAGGTGCAGGACGCCGCCGACTACACCGGCGACTCGCTCGAACTCTCGCGCATCGCGCAGAAGGACGAGCACACCGTCATCCTCTTCTGCGGGGTGCACTTCATGGCTGAGACCGCGTACATCCTGTCGCCCGGCAAGACGGTGCTGATGCCCGACAAGCGCGCCGGCTGCCCCATGGCCGACATGGTCACCGTGGCCGGGCTGCGCAAGCTCAAGGCGGAGCACCCGGACGCCGTGGTGGTCGCCTACGTCAACACCTCCGCCGACATCAAGGCCGAGACCGACGTGTGCTGCACCAGCGCCAACGCCGTGCAGATCGTCGAACGGTTCCCCAAGGACCAGCAGATCATCTTCGTGCCCGACAGGAACCTCGGCGACTACGTGGCCCGCCAGACCGGCCGCGAGGAGACGATGATCCTCTGGCAGGGGTGGTGCCACGTGCACGACGACTTCCGCGCCGCCGAGATCGCCGAGATCCAGGCAGCCAACCCCGGCGCCGTCCTGATGGCGCATCCCGAGGGCCGGCGCGAGGTGCTCGACATCGCCGATGTGGTCACGAGCACCTCGGGCATGCTGCGCTACCCGGCCGAGAGCGGCGCGAGCACCTTCATCGTCGCCACCGAGACCGGTCTGCTCTACCGTCTCGGCCAGCTGTACCCGGACAAGAGGTTCCTCGCCGCGTCGAGCCGGGCCGTCTGCCCGAACATGAAACTGACCACACTCGAGAAATGCATCGCCACGCTGGGCGACGAGTGGGACGACGTACTCGAGCACGAAGTGACGGTGCCCGAGCAGACGCGCGTCAAAGCGCTCAGGGCCGTGGAACGGATGATCGCCTGACGGAGGACGGTATGCCGAGCGTGCACGTGAGCCTTCCCGCCGCACTGACGTCCCCAGACCCGCCGGTAGTGCTCGACTGCGAGGTCGAGACGGTGGGCGAGGCGCTGCGGGCGGTCGTGGCGCAAGCGCCACGCTACGCTCAGCGCATCTTCTACGGCGACCGGCTGCTGGTGAGCGTCGCCCTCAACGGCCGGCATCTGGAGCCGCCCGCAGCACTGGCGACACAGCTCGCGGCCGGCGACCGCGTCGACGTCATGCCGCCGGTCGCCGGAGGCTAAGTCGCGCGCCGCCCGGGTACGCTGCGTTACAGAGACCGGCGACGAAAGGCACGGCATGAGCCTCTGGAACACGCGCGCGAACCGCAACGAGCTGCTGCTCGCCTGCCTGCGCATCATGATGGGCGCGATCTTCCTGGCCGTGTGGAGCGACAACCTCATCAAGGGCTTCTACTCGCCGAGCGGCTGGGCCGACTTCGTGCAGGGCTACGCCGACACGACCAAGGTGGGGGTCTACGCCACCGTCCTCAACGACTACCTGATCCCCAACGCCTGGCTGTTCGCCTATGGGCAGTTCGCCATCGAGTTCGTCGTCTTCGGGCTCTTCCTCGTGTTCGGGGTCTTCACGCCGGTGGCAGGGCTTCTGGCCGCCGGTTTCCAGCTCAACCTGCTGATCGCCACGTCGGGTACGACCGACTGGCCGGGCACCTACATCATCATGTTCGTGCTGCTGCTCGCCATCGCGCTCGGGCAGTCGGGGCGCACGCTGGGCGTGGATGCGCGCCTCGCGAAGCGCCGGCCGCACCCGCGGCTGCCGGTCTACTGACGCAGCCGGAAGCCGAACAGCCGCAGGCGAAGCAGACACCACGAGATGTCGCGCACGGCGCCGAGCGTGCCCCGCCACGTACCCGCGATCTTGGAGCGACCCGCGCGCGGGCGGTACCGGGTGTCGCGGACGACGATGCGCGCGCCGACGAGGCGCGCCTTCACCACCATCTCCGTGGGAAAGGCGTAGGCGCGCTCCTCGAGGCGCAGGCGCTCCAGAAGGTCGAGGCGGACGGCGCGAAACGGCCCGTCGTCGCTCAGGCGCAGACCGAAGAGGACGAACAGGCCGAAGGCGAGCCAGTCGTTGCCCAGGCGCTGGTGCAGCGGCATCCGGCCGGCCGCCACGCCGCGCACGGCGCGGCGGCGCGAGCCGACGACCAGATCGGCCTCGCCGTCGAGGATGGGACCGACGAGGTCGCGCACCTGGGCGGGATCGTCGGTCCCGTCGGCCTCCATGAAGACGACGGCGCGGGCGCCGGCGCGGGCGGCCTCGCGGGCGCCGGCGAGGCAGGGGTAGCCGTAGCCGCGCCGCGCCTCGTGCAGCAGCGCCGCGCCGGACGCGACGATCAGCGCGGGGCCGCCGTCTGACGACCCGTTGTCCACGAAGAGCGTGCGGCCCAGCAGGTCGAGGCCGCGCAGCTCGGCCAGCAAGGCTGGCAGGGCCGCGGCCTCGTCGAGCACCGGTACGACGATGAAGTACTCTGTATTCTGCGATGAAGCGTCCACGCCTGCGTGCCTACCTCGGTCTTGGCCTGATAGTCGCCGGTCTCTGTGGCCTCGCGCTCTCCGGCGACCTGCTGGTACACGGCGAGCGCTTCGTCGCATTCTACGGCTTGTCACTGGCCGGGTTCGCCCTGCTGGCGACGGCGGCGACGAGCCTGCCGCTCCGCGGCGCCCTCGTCGCCGCTATCCTCCTGCGCGTCATCTTC
>Ga0315283_10006913_pt1 | contig 10167 bp, 4 predicted proteins | sample YL17G09_0_MG_FD_204541 | JGI IMG/M metagenome (GOLD analysis project Ga0315283, IMG submission 204541) | Sediment microbial communities from Yellowstone Lake, YNP, Wyoming, USA - YL17G09_0 | ecosystem: Environmental > Aquatic > Freshwater > Lake > Sediment | place: USA: Wyoming | collected...
TCTCGCACCTGCGTCGCGATCTCGCGTTCCCCGAGAACGATCCCGACAGCCCGACGGCCAGCATCGGAGGCTTCTTCACGGTTGGGGGCACGAGCCAGTTCCCGCAAGGGCGCGAGCAGGACAGCTTCCAGTTCGCGGATGTGGCCACGCTCCAGCGGGGACGGCATGCGGTGAAGTTCGGGACCGACACCCGGTACCTGAAGCTGACCAGCCTCGCCGCGTTCGACTCGAAAGGGACCTTCTCGTTCACCAACCTGCAGGACTTCGTCAACAACCGGGCTTCGTCGTACCGCAAGGCGATCCAGACGTCGAGCTTCGACGCCACGCAGTGGCAGATGAGCCTGTTCGTGCAGGACGACTTCCGGGCGACGTCCGCGTTGACGGTCAACCTCGGCGTGCGCTACGAGAACTCGAGCGTCCCGCTGGGCTACTTCGGCGCCACCGACCCCATCGTGCGCGCGTCACGGGTGCCAGGCCCGCTGCAGCGCGACAACAACAACGTGGCCCCGAGAGCCGGGTTCGCGTGGAGCCCCACCGCCGAGCGCGGCGTCATGAAGGCGCTCTTCGGCGACGGGCGGGGTGTCGTTCGCGGAGGGTACGGCGTCGGGTACGACCGCCTGTTCTACAACCTGCTGATTCTCACCGCCGGCAACTATCCGAACGTCGTCAACGGCGATGTCAGCAACGCGTTCAACGTCTATCCGAACACCACGCCGGTGAGCGGCAGTGCCGTGTTCAGCCCGCTGGCCACGTTCCGCAACGTGCCCGAACAGGCGCAGAGCCCGATGAGCCAGTACTGGAGCCTGTCGTTCCAGCGCGAGATCGGGGGCCAGATCATCCTGGAGGCCGGCTACACCGGGAGCCTCGGCAGCAATGCCCTGACGCAGATGCAGGGCAACCCGGCCGTGCTGACGCCCGAACAGGCCGCCACCGTCCGATCGACGCAGAACGCGTTCGCCATTCCCTCCGTGCAGGCGCGCCGCGAAGACCCGTCACTCGGCTCGCGGCTCCTCTACGCGCCCATCGGCAGGTCCGAATACCACGCGGCGTTCGTGCGCGTGGATCGCCGGTTGCGCAATGGTCTGCAGTTCGGGGCGGTGTACACGTTGGGCCGGTTGATGAGCAACAGCGACGAGCTGCTGGCGCTGCCGGACATCGCGACGGCGTCGCCGCAGGTGCCGCAGGACTATGCGAATCTCGACGCCGAATGGAGCGTGTCGGCGTTCGACCGCAGGCACCGGGTCGCCGTGAACTGGATCTACGAGGTGCCGCGGCTCTCGAACCGGGCGATGGACATCGCGCTTGGGGGCTGGCGCATCGCCGGCGTGTTCCAGGGCCAGTCCGGCCAGCCGTTCTCCATCCTGACGGGCGTCGATTCGAACGGCAACGGCGGCGGGGGCGACCGCCCGAACGTCAATCCGGCTGGCACGCTGACACCGGATCCGCAGACGGGCACGTTCACGTCCTTCACGACGAGCGGCATGTTCTTCGTGCCCACGGCGGCCAACGGCTCACCGCTGGCCTTCAGCCTCGGCAACGGGAACCTGGGCCGCAACACGATGCGCGCGGCGGCGGTCTTCAACTGGGACCTCAGCCTGGCCAAGCGGTTCAGGCTGGCTGGCACCCATGGCGTGACGCTGCGAGCCGATGTGTTCAACGCGTTCAACCAGGACAACTACGGCGTGCCGATCAACTCCATGAACAACCTGAGCTTCGGGCAGAACGTGAACAACTGGGGCTACCGGTCAGCCACACTGAGCGTGAAATACGAGTTCTAGCGAGGCGGGCCTCAGACCGTCCGGGCCCACCTCGCTAGAACCGGAAACGCTGTTGGCTGGCCCCGCGAAGCGCGGGGCGTAGACGTCTTGAACGGGCAGAGGGACGTCGACTGCACGTGACGCAGTCGCAACGACTGTGGCCGTTCAAGACGTCTAGCGAAGCTCCGGCTCTTCTCTTCAGCAGGACGTGGGGGGCTGGCCTCACACCAGCCCCCCACGTGTGTCGACCGTGACGGCAGCGGGACCTTGTTCACCCGGGCGCTCGGATCGCCTGTCGGCGGCGGCGCGTGATCCTGGGTGCCGGGCGGGCGTGCCGCTACATGTCCGGCCACACGGCCGATAGCCTCGCCCACCGCGGCTTCCTGGTGGAGGCGCTCACGCCGGCGTCGTCGTTGCGACTGTCGCGCGAGTGTCGTTGACCGCTCTGGCGCAGCCGCTATAATCGGCCCTGTGTCTGGGCTTTGAGGGGACGCTCAGGGCGTCGGATAGCGGGTTGCTCAGTTGGGGGCGAATGAACATCACGCGTTCTCGGACCCGGATCCCAGCCTCCCGGCGGCCGGGATGGGGGCGTTCACGCAGCACACGGCCCTGAACGCGTCAGGGCTTCGCTGCTCGCCCGTTCTCGAACCGCACTGGAGATCGACTGTGAGAGCCACCGTGACGGTCTCGTTCCTGCTGCTCGGCCTCGCCGCGATCGGCGTTGGCACTGCGTCCGCTCAATCGGGCATTCACGTGAACAAGGCGACATACGGAGTGGTCGGCGGCGTGAGCTGCGACGCCACCGAGCGGTTGCGGCAGCAGTGCAACGGCAAGGAGCGGTGCCAGGTCTATGTCGATCCCAGAGGCCTGTGCCCGGACCCCGCCTACGGGCAATGGAAGTCCGCCATCGTGAACTACAGCTGCGACGGGAAGACCGAGACACTGTCATTTCCCGACACCGCGCAACTCGTCCTCGAATGCGCCATCCGGCCGGGATCGACCCCGTCGCAGGCCACGCCGAACCCGGCGTCCTCGCGAAGGGACGAGGGACGGACGCCGCGCTGCGGCGTGTTCGAGGAGTCGCACGGCCGTGTCACCGTACTCGCTGAGGGCGAGCAGTTTTCCCTGTCCCAGTTGATCGCCGAGAACCGCTTCTCGGGCTCGGGCCCGGCCGCTTTCGGCTGCTGGGTCGAGATCGGCACGTCGGACGATCTGCGCGGCACGCTGGTGTACGGCTACCGCGTCACCGATCCCAGCGGTGAGCGGAAGGAGTTCGGCCCTTCCGGCATCGAAGCGGGTGGTTTTGGCAGCACCGGGGGCATCCCGGTCCCCGCCTACAAGCAGCCGATCGGCGCCTGGACGGTGGAGTTCTTCACCATCCGCCGCGACAACGGTGCGAGAGCGCCCCTCGGGTCGGTGTCGTTCAACATGACCGGAGTGACGACGGGGAGGGTACTCCCACCCACGACGACGTCGACGCCGCAGCCGGCGTCTGCGACCATCCTCTTCGAGGACAGTTTCCGGCGTCCAGATTCGCTGTCGGTGGGCCCGGACTGGAACGAGTACACGCTGCGCGACAACGTCCTGCGACAGGAGGACTCACCCTGGCTCGTGAGCGGGAACACGCTCCGCTACGGAGCGACCGGCCGAGGCGTGTACTGGGAGGACTTCATCGAGACCGCGGCGACGTTTCCGTCCGACAACGTCCGCGTCGAGTTCGAACTGCGCGGCCAGGCGGCCACGTCGCGCGGATACGTCGGACCGTCGGCGTTCTGGAGCGGAGACGGACGCGACCGCACGACGGCGCAGAACGTGACCGGCGGTCCGAAGCATCTCGGTGTCGCGGCCTGGTACCGCTGGGAGAACCAGGGCACGCGCGGCGTCATCGTCACCGTGGACGGATCGGCGAACACTCACCCGAACGCCGCGTTCGCCGGCGTCAATCAGCCCGACTTCGCCAGGCACGTCCTGACGATTCGAGACGGCATGCTGACGTACGAAGCGCCTGGATTCGCGCCCGTCAGTTATCCGGTCCCGGCTTCCGCGCGCAGCGAGTTCCGCCACTTCACCTTCGGCGTCAGGCTGTACGACGCTGGCGTGGCGCAGACGGTCGAAATCCGGAACCTGCGGATCACGGCGCTCCGCGCGGGCGCGGTGACGACGACGACCACAGCCGCCCCGCAGCGAACGGGGGCGGTCGCGCGAGGGATCCAGACCGGACCGTCGGTGCCGCTCCTGGACGGCGCCGTCCCGCCGTCGGGCGGCCGGTTGACCGTGCGCAAGCCCGGCGACCCTCTGGACGGAATGACGATAGAGGTTCCGGCAGGTTCGTACGGCGGCTCGACCACGTTCGCTGCGTCCTACCAGCCGATCACGAGCCACACGCTCGGGCGCAACGTCACGCCCATCTCGCCACTGATCACCATTGAGAACGGTGGCGCGTACGCGGGCTCGCTGATGCGGGTCAGGATCCCGGTGACGGTGCCCGCCGGCAGTTTCGCGATGGGGTTCTTCTACGACCGCAATACCGGCAGGCTCGAGGGCATGCCGCTGGTCGGCATCGAGGCACGCGCGATCACGGTGGCCACTCGACACTTCTCGTCGTTCCTGATCAGCATGATGCCGCTCGTGGAGCTGGATCAGGCCATCGTTGGCGGAACGATCGATACGGGCTTCCGACCGGGGCTCGATGACTGGGAGTTCACGAATCGCGGCTCGTACCTCGAGCCCGGCGGACACTGCGCCGGCCAATCGCTCACCGCGCTGTGGTACTTCGTGAACCGCCCTGACGGACCGGGCGTGCACCTGTGGAACCGCTACGACCGCAACCGCGCAGCGCCGGCCACCCCGGATGTGTGGGCGGACGACAGCCAGGCGTACCGGCTCGCCTCGGTCGTCCACCACGACATCAACTGGGACAGCTGGGAGAACCGGCTGATGACTGACCTCGCCGGCCTGAGCGACCAGATGACGCTCCGCGCGTTTGCGTACGCGATGGCCGTCACGGGCGAGCCGCAGGAGGCGGGCATCTTCAGTTCCAAGGGCGGCGGCCACGACATGATCGCGTACCTCGTGAAGGGCGGCACGCTCTACATCGCCGATCCGAACTATCCGGGCGACAACAACCGACGCATCGTGTTCGACCACGCAGCCGGCCGCTTCGAACCGTACAACTCCGGCGGCAACGCCGAAGAGATCGCCGCCGGGTACGGAAAGGCGTACGAAACGATCCAGTACGCGGCGAAGACGGCGACGGTCGACTGGGCACAAATCGGCGCCCACTGGAACGAGATGTTGGCGGGCACCGTGGGCGCCGGCCTGTTTCCGGAGTACCGCCTGTTCTGGACCGACGAGCGCGGCCAGAAGACGCCGCTGGTCGATGGCGCATCCATCGAGTTGACCTACGTGAGTGTCGCCCTCGAAGTCGGCGCGCCAGGGAAGCGTTGGAGTGCCACCCTCTACCTCAATGGCTCCCGCGCGGAGAAGAGCGTCAACGACCTCTTCGAGTTGCGACCCGGCACGAACGAAATCGGTGTCGCGATCTATGGCTACCCGCCGGGCCGGGCAGACCGCAAGTATGTGGACTTCAAGTATGTGAAGGTGAACTCCGGCCCGGGCGTTCCCATCGTGGTCGCCCCGCCGCCCAAGGCCGAACCCAACCCATGCGCCGGCATTACGGTGGCCGGCGTGAGAAAAGGCGGGCAGGAAGGTATCGGGACCATCAGGTTCATCGCGTGCGTGATCAGGTTCGCGAACCCGATCGATTCGTACACCGACGCACAGATTCAGGCGATTCTCGCCAAGTAGCCGAGGGGCGGCCGGAGGACGTCCGCGACGCCTCGGGAAAATAGTCCGCTCGCCTACGTCGCCGGCTCTTTCTTCGCGTCCTTCTTCAGGTAGGGCACGCCGTCGGTCATCCACGGGGCCGCCTTCGCGCCCTTCAGGTAGTGGTCGAAGAACTCGAAGTAGCGAATCGTCAGGTCCTTCCGGTTGGCCAGCCCGCGCAACCCGTGCCCTTCGTTCGGATACGCCAGCAGCACGGCCTTCTTGCCGTTGTAGCGGAGTGCGTTGTAGAAGGCAAGGCCGTTGTAGAAGTTCACCGTCGGGTCCGACGTCCCGTGCATGATCAGGAACGGCGTCGTCACCTGCGGCACGTGCGTCAGCGCCGACTCGAAGCGGTACTTCTCCGGCTGGTCCCACGGCGAGAAGCCCCACCGGCCCTGCCCGTAGAGATAATAGTCGTTGCCGTTGGCGCCGCTGCCGCCCGAGTACGAATACGCCCAGCCCCAGTTCTGGCTGAAGTCGTTGTACAGATCAACGACCCCCGCGCCCATCCCGACCGCCGCGAACATCTTCGACATCACCCCGACGAACGCCGCGCCTTCGCCGCCGTAGCTGTGGCCGTGGACGCCGATTCTCTTCGGGTCGGCGTAGCCCAGCTCAATGACCTTGCGCGTGGCCGCCTCGACGCACTCCAGCATGTCGGAGTGCGAGTTGCCCGTGCGGAAGTGCACGTCGGGCAGCATGAAGAGGTAGCCGTTGCTGACCGCCTGGATCGGCGACCCGCCCATCCCCGTCAGGTACGACGGCGCCGTGTAGCGGTGCATGCCCTGCGAGTTCTTCTCGTAGAAGGTCACCAGCATCGGCCGCTTCTCGCCGGGCGTGTAGTCGTCGGGCAGGGCGACGATGCCCTGCAGCCGCACGCCGTCCTTGTTCTTGTAGTCGAACAGGACCCGGTGGCCCCACAGGAAGTCCTTCTGCTGCGGGTTGGCGTCGGTGATTTTCTTCGCGTCGGCTAGCCCCTGGCCTGCGACGCGCAGGTCGGGGAACTCGACGAACGTCTGGCGCGTGAAGAGGTACCGGTCCGCCTTCATCGCCTTCACCGGCACGCTGAAGGCCGCATCCTCCCAGACCAGTGACTTCAACTGGCCGCCGGCCAGTTCCGAGAACCCGGCCTTCTTCGTCCACTCGCCGTAGGTCGAGAGCGTGATCGGCCTGGACAGATCAATCGTGCCGCGCGGGCCCACCCAGCGCGGGATCGTCATGTCCACCGGATCGAGGCGGACGATGCGGTAGCGGGTCTCGCTCTTGTCGCCGAGGCCGGCGGTCAGGTTGGCCGGCGCCGACGCGTCGAGCGGGAGCGTCCACTCGTCGTACTTGTGGTGGACGATGACCGCCTTGCCGTCCTTCGTGAACCCGGCGACGCCGTACGGGGGCTTCGGCCCCGGATGGTCGTACTCCAGGTCGACGAAACTGATCTTGCTGGTCCCGCCAAGCGGCGTGGTGACGCCGGTCTCGAAGGCGTACGCCTGGAACCGGTTGTCCTTCCAGAAGAGGAAGTGCGTGCCGTGCGGCGAGATGCCGAAGGTGGCGCCGGAGGTCAGCTGCGCCCTGGCGAACAGCGTCCGCTCGCCCGTGGCGGCGTTCACGCGGTAGAAGTCCGCCGCCGGGCGCTTGTAGTCATGGATGTAGCCGCGGGTGTCGCGTCCGACGGCCCATTTCCCGTCCGGCGCCACGTCCAGCTCGCGCATCGTCTCGTCGGCGAGCTTCACGAACGTCTTCGCCGTCACATCGAAGGCCTGCCGGAACGTGACGTTGCGATCCTGATCCGCGCGAGTCATCTGGGCCGACTGGATCCGCTCGTCGCTGGTGTTCCAGACGTCCACGTCCGCCGTTTCATCCGTCGTCTTGCGCGTCGTGTCGGGCGAAGGCACCTGCTCCTTGATGCCGAAGAAGACGCGGGCGCTGTCGTCGCTCCACGCCAGAGGCACGCGGTCGCTGACGACCGAGCCCTTGGGGAATCCCGCGGCCTTCGTCGGGTCGAGCACGGTCGGCGCCATGGCCGCCGCGCCGTCTTTCAGCGCCGCGGTGATGTCCGGGAAGGCGAGGAGCACATTGTCGCGCTCGCGCATCTTCTCGACGTCGCTGCCCTTGAGTACGGCAATGCCGGTGCCCGCCTCGTTCCACGTGAGCCGGTTGTACGGTTTCGCGTCGTTGTCCAGCGGCGTGATGCGCCCGTTGCGCGTGTCGAAGACGAAGACGCCGTTGGCGTCCTTCACCGGGGCGTCCACCGTGTAGGCCAGCAGCTCGCCGGTGCGATTGAAGGCGATGTCGCCCACGCTGCCGAGCAACTGGTGGCCGCCGGTCCTTAGGTCGAGCAGAACGACATCGAGCCCGCGGGGGGCCGGCGGCGTGCTGCCGCCCGCGGCGGCACCTGCACCGCCACCGCCTGGGGGCGCGCCACCGCCCGGTGCCGGCGCTCCGCCGCCGCGCCCGCCGGTTGCGGCCGCCGCATCGGCGGCCCGCCGGCGGAGGATCAGGTGGGTGGAGGTGGGGGAGAAGGTGAACGACCCGATGTCCTGCCAGGACCTGATCGCGCCGGTCGCCAGGTTGCGCAGTTCGACGCGCCGCGGCGGAATGGTCGAGGCCGCGCCGCCCCGGCCTGCCGGACCGGCCGGTGTCGTGGCGGCGCCGGGCTGCGCGGGTGTTGGCGGCGTCACGCCCGGCGCGGGCGGTGTCGCCGGCGGCGTGGCGGGCGGTGTGGCCGGGGGTGTTGTCGGCTCGGAGCCAGGCGTCGCGCCCGATCCGCCGGATCCGCCCGCCGCGTTCCGGCTGGCCCTGGCGCGCTGCGCGGCGCCCGGATCCACCTGGTAGCCGATCCATTTCGAGTCGGGCGAGAACGTGCCATCCGTGGCGTCCGCGACGGTCACGTCCGCGCTGGTCTCCAGGTTCAGCACGTGCAGCACCGGCTTGGCCTCGGCCGGGAGCGTGTTGGTCAACTGCAGCGTGTACGCCACCCACTTCCCATCGGCCGACACCTCCTGTCCCGCGATGCTGCGCCACTTCGTGTAGTCGTCGACGGCGAGGGCTTTCTTCGCGACCGTCGGGGCGGCGGTCTGAGCCGCGGGCTGCCCGCCCGTCTGCGCGGTGGGCAGCGCCGTGGCACCCGCCAGCGCCACAGCCAGCACAATCGCCACGGCGGCGAACCGGCGCAGCGTGAACGAGGGTCTCGCGACTGGGATGGTCATGTGGGTTCCTTCGATGAGAGGGTGCCGCCGGTGCGACGTCCGCCCGGCCCAGGGAGCCGGCGCGGCGCAGCGTCGCGGGGCATTCTACACCGCCGGCGATCGGTCCAGCCACGCGTCCACGTGGCGCAGGTACTCCGGGACGTCGTGCACAGCCTGGCGAACCGCCTCGAACAGTGTGCGAGGGTCGATGTCGTCGTACTCGTGGACGATCCGGTTCCTGAGGCCGGCACAGGCGGCAATCCGACGGGCGAACTCGGACGGATAGACACCCAGCGTGGCCAGTTGCACGAACGACTGAAAGTAGTCGGGCGGGGGAGCCTGACCCGCTTCGGTGACCAGGTGGTAGTTGACGTCGATCATCCGGCCTACCACGCGTTCCACGTAGCGTTCCGCGAGTACGGCGTTCACCGGCGACGCGAGGAATGCCTCCGGCGTCATCGCCGCCAGTTCCTCGAGCGCGTCGACGTCCTTGGCGATCAGGAGGATCTTCCTCGTGACCAGTTCCCTGTCGATCATCCCGCCCCCATCCGCTGAATCGCGCGCTTGACGTACGACTGCTCGAGGGCCAGGAAGCGGCGGTGGTCCTGGTACCGTTTGTACGCGTACATCCCCAGTTCGGCCAGCCGACGGGGCGAGCCGTACAGCAGACGGCATTTCTCGATGATGAGCTTCAGGAACAGCGGGTCGGCGTGATTCAGAACGGCGACATCCACCTCTCGACCGGGATTGAGACCCTGCAAGTCGGCGCCAAGCGCGGCCACATCCGCCAGCGAGACGTTCTCAGCCTCGAACAGGGCGGCGATGTCGAAGTCGCTGTGCGCGTGGACGCGCCCCGACACCGTCGAGCCGTGCTGGAGCAGCAGCGTGACCCGGTGACGGGCGGCGACCTCGGCGAGGCTTTGCATGTCCATGTGCGACCTTGCCGCAGATTATACTGCGCGCAGGATTCAAGCCGCTTCGTCCTTCCCGTACACCGCCGGCAGCAGCATCTCGAACGCCGCTCCCCAGCCCGTCCAGCGCGCGCTTCGCCACGGCACCCAGCACCTGCAGCGGCGTGGCCATCTCGCGCGCCACCACCCCGCTGCTATCGTCTAACGGAAGACTCGTGATCAGACCCACGCCAACGCCCCCCACTGGAGCGCGGAAGAGCACTCGCCTGTCATGGCCAGTTGCGATCGTGGGCCTGCGGATCCCGTCACGCCTTGTAGAGACGCGCGCGCGCCGCCATCCGCGCGATGTCGGGTGCGCCCCACGGCGCGCCGACACGGCGGACGACGATCTCGCTCACGACGAAGGCGCCGAAGTTGGCGGCCCCGCTTCCGGCACCGACCGCGTCCCACCCCGTGAAACCGCTCGCGGCCGCGCTGTTGAACGCGATGCTT
>Ga0315283_10006915_pt1 | contig 10166 bp, 10 predicted proteins | sample YL17G09_0_MG_FD_204541 | JGI IMG/M metagenome (GOLD analysis project Ga0315283, IMG submission 204541) | Sediment microbial communities from Yellowstone Lake, YNP, Wyoming, USA - YL17G09_0 | ecosystem: Environmental > Aquatic > Freshwater > Lake > Sediment | place: USA: Wyoming | collected...
TTACTGGTTTATTTTCCGCAAAGTGGGTAAACGATATGTTCTGAGGATTATTAACCTGGAACAGGAGAAGCCCTGCATTTTCGCATTTTTCGATATCCGGGGGTATGTGCTCATGACCTTAATGGTTACCATGGGCATTACGATAAGCCGTTGGCATCTGATGCCCGACCTTTACCTGGGTACCTTTTTTATATCGCTTGGCCTGTCGTTGCTGTCAGCAGCCATCTATTACCTTTATGCCGGATACCGGTTCTATTTGTTAAAGAAACCGATTTAAGCCTGCGATTATTATTGGACATGGAAGTAAGCAGGATAAATTTAGAAACTATTTAATATTGAGGATATATGGCAAATCGTGAAATAAAGGTTGTTTCGGTAAATATTTCAGAGAAAAAAGGCACTATCAAAATACCTGTTCCTTCAATTCGGATAAGCGATATCGGCCTCGTGGGTGATGCGCACTCGGGGCATTGGCACCGGCAGGTAAGCTTGCTGGCCAAAGAAAGTATAGATATATTCTCCGGAACAGCCGGTCGTAAAATCAATTATGGAGAATTTGCCGAAAACATTACTACGCAAGGGATTGCCGTACATCTCACCAACCCGTTGGATAGGTTCAACATTGGCGAAGCACAACTTGAGGTTACACAGATCGGGAAGAAATGCCATGGTGAATCCTGCAATATTTTTAAAGAAGTCGGCAACTGCGTGATGCCAAAGGAAGGGATTTTTTGTCGCGTAATAAATCCAGGCACCATTAAAGCAGGCGACCGGATTATCTACAATCCCAGAATATATAAAGTACTCATAATCACGCTGAGCGATCGCGCCAGTGCAGGAGAATATGAAGATCGCAGCGGAACGGTCATCAGCGAACGTGTACAATCATATTTCGATTCTATTAAGTGGAAATGCACTATCAACCGGCAATTAATCCCTGATGATGCCGACTTGCTGCGCGAACTTTTGCTGGAAGCCAAATTTAACAATACCGATCTCGTTTTTACGACAGGAGGAACCGGAATAGGGCCACGCGATTTTACACCAGATGTAGTAAAACCACTTCTCGATAAGGTGATTCCCGGTATTATGGAACTAATCCGTCTAAAATACGGGCAGGAAAAACCCAATGCCCTCCTCACACGCTCTATAGCCGGGGTAATGGGAAGTTCACTGGTATATGCCTTGCCAGGAAGTGTAAAAGCAGTGGAGGAATATGCCGAAGAGATTTTCAAGACGATGAAACATAGTATTTACATGCTGAATGGGCTGGATGTGCATAACTAATGAACTTTTTGAAATACGAATATCGATTAACGAATGATGATTTTAGAAGTAAGTAAACATCCTAAATCTAAAATCGTTAATCCTTGTTCTTAAATCATTTTCTCTAATTCAAAAGTTAGACCTGATTAGTTTTCTGTTATCCCTTAAATCATTATATCAAATGTTACTCCCGCGACCCGACGCCCTTGCCCTCCTCAAAACCCACATCAAAAACGACCGCATGCTCGCCCATAGCCTCGCTTCGGAAGCCGTTTTGCGCGCACTGGCCCTTCGCTTTGGGCAGGACGTTGAAAAATGGGGTCTTGCCGGCCTGCTGCACGATATTGATGTGGAAATGACCAATGCCGATCCTTATACACATGCCCTTGTTGGTGCTAAGATGCTGAGCGAAATGGGGCTGGATGAAGATATTGTTGATGCCATCCGAATGCACAACGAAGAAGCAACTGGCCTGAAACGTTCTACCCTTTTTCAGCATGCTTTGGCAGCAGGCGAAACCATCACCGGACTTATAACAGCCACTGCAATGGTTTATCCCGACCGGAAAGTGGCTTCAGTAAAATCCAAATCCGTGACCAAGCGCATGAAAGAGAAAGCCTTTGCGGCATCCGTAAGGCGAGAGAGCATCATGGAATGTGAGAAGATCGACCTTAGTCTCGACGAATTTGCTGCTTTGTCTATCGCGGCCATGGCGTCTATTGCTGATAAGATCGGATTGTAAGGAAGGACGTTTGGATTACTTAGAGAATGATTTCCTGAGAGTCTGTTCAATCTTTCAAAACTTTTAACGATATCAAACTCTCAAATTATAACACATTTATCGTATTTTTGTCAGGATGAAAACCTCTGATATACTGAGCAAAATTCCCCCCATCCTCAAAAACAAATACCTGCTTACAGGGCTGGCATTTATAATTTGGCTGGCGTTTTTCGATCGTAATAACCTGGTGTCGCAATTCAGGACGCATAAAGTGCTGAATGATTTGAAAACGGAGAAGAAATTTTACATCGATCAGGCTCAAAAAGACAGTGTTGCCTTGCACGACCTCACTACCGATACAGCAAGCATGGAGCGTTATGCACGTGAAAAATATATGATGAAAAAGGATAGCGAGGATATCTACATCATCGTGAGGGAAAAGAGAGAACCCAAATAATTGGCCCGACCTTTGCTATAATTTCACTTTCCAAACAAATACTAAGCTTAATTTATGAAAGCAGCGCATTTTAAAAGCATACGCACCTTATTTATGACAGCAATTCTTGGACTTCCGGGTGCTTTGATTGCTCAGGAAACGATCCCGGTGATGCCTGTGAACCCCGAAACCAAACTGATTACTTACCAGGAAGTACTGACAGTGGATGGATTAAAAAAAGAATTGTTCAACCGCGCCATCGAATGGATTAACGTCAATTATAAGAATCCTGCCGAAGTAACCAAAGTGCGCAACCCCGAAAGCGGTCTCATCGAAATTTTTCATCGCTTTGATCTCGATCGTACCGACAACAACGGGAATATTGTGGATGCAGGCATTGTAGTGTACACCCTTCGCCTCGATTTGAAAGATGGACGCTACAGATACAAGATCACTGATATGAGCCTGAAGCAATCGTCCAGGTTCCCCGTCGAGCGCTGGCTCGATAAAACCGACAAAGCCTATAACCCGAATTACGACTTATACATCGCCCAGTTGGACAAACAAGTGAAGGAACTGATCGAAAGTCTGAAAAAAGGAATGCAACCGGGCATTCAGAAGAAGGAAGATGTTTGGTAGATGAGAAATGATTTCCTTTAGATAAAAAAAGAAGCCAGGTTGTATCGCACAAAGGATGAAAATCTTAGTGGTATCAACGGAAACAATAACCTGTGCGCCCAGCAGTCCTGACAGAGCCAATGACATCAGGTAAAAACAGGCAATCCAAAACCCGTTACTAAAGAATCCTCCTCCCGGTACTATCCATTGCTAAAACAACATTTTCGTCCACTTTCTGCTCAATAAGCACTATGCCAGGGCGCTTTCCCGGCCCGAAACTACCCAAGGTATCTGCCAATCCCAGCGCTGCTGCTCCATTTAATGTGCCCCAGCAAATAAGTTCTTCGATACCGACATCACGGAACTTTCCTGATATAGTCTTCATTTCTTCCAGAATAGAAAGCCTGTAATTGGAAGCCAGGCTATCAGTGCCCAATGTAATAATAGCCCCGGCGCTCCTCAAAGCTGTAACATCAGGTAATTGCCCTGTTATAAAAAGGTTTGAATTAGGGCACAGGCACCACCATAATTTAGCAAACCGGTTCATGGCAAAGGCAATATCTTCAGGCTTGGAAACAGTATTGTGCACCAGCAAAACCGGATTATTGTCCGGCAAATATGATCCAACAGCTTGCAACGGCCTTCTTCCAGGAGGATTAAAAGCTACGGTATTCACACCCAGCCTTCTCAGCCTTTCTGATACCGGTCCGTCGCCCGATTCAAAATACTGGTTTTCATCCTCACTTTCCTGATGGTGAATGCTCATCACGCCAGCGGTTTTATCTGCGAATGCGCCTATAAGCTCAAAAAGCTTTATCGAAACCGAATATGGGGAATGCGGAACAACAGATGCTGCCAGACCCATAGCCATTGCTTGTTTATAAAGCTGATGAGCTTTGCCAAAGATTTTTTTCGCCCGGGCAGGATCCGAACCAAATACTTCTATAAAAGTGTGGTAGATCATATGCTGCTTCTCCTTTGCCATGAAGGAATCTGCACTGTTTGCAATGTCACCACTTGCCATAATTCCTTCGTCCAACATTTCCTGTTCAGCCGTGATGATAGCCGTTTGGATTTCTTCCGGGTGCTTCGCACTAACTTTTTCCTTTTGCACCAGGCTGATAAAACCATCCAGATGAGAGCCTGGAGCAATTCGTCCCCGCAAATATGAAAGTTCGAGGTGACAATGGGTGTTCACAAAGCCAGGGCATAAAATTCCACGCAACTGTTCTATTTCGGACTGATCAACAGGAGCTTCTCCTTCACGAAACAGCCCGCTTATCCGGCCATCCTCATGCACGGCAATAATTCCGTCCTTCAGTGGAGGCGAGGTCACAGGTACAATAAGGTCAGCGGTGAAGTAGCGCATGTTTAATTAAAATAGCCAAAACATTAAACGTTATTTAGTCTGACTGTTCTTACAAATATAATTTTTTTTTAGCGACCGCAACCAATACGCCAGATCATTCGCAAAATTAGGTTGGAAGTGCAGTAAGTGATTATCTTTGTATGCATAATCAGGATGATCGTTATGAAGGGCCGGTAGCTATCAGGAGATATTAAAAATGAAAGATAAACGAATAATAGCAGGATTTTCAAAGCTTTCCAAACACGAAAAAGTATCGTACAGTTCAGTCAGCAAATTCCTCTCGGAACTTCGCTTGCAACGTCAACTTCAGTAATTGCAGCAATGGAGACATCCCGGTTTTACGCGCGCGGAAAGCTTCTGCTATCAGGGGAATACATGGTTCTTGATGGTGCCCTGGCATTAACCTTAACTTTGAACAAGGGACAACTTATGGAGGTTACTCCTTCCAATGACCGTACGATTCATTGGAAAGCTTATGACGAACATAATCTCCTTTGGTTCGAAGCCAATCTTTCTGCTGTTCATTTTGAAGTTTTAAGCAGTAACGATCTTTACAGAGCTGAGAAGCTTAGTATGATATTGACTAAAGCCCGCCAGTTAAACCCTGATTTTATGATGGCCGGCGGCGTTAAGGTGAACAACCATCTCGAATTTAGCCGTTTATGGGGATTTGGCAGCAGCGCTACATATATTGCAAATATTGCCTCATGGGCCAATGTAGATTCTTTCGCGCTCTTCTTCAAAACTTCAGGTGGCTCAGGATACGATATTGCCAGTGCCCGCGCCAGCGGACCATTGTTCTATCAGCGATTGGAATCAACCCAAAGAATTGAACCGGTAGCTTTCCTCCCTTCATTTCGCAATCAATTATATTTTGTGTATACCGGACTAAAAAAAGACTCCGATACTGGCATCGAATTCTATCGCAGACTGAGCAAACCAAAACCTTCAGAAATAGCATCCCTGTCAGCTGTTGCAGTGGCTATGACGCAGGCATCCACACTTACCGAATTTGAAGCATGCATGATGAAGCACGAAAGGATCATCAGCAGGTTTCTGCATTTAAAACCGGTTAAGGAAGAACGTTTCAACGATTTTGAAAGAGAAATTAAATCGATAGGCGCCTGGGGCGGAGATTTCCTGCTGGTCACCTGGACCGGAACGCTTAACGAACTTAGGGCCTATTTTTCTTCCAAAACAATAAATCTGATATTCGGGTATGATGAGCTCGTCCTCTGAAATTGCATTAACCACAGATTATGAAAAAGCACATGCCCAACTTGCAGCCTTTCCATTCGAAATGAGCCCTGTTTTTTGTTCAACCACCCGGTTTAGTTATTTTGGGATAGATGAATTATATGTTATCGAATAATCACATCAAATTATGGCAGCTAAAGGATCATTTTCTGTTTCCGGTAATATCGTGGATGTGATTAACCTGTGCGTGTTTAAAGGCACTGTGCATGTAAATGGCGGCAAAATTGCATCCTTAGAAGCCGGGCCTGTTCCTGAGGAACAATATATTCTGCCCGGCCTTATTGATGCACACGTTCATATCGAAAGTTCAATGCTACTGCCATCTGAATTTGCAAGACTGGCTGTGGTTCATGGCACGGTCGCCACTGTATCCGATCCTCACGAAATTGCCAATGTGTTAGGCATCAGAGGTGTTAACTTTATGATAGCCAACGGTAAGAAATCACCATTTAAATTTTTCTTCGGAGCTCCATCCTGCGTACCTGCCACTCCTTTCGAAACCTCTGGTGCAAGCCTGGATGTAGCCGACACTGTGGCACTTTTGGCCCAACCCGACATCTGGTATCTTTCGGAGATGATGAATTTCCCCGGAGTAATAGCAAAGAACCCCGAAGTGATGGCTAAGCTGGCAGCAGCGCATAAATCCGGGAAACCTGTGGATGGCCATGCGCCAGGAGTTGCAGGAGAAAATGCACGCCTGTATGCCCAGTCAGGAATAACCACTGACCACGAATGTTTTACGCTGGAAGAAGCGCTAGATAAAATTAAATGGGGAATGAAGGTGCTGATAAGAGAAGGCAGTGCTGCACGAAATTTCGATGCACTCCTTCCGCTATTGAATGATCATGCTACTAAAATAATGTTTTGCTCCGACGACAAACATCCCGACGACCTTGTTCACGGACATATCAACTTACTCATAAAACGTGCCATCGCCAAAGGATACGATCCACTTCAAATCATTCGTGCCTGCACATTGAATCCTGTAAAGCATTACAATATTCCTGTTGGTCTGCTCCGTCCCGGCGATGATGCCGATTTTATTGAAACCGACAACTTTTCTGATTTCAACATTAAAGCCACTTATATCCGTGGACTTAAAGTTGCCGAAAACGGCCGAACCCTTATTGAAGGCGTAGTTGAAACAAGACCGAATAAATTTCTGGCAAGACCGGTTACGGAAGCTGACCTCCGGGTTAAAGCCTCTTCAGGAAATATTAAAGTACAAAAAGCCCAGGATGGTCAATTGATCACAGAAGCGATTTACCTAAAACCACTGATAACAGATGGTTGTGTGCAAAGTGATCCGGATCGTGATATCCTGAAAATGATGGTAATGAACCGGTATGCACCAAGTTCTCCTGCTGTTGATTTTGTGCTTGGATTTGGCTTGAAACGTGGGGCAATAGCGTCAACAGTGGCGCACGATAGCCACAATATTATTGCGGTAGGCACGTCGGACAAAGATATCGCAACAGCCGCAAACCTGCTTGTAGCCGCAAAGGGAGGCATCGCTTTAGCTGATGGTGATAAAATCAGCCTGTTGCCTTTGCCGGTGGCTGGATTAATGTCCGATAGTGATGGATATGAGGTTGCACGCAGGTACGAAGAAATTAATGAATTGGCCAATTCACTCGGGAGTTCACTGACGGCGCCCTATATGACACTTTCCTTTATGGCGCTATTGGTAATCCCTGCACTGAAACTCAGTGATAAAGGCATGTTTGACGGCAATACCTTCAAGTTCACCTCACTTTTCGATAACTGATCATATAAATATACATATTTACGTTTATATCATATTGATTTCATATATTTGCAAAAAAATCATCAAAATGACTGAACTTGAATTAGACATCGTTAAGCTAGAAGCTGCTGCCAGCAAACTGAGAGCAATGGCTCACCCAATGCGTATCGCCATTATCGACCTGCTGAATAACGAAAAGAAAATGAACGTAACTCAAATATACGAATACCTTAAAATAGAACAGGCTGCTGCATCGCATCACCTTAATATTTTAAAGAGTAAAGGTATACTTTCATCAAAGCGCGATGGCAAGCAAATTCATTATTCGCTGAAGAGTGCCACCCTTACAGAGATTATTACCTGTATTAACAGGTGCAATAGTGCGGAATAGCAGCTTTGAATTTTCTTTGCTTACCCTGGTATCTTCATGAAAGTTGAAAGATTGGCTGTTTATAACTGCCAATCTTCCTCTTGATCCCAATTGGCCCTAAGATCAAGAACTTTCGGGAAAATGATGATTTGTTCGGGTTGAATATGCCTGAGGTAATTGCCGGTATCCCATTCCCCATTCCGGTTGCTGTCCAGGATGGCTTTTATCTTATACTTTCCTGGCAGTAAAAAGGGATATGATATTTTACCCTCTTCATGCATCAGGTTCTCCTTCAGAACCTTTCCGGCATCTGTCAATAGCTGAATAATATAATGCCTGGGCATCTGAAGGTGCAACTTGAGCGTCAGGCTTCCATATTCCGCTAAAGCCCGGGTCTTAAAGCTCACCGAAATAGAATCATTAGCCAGACCATAAATATCTTCAAAAACCGAATCGGGGATAATCAATTGATATTGTGTAGCTTCCAACAGGGGATTTTTAAAAATGATCCGGCGGTTCAGACTATCCAAAAATTGAACCTTTGGCCGAAGCGCGATGGTGTCTTCCACCAGTTTAAAAGATGAAAAATCTGCTTCTTTGAGCGGATTATCCGAAACAAGAATAAGTTGGGTATGCAAAGGGAAGTTACCTTGCCGTGAAACATTTGTCTTTATTCTCAGTTTCTGTTTAATCCCGTCGCGTGCTGCTTTATTTGCTTCCTTGGTTTTGAAAGCGAGCGCGATATTCAGCGTATCCAATGCTCTGATGCCATCACTTACAATAAAATGGAGCGAATCGGAATGAATATTTTTTAACCAGAAATTCAGTGTGTCGCGCGTGGCATTGGTTTCACTCACGTACCAGGTCCCTAAGGTGTCTGCAACAAACTTATTCAGTTTCGGTGTCTTTACTGGAAACCTAACCGATAGTTGCAATTGGTTTTGCGCCACCATTGCTGCTCTCAGGATTCGTTGTACGGAATCGCTTTCGCGAAACATGGCTAAGGCAGGATTTTTAAAAACTTCCTCTTCTATTGTATGAATCGTCTTTCCGAGGCTGTCCATCTTTGGGATAATAACACGATGTGCCTGGATCAATGAATCTGCAAATGCAATGGCTTCTCCCTTATCATAAAGGAAGTTGCCATTCTGATCCTGAAGTACAATCAATTTAAAATAGCCTTCCCTCAGGTTCAGAAACCTGAAAATTCCTGAAGTATCGTTCACCCTTGCCACATAGAGCGGTCGGCTCAGATATGGCAGGGAATCGGCGGCACCATCGTAAAGCATAGCGAGAGCAAGCTTTGGCGGAACCTTATCGAAAGCTTCAAGCACGCTGCCATTCAGACCAAGCGAATCAATTTTGCTGCCTGTTGAAAATACAAATGCATAATCTGAAAGTGGATTCCCTTCTGTTATATCCACAATGGCATTGCCCATGTAAATACTATAAGTGGCTTCCTTTTGCAAGGGTTCTTTAAACGTTATTACGAGCGATTTGCCCCGCATCTTGAATTCGGGTTCCTTAGTCACCGGCGGCGAAATGAGCATCTGCTTTTCGATATCCTTGAGGGTAGCAAACTCGTTGAATGAGATAACGATCCGCTCTCCTGTAAAACCTGCTGAGAAATTGCCGGGCTCCGATCTTACTACTGAAGGAGGAGTTTTATCTTTTTCCCCACCCGATATTGGCGATTGCACGGCACAGGCTTTTATCAGTATTGATAAGGATACGACTGCTATTCCAAAGAATAACCTGGGCGGCAACAGAAGTATCGGCTTAGTATAACGTTTTGAAATCATTGCTGCAAAGATGGGAAAAATTATCGTCCTGCTGATTGCAGACGCTGGCAATTAACGGTTTTATATTACTTTTAGATAAAATTCAGTAATGATGAAGTCATATATTTTTCCCATTATATTGGCAACAGCCAATTTGGCATCGTTCGCCCAAATTGATGGAAATGATTTAAAATATGAATCCATAGCAATGACTGAACAACGGTATGCATCAAAAATCCTGAAGCATGCAGGTGTCTTCACAGGCAGTAATTATGATCTCAGATACCATCGTCTGGAATGGCTGATTGATCCTGATACATTCTATATCAGGGGAGCGGTTACTTCATATATGGTGATAACTGAACCAGCGGTATCTGAACTCCAGTTTGAATTGATTGATCAATTGACCGTAGACTCAGTCATTCACTTGGGCAAACGCGCCGAATTTGAACATACCGGTGGTATTCTTAGCTTATATACAGGTCAAATCATAGCAGCAGGTACGCTTGATTCTCTCACCGTTTACTATCATGGGATACCTTCTTCTGGCAATGGATTTGGCTCTTTCATGAAGGAAATGCACAATGGCGTTCCTGTTATA
>Ga0315283_10006916_pt1 | contig 10165 bp, 8 predicted proteins | sample YL17G09_0_MG_FD_204541 | JGI IMG/M metagenome (GOLD analysis project Ga0315283, IMG submission 204541) | Sediment microbial communities from Yellowstone Lake, YNP, Wyoming, USA - YL17G09_0 | ecosystem: Environmental > Aquatic > Freshwater > Lake > Sediment | place: USA: Wyoming | collected...
CAAAATAAATTTTGAAATTTTCCCTCTACCCGTTGGGGAGAGGGTGAGGGTGAGGGTGATTTAGGGTAATAGGAGGGTAGAATTAAGCGCAACAATATTGAGAAATGCAGAAGACTTCGTAAAGGAGAAACAGATGCTGAAAAGAAGCTCTGGGCGCTATTGCGGAATCGTCAACTAGCTGGGGCAAAGTTTAGAAGGCAATTTTCTATTGGTAGATTTATCTTAGATTTCTATTGTCCGAAATATAGAGTTGGTATCGAAGCTGATGGTGGGCAGCATTATGAAGATAAAGGTAGACAGAGGGATGAATTAAGAACTACAGAGTTGTCAAAGATAGGGGTGGAAATAATAAGATTTAATGATCAGGAGATATTTAACAATATTGAAGTTGTCTATGAAATAGTTCAGAGAGTCATAGAAAAGAAGATAGGCAATCCCCCCTCACCTCCATCCTCTCCCCATCGGGGGAGAGGAAGTAAGGGAGAGAAAAAATTGCCCTCCACCCCTTTTTTAAGAGGCTAAAAATAGGTTGAGTGAAGTGGTTGTAGTTGTGTAAGTAATTGTAAGCAAATGGGAATTTTTATAGGAGGGCAAGTCATAAAATTGTTGGTTGAATAAGTTAATAGAATCAATGGGTTATGAATTTCGTGAACCCACCATAGTAAAGGATAGGAGGCCCGGGTGATCCTCGTTGCTTTCTCTTTGGATGCTGCTTTTAGAGAACTGCGTTGATCCTTCGGACGTTTATTTTTCGTAGCAGTGGGGTGTTAACCTGTTTTATACTTGGTTTGTTAGGTTCAAGCCCATTGGGCGAAGTCTGGTGGGCGGCAAAATAATTTAGATGTGGAAAAATGTGACAATTCGTATCAGTTTAGCCTTTTGAAAAATGAATTTCAAAAGCCAAAAAAATTAGGAGAATCACTATAAAATCCCCCTCTATCCCCCTTTTTCAAAGGGGGAAGCTAATATCTCCTCCCTTTGGAAAATGGTTCGGCATGCTCACCACCCTGAGCCTGTCGAAGGAGGGAGGCAGGGAGGGATTTTCAAAGCGCTAAAGTATTACGACAATTCAAATTTGGACAAACAATCTTTGGAAGTATCCCCAATTCCGTGAAATTAGCAGAGGAAGACAGACCGGACTTCGAAAGTTTTAGAAATGCGGTCAGTTGACAGGTTAGGGGTAACTTTCGTATTTGCTAAAAATAGAGGTTTTTGATGGGTTTTTCAACGTTCGAGTTAAATCCATAAGAGGGTCCGCCCTGCCTTCGTCCCGCAAGGCGGGACTACGCGCAGGCAGGTCTAAAATTTTCTCAGCCGTCCTGTCTTCCTCACGGCGCTTAATCTCATTACGGAAAAAAAGATGCTTACACAATCTTTTAAAAACTTGACTTTTTAAACTTCATTGGGTAATTTTTAAGTAAAAAAATCCAGAGGATAATTTTTGGTCATTGATAAAGAGAAAATATTGAGCATTGCTCAAAAATATATCCTTAGAGGCCAGTCTAAGAAGGCGATCAAGGAGTATTTAAAACTTATTGAGACTACGCCTAAAGACAAGCGATTGTATCTTAAATTGGGAGACCTTTACTTAAAAGACGGTGAAAATGAAAGGGCAATCAACGAGTATTTAAAGTTGGCCGACCTATATATAGAAGAGGATTTGAATTCTCGAGCCATTTCAATTTACAAGAAGGTTCTTTCGATTAATCCCAAGCACATTGAAACATTTCATAACATAGCGAAATTATATGTAAAGGAGGGACTGATTGGAAGTGCAAGAAGCTGCTTTCAAAATATCTTGGAGATTAAACCCGATGACCAGGAAGCCTTGAAAGCGCTCGATAGTATCGAGGGCCATCAGCAACCAAGAGAAGTTTCCAGGGTGGTCCCTCCGGCAGAAGTCCCTACTCCTAAGTACCCTCATCCTCCCGGCAAAAAGGTCATGGAAGAAAAGTCCCATCTACCTCCCCCTCCTGTCATTCTTGAAACTCCGATTCCATCAGACGAAACTGAAACCACTTCCGTTGATAAAGACTCGGAGATGCACTACCACTTAGGGATTGCTTATAAGGAGATGGAACTGTTCGATTACGCCATATCCGAATTCGAATTGGCTTCTTCAAGCCCTTCTATAAGATTTGATTGTTACACGATGCTCGGAAACTGCTTTATGGAGAAGGGGGATTATGATAAATCGATTGAACATTATAAGACGGCGGCTGAAGTCAAGGGACTACCCCATTCGAAGTTGGCTCGCCTATACCTTAGCTTAGGACTGGCTTATGAAGCCAACGGGATGGTCTCGGAAGCCCTTGATAGTTTTCAGCTTGTTTTGAAATTAGACCATTCCATTTCAGAGGCACAAGAAAAGATCAGAAAACTTCAACAAAAAATAAACCCAAATCTAACCTGAACGTAATCCTTTAAGCCCTCCCGTCTTACAAGAAAAGGGCTCCCCATTGATAAACCAGTTCACGGAATTACTTCTCGCCAATAAATAATTTCCTTAGATGTCGCAGGAGAAAATATTTCTTCCGAAAGAATTTGATTACTTGTCGTTCCGACATTCACCGACGCCTTGCCTTTCAAATTCACCGAAATGGTTGGGGGAGAAGGAATTCCAGCACCGATTTCCGTTGAACGTGAAAAAGGGGTTCCTGCCAGGTCATTTAAATCGTCAACGGTCAATGCCCCTCCTCCGGAGAGATATTCAACGATATAGAGTCTTCCTTCACCTGCCACGGTGCAAGGATTGGTTTCGCCGGTGTAAGTATAGGTGGTAAAATATACTAACCGATTAAATACGGATGGTTTCGCCAACACTTTCTCTAATCTTCCCGTCGACTTTGCCAGTCTTATATACCATCCTTTTAAGGAAGTAGGATCGAATGTATTCAACGAGGTCACATCTAAGAGATTTGGTTCTGTCAATGGATAAGTGCCCAACTCATCGGTCCCTTTTCCATCGTCTTTAACTGCATAGAACCTCTCTGCCGGATTTGAATCATCTTTGGGGTATTCCCTGTCTCCTGTCCCAAAATAAACCCAGGGGTTTCTATACCTATCAAATGCCACAGCAGTTGGGTAGTAAATTCGATGTTTTTCGCTAAGTGATACCGGAGCTGTAAATAATCTTTTTCCTGTCCATTGACTATCGCTTTTTTTCGTCGTCTCATCAAATGAAACATCGAATGCCCACATCTGTCCTCCTAAATCACCTATATAAACCTTGTCGACGTATCCGTCTAAATTGGTATCTACAGCTATCGGAGGCGCTGTCAACGAGTAATCCATCCCACTCAGTCCATAAAACTCCTTAATAATATCCCCGGTATTGATGTCAATCACATAGAAAGCCTTTCCAACATTGTTGACATAATCAAAACCTCCGCCGATGAAAGCAACCCACTTTTCGACAAGATTACTTCCCGATTCAATTTTCACTCTTCCGATGGCAGGTTCGGACCAACTCTGCCCAACTTTTGCCAGCGTTGCAGAATCTGTAGGTTTCGGAAATTCCCATAGATATATTGGATTTAAGGTATCTGTAATGTTCAGGCCGAAATAAGTCTTACCACCCTTTCTTAAACCGCAAACCAAGAGCGTTCTCCATTCACCAGCACTTTTAATATTATCCCCGTTGCTATCAAACCAGACGTCGGCCACCTTTGGCGAAGAATCCACATAATAGGTATGGGTCGAGACCATCGATAATAAATTTTTCAACAAACTATTTGTGATAAAACCCCATACTTCATCTCCGGTGCTTGCGTTGAAGGCATGGAGCATTCCGTCGTTAGCCCCGACAAAGATAACTCTTGTTCGATCCTTATTCGCCTGATAAAAACCTCCCACCCCGCTAAAACCCTCATCAATAAAAAAACGAGAGGGCTCACCAATGATAACGGGATTGGAATGAAAGATATCCCCGAGCTTCCACTCTCTTAGCTCCGTTGTATTCCCGTTGCCGTTGAGGTCATAGGCATCAATTCCTCGGATATGGTTGATTAACTTATTGCGATTTATATCGTCTGGCACACCCAACGCTTCTTTTGTTAGATTTGAATTAGTGAGTTTGAATTCTTCTCTTCCGGAACCCCCCAAATAGGTATAAATATTTCGGTCATCTGGGTTTTTCTGATTCAATATTACGCCGGCATCCCACACGGGATTTACATTGATAAGTTTGGTTACTGGATCAACTGGAAGAGTTCCATCTTCGTTTAACTGGTATGACTTTAAGTTCCCGTTCCAGGAAGGAGTTTCAACAGAAGTTATGTATACGACATCTTTGTCGATTAATCGGACTAAAGGGATTGCAGCCGAAGTAAGAGAATAGGCTTTTTCCTGAATATATTTCTTAATGGTTTTTAAGGCATTCGTTAGTTGTGAGGGATTCTCCGAAAAAAAGGCGTATCCACTTAAAGTTGCTTCTCCTGGGTCTTTCGAGGTAGCAAAATAATGGTCACCTTCCCCAAGGTTGTGAGAGGTGTAGCTGGTAACTTCGCAACTCGAAACAGCCGCTGGATTATAGCCATTGATATCACCTGAATTTGGAGCAAGAGGATTATCCGTCCCCCCAAAATGAGCCATCCAATTGAGTGTATTTTTAAGATAGTGGGCCATATCTGCTCCAAATCCGACGACAAAAACATAATATCCCGCTTCTAAGAGGGCCTTTGTTTTTGCAACCGATTCTCTTCTTCTTTTGTATTGGTCGTATTGGGCCTCTGATCCACAATGGTAAATATCACTACAACCACAAGCGAAAGTATCAGCACCATCAGTCACGAGTATGACAAACTTCTTTCGGCATGCTCCGGCATTGTCACCAGCTTTGTGCGCATCAAGATAGAGTTTCGCTTCGTTTAAAGAAGATGCAAGGGGAGTCCCCGCGTTTGCATCTTCGCAATTTACCCTGTTGATGATATCAACATAAGATGAGCCTATTACAAGGGCATTATCAGTTGATGTGGATTCACAGCTGACGGAGGGGCTGCAAGTGCATCCTGATGTATTTTTTCTGCCGAGCCTAATATTACCCGAGTTATAAATGCCATCTGTATCATTACCATCGCGAAATCGCATATAAGCTAACCTTATCCCCAAACTGGTCTCGTCCCGACCATCAATCACTGTATCTTTGTTATCGTCCAGCAAATCAAATATGGATCTCTTAGCGATAGCAAGGCGGGTGCAATCAGTGGTATATCCTGTGCGTGAATTTATATAAAACGGGCCCGAACAGGACCCATCACTATATTTTGGCACCGGAGCATTATAGGGATATTGTGCAGGAATATTATAAGGATCGATGCTACATGTTTTTGTATGTCCTGAGGCAGAGGTAGAGTAATATGCCACATCATTTCCACATACGGATTCGCTTGGGATATACATTGTTTGACCTACTATGGTCCATTTCATACTTCCTGATTGATCAAGGATGATCAATGCATCAGGGGGAATCTGTGCAAGGAAGAGGTCTGTATCATCCGCATCGCTTTGGATAATATTTATAAATATGAAAAATATGATCAATGCTGCGTTAATAAAGTTTTTCATTTCTTTTTACACCCCTTTGGGCATTTTGACAACGATCTTGTTTGATGATATCGTAAAAAACTCTGAAACCGTCACTCCGGCCCCGATTTTCATCGGGATAAACTCCAGCCGGAGTCCAGAACCCATTGAAACAATCCCGCGGGGCGCGGGACTTTCGCGTGATGACAAAACAGGGTAATTTTTAACTTTTCACGAGACCATCATATTTGTAAATTCATCTTAACCACTGCTGATTAAATTCACTCCAAGTCCGTCAATTATTATATTGAGTGCCGGCGCCAAAAGGGCCGCAACTCACCTGAACCTCTATCTCTTTCATTGCACCAAAGGACTCACCCGTAGCATTGACTTGAAACCGATTAAATGCAAAGTTAACATCGTATCCAGGCTTCTGGTAAAATCCAAAAGATTGCATGGATTTGGGACTTCCCTCGTCCTTAGGTCCCCCGCTCCAATAGTATGAATCTTCTTTAAGCTGCGTTTTGGGGATAGGGTTAATATTACCTGGAAGTTGATTAATGGCCACTTGAATCCCGGCTTCGGAAACGTAAAAAGCATCGGTACCCACCCGTTCATTTCCGGATATTTTGGTTTGATAAGTGGTGGTGCTAATTGAACTGACTCCGATGAGAGTTAAGATCAGCAACATCAAAAGAGCCACGATTAATACAATACCCTTTTGGTTTCTTAAAATATTTCTTTCCATCTTCGAAATCCTCTCTCTTATTCTGACTAAAAATAACTCCCCATATTTCTGATATAAATATTCGAGGCAATTTGCCTCCGCCGGTACCCATCTCCTCCTGCAAATTCAGGATCTGACATATCTGTTCTCGCAGTGACCGTCACCCTTACCATCCGAATATTTGAAGGGATCCCTGTGGGGTTGCCATTGGCGTCGAAGTATTCAAACTGAACATTCTCTATGTTTTCTGCCACCGTTTCCCTCTTGCTGCTTACTGTATTCGGGTATAAATCTCTAAATAAGACAAGAACCCCATCATCATTTCTTATTCCATACGCGATCGCATGAATTTTAAAGATAGGGGTACCCGCTCTTGGAATTAATGTTAGAGGTAGATTAAGGGTCAAAACGTTTCCACTCCTGGAGGCAACCGTATTACTTTCAAGTCCACCGATGGAAATGAAATGATGATGTTTATCTCCGTCAAAGTTATCCGTCGCGTAATTAAGGGTAAGCGTATCTTTTCCAGAATCTTTACCAACCGAATTGATTAAAATAGGGTCACCATTATCTCTCCTAACCTGCCTGAATCCTCCTACAATCGTTATGGTATTGTTATTCGGTGTAATGACTTGAGTAAAGCCATTTACCCCTCCAACCAGATTCAGGGCATTGTTAACGTTTCCAAATCCAGCCATTCTAATTTCGCTCATCATTCTATGAATGGATACCCTTACGTTTTGCTGCATATCGACTACTTGTTCTTGGACTGTATAGGTTCTTTGTTGACCGATAAATGTTCGATACAAAGCAGCGATGAGAATACCGCTCATCATCAAAGCAATCATCAATTCAACAAGGGTTACCCCCCTATCCTCTTTAATTTTTATAAGGCTAATCGAGCTCACTACTGTGACCTGACAGTGGAAAAGGTGATATTGTGACCAACCCCATCATTCCATGTAACGACGTAGGTGATCGTTGTTAGATTACCATTAACCACCACCTGATACGTCCGATTAAAGACAATACCTGAAATTGTTGTGTTTCCATCATTGTAATTGTTGGCACCTAATTGAGGAGAATTAAAAGGTAGGTTTTTCAAGAATTCCAATCTATCCTGAGCGACATAAGTGGCCTGCATCAAATTATTGCTGAAATAATTTCCACGGACCGAGGTGACTTGCAAGCCCGCTATGGCAAGAACCCCTATCGCGAGGAAGACCACTCCGATCAAAACCTCGATTAAAGAAAAACCCCTTTGTTTTTCAATCCTTTCATTCAATCTTGATTCTTCCCGTCGAGGTAGTGAGAGTTATTTTCTTTAAGGTGCCCTTAGTATTTCTCAATGTGATACTTCCCGCAGAAGCCGTAGAATTGGGGTTAAATTCAGCATAGGTTCCGGCAAAGGTAATTTCTGAAATTGTAATTCCTGATGGCAGGCTTTGGCTTGCCCCTTCGTCAACCCAGTTTCCTCCTGTATGCCGTTTAAGGATGTAACTTCCAGAGTCATCAAGGTTTTTAGTGAATAAAACCCGGTATTCCATATTCGTCGAGACGGCTTTCATTTGTGCTGTCCTCATTGTCGACACAATGTCTCGAGTTGTGCTTCTCAGACGATAATTAGGCAGCCACGCACCGATACCGGGAGCCATTAACACAGCCCCAATGGCAATAATGATCATTACAACAATTAACTCAATTAATGTAACACCCTTTCTGTTCACTTCTTCTTATACCCCTCACAAAATGAAAATATATTCCCTCGGTGGTATTCAATCAGCTCTTTTAACTTAATTGTAATGAGTTAAAAATATTTGTCAATACTATTTTCCTTTAATGGTTACAATAAGTTTTACACCAATTGACAACAGTTAACAGCTGAAAGACAAAGGTCAAAAATGATGCATCAAAAAATGATATAGAGCCACCATTTCTAATATCTTCCTTAACGTGCATAAACTTTTGACGATACGGACATGGGCAAGCCGTTCGGAGAGGCTTCGAGGCGAACCTTTGGCCGAATCGGCGCTCTCGTCCCCTCCCCCTGCTGGAATTCACTTGGAGTGATGTCCTCCGATACCCTTAAATTCTCAAAACAACCGCCTTCCGAAGCCTTGAAGGGCGGTTTGCCCGTGTCCGTTTTGCAACTATCAGGTCTTTTTGCTATCCTTTTCTGCGGAGGGACCCGGGTAAGAATCGTTTTCCCCTATTGTGATGTCATTCATGAAGATTATTTGAATTCAATCGTCAATGTATATTGTTGGACACTTTTGGCTCCTTCATTATCGGATGCCTCAATCGCAATCAAATGGGATCCCCTATCTTCTGGTCGAATCTCCCAACGGATGAAGCCTGTGTCCTTATCCATTTCCATTCCTTTTGGAGCGGATTTTAAGTTAAAAACGATGGGGTCATTATCCGAATCACTCGCTTTGACCTTATAGAGATAGATCGTACCCTCTGTGGAAGTGGGTGGCGATGAGATAATAATGGGCGAACTATTCGATATGATAACAGATTCGGATTTTTTGGGGGAACCCGGGGTTTCTCTATCATCCGGTATCACCCTGACTCTAATCGAGTCGCCTTTTTTAAATCGAGTTCGCTCTAAAATTTCTGTCCTCTCCTCATTGAGAACGACTCCGTTCTTTTCCCATTGATAGGTATAATAAACAAAGTCCCCATCGGCATCAAAACTCTTTACATAAACTCTTAAGTTATCTCTGGAAAAAGCCATCTTTGGCTCGATCCGCACCTCTTCAATCATGGGCGGGGAATTGAGGATTTTCACCGGATCGGATAGGAATGGCTTTCCATCCACTTTTCCATTAGAGGGGGTCACCTTCACCTGGATGAGGTCTCCCTTTCTAAAAATCCCGCTTTTTAAAATACTCTTATTCTCTCCGACAATCTCTTCACCATTTCTCATCCATTGGTAACGGTAAGTAACAGGATTTCCATCCGGATCCTGGCTTCGGATGACTAAGTTTAATTCACTCTCTTTATTAGGTTTATCTGGGAAAGTATTAACAGACGTAATAACAGGAGGGGAATTGGTTTTGGATTTAGATTCTCTCTCCCTCTCCCTTTCGCAGGACGAAATAAGCACAAGGAAAAAGAGAAAAGAAAGGATGGTCAAGATTCTAAGCGATGGCCATAATCGATAACGCTTCATCTTTTTGAATATAGAGGTACACACTTCTCTCTTTTTCACCAACATATCAAAAGAAAGCCAACTACAATTTACTATATCATTGTCCAAAGGAAAACTCAAAATATAGAAATTGTGGCAACACTTTAGCTCTTTTAAAAACCCTAAATTAGCCCCGGATCCGATAGGCGGGACATCCTTGTCCCGCCAAGACGGGGTTAGAAAACCCCGTCTATCGAGATGAAAAAAGAAACTCTTTTCAAAAGGCTAAATTGATACAAATTGTGAGTGTGGGACAGATCTGCTTATTTTTTTAAAAAACCATCCTCCAGCCAGTGGGGATGATGGTTCTGGTCGTTGAAAGTATCGGCGAATAAACGCCTCCGGCCACGCCTGCATATCCTGTTACCGTACCACCGATAACGGTGAGGATGACTCCAGATGGGATGCCAGTACCGACGCCCATCAACCGATCCTCTCTCCTCATGACCGGCGTTCCTCCTATATCATTACTATCATCCAGATTAAACGCAGCATTCCCTGTCTTATATTTCAGTGCATAGATTCTCCCTTGTCCTTCACCAACAAGGCAGATATCCGATGGACTGCCTAAGGTCGGTGAGAAGGTTGTGTAATAGGCAGCTCCGGCGAAAACGACAGACTCGGCAAGGCACTTTTCGCCGGAATTTTGGTTCAGCCTAATATACCAACCATTCTTTACTTTCAATTGATTGAGCAAGTCCAGTTTATCAGACTGAGAT
>Ga0315283_10006918_pt1 | contig 10165 bp, 7 predicted proteins | sample YL17G09_0_MG_FD_204541 | JGI IMG/M metagenome (GOLD analysis project Ga0315283, IMG submission 204541) | Sediment microbial communities from Yellowstone Lake, YNP, Wyoming, USA - YL17G09_0 | ecosystem: Environmental > Aquatic > Freshwater > Lake > Sediment | place: USA: Wyoming | collected...
GGGAGAAATTGACTCCAAAAGCAAAATAGTGGGCAGGGTAGAAATCAAAGAGGGCGCCAAGGTGGAGAACAGCACTGTCAGAGGTCCTGTGTCCATTGCTGAGGGGTGTCACATCAAGAACTCATTTATAGGACCCTTTACCAGCATAGGAGCGGGCACAATAATAGAAGATTCATCAATAGGCCATTCTGTAATACTGGAAAACAGCCGCATTTATCGTATAGAACGCCTGGAGGATAGCCTCATAGGCACACGCGTTGAACTGAGGAGAGCTGACGAGAGATTCAACGCAGTGAAAATATTCGTAGGATGCGATTCCAGTCTGGAGTTATAGGAGAGCAAAATGGAGTACATATCAGGGGTTAAAGTACACAGACTCCGCCTCATACCAGATGACCGAGGCTGGCTCATGGAATTGCTCCGCACGGATTGGGAGGAATTCGAGAAGTTCGGCCAAGCATATGCTACCACATGCTACCCCGGGGTGATTAAAGCCTGGCACTACCACAAACTCCAGACCGACCACTTCGCTTGCGTCAGCGGCCTAGCAAAAGTCGCCCTATATGACCCACGTGATGACTCTCCAACAAAAGGTATGGTAAATGAATTCTACCTCGGCACACTGAATCCAATCTTGGTCAAGATACCTCGCAACGTATATCACGGCTTCACCGCCGCAGGTAATGAGATAGCCACAATCATCAACTTCCCCACCCACCTTTACAACTACGAAAAGCCTGACGAGTACCGCCTTCCCCACGATGACCCTTCCATCCCCTATAAATGGGAGGTAAAGATGGGATGAAGACCCTTGTAACCGGCTCCGCTGGTATGCTGGCGAAGGACCTCATCCCCTGCCTCCAAAATCGAGGCCACGAAGTCATTGCCCCACCCGAGGATAAGCTCGATATCACCAATCTGAGAGTTGTTAAAGACGCTGTGGATGAGCTCGCGCCAGAGCTTATCATTAACTGTGCTGCCTACACCAACGTAGACGAGGCGGAAAAACATGAGCATCAGGCACTTGTAGTGAACGGGTTAGGCGTGCAGAATCTTTGTGTTTTATGTCAAGAACATGGCATACCTCTAGTTCATTTCAGCACCGATTACGTCTTCGATGGCTCCAAAGCTGGACCATATACTATCTACGATAGAACCAACCCTATCAACGCCTATGGACGCTCCAAGCTACTGGGCGAGAAATATATGCTGTGGCTTCTCAGCAAGTTCTATATCATTCGCACCAGTTGGCTCTTCGGGCTTCATGGCAAGAACTTCATCGAGACCATGCTGGGACTCGGGCAGAGACAAAAACAGGTATCCGTGGTAACCGACCAGAAAGGCTGTCCTACCTGGACTCGCCATCTCGCTGAGGCGACAGTTGCTCTCATTGAAACAGGTCGTTACGGGATTTATCACGTAACCAACTCCGAACCCACCACCTGGTTCGACTTCACGAAAGAGATATTCAGCCTTGCGGGCATAAGCACAGAAGTCCTGCCCGTAACCTCCGAGCAGTTCCCCAGGCCAGCCAAGAGGCCTTCAAACAGCGTTCTCTACCACTTCCCGCTCAAGGAAGTCACAGGTAGAGATATGCCTTCGTGGAAGGCAGCGCTTAGGGAATATTTATCCGAGAGGAAAGAAAAGGCAAAACTATGAAATTGCTTGTAACCGGCGGCGCTGGCTTCATTGGCTCCAACTTCGTCCAGTACATCCTGGATAAGTACCCCGACTACGAGGTGGTCAACCTCGATGCCCTCACCTACGCCGGCAGCCTGGATAACCTCAAAGAAATGAAGAATAACCGCAGACACAAGTTTGTCCAGGGCAGGATCGAGGACGGGAAGCTGGTGGACAAACTGATGGCAGTCATCGATGTGGTGATAAACTTCGCCGCCGAGTCGCACGTCGACAGGAGCATCCTCGAGCCCCAGGTATTCATCAGCACCAATGTGCTCGGGACTCAGGTACTGCTCGATGCGGCGTTGCGCCATAAGGTGAAGCTCTTCTATCAGATTTCCACAGACGAGGTCTACGGCGCCCTCAGGCTGGGCACAAAGAAGAGGTTCACCGAAGGCTCCCCCCTCCGCCCCAACTCTCCCTACTCCGCGAGCAAGACCTCCGCCGACCTGCTGGTTCGAGCCTACCACCATACATACGAGCTGCCTGTAGTTATCTCCCGCTGCAGCAATAATTATGGTCCCAAGCAGCATCCTGAGAAGTTCATCCCTACTGTCATCTTGAATGCTTTGCACAATAAGCCCGTCCCTATCTACGGCGATGGTCTCTATGTGCGGGACTGGATTCATGTCCTCGACCACTGCCGCGCCATAGACCTCATCATGCACCAGGGCAAGATGGACGAGGTCTACAACATCGGCGCTGACAACGAATGGGCGAATATAGACCTGGCTAAGAAAATCCTGCGCATCATGGGCAAGGCTGAGTCTTTGCTCACATCTGTAAAGGACCGACCCGGGCACGACAGGCGCTACGCCATAGACAGCGCCAAGCTAAGCCATGAGCTGGGATGGAAACCCTCGATTCCCTTCGGCAAAGGCCTCGTAGAGACGGTTAGATGTTATTCAGAGGCTGGCAAGTAGTTTTTTTAGTGCCAACCCAATAGGCACTCGAAACACCATTGACTGGCTGCTGAGGAAATCAATTCGGTTTCTAACAAAAAACAAACTCCACCAGTTTTGACAGAAGGTTGTCTTTATACTAAAATAAACTCAAACTTGCGGGAGTAACTCAGTGGTAGAGTTCCTGCCTTCCAAGCAGGCTGTCGCGGGTTCGAGTCCCGTCTCCCGCTCCACAGCTTCAAATCAAGGGGGTACCGAAGAGGAATTCTGTTTGATTTTCCTCAAGTTAGTACATCGCGGCCGTCGCAGACCTCTCGCCATTTAATTTCTCACCACCTAGACTCTAGACTAGGCACGTTGTAGGATATGCCGCGTTTTTATGTAAATCACGTGATGGTGTTGTTAGGTGGATATAATACAGTTCTTATGTTCAAAATCACTACCCCGATATATATGTAGTCAATGATATCTGCCCTAGCTTTTACCTGCCCTAGAGCCTCCTGACAAATATATTCCATGTCGCCTGTCTAGAGATTCTCAGCCAGTTTCTTCTTTCCTGTGGTGTTGATTCGCTCACCTATTAGTACAGTAGGCCGACCGTTACCTATAATGACCTCTTTTTTTGTGCCTGAAACCTTAGTTTCTATCAATCGATTTCCTCCCTCCTGCCATGTGCAATCCGATATCTCCCTAGATAGTTTGCCTGAGCAAATGTTTGTGAAAACCGTGGAGCAACGGCCAATTCAACATAATCAACTTGATTAGCGATAACCTGGGCTTCTGCACGCTTGTCCATTGATATGAGGGCAAGCTTAGCTCCCATGCCGGCCGCGTTACCTACCTGTCGAAAGCGATTCAAAGAAAGCGGTGGAAACATCCCAATGGTTACAGCGCTAGCAACGTTCAGATAGCTTCCAAAAGCCCCTGCGATAATGACTTGTTCAATCTCGTCTTCGGTTCGCTCACTATGCTCTAAAAGCACTTGTATACCCGTCCTGATAGCTGCCTTGGCCAATTGGACTTCTCTTACATCTTTTTGAGTAATGGTGATTGCTTGCTTCCCATCTCGTTCTTTCTCACTTACCAGGACGAACTCGGTCTCGTCCTGATAAATGCGCACGCGCTGGTGATTCTTCTGCATCTTTCCCTTGGCCTCTAAGACTCCAGCCACGTAGAGCTGGGCAATTGCGTCTAATACTCCAGAGCCGCATATACCAACTGGCAGTTCACCTCCGATAGTCTGGATTTCGACCTTGTCGCCGGCAATCTGTATGTGTTCAATTGCTCCGCTGGCGCCCCGCATACCATGCTTGATATGAGCCCCTTCAAACGCTGGGCCTGATGCACATGAGACACTGCTCATTTTGCCATTATCCACTAGACAAACCTCAGTGTTTGTGCCAATATCCAGCGCTACGAGCAATCCCTTAGCCCGCCGGACATCCGTGGCAAGCAACATCGCCACGTGGTCGGCACCCACGAACCCAGCTATATTAGGAAGCAGATGCACATAACCTCCGGAGGCCACACACAGCCCTAATTCGCAAGCTTTAATATCTAGAGCTCTTTTAACGGCAGGGACATAGGGTGAAAGAGCAAGTTGCTCCACAGGCAAGCTAAGGAAGAGATGCTGCATAGCGGTATTACCTACGACAACTATCTCCACAATATCAGGTGGTTCCGCTTTAATCTCAGCACATAAATCTAATGCCAATTGATTCAAAGCATTTGCAGCAAGCTGCTGCAAATGCGCGGCTTCATCAGGTGAGCTTCGAGCGCGAGCGATGCGGCTGATAACATCTTCACCGCAGGTGATCTGAGGATTCATAATGCCCTTACTACTCAAAACTTTACCGGTGTCCAAATCCAGAAGATAGCCTGCTACTTTAGTGGTGCCGAGGTCAATCGCTAGACCGAGGTTATGGCTTGACACCGTACCAAGTGCGATGATTTCATCTCCTCGCACAGAAGCCCGCAGCTTCCAACCCCAGGCCCGCAGCTTTGTAGATAACTCACGCAATATATTTATATCAATCCTTCGGCAACTCACTCGGTGCTGCCGCGCAAGCGCTTCCACCATGCGTTCAGCATCCGCTTCATAGTCCGATAGAGATGGAGGAGATAGCTCAAGGTCATAGGAGAGAACCGGCGGATTTGGGGTAACATCTACCTGAAGACCCTCCACTTGTGCCCGCTGCGGGGTTGTAAGCGACTCCGGCGGAACGCCTACTTTGCAGTCGCCCAGCAGGTAGGTCTGACACGCTAGTCGATACCCTGCTTCTAATTCATGCCTGCGAAGTATACCTTGCTCAGCGGATGTGGGCTCAGATGTGGAGCTAGCAAGTATTTGTACTCTGCATTTTCCACATGTCCCCTTGCCTCCGCAGATGCTAACCAGCTCGATGCCAAGCTTCTGGGCACAATCAAAGAGTGACTGCCCCTCCTGGCACTGTCCGCGCCGGCCAATAGGCTCGAAGTCGACACCATACATTTTCTTGCGCACCATGTTCACAGCATCCGTTTCCCAGACGATTTTCTAAGCTTACAAGCAATCCTTAACACGCGCTGGATAATTCGAGAGCCACTTTTATATGTATGCGTCCAATTTTGCCACAAAAAACACTTTAAATAAAGAATCGAGGGTTACGTTAGAATACGTTACTGGCAATCCCTCGACCTTCAAGGCATCTCGTAGATACCCACAGGATCGGCAGCGAGTTATTTGTCGTGACTCTGCCTAAACAAAAATTACGACGCTACATTTCGGCATCCTCAACCACCTTCTTCGAACCGGATTGGAGCAGATGCTCCAATCCACTCAAGAACGGTGTCGGTGATACTTCACAGAGAAGTTAAAAACAGAAGAGGTAGATCAGAAATCTGACCTACCTCTTCTAAATCTACCTCTTGAACTTTTTACGAAACCAACCCTATCTTATTTGCTACAATCTCTCTCTGAAAGTCGGTGCCACCGTACCGGATGTCCGCAGCCTTGGCCCTTCTGAAGTACAGCGGGATGTCGTGCTCCCGGCTGGTGCCGATAGCGCCGTGCAGCAACACGCCCTTCTCGGTGACCCATTTATATTTCTCATTGATATACGCTTTAGCCATAGCCACTTCTTTGGTGCACGGCATACCTTCCGATTCCATCCAGGCTGCCTGGTAAAGGATGTAGCGGCTGGTCTGCATAGCAGTCCACATGTCTGCCATGATGTGCTGCAGCGCCTGGAAGGCGCCGATGGGCCTATCGTACTGCACCCTTTCCTTGGAATAGGCCACGGTCATATCCACCGCCGCTTGCATGCCGCCAATGGATTCGGCACACTTGGCGATAGCGCCCCGGCGCATCACGTTCTCAACGATAGGCCAGCCCTTATCAACTTTCCCAAGGACGTTCTTGGCGGGGACTGAGACATTCTTGAACTGCACCTCGCAGAGCTTGTCCATGCCGATGGTGGGCATCACTTCGATGTGTACGCCATGGCTTTTAGCATCAATAATGAAGACGGTTATGCCGTCCTCGGCTGAGGCGCCTTTGGCAGTCCTGGCGATGCAGATTATGTAGTTGGCTACGTTCGCCATCTCTACGAAAACCTTTGTGCCCTCAAGGATATACTGGTCGCCCTTATGCGTCGCCTTGACCGTAATTCCGGAGGCATCGAACAGCCCATTAGGCTCAAGTTGAGCCATGGTGAATATAAGCTCCCCACTGGCTATCCTGGGCAGGAACTCCTTCTTCTGCTCCTCGGTGCCGGCATCCATAATGGGGTAAGCACCTTCGATTACGGTGCAGATAAAGGGGCCGGGCAGGATATTCCTCCCCATCTCCTCCAGAAGGACAGCGCAGTCCTGGAAGGTCATCCCCTGGCCTTTGTACTCCTCGGGGATTACCATCCCCTGCCATCCGAGGTCAGCCATCTTTTTCCAAATCTCGGGGGAGTACCCTTTTACCTCGTCTTCCTCGAGCTCTTTTACTTTTTTCTTGGGACACTCTGCAGTCAGGAAATCCCTGGCAGCCTTTCGCAGCATTTCCTGTTCTTCGCTGAAAGCTATGTTCATAGTATTACTCCTTTTACCTCGAAGTCTGTCTATTTCATCCTGGGCAGGTTCAGCCCGTTCCAGGCAATGATATTCCTTTGTATCTCATTGGTGCCCATAGCTACGTTCAGTCTAAAGTGGTGTTGATACCAGGTCTCGAAGAAGCCGTTGAGCCTAGCCCATCTGGAAATCGCAACCTGGCCGTAGGGGCCAAACAGGTCAGTCGCCATATGAGCCACGCGTGCCTGCAACTCACCCGAGGTTATCTTCACCGCCGAAGCGTCGAACGGGGCCATTTCCTTCTTGCTCTGCGCATCAGCTATGCGATAGGCGAGACAACGGGCAGCCTCAAGCTCGCAGGCTGCTTGAGCCAGCCTGTTGCGCATTAGTGAGTCTTTCGCCAGCACCTCGCCTTTTGCCTTTGTCTCGTTGCAGTATTTAACCAGGTCTTCTAACTGGCGCTGCATGCACATAATGGCTCCCAGGTTAGACCTCTCGAAACCAGCCAGCATCTGGGTGACCTGCCAGCCTTTGCCCTCTTCGCCGACAACATTCTTTACAGGAACGCGCACATCATCCAGGAAGACCTCGTTATAGTAATGGCCCCCCTCCATATATAGGAGGGGTTTTACAGAAATGCCGGGGGTTTTCATGTCGAATAACAAGAAGGTGAGGCCCTGATGTTTCTTCTCGGCATTGGGGTTGGTTCTCACCACAGCGAAAGCCCAGTGGGCACGATGGGCACCTGTGCTCCAGGTCTTCTGCCCATTCATGATGTACTCATCGCCTTTCCTTATCGCTGTTGTGGTCAGTGAAGCCAGGTCTGAGCCCGCATTGGGCTCGCTCCATAGCTCGCACCACATAACTTCACCTGAGGCAATCCCAGGGAGGAATCTTCTCTTTATGTCCTCGTTCCCTGCTCCCAGAATTGTGGGGCCGAGCATTTCCACACCGAAGACATCCGCTCCAGCCACATCGTAATACCCTTTGGCCTCGGCGAAGAACACCCTGTCCATCATTGTGCCGCTGCCGCCATACTCAACGGGCCAGTCGAGCGCCAGCCACCCTCTCCTGGCAAACTCCTTGGCGCAATGAAGGTGATACTGCCAACCCTCATCTGTATCGTAGTTGCTCTCCAGCCCTACATAGCCCTTCGGCTTAATCCTTTCCAAATCCCTGCATACATCGAAGAACTCTTTGCGCAGCTTCAACTGTTCATCGGAAAATTTGAAATCCATTATCTACTCTCCTTACATCCGAGAGGAGGATAACTATTAAGCAGCCTTTGTTTATTTCATCCTGGGTAACCCGAGACCGTACCAGGAAATGATGTTTCTCTGTATCTCGTTGGTGCCCATGGCGATAAACAGCACGAAGGACTGCTGATACCACTTCTCGTACCAGCCATCGAACGGCGACCACTTGGAACGCTTAACCTGGCCGTATGGGCCTAATATATCAGTTCCCAGCCAGGAAAGACGTTCTTGTAGTTCGCTCGCCAGTATATGAACCCCGGAAGCCTCGAACCCAGCCATCTCATTCCTTTCCTGGGCATCGGCTATGCGGTAACCGAGGCAACGAAGCGCCTCAATCTCACAAGCCATCTGGGAAAGCCTGTTGCGGATGAGCGGGTCATGCGCCAGGAGCTGACCACCTACCTTCGTCTGGTTGCAGTACTTCACCAATTCCTCTACCTGGCGCAGCATCATCATAATAGAGCCCAGGCTGGACCTCTCGAACCCAGCTAGAATCTGGGTGACTCTCCAGCCCTCGTTTTCCTGGCCAACGACATTCTCTACAGGGACATGCACATCATCCAGGAAGACCTCGTTATACACATGTGCCTGATCCATGTAATAAAGCGGTTTCACAGTTACGCCTGGTGTCTTCATGTCAAAGAGGATAAATGTGATACCCATTTGCTTCTTGGGCGCATGGGGGTCAGTTCTCACCAAAGCAAAGGCCCAGTGAGCGCGGTGGGCTCCCGTGCTCCAGATTTTCTGACCATTTATGATGTACTCGTTGCCTTTTCGCACCGCCGACGTGGTCAGTGAAGCCAGGTCGGAGCCTGCGTTAGGTTCGCTCCATAATTCGCACCACTGAACCTCACCCGAGGCGATTCCAGGCAGAAATCTCTTGCTTAGCTCCTCGTTGCCCACTCCCAGAAGAGTAGGAGCAAGCATCTCCGGTCCGAAGATGTCAATTCCAGGGAGATCATAATATCCCCTGGCTTCACCGAAGAACACCTTGTCCCCGATTGTGCCTTTGCCGCCATACTCAGGGGGCCAGCCAATGGAGATCCAGCCCCTTTTGGCATACTCTCTGGCACAATAGAGGTGGTACTGCCATCCCTCATCGGTGTCGTAAACGCTTTCCAGACCGGCGAATCCCTTGGGCTTCTTTTTCTCCAACTCCTTGCAAACTGCATAAAACTCTTGGCGCAGCTTCACCTGTTCGTCGGTAAGCTTGAAATCCATAATCGGTCCTCCTTGACCAGTCTTTAAACCTGCCGCCAGAGGAAACCCATAGATGAGCCTGCCTTACCTGGGCAGACGCTTCACTATCAACTCTCTCTGTATCTCTGAAGTGCCTTCCAGCAATTCATACATCTTGGCATCCCTGAACAGGCGCTCGATCTTGTACTCCTTGCTGATGCCATAGGCACCGTGCACCTGCATGCCCCATCTGCAGACATCTGTAGCGGTTGAGGTCACGAACAGCTTGGTGATAGCCATGTCTTTAATAGTGTCCTGGCCCTGGTCTTTCAGGAAAGCTGCTCGATAGGTCAACCAGCGCGATGCCTCGAGCCTGGATGCCATCTCAGCCAGCAGCCAGTGGATGGCCTGCAGATTGAAGATAGGCTCATCGAAGTGCATTCTGTGCATGGCGTACTTAATTGCCTCTTCTAGAGAAGCCTGCATCAGCCCCACGCACTGGGCGCTGAGGCACAGCTTGCCTATGGTCATGGCATCCTTCAGGGCATCGAATTTACCGCCTTTGCCTCCCATGAGGTGGTCCTTGGGCACATGGACATCCTCAAAGAACACGTCTGAAAGGTCTGTGCCCCTCAGCCCCAGCTTATCCATCTTGGGGCCGGTGGAGAACCCTTTCCGGTTCGCCTCTATAAAGAACAGGCTGATATCGCCCTCGAGCTTAGCGAATACGCACATCACATCAGCCCAGGGGGCATTGGTGATGAATCTCTTGACCCCGTTTATGACATAGCCGTCTTTCACTTCCTTGGCCACGGTCTTAATCATCTTGGGGTTTGAACCGGTATCGGGTTCGGTGAAGCCGAAACAACCGACCTTCTTGCCCTCGATGATTGGAATCATCCACTGCTTCTTCTGGGCTTCGGTGGCAAGCTTATTGAACCGGTCGCCCACCACATGCTGCAACTGTATATGTATCGCCAGAGCAGCCAGTACCTTGGCAATCTCCTCCAGCGCCAGCGCCAGGCTTACATGGTCAGCACCAGCCCCACCGTATTTCGGGTCAAAGGGAACTCCGTAGAGACCCATCGCAGCCAGCTTCGGCCGGACCTC
>Ga0315283_10006923_pt1 | contig 10164 bp, 8 predicted proteins | sample YL17G09_0_MG_FD_204541 | JGI IMG/M metagenome (GOLD analysis project Ga0315283, IMG submission 204541) | Sediment microbial communities from Yellowstone Lake, YNP, Wyoming, USA - YL17G09_0 | ecosystem: Environmental > Aquatic > Freshwater > Lake > Sediment | place: USA: Wyoming | collected...
TGAGTCCTGTTAAAACAGTGGATGATGTATGGCTGCGAGAGCGATTCAATGCGCTTGGCTTAGTGCAATCTGTTGATTATACCTACAATATCATTGGAGGTCAGAATGAGACTCGTCCCATTCGCTATCGCTGGTCTATTATCAATAAAAACTGGTTCAATGTATTCTGCTCTGAATATGGTAATAAATATAAAAAATACGAAAACAGCAACACTGCGCCCGAAGTAACAAGCACAATTGTGCCTGAAGCGATCAAATCTGCAAAGTGGATGGCTCCTTGGGTATGGAATATTCCATTCTCTTTGGCAAAATCGGTATTGTCTGGTCTTCGCTTTGCGGATGGCTGTGAAAAGGCAGATCGAAATATGATTTGGACTTCTTCCAGCCGTTTCCGTGATGAAATCATGCGTCTTGCTCTGCATGCAGGCTATTCTGCTCACTTTGGTCTTCAGCATTCTGAAGGTACAATCTGCGGAACAGATATCAATGGAAATGATATCATTGCGCGTCACGATAGCTGGAAAGTGTCCTATACAAATACTTCGCGTGCAAGTGAGCCTGTATTGAATGCTCATCGTGATATCAAGAAAACAATGTATCATGGTCGAACATGGTGTGTTACTATGCCACATGGATTCATTATTACTCGGCGTGCAATTCGAAATGAAGTGGGAGTAGTCACACAGGCATCACGGCCCATTATTACAGGGCAGTGCATTCCCTCGCGGATGACTATTGCGCAACTCATGGAGACGCTTCTCAGCAAAGTCGGATGCATGACAGGTGCGCTCGGCGATGGCTCGCCGTTTGGAGAGACGACGGTGGATGATCTTTCCAAGATTCTGCGGGACAACTATGGCATGGAGCCGTATGGAAATGAGATTATGTATAACGGATACACGGGGCGACAGATGGAGACATCGATCTTCATTGGACCGTGTTATTATCAGCGCCTGCGGCACTGCTCGGCGGACAAGATGCATAGTCGTGCATCGGGTCCGCTGGTGATGCTGACGCGTCAGCCTGCGGAGGGCCGAGCGCGGGACGGGGGTTTGCGATTTGGTAAAAGATTTGCCAAAGTGCGGCGTAAATGCCGTGCTAGTCCTTGATGAAAGGGCAACACGATCAAATTCAGGGAAACTCTCGTTAGAGGGATCATTCCTAAGTGATGAGACGAAAGTTCATCATGGCGACTGGGAAAACTAGTCGGTATAGGTACAATGTGATTCTAGAGACAATCCTGAGCCAAAGCCCTACCCTCCTGCGGGAGTAGGGGCGAGGTGCAGAGACTAAATGGTTGTGGGCAAAGACACACAGATGTGTGTCGATGCTTAAGATATAGTCCAGTCCCACCCGAGAGGGTGTTTATCATAAGTATGAATCATGATCATCTGCTTACGCGAAAGCATGTGACTCATATGAGTGATAGATAGCAATGATATGGGGAAGAAATAACCCATGGAGCGAGGTATAAACGGAAATGGAGCGTGATTGCGTGGTGGCGCATGGAATGGCGGAGTTTACGAAGGAGCGTCTGATGGAGTGCTCAGATTCCTTCTCGTGTTACTCCTGTAAAGACTGTGGTCTGTTGGCGATTGCAAACCCAGAACAAAACATCTGGTCTTGCCGTGGATGTGGTAATACAACAAACTTCTCTCATATTCATCTTCCTTATGCAACCAAACTATTGCTACAGGAACTTGAAACAATGTGTATCGGATCACGGCTCATTACGAGTCAGAAGCTTATTAGTCAGAATCCGGCAACAAAGTCAATGTAATTTAAAGATAAGATATATCTATTTTTATAGTATATGACAGATGTCATATGGATTCCAATAATTAATTATGAAAATTATTCTGTTTCAAACCATGGATCTATAAAAAATAATACTACTGATCGTAGTCTAAAATATTATATACGAAATGGTTATCCTTCCATTACCCTTTCAAAAAATAATAAAAAGAAAACATTTAATATTCATACAATTGTTGCAAGTCATTTTCTTACATTACCAATTGGTCAGATGGTTGTAAATCATAAAAATGAAGATAAAACGGATAATCGTTTAGAAAATCTGGAGTATCTTAGTTATTCCGATAATACAAAATATAGTGCAACTTCAAAGCGAACTACAAATGAGAATGCATTTGACTTATCACAATTCCAAGAGATTCCAAAATATACAAATTATATGATTTCTAAAAATGCGGAGCTCTATAGTAAACATTTAAAACGATTATGTCGTTTTACTATTTTACCAAATGGGTATTATAAAATTAAATTAAAGAATATAAATGGAACATATAAGGATCTTTATGCGCATGTTCTTGTTGCGATGACATATTTGCAATATACTCCTTCCAATAATACAATTGTAATCAATCATATGGATGGAAATAAAGGAAATAATTGTCTTGAGAATCTGGAAATTATTACACACAAACAAAATATGAAGCACTCTGTTCAAATGAATGATGCAACCATTTTTCGAAGAGCAGTATTTTATATAAATGATTTAGGTCAGCGAATTGAATTTCCCTCTGCAAAGGATGCATCTAATAAAACAGGAATTGATAATAGTTCGATTTTAAAGTCATGTAAAAGTGATTATCGACTCGCAGGAAAGCACCGATGGTATTTTATAGAATCCATCCCCATTCAAAAAAGATCAACAGAAAAGTAGAATGAGCGAGGAAGAGGCCGATGATGTCTCCCTGGAAATTGAGCCCTTTCATGGAGACATCGACTACAATCCCGAGTTCGAACAGCTCCTGAAAGAGAACGGAGATCACTCCCAGGTCTATTCCATTCTTCATCAGATGTCACATGTTAAATACAGAGCCATGTATGACAAGTTTAATATTCCCCTCATCATCATTACAGCCGTCATTGGTTTTGTAACAGGCATTGGTCTTCCCTATGCCTATATCAATACCGCTCTGGGTGCATCCAGTGTCTTCGTCTCCATCATGAAGAGTATTGTCTCCTATTTGAAACTGAGTGAGCGGAGCGAGAACCATCGTATCTGCTCCCTTCAATTCGGCCAGATCTCTAATGAGATCAAGATGGAACTGTCTCTCCGTCGCAACCAACGACAACCTGCCAAGATTCTGCTGGATATGGTAAAAGTAAAATATAAGAATCTGATGGAGGTGGCCCAGTTGTTAGATAATGATGTCATTCAGCGATTCCGTGAGAAATATCTTTTAGATCGTGGTGCAAATTCTGAAATCTCCCTCCCTCCCGTATTTTCTAACATCCCAGGCATCAAGATTTTGGGGGCTGAAAATGATAATGACTATACGGATCAGTTGCATAAAAATCTGGAGCGGTATATGGCAGAGAAGCAGTTTGAACGAGACCATGTTGAATGTGAATTGAAACACACTGCTGCACTTCGAACCATTCGTGATCGATATCGTGTTTCGGATCGTATCAAAGGGGAAGATCTGATTCAAAGTGCGGAGGCGCCTCGGTCTTCTATGCGTCCTCTCACACGCCAACGGAGCCTACCAGAGGAGCCTCGCAGTCAATCGAGTACAGCCCTTGTAAGTCCAGTCCTTCCAAGCACAGCCCTAACTACAATTCCAGAGTCGAACGAGAGCGATCTTCCACTCCACACTGCATCACCTGTATAGAATCCGGCAGCTCCTAAGGTAATATAAGTGGAAGAGCGGTTTTAAATATAGTTATAGTGTATGAAACAGAAGACAAGAAAAAAAAAACAGTTTTTATTTCATCCTGACAATCCTGACAAATCATTCGATGTATATATTGATAAAAATCCAAAAGATACAATCCATATCAAATATACAACGGTAGATGATGTTAAACATACGATTGATAAATTAGAAAAATTATACAAACATAAACGATATACACATAAGCGTATATGGCAAGTCGCTATGATTATGAATGTTCGTTTAAAAGTATTGAAAAGTAAAAAACCAGAACAATATGCGTTGGCAAATAAGTATTTCACTTTTTTAGGGAAAAGAACCGCCTTAGATCAAAAGGCACGATATCAGCTTTCATTTAAAAATGTGTAATGGAAAGCCTAAAGTGAAAATGCAAAACGATGGCTGATTCGATTACGATCTATATAGAAGGCTATGCATGTTAATGAGCTCGACGAGATTTATTCTTTCTTTTACATCTTGTCTTTCGTGTGTTTCGTTTGTTTCTTCGTGTTCTTCTTCCACCATAATTGGTAGGAAGTGACGCATTTTCGGTACCCGCTTTAAATCCCTCTAATACAGCGCGTTGTCCCACTGCCTCATATAATTCCTCCAGTGAGTCATAATCTTGCAATAGAAGGTGCTGGCTATATGTTTTTTGCGGCTTACATTGTTCTTCATTCCCGACTTTTTCCAATTTACATAATTTATGATTACTGACCGCCAAAGGGAGTCGATTTGCTGCATTACATTGCTCTGGTGTTAGGCTTGAGCAACTATCTTGTATGGCCTGATATGCTGGAGGAATGTTTAATAGTTTGTAGGTTTCATCCATATAACATACAGCACCAGGATTATCACGACCAAAATAATTATACTTACATGATAATTTCTTATTATATTTTGTACCATAATCACCATTTGCAAGATAAATCATATTATTAATTTTAACATTTGCACGAGGATAAAAATTAGGTAATACCCATTTCTGCGTTGTATCATCTGGAAAGATGGTTAGCAAATTTTGGAGTAACTCCCGTGTATAGATGGGATCATCATTTGTATAAAATACGATCACAGGATCAAATACGGTCTCCATATCATATCGTTCCTTTATGACTTTACCCTTTATTTCATTACCATCTATTATACGATCTTTTGTTGTACCATCTAATGTAAATGTACTTGTTGTTTCAGTAGAAACTGGATATGCTGCTGGATTTGGAAATGGATCAGTAAAGTGTGCAGCTACCTGATACTTTTTAATTTCAGTAGGTGAATAAATAAATGATTCCGCTAAGCGTCCATATTTACTTTTTTTTTCACTATTTGTACCATAATGATAACTAGTAACTTTCTCTGTGAATAGTGGATTAGGTAAACCTGCTCGACCCGCAATCGATGTAACAGGATTAAAGTTTAATAATTTAAATACAACAGGAAACCTTGCTTCTATGAAATTTTTTATCAATTCATTAAATAATCGGTGTAATACCTCGTTCATGTGTGCAACATTAAACATAAGATGTACTTTAAATTTATTTGCTATGTTAAATACATTACTTCCATCATTGAATTTTGGTGGGTATTCAAAATAAACTTCGTTTGGGTGGTCATCACCTCTACGTATAGCATAAGTGCCTTTAGGAAATGTAAGCAGATCATCAGCAAGTTCTTTCATATATTTCACCATCTCAAGTGGGTTATAATATGAATATTTTTCAGGAATTCGCTGTTTATTTTCTGAGTTCATAGTTTCATTTTGTTTCATTGCAGCAAATTTTGCCTCAACGGCAGGATGTTGAAAAAACTTCTCTGGAATAGGACCAGTCCTTTCTAGCGGAGGATAACTTCCTTCTGCTAATCTTTGCAGTAGTGCACCATCTTTGTATTTGGCATTAACCCAATTCTCCATCTCTAGAATTGGATGTTTTCGTCTGCTCATTCTACTACATGTCAGTATCTTTTTTTGATAAAAGGCTATGCCTAACCATTTATTTTTATAAACATAAGAGTAGAACATGAAAGTCACATTCTCCTCTTATCTCGACGAGTACCTCGGCACCTTCCTCTTTCTTCTCATCATCTTCGCGAGCAATGGTAACCCGCTCATTGTTGGTGGTGGTCTCGCGCTCATTATCTACCTGATTGCAAATGTGAGCGGCGGATTTGTCAATCCGGCAATCAGTCTGGCGATGTACATGAATGGCACGATTTCCGTACGCGATCTCTTTGCGTATGTCTTCGTTCAGCTTCTTGGTGGCGCCTCCGCATACTATGCGTACCAGATGAGCAAGAGGATGTAAAGCGTAATCATATGATCGTAGCATGGTGAAACGCATTACTCGAGAAGAGCGTCTTACCTTTTATCGAATGATCATTCACCGCGTATATCCAGAACCTGATCCTCGTATTCTTGTAAATGATGGTCCAATGATTCGTTATCTACACGAACATCCTGATATGATGCAGCAATTTATGCGATATACTCGCTCTGTTCGAAGAACAGAGGGTCAGACCAATCGCTTTTATTCGCGTATTTATCGCATGATGCAAGATTACCTTCTTAGCGTTTCTTCATCACAACGACATATGCTAGAAGACACAGAACACCCACAGTAATCATGCTCGCGGGATGAGTGATGTATCCCTGAAAGTTATCACTGTCTCGAGGTTTTCCATCAAAATTCATTGTTTTTGCAGAATGATTCCATTGTTTTCGCGTCAAATCCCTGTCATATACCCATCGCTTTTGATACATCAGCCCGTTTTCTTGAAAGGCCGTTTCAGGGTTTGCAATCCACGGCGTACCATCATCGCCCGAAATCTTACCCCGTGCATCACCTACTTGGAGTGTTACTTCCTTGCATCGAGCATATCCTGAACCAAACAGCGCTTTCATGAGTGGTTCTGGATTGAGTGCACGCTCCGCATCTTCGATCATACCAGGCGCCAATCCTCTTAATCCAGGCATACCCATCTCTTGCATCACATCTTTTATACGATCTCCAAATGCATTTCCCTCTGTAATTCCTCTCATATATTCCCACATTTGTGCGCCATTCGAGCATTTTACGCCCGTTTCCATAAAATAATTCACGCCAAGCGGCTTCAAGTCCATGGTTGAGTTATTCGTCAATGGGTTGGAAGATTCTCCAAATCCGATTTGATCGATATAATAGGCAACACCTGCCACGGCATTGACGACATCACCCATGCTGTCGCCCGCTCGTACACCAATTTGTGGGGGGCCCTTTAATGCATCGGCTGCACTGTAAGGCGAACCAAACATACCCATCCCAGTAGGAACCAATGTAGAAAGAATACCCCCTCTCTGATTTCCTTGCTCTAGGCCATCTTGGTTTTCAGACCCTGTTACTGAATTATTTGCTGCATTAATCAAAGCTTGACTCATCTCTATTTAGTATAAATTTATTTGCCGTACAATACCTATAATAGATCCATTATGGTTGATTTGATATCTGCATATCATCCGTGTATTACAATTCGCGTATAAAATTTGATAGATTTTTTTATTCGAATAGTAGGGCAACAATGGAATCACTATTTAAACTTCGTTCGGCCCTTCCACCTATCAAGGAATCCTTTGACAGTTGGGAGGAAGAAAAACAGCCTACCAAGGCATTCGATTTAGACACCTGTCCGAATTGTTTTCAAACAGACTGTTTATATTCTACCGATTTAATCACCTGCCGTGAATGTGGATCTATTGTTGCCCGTCCATTTGATAACACCGCAGAGTATCGTTACTTCTCACAAGAGGATCGTGGTGGAGATCCAACCCGTGTCGGTGCGCCACAAGATCCTCGTTTGCCCGAGGCGTCTCTCGGCACCGTCATTCTGAATGGATACGGCACCGCCAAAACCATGTATCGTGTCCGTAAATACCATTCCTGGAACACGGTTCCCTATAAGGAACGGTCCTTTATTCAAACCTGTGAACGGCTTTCCCTTATCGGCCTTAATTCAGGAATCAACCAGTCGATCATTGAAGAATCGAAAAATCTCTATACCACGCTGCAGGAAATTGGAGGACGCCAGGGCCTCAGTCGCGATGCCCTTTTGTCCGCATGCCTCTATATGAGCCTGAAGCAATCGGGTTCGCCGCGCAAACCCAAGGAAATTGCGGACATCTTCGGTCTCACCTCCTCCACCTTTACTAAGGCACTTAAACAAATGCAGGAAGTGATGGCGATGGCTCGTCAAAAGGGGCTTCTTCACATGACAACGACGAATAAACCCAGTCAGTCCAGTACTCATGCGATTGAATACATTCAACTTCCTTTGAGTAAGCTGCCGATTCCCCGTCAGCAAATGGATCACCTCTTTACTCTCTGCAAACAGATTGCCATGAAGGCAGAAGAGGCGGGGCTTTCTCAGGAGAACATGCCGCCCAGTTTGGCGGCAGGATGTGTGGCCTTTGTCATCAAACGATGCGATAGCCTCTCCATTCCGCTCTCCAAAATCGCAAAGGCGAGCGAGATTTCGGTGGCAACTCTGCAAAAATGCCTACGTCGCCTGGAATCCTGTAGTGAGACATTGGAGTCCGTTTTATCTTCCTAATTAAAAATAACGAATCAGTAGGAGATGGGTGCGGGCACATCAATAGAAACACATCAACAGCTGTTCGATCAGACCACGCAAACACGTGATGTTATGAATATTTTATTAGAGTACATGTTACGAGAAATAAGTGTACGGGATTTTGTTTCCATGACAAACCCAGAAGAATGTAAAAAATATGTCATGTTCATGGCGAATCATTTGTATCAGCATTTTTATGAACTGCGGGTGACACCTCTTCGCGATCGCCATGGAATCCTTGTCTTTCGCAAAATAAAAGAGTTGGTTGATCCTCAGGATCAGAAGGACAAAGAGGAAAAGCAGTCGCTTTGTCTGATTCTTGCTTATTTTTACACACGCATTTTCCAGATTTATGGCGCACTGGCGCTCACCGTGATCGATGACGCTAATTTTATGGTTTCCAGTGGCGCAACCTCGGTTCTACAGCCACAAGGAAGAGCGTTGGAACCTCGTGGATATCGCCCCTATTACATGCAAGGTGGTGCCAACATTGGTAATTTTAATTTTCTTCGAGGTTATTTGAACTCAGAAAAGGAATACGAGGGGTTTCGTACTCGATATCCCAATGTGCGTGTCCCCATTTTCTTTAATACCCGTGTCATTACGGATGATTCCGCCATTTCAGACTCGGAAATACAAGAGGGAACTTTTCTGATTGGAACGGGTGGATCCAAGCCCTCCAAATTAAAAGTGACGGCGGGGCGTTCCAGTTTTGGCGCGGCCAATATTACCATGAAAATCGGTGAGCTGCGCTATTACAAGAAGAAGGAGAAGGAGAAGGAATGGGAGGAACGCACGGCAACCATTCCTGAAACGACCCTACGCGACAAAAAAATGGAATTTGTCCCCTCTGACTATCAAGATACAGGAAAGACCGCTACCTATCTAACCCGAGGAGGCGATTCCCTTGCTGAGTATTTTAATAAATTGTTTGATCGTTTGATTCCTTATCTCCAGACACTAACCGAAACAAGTCAAATCACCGATTATGGTATTAAAGATGATGAAAAGAAGACCTACTCAGAAGAGGGGACGGTAAAAGAGCTGCGGCTGGGGCGGATGATTTCCAATCTTCGCGATCAGCGCCCCCTAGGTCACTGCATTGCACGCGCCCTTCAACTTCTTCAACAACTTCCTGTATCGAAGGAGTTTGTCTCCAATGTATGCAATGTGAAGTTTTCGGAGGCTCGTAGCACACAGCGAACCAGCACGGGCAAAACCGTGATCATACGCCCTGGCCTTCCCAGTGCGGATAGTTCATTACAAGATAATGCTGGTTTGGCAATGACGGAGCTTCTCTTCTATGATGCCATTGCGGTGGGGAGCCCAAAATTATTAATCAGCGATCGACCGATTGATGGGAGAAAATCGTCCCTGGAACAATATATCGATTTCATGCGGAGAATGGCGGCTTTATTTGGAGACGACCCTAATCGAGAGGTTAGTGCCATACGATCATCAGGCCTGTCTGGAATTAAAAACAAGCGCGATGGGGAAATATGCAAGGGTACTCAGGCCGAGATTCGTATTTCTCCTGGTGTGGCGGGACAGGTTCAGACCATTGTTCGAGATATGTTTCGGATTCAATACGAACACACAAAGGCATGTGGCGACATCATACGCATGTTATTTGATATCAAAAAAGATTCCAATGGACGCACGAGCATTTCGCTCAGTGAACGGATTATTAAACTTGGATTCCCTGAGATTGAGCGGATCAATCATGCCGCGCGCGAACTCTTGATGAAATATTATAGCAATTGCGAGGCACGCTATGTACAGGGTATGGCGGTTGTGGTACAGTCGAAGCGACAGGGAGAAGCGCAAGCACAAGTGCAAGCACAGCAGCAAGTAAAACCACAGCAAACGCAAGGGCAGG